>Ga0210398_10001725_pt1 | contig 22037 bp, 9 predicted proteins | sample IncBWC4OmetaG_FD_161047 | JGI IMG/M metagenome (GOLD analysis project Ga0210398, IMG submission 161047) | Forest soil microbial communities from Barre Woods Harvard Forest LTER site, Petersham, Massachusetts, United States - Inc-BW-C-4-O | ecosystem: Environmental > Terrestrial > Soil >...
AGGATCCAACGACCGGAAAGCCGCTGCGCTCGATCGAGAATCCGGTCGGCACATTGACCATTACGAGCGTCGATGCGGGCTCTGCAGTCGGCACATTCAGCGGTACGGGCGCACCGAAGACCGGAGATTCGGTAAAGACGCCTTAGGCTATATCCATCTTGCTGCTACTGGCCAGCTGGCTCCTCGACCCGCTGGCCACTTTCCAGGGGAGGCATTTCAGCCACCTGCTTGAGAAACTTCTTCAGAACTTCTTCTCCTGTGCCGGCGACATAATCTCCGGGCCGTTGGGAGCCTTTTTTCCACGCCAGCAGGAATACCAGCGGAATCCAGCCGCGGCGGTCCTGCGACAATCGCTGTCCGAAAGCAAACAGAACGCGCGACAGCTTGAGCGGCAATCGAACGCCCGCAACCTCATTCGTTGACGGGTCCCGACAAAGATCAGGCGGCGAGGTCACAAGATATTCACGGCAACTCAAAGGACGAATCGGATGAATGCTGCAGCTCTCCTCTTCGAGAAAAGGGCATGGAACACCTGCGTGGAAGTAATCGATCGCCAGTTGTGTTGCAGCCTCTTCTTCCAACGTCCATCGATTGTCAAGGATCTTCTCGATTACACCGGCGCCGAGCAACGCCAGCAATGCGCGATGAAACCGGCCTTCAAGTTCCACGCGCCTCTCTTCCGGCAATGTGCTCATCCATTCAGTGAGGGCTTCGGCTTCGAAGAAACTTACCGGTACGAGCTGCCGGCAACAGGCTCCGCACCCGGCACGGCAGGAGATGGGTGTGCCGGCCGATTTGGCCTCTTCGCCGATTCGGCCGACGATCGCGTTCTCGAGATTCTGAATAATGGGCAGTAACTGCGTCAGCGTCGTTTGCCCGGTCGGCAAATTCGCGCTGGCATTGAGGAACCCGCCGCCGACCGGCAATCGAAACGACACTCGCGCCGACGATTGATGGGGGCTCTCCGGATTCATCGACATAGTTTACTCAGGACTCGTAACAATACACCCGGCGTGGGCACCATTGTACTGGTGTAGATGCTGGTTCCAGTATGGGTACTCCGCCGTAACGTCCAAGTCGATTGTGGTAACGTGATCCGTGCCCCTTTCTGCTGGATGCGGGACTAGAATCGTGTTACCGTGCCGTCAGTATTAGCGAAAAGTAATTAATGCATTGTGTTTGGCTCTTCCGGATGAACGGATTCCGGCAGCAGCCTTTTCTGCCTAAGGTGGCGTCGGGCAAAGACAGTGGATGCGCTCTCGACCAAGAAGATAGGTAAATACGAGATCACGGGCATTCTGGGCCGCGGCGGCATGGGCGTCGTCTATCGCGCCGAAGACAAGCGCATTGGCCGCCAGGTAGCCATCAAGACGCTGACCGAGGGCTTCTCCGGGCAAGCCGATATGCTCGAGCGCTTCTATCGCGAAGCGCAAGCGGGAATCCTCCAGCATCCCAACATTGTTATCGTCTATGACCTCGGTGACGAAGAAGGCGTGCCGTTCATCGTCATGGAATACGTCAATGGCGATCCGCTGGACAAGATCATCACGTCGGGCAAGCCGGTTCCGCTGATCGATAAGCTGAGTGTCATCGAGCAGGTCTGCGCCGCATTGGGCTACGCGCATCAGCGTGGTGTAGTGCATCGCGACATCAAGCCCGCAAATGTAATCGTGCAGCCGGACGGACAGGCAAAGATTGTCGACTTCGGCATCGCGCGCGTGCAGAGCTCCAACGCCGAGACCGGCCTAACCCGCACCGGCAACGTAATCGGCACGATTCACTACATCGCTCCCGAGCGTCTGCGCGGCCAGCCCTTTGACGGCCGCTCTGACATCTTCTCGACGGGCGTGATGCTCTACCTGCTGCTCACCGGCGCTCTTCCCTTCTCCGGCGAAGACATGACCGTGCTCCAGAAGCTGGTGAATGAGCCCCATCCTCCGCTCGGCACTTACATTTCCAATTACCCGCCGTATCTCGATACGATTCTGGACCGGGCTCTCGCCAAAGATCCCGAACAGCGCTACGCAAGCGCCGAAGAGTTCGCCGCCGATCTTCGTGCTGTGATCGACGACCTGAAACAGGGCCGCGTCACCGAACTCTTCAACGACGCAGAGCGGCTGACAACGGAACAGCAGTTCGGCCGTGCTCGTGAGGTACTGCAACAGCTCATCAAAATTGACGCCCAACACACCGGCGCCAAGCAGTTGCTCGGCATAGTGCAGCAGAATATCGCCCGGATGCAACGCGCCGAACAAATTCGGCAGCTGGTTGCGGAGGCCGATGAAGCGCTGGCATCATCGCGCTTTCCCGAAGCTCTCGCCTCGCTCGAGCAGGCGGTCAAGCTGGACCCGTCAAATACCGATCTGCAGGCAAAGCTTGAGACCGCCAAAGAGAAAAAGCGCACACAGGATGAGATCGCCGGGCTTTTGGCAGAAGCAGATGCCTCACGCAACCGCGGCGATCTGACCGGAGCACTGAAAGTCTTGGAGAAGGCGCTTCGCATCGACCAGGACAACACTAAACTTCGAGCCATTTACACCGAATACGCCCAGCAGGCCAAGCTCGCCGCGCAGCAGAGCCAGATTCGCGACATGCTCCAGAGCGCGCGGCAGGAGGTCTCATCGCGGCACTTCACGGCTGCTATCGAGATTCTACGTGAGGTGGGCAAGCTCGATCCTTCCCATCCCGAAGTGGAAAGCCTGCTCCACACGGCTGTCAGCGGGCAGGAGCAAGAGCGCCGGCGAAGGCTCCTCGAGCAGGTGCAGGCGCAAGTAGAAAACTGTCTGCTTGCCGACGACTACGATCGCGCCACAGAATTCGTCAACCGCGCCGTCGAGCAACTGCCTGCAGAACCCTCTCTGCTCCAGTTGAAGGCGCGGGTCGCAGGACAGGCGCGAAAGTACCGGGTCAAGCAACTAATCGATATCACAGCGGCCAAGGCGCAGGAGGCATTCGCGACATCACCGCATGAAGCACTGGGCATTGTGCAGAGAGCGCTCCAGGAGCTGCCCGGTGAAGAACGTCTGCTGGCCCTTGAAGATTCGCTTCGGCAGCGTCTAAAGAGTCTCCAGGCGGAGGAAGTGCGCGGTCGTTATCTGCGCGAGGCTCGGGAGGCTATCGACCGCAACGAATTCGAAAAGGCCATCGGGATACTCGAGTCTTACCAGCTTGAGTTCACCGACAACACCAGCGTCAACGAGCTTCTCGACTTCGCCAAATCCGAGCTAACCCGCCAGCAGCAGCAGGCGCGAATCGCCTCCTGCGCCGCCCAGGCAAAATCTCTGATTCAGGAAGACCGCATCACCGAGGCCATTCGCCTGCTTGAGCCGGTCACGACCGAAACCGGCGATGCCGGGCTTTCGAGGCTCCTCACTGAAGCTCACGGGCAACAGGCTGAAGCGGCCCGCAGGCTGGAGTTACTCACGAGCCGCGTTGCCAAGCTGCGCGAGAGCAGCCAACTTGATGAAGCTATCAAGCTCCTCGAAGCCACGCCCGCCGCGGCAGTGAAAGGAACGCTCCTCAGCGCAATGCTGTCGGAGCTTCGCACGGAGAATGCCCGCAAACAGGCAGTCGTCGCGGCTGTCGGCGCCGCATCGCAAGCCCTCGAGAAGATGGATTTCCATGGCGGCCTCGAGGCGTTGCAGAGCGTCCGCCGCGCCTATGGTGACTCCGAAGATCTGAATCGGGTTATTTCCGACTACGAGGCGCGACGCACTGCCATCGCGAACGAGGGCGTAAGCAGATCTGTCGAAGCAGCGCGCGCGGCGCTTGTGCGCAACGATGCGGCGGCAGCGCTGAACGAGTTACAAGGATCTGCCGGCCTCGTTGAATTCGCAGGCACGCTCCAGCAGGCGGACTGGCGACGCCTGAGAGCGGAAGCCGCCAAACCTCCTGCGCGCCGGCCGACTGGAACTCTTGATACGAGCGCCGCAATCGGTGCTGCGGTCGAAGAAGGCCAGCAGGTGACGAGCGAGACTGAGCGCGGCCTGAGCCCCAAGCTCATTGCTCTCGCTGCCGGCGGTCTGGGTCTGCTCATCATAGTGGTGCTTGCATTCTGGCTGCTCAACCGAGGTCACAAGGCCACAGTCGCGAACCAGCCGGCGCCTCCACCGTCTGCACCCGCAACACCGGTAGCGCCTCCAACTGGAACTCTGAATGTCGAAGGGAACATGGGCGATGTAAACGTGTTCGTCGATGGTGTGCTTAAGGGCTTCACCCAGAATGATGGAAAGCTCTCCTTGCCGCTGGATGAAGGCACTCATACAGTGCGACTTACCAAAGCTGGTTATGAGGATTCTCAGGTGCCTCCGATTGCAATCAGCGCAAATAAGGGAACAAGCGTCTCCTTCAATCTCACTCAGAGCGCCGGGGCTGCTCCTCCGCCCCCGACAGAAGCCTACCTGACCGTCCACTCTTCACCGGGAGCTTCAGTCAGCGTGGACAGCGCTTCTGTGGGTCGTACCGACGCACGGGGCGACCTAATCGTGCCAGTCAAGCCCGGCCGGAGGTCGATCCAGGTTGGCCTCGATAATTTTCAGACTTTCAGCCAGAGCGTGACCGTAAAGCAGGGTGAAAAGAAACCTCTAACAGCGTCACTCGTTGCCGTTTCTGCGAAGCCAGTTCCTGCCCCACCGCCTGCGACCGCGCCCGCGGCACCGGCCCCCTCGCCCGTCCAGATACAGTCGTTTTCAGCATCCGCTTCACAGATCGAGCAGGGACAGTCAACGACTCTGAAGTGGGAGACAGCGAATGCGTCAGAGGTAACCATCGACAATGGAATCGATCGGGTGGACAACAGCGGCCAGACAACCGTGCGCCCCACCGCCAATACCACCTATACGCTGACCGCCAAAGGCAATGGCGGTACTCAGCAGAGATCGTTGAACATTCTCGTCGAGGTTCGGCCTATTGCGCCTGCAGTGTCCGCACCGTCAACGACGACGGTGCCCCACGTCGACGACAAGGTGCTACTGAAGCAAGTGGTGAGGGAGTTCGAAGGCGCATTTAATTCGCACGATACCGGGAAGGTGAAGTCCGTGTGGGTTGGTATGAATTCTGAGCAAAATAAGCTGCTACAAGGCCTTTTCAAGTCGAACCCTGAAGCCAGGGTGAGAGAGGAGTGCCCGGATTCGTCATTGAGCATTCAGGGCGATCACGCCCAATGGGCATGCACTGAAATCACCTCGATTAAGAGCTCCGGAAAACTGACCGACTTTCCTCGGAAACAAACCCTCTCGTTCGCGAAGAAGGGAGATAGCTGGTATTTGTCCGACAAGTATTAAGTCGACGTGTTCCCGCTCCAAACGTCAGATCAATCAGGTTTCCCCCAGCGGACTGCCTCCGAGTCTGTATCGAGCACCGGTCTATTCAATCGCCATGTTAACGACTTGTCTAATACTCTCTTGGTTAATCTTGACTTCTCCGAACACAAACCTAAAATGGTCGCGGTTCAGTTGATAGACGAATCCACAACCCACTCGTCAGGACTGGCTCTGCCTTTCCCCCGGGCGCTGTGGCTGCAGGTTGGATCGAACTAGCAGCACAAAGGTTCTCTCGTGTAGACGTTGTTAAAACGTCGTTCTTTTTGGATTCGGTTGTCGACCTGTCGGCACGAGTCTTAAAGCCCTGGCCTGCCAATTCGTTTACCCGTCGGGAGTTGACTAGCCGCGCCACCGAGTGACATTGCTTGACTCCCAAGTTCGCGATTAGCCGACGAAGAGTCGCCGTGCGTTCGTTGGCTCCTTAACTTTTGTATTCTCCGGAGATCAAAAATGGCACGCCGAGAGGATGTTCCTTCACACGGTCTGATGTTACGGACTGTTTTCTGCCTGTTGCTCTGCAGTCTCGGTTTTTCGGCCAGCGCCTCCGGGGCGACATTTACTGTCACAAACACCAATGACAGCGGAGCCAGCTCGCTGCGGGCGGCAATTACAAACGCCAACGCCAATGCGGGCAGCACGATCAACTTCACAGCGACAGGAACCATCACACTTGCCAGCCCACTTCCGGCGATCACGGCCAACATGACCATCACCGGGCCCGGCGCAGCAAGCCTGACTGTCTCCGGAAATAACTCCGCTGCGGTCGGCACGATATTCACGATCAACTCCGGCACAACGGTCTCGATATCGGGGCTGACAATTGCGAATGGCAACAGCAATGCAGTGAACGCCGGCGGCGGCATTCTTAACGATGGCACCCTGACGGTGAACAACTGCACGATCTCCGGCAATTCCGGAATCGGTTCCGGGAACGAGGGAGGCGGAATTACCAACTTCGGCACTCTGACCGTGAGTACCAGCACTGTCTCTGGCAATAGCGGGTCAGAAGGGGGCGGCATTTTTAATGGTCAGACCAATACACTGACCGTGGTCAACAGCACCTTCTCCGGCAATTCCGTAACGACTAAGGGCGGCGGCATCTATAACTATCCGGGCGGCACGCTGACGGTGACTAGCAGCACAATATCCGCCAATTCTACCAGCGAGGACGGCGGAGGCGTCGAGACCAACGGCACTACGACGACGATAACGAACAGTATTGTGGCTGGGAACACGGCCGCGGCTGATGATGACGTTGATGGCGCTTATACCGACGGCGGCGGCAATCTGGTCGGTACTGCCGGAATCAATCTGGCGCCGCTGGCCAATTACGGCGGACCCACCCAGACAATGCTGCCGCTGCCCAACAGCCCGGCCATCTGTGCGGGCACACCCACCGCCTTGACCACGGACCAGCGCGGTTTTCCGGTAGGGGCGTCCGGCTTTTGCACCTCCGGCAAGATAGACTCTGGCGCGGTCCAGACCAACTACACGGCGATCCAGTTCACCAATGCGGGCGCCAACGGCTATGCCGCTGCCGTGAACAGTGCTGTCGCCTTCCCGGCGGCCCCAATCGTCTCTGTGACGGAGAACGGCCAGAATATCGGTGGCGTGCCCGTGACGCTGACGTTCAATGGGGCAGGTACTGCGACGGGACTGGGACCGATAACGACGGTAGCCGGCACGGGTGCAACCTTCAACAGCGTTTCGGTCAATGAGGCGGGCACTGATACCCTCGATGCCCAACTGACTCTGCGCTCCACAATTCTGGATACTTCCGCCACCCTCAAAGTTGTGATGATCACGCTGACTCCGGCGGCAGGCGCTCTCTCTGGGGCAACAAAGGGCGAGCCCTACAGCATGTTATTTATAGCGTCCGGGGGGACGACTTCCACTTACACGTACACCCATTCCATCAGTTCGGGTGCATTCCCCACCGGGTTGAACTTTAATGATGGAACGGCGACATTGTCAGGAACGCCGACAGCGACAGGAAGTGTTGGATTCACAGTTACGGCAACCGACAGCAATGGATTCTCCGGCAGCCAGAGCTATTCACTGACAGTGAACCCTTCGGTGGCGGCACAGCAGTCCATATCTACAAAGATCCTGACGGTAAATCAGGCGTCGACATCGTTCACGCCGGTAACCGGCTCCGGCGGCACCGCACCCCTGAGCTACAGCATCTCACCCGCTCTGCCCACAGGCCTCAGCATAAGTTCCTCCACAGGCACGATTGCCGGCATGCCCAAGGCAACGAGTCCAGTGACGACGTACACGGTGACGGTCGCGGACGTCAACAGTTCAACGGCGACAGCATCCTTCTCGTTGACCGTGAACCCCGGTGTGACGGCAACCACGGCCGTGCCAAGCAAGATACTGACTGCAAATCACGCAACAACGTCATTCACGCCGGTAACGGGCTCCGGCGGAACGGCGCCTCTGAGTTACAGCATTTCTCCTTCGCTGCCAGCAGGCCTGAACCTGAGTACGTCTACAGGCGCGATTACCGGAACACCCACGGCGGCCAGCGCGCAGACAACTTATCAGGTGACAATTACGGACGCCAGCAATACGACAGCGTCATCGAACTTCTCGCTAACTGTGAACAGCGCGGTGACGGCGACTCAGGCCATACCTGCAACGATGCTGACGGTCGGCCAATCATCGGCATCATTCACTCCGGTAACGGCCACCGGCGGCACCACGCCCCTCAGCTACAGCATCTCTCCGTCTCTACCGGCCGGGCTCAGCCTGAATACATCCACGGGAGCAATTACCGGCACGCCGACCGCGGCCAGCGCACAGACGATGTACACGGTAACGATCACCGACGGCAACCAGGCGACGGGAACAGCGACCTTCTCGCTAACAGTGAACAGCGCACTGACGGCAACGTCGGTAAACACGGAAACGCTGAGCGTGAATCAAGTCGCGTCATTCACTCCGGTAACAGGGTCCGGTGGCACGGCGCCGCTGCACTATAGCATCTCTCCGTCTTTGTCCGCGGCTCTGAGCATAAGTTCCTCCACCGGGCTAATTACCGGTGCACCGACTGCAACCAAAGCGGCGACGCTCTACACGGTAACAATTACCGACGCAAACCAGGTGACTGCACAGGCGAACTTCACGCTAACCGTGATTCCCGCGACCACAAACATCTCCGTAACTTCGTCCTCTGCGGGCAATACGTCTACGATCAACGAATCTGTAACCTTTACCGCTACAGTCACCGCCGCCGCCGGAAGTGCAACGCTCGCCGGCACTGTGACTTTTACTGACAACGGCAATCCCATCCCCAACTGCTCGATTACCGTGAATCCCGTGAACGGAATGGCTCTTTGCACCACTGCCTCACTGGCTCTTGGGTCCCATTCCGTCAAGGCCACTTATGGCAATGACAGGAACTTCAGCGGCAGCAGCGGCATGCTTACCCAGACGGTAAACCCGGCCCCAACAACGACGGCACTGATCTCATCCGCACCTAATAACACCTCGACCGTCAACCAGTCTGTAAGTTTTACGGCCACAGTTGCCGCAGCCGCCGGCAGCACTGCTCTTTCGGGCGTAGTCAATTTCACCGACAACGGAACTGCGATAGCAGGTTGCACCTCACTAGCGGTGAAGCCAGCGACCGGAGTCGCAATCTGCACAACCGCGGCGTTGCTGAAAGGTGCGCATACAATCACTGCCGCCTACGCCAACGATACTAACTTCAGCAGCAGCAACACTTCACTGATGCAAACAGTGAATGCGGCGGCGTCCGCCACTGCGCTTGTATCCTCACTGAATCCCTCCGTAGTGAGGAACGCAAATAACCACAATGACACCGTTACCTTTACCGCCACAGTGACACCAATAACCGGCCCGGTGCTGCTTTCCGGCGCCGTGACCTTCACAGATGGTGGCAATCCAATTCCAGAATGCGGATCTCCGATGCCGGTCACTCCGACGACGGGTATTGCGACCTGCACCACCACCTCGCTGGGATTTGGTTCGCACACGATACTTGCGGTGTATGGCAGCGATCCCAATTTCCTTTCCAGTAACAGTACTGTGCAGCAGTCTGTTCAAGATTACGCACTCAGTTCTTCGCCCACACCGGTGAGTGTCACCCTGGGATACACCAGCCTGGACGATGTATTTACCCCTCAGGTCACGTCGGCGGGGTTGAGCAGTATCGTCGTCACTCCCGTGCCGATATCCGGGTTTACCGGCAATCTCGCTCTGACCTGTTCCGTTGTTCCTGTTACGACCGCGACAACCGCCATGCCTCCAGCATGCACCCTGGGGAGTCCGACTGTGACTATCACCAGCACCGGCGCCCAGACAGCCGTAACCGTCATTATCGACGCTACCAACTCCTCTACCACTCCGGGAGCCTATAGCGTGAGTGTGACCGGTGTAGATTCCACCACCGGCCTGTCCCACACCACCGCACCGTTCATTGCCTATGTTCGAGCGAAGACCGCTCCAATCACAATCGTTTCCGGGGCGACCACGGGAAACACGACCAATGCAGACTTCATCCTTCCCGCGAACATCGGTCTGACCAACCTGAAGTGCACGTCGGTTGGGGGGCCAACCTTGGTGTCCCAAGTAGACCCCGCCGGTCTTTCCATCGGATGCACCTTCAATCCATCCTCAGTTCCCTCCGCGACAACCATCCAAACCCGCACCGTAGCTGTAATCATATCCACGAACGGCACCGCCACTGCGCAGCTGGTGACGAGCACAGGAGCTTTTGCCGCCAGTCTGATTGGAATTCCGGTTCTCGCGTTGCTTGGCTTCCTGCGAGGCGGAAGGTCTTCAAAGCGTACCTTCTTCCGGTATCTTGGGGTGCTCTTTATCGCCGCTGTCGTTATGCAGGCAATCGGGTGCGGTGGCCATTTTACGAGAACGACTACCAATACCGGCCTGACGCCGCCGGGTACTTATCTCGTTTTGGTTCAGGGTACGGGCAGCGATGGTCTGACGTACGACGCAGTGATTCAAGTAGACGTAACTCGCTAACACTTGCGGTTTCGGGGATAAGTAGCAATCGCCGAAGCCGGAAAACCAGTCTTGCCGAGGGAAAACAGATGACGAAGCGAACTCTGCCGTTGCTGCTGCTTGGATTTGTGTCGAGCGTGGCCGCAATGGGACAAGTCAATTGCGCCACCGGAAGCCCCACCGCGACCAAGCTCGTGTGCCAGATACCGTTTTCGACCGGAGTTTTCAACACCAATGGCGGCATAAGCCCGGGATCCCTCGCAGCGGCCCAGGGCATTGCTTCGACCATCAACTCTGCCTTTGCCACGCAGGTGAGCCAGCTACCACTGGCGAGCGCATCTGCCGGCACTATCGTCCTTTATAAGGCGGGAGTACCTCTCACTTATGACAACCTGGGTCCGATTCTCACCGACCGCGCGACAACCATCGGTAGACACAGGCTATTTCTGAGCTTCAGCGCCAGCCAGTTCTATTTCACCGACATCGATGGGATTTCTCTGAATAAGGTGCCATTTACCTATCAGGCGACGGCGACGGACAAGACCACCGGAGCTGTGCTAAGCAACACTTACACCACGGAGACCGCGGATGTTCACTTCAAGTTGAACCAATATGTCGCAGTTGCGACTTTTGGTGTGACGGACAAGCTTGACGCTTCGATCGTAGTGCCTATCGAGCGAGTCTCAATCGGCTCCGCCACTGTCGATACTCAGGCTTATATTCTCAACGCCAACAACGTTGTCGTCCTCGGACCATATGCCGTACCTTCGACCTATGTTCCTGGAACCGCCAGCGGCATCGGAGATATCGTCTTTAACGGCAAATACGTTGCATGGCGAGGTGAGCACAGTACCTTGTCAGGCGGAATGGATCTCCGCACGCCCACTGGCGACGACCTGAATTACCTGGGTTCGGGAGCCTGGGGATTCAATCCCTACCTCGTCTACTCCTACCTGGCTAAAATCTCGCCTCACGCCAGAATTGGCTACCAGTGGAATACGGCTACTGAATTAAACAATCCGACACTCACGCCCGGAGGAAACAAGGGGCTGCCGGGCGGTGTGCAATTCAATGCCGGCGCGGATTGGGCATGGACAAAGCATCTAACCGTCGCCGGAGATTTGCTTGCGAGCCAGTACTCCAACGCCGCTAAAGTTGTTCGCAGCACCACGGCCCTTCCAACGCCGCCAACGAATCCGCCGACGCCGAGCACTATCTTCCTCCCCACCGTGACGACGGCAAACGCGAGCTATACGATCGGCGATCTGAGCATAGGACTCAAATGGAATCCCTACCGTGACCTTGTTATCTCGGGCAACGTACTTATTCAGTTGAATAATGAGGGCCTGCGGACGAGGCCCGCGCCACTGCTCAGCGTTTCATATAAGTTCTGAAGCGTTGACCGTCCTGAATGCAACAGGCAAGACGAGGCGCCTCGGAAATCTAACTTCCATGCAGCAAGCTTTCGTAGATGGAATAGGTGTTTTTGTCAAAACACACGAACTTCACCACCTCGACTTCACAACTATCTGCGTGGGTCCTGACGGTTTCGACAGCGATTGCCGCAGCTCGCTCCGAGGGGAATCCATATACGCCAGTACTGATCGCGGGAAATGCGATGGATTTCACACGGTGCTCGCGAGCCAACTCCAGACTGCGCCGATAGCACTCTGCCAGCAGGTGGTCTTCTCCGTGTCCGCCGCCACGCCACACCGGACCCACGGCATGAAAAATCCACTTTGCCTGTAGACGGAATCCTGGCGTTGCTTTCACGTCGCCAGTAGCACAGCCTCGTAACTTTGCGCAGGCTGCGAGCAGCGCCTGTCCTGCGGCACGGTGTATCGCTCCATCCACTCCTCCACCGCCCAGCAACGACTGATTCGCGGCATTGACAATTGCATCGACTGCAAGGCGTGTAATATCTCCGAGAACCGGTTCAAGCTGGGTCACGCTCGCGGCTCTCATCTCTGTCCGCATACTAAGCCATCCGACACCTTTAGTGGCGGCTAGTCAACTCCCTACCTTTGCAGCACAGTGTCTGCCTTGTTTGCCTTCTCGGAGACCTGCTTGGGCGTTGGCAGCTGCGATGTATCCCATCCGCCGCCTAGAGCCTGAATCAGTTCGATGGACGCAGTCGTTTCCTGCACATGCAACGTTGTGAGCGTCTGCTGATTTGAAAGCAGTGTAGTCTGCACGATGGTGACGTCCAGATAGGGATCAATTCCCTCCTGGTATCGACCCATCTCGAGATCCAGCTGCTCTTTTGCTGCATCCACCGCCTCCTGCTGCTTCAGGATTTGCTGTGACAGAATCCGTGTAGCGGCTAGGTAATCCTCGACCTGCTGAAAGGCGGTGAGAACGGTCTGGCGATAGGTGGCGACGTCGGAGTTGTAGATCGACGTGTATTGCTGGAGCTGGGCGCGGTAGAGTCCGCCATTGAAGAGAGTCTGCGAAAGCTGTGGGCCGATGGACCAGAAGTTACTTGGCCAGTCGAACCAATGCGAGAACTGCGATGCCTGAAAGCCTCCACCAGCCGAAAGCGTAACCGTGGGGTAGAATGCTCCGTAACCGATGCCGATGGTGGCATTCGCATCTGCAAGAGTGCGCTCAGCAGCTGCAATGTCAGGCCGGCGCTCGAGGAGTTGCGAAGGAACCCCAATCGGGACCGGCGGTGGTGTGATCAGCTGAGGCTTCACGGGTATGGAGAAGTCCGTAGCTGGCTTACCGAGAAGCATAGCAATCGCGTGTTCAAATTGCGCACGCGCAACTCCCACGTTCAGAGCCTGCGACTCGGCGGTTTTAAGCGTTGTGCGCGCCTCTACGACGGAGATGTAAGTGCCGACTCCGGTGTCATAGAGCGTCTGGTTCAAGTCGAGGGCCTTCTTGTCGGCCTCAACCGTCTCATTCAGAACTCTTTGTAGCTCATCCTGTCCGCGGATCTCGAAGAAGAACTCCGCAAGGCTGGCTTGTTCCAACAAGCGTTCATTTTCCAGATCAGCCTCGCTGACCTGTGCTGCAAACTGCGCCTCGCGCACTTCGTTGCGGATCTTGCCGAAGAAATCCGGCGTCCAGGAGACATCGAGAGGAAGAGTCCAGGACGTGCTTTCATGTCCCGTGTTCGCAGTGCTCGAATTGGTGAGATTGCCTGAGGACCTGGACCGGTTCCAGGACGGCGCCGTTGTGACGACCGGCCAGTACTGGGCGCGGGCTTCGCGAATCATCGCTCGTGCAGCCATGTAGTTCTCGAAGAAGACCTTGATGTTCTGATTGTTGATGTCAAGCTGGTCTTCGAGAGAGTTCAGTTCCGGGTCATTGAAGATCTCCCACCACTTGCCGCGCAACATGGCGTCCTGAGGTTTCGCGACTTTCCAGCCGGGCGCGTCCTGAAAATTCGCAGGCGATTCCTTATATGCCGGCGCGGCAGGCACCGGGGCCGCGGGTTTGTGATACGTTGGCGCGCAGCCGGCAATAAGAAAGCAAAACGCCACCGCCAGCAATGCCGATCGGGTTGAGTTCGGGACAATTGTCTTCATATTGCACTTCTCGCTTGGAGGGAGGCCCAGAGCAGTAAACCTCATGAGGCGACCTCCGCTTCAGGATTAAATGTGTCGTGATGCTTGCCAAGTACGCGCAGGCGCCACCGATCAAGGAACAAATAGACGACCGGCGTGGTGTAGAGGGTTAGCATCTGGCTTACGATGAGGCCCCCGACGATGGTGATGCCCAGCGGCCTGCGCAGCTCAGATCCCGTGCCAGTGCCGAAGGCCAGCGGCAACGCTCCGAAGAGCGCCGCCATGGTGGTCATAAGAATGGGACGGAATCGGAGCATGCATGCCTCGAAGATCGCTTCCGACGTGGTCATGCCCTGCTCGCGCTCAGCCATAAGAGCGAAGTCGATCATCATGATCGCGTTCTTCTTCACGATGCCGATGAGCAGAACGATTCCGATAATCGAAATGACGTTGAGATCCACCTTAAAGATCATCAGCGCCATGATCGCGCCCACGCTGGCGGAGGGCAGTGTGGAAATAATGGTGAGGGGGTGCACCAGGCTTTCATACAGGATGCCAAGCACGATAAACACTGCGAGCAACGCCGTCGTAATCAGGATCGGCTCGGTACTAAGCGATTGCTGATACGCCTGCAGAGTTCCCGCAAAAAAGCCATGGATCGTCGAAGGCGTCCCGAGGCGGTCCTGCATCTGGGTCACAAGCCGGGTTGCATCGCTGAGGGACATACCCGGCGCGAGGTTGAACGATACCGTCACTGATGGAAAAAGGCCGGTGTGGTTCACGCTGAGCGGTGTCGTGGTCGATGTCGCCGTGGTCATGGTGGCCAGTGGAATAGGCCCATTGCTAGTGGTATGAAGATATATATTGTTCAGACCGTCCGGTGACTGCCAATACTGAGGGGCAACCTCGAGAACCACGTAGTACTGGTTGAGCTGCGTATAGATGACAGAGACCTCCGACTGCCCAAAGGCGGAGTACAACGAGGCATCGAGGTCCTGTGCCGTTACGCCATATCGAGCGGCAGTCACGCGATCATAGGTCAGATATTCAGACAATCCACCATTTTGCTGGTCAGAGTTAACGTCCTGCAGCCCCGGCAGTTTCTTCATTTCCGCAAGAAGGATGGGGCCCCAGTGCGAAAGATCCTGAACGTTGTCTCCCTGGATCGTGTATTGATAGAGTGCATTGCTGCCTCTGCCGCCGATACGCAAGTCCTGTGCCGCCTGCAAGAATGCCGCAGCAGCCACCAGCTTATTGAGCTTGGGCCTCAAGCGGTTAATGATCTCCGGCGCTCCTATCTTGCGTTGATCGAGCGGCTTAAGAGCCATGTAGATGAAGCCGCTGTTACCGCTGCCCACATAGCCCACAACATTCGCCACTGCCGGATCGCTCTTAATGACGCCAACGAGTTGTTGGATCGAATCGTTCATTACGGGGAACGACGCATCCTGGGGACCCTGAATGCCGCCGACTATTGCCCCTGTGTCCTGCTGCGGAAAGAAGCCCTTGGGTATCTTGATCACCAGCACAACGTTAAGCGCCACGACCATGATCAAGATCACCAGGACAAGCCCCGGATTCTGCAGCACCCACTCGAGGCTACGCCGGTAGCCCAGTAGCATGCCGTCGAAGGCTCTCTCACTAAACCGGTAAAGCCGCCCGTGCTTCTCTTGCCCATGGGCCTTTAGCAGATGGGCGCACATCATGGGCGTCGTCGTGATCGAGATAATCATCGAGACAACGATGGCAGTCGACAGAGTTACGGCGAACTCGCGGAAGAGGCGGCCTACAATTCCACCCATCAGCAGAATCGGAATAAAGACCGCGACCAGCGACATACTGATCGAGAACACGGTGAAGCCAATCTCCTGCGCGCCCTTCATAGCGGCTGCGAACGGCTTCATTCCCGCTTCAAGGTGGCGGGTGATGTTTTCCATCACCACGATGGCATCGTCGACAACGAATCCTGTGGAGATGGTGAGGGCCATCAACGACAGATTGTCGAGGCTGTAGCCGAAAAGATACATCACAGCGAATGTGCCGATCAGCGACACCGGTACTGCGACACTGGGAATGAGCGTCGCCCGCCCGCTGCGAAGGAACAGAAAGACGACCACGATGACAAGAAAAACCGAAAGAGTAAGCGATCGCTCGACATCATGAACTGACGCGCGGATGGTCGTGGTGCGATCCATCACAACCGTCATATCCATGCCCTGCGGAATGGAAGCCTTGAGAAAGGGGATCTGGGAGCGAATGCGATCGACGGTTTGGATGATATTTGCGCCCGGCTGACGGAAGATGATCAGGACAATCGACTGCTTGCCATTCAGGTAGCCGGCGTTACGCACGTTCGACGTGGAATCGATAACCTGAGCAACATCCGAAAGACGGATGGCCGCTCCGTTCTTGTAGCCGATAATCAGAGGTGCATATTCGGCGGCGTGGGACATCTGACCATTTGTAATGATGTCGGCGGTACTTAGACGGTTCGCGATCTGACCGCGGGCGAAATCCGAATTCTGGATACTGAGAATGGATTGCACGTTCGACAGCGTGAGCCCATAGCTGTTGAGCTGAGTGGGATTGACCTCGACACGCACAGAGGGCAGTGCACCGCCGCCCACCACCACCTGGCCGACTCCCTGGATCTGCGAGAGCTTTTGCTGTATGACGGTCGACGCTGAGTCATACATGTCGGATCTGCTGTAGACATCGGACGTCAGGCCGATGATCATGATCGGCGCATCGGCCGGATTGACTTTGCGATAGGTTGGATTTCCTGGAAGATTGGCAGGAAGGTAGGTGCGCGCCGCATTGATGGCTGCCTCAACGTCTCTGGCCGCGGCATCGATGTTGCGGGTCAGATCAAATTGCAGAGTCACCTGGGTACTGCCAAGCGAGCTCGACGAGGTCATTTCGGTTATCGCGGCGATGTGCCCGAACTGACGCTCCAACGGAGTGGCAACCGAGGACGCCATGATTTGCGCGCTGGCGCCGGGCAGACCTGCCGAGACAGAAATGGTAGGGAAATCCACCTGCGGCAACGGAGATACAGGAAGGACGGTGAAACCGATCGCCCCGGCGATGGCAATGGCAATCGTTAACAGCGTAGTCGCCACAGGTCGACGGATGAACGGCGCGGAGATGTTCATGACTTCGCCGGTGCCTCTACTGCGGGATGCTCGGTGTCGACGCCTTTCTTCGATCCGGACTTCCCGGAGATTTTCTGTCCGAGGTTATCGAAGAAGATATAGATCACCGGCGTCGTGTACAGCGTGAGTATCTGGCTGAGCAACAGGCCGCCAACCATGCAGATACCTAGCGGGCGCCGCAATTCCGACCCGATGCCGTGGCCCAGCGCCAGCGGAATTCCGCCCAACAGGGCGGCCATCGTCGTCATCATGATGGGGCGAAAACGCAGCAGGCTCGCCTCGTAGATCGCTTCCGTCGAGCTCTTGCCTCGCTCACGCTCCGCCTCGAGAGCGAAGTCGACAATCATGATGCCGTTCTTCTTCACAATGCCGATTAACAGGATGATCCCGATAATCGCAACAACACTGAGGTCCTCGCCGAACAGCATCAGAGCCAGCAGCGCTCCCACGCCGGCGGAGGGCAACGTCGACAAGATCGTTACCGGATGGATGAAGCTCTCGTAGAGCACTCCTAACACGATGTAGACCGTCACCAGCGCGGCAAGAATGAGGAGAGCCTCATTCGAGAGCGAATTCCGGAATGATGCCGCCGTGCCTTGAAAATCCGCCTGCAGGCTGGCCGGAAAGTTCATTTCCTTCGCGACCTTGTCAATCGCCGTAATCGCATTTCCCAGCGACGCCTTTGGGGCCAGATTGAAAGAGATCGTAACCGCGGGGAATTGCCCCTGGTGGGTGATCGAAAGCGGTTCCGTAGATTCCTCGTAGTGAGCAAATGCTCCGAGGGGTACCGCGCTGGCAGCCGCCGTGGAGGTGCGGGTATTCGAGCCAGGACCGTTATTCGAGGTCGTAATTACCTGCGAGGGCGGAGCCAGCGTATTCGCTGCAGGCGTGTAGAGTACCGATCCAGTTGTGGCGTTCGAACCCGCCGACGATGACCCTGATGCGGCAAACGAGGTTGCAGCTCCTGGTCCGCTTGCTCCATTTGACGCGCCCGACTGTATGTAAAGCTTGTTAAGTTGATTCGGATTCTGCTGAAACGGCGGCAGCGCCTCAAGAATCACGTGATACTGGTTGAGCTGCGTATACATCGTGCTGATCTGCCGCTGCCCAAAAGCATCGTACAACGTGTTGTCCACCGTGCCCGGGGCTATGCCGAGGCGCGAGGCAGTGACGCGGTCGATCATCAGCGATATTGCGCTCGCGCCCGTCTGCTGGTCGGTCGCGACATCGGAGAGGTCGGGTAGCTGCTTCAGCCTGGCGACGAACCGATTGGTCCAGTCATTCAGCTCGTTGATATCGGGATCTTCGAGCGTGTACTGATATTGCGTGCGGCTCACGCGATCATCAACCGTGATGTTTTGCACCGGCTGCATATAGAGCGTCACGCCCTGTACCTGGGCAAGACTCTTCTGTAATCTCCGGATCACATCAGCCGCACTCAGATCGCGCTGGTTGAGTGGCTTGAGATTAATGGAAAACCGTCCGCTGTTCAGCGTCGTGTTGGTTCCGTCCGCGCCGATGAAGGACGATAAGCTGGCTACCGCGGGGTCCTGAAGAATGATCTTGCCCAGCTGCTGTTGCTTGTCAGCCATCGCAGTAAAGGAAATATTCTGGCGCGCTTGCGATATTCCCTGGATCACGCCAGTATCCTGCGTCGGGAAGAAGCCCTTTGGGATGAGGATGTAGAGAACCACGGTCAGGACCAGGGTCGCCAGCGCTACGAACAAGGTGATGGTCTGATACCGGAGCACAAAGCTCAACGTCCGGCCGTAAAAGGCGATCAGCCGGTCGAAGACGCGTTCCGAGGCCCGGTAGAATCTTCCCTGTTGCGCTTCCGGATTGTGGCGCAGAATGCGCGAGCACATCATTGGCGTAAGAGTCAGGGATACGACGGCAGAGATAACAATGGTCGTGGCAAGCGTCACTGCGAACTCGCGGAAGAGGCGACCAACTACATCTCCCATGAACAGCAGCGGAATGAGCACCGCGATCAGCGAGACCGTCAATGAAACGATGGTGAAGCCGATCTGCCCCGCTCCCTTGAGCGCCGCCTCCATCGGCGACTCGCCCTCCTCGAGGTAGCGAGAAATGTTCTCGATCATCACGATGGCGTCGTCCACCACAAACCCGGTGGAGATTGTCAATGCCATCAGCGACAAGTTATCGAGGCTGTAGCCCAGCACGTACATCACGCCGAACGTGCCGATCAGCGAAAGGGGCACCGCGACGCTGGGGATGATCGTGGCGTAGAGGTTACGCAGGAAAAGAAAGATGACCATCACCACCAGGCCGATGGTCAGCATCAGCTCGAACTCAACATCATCGACTGATGCCTGGATCGCCGTTGTGAGGTCGGTGAGCGGCGTGATCTGGATGCTGGCAGGGAGATTCCCCTGGAGTTGGGGCAGTAGCTTCTTGATGCTCTTGACGACACTGATCGTGTTCGCGCCCGGTTGGCGCTGCACGTTGAGAATGACCGCAGGAGTCTGGTTCATCCAGGCCGCCTGATTGTTGTTTTCGACGCCGTTTACGATCTGCGATACATCCTTCACAAACACCGGCGCGCCATTCCGATAGGCAATCACGACGTTCCGGTACTGGTCGCCTGTCTCAAGCTGATCGTTGGCGTCGATCTGATAATCCTGCCGCGGCCCGTCGAAGTTGCCTTTGGCGGCGTTCACGCTCGTTGCTGCCAGGGAGGTCCGCACGTCCTCCATGTTGATTCCATAAGAGGACAGAGCCGCAGGATCTACCTGAATCCGCACTGCCGGCTTCTGGCCGCCACTGATGCTCACCAGCCCGACACCGTTGAGCTGAGAAATCTTCGGTGCCAGCCGCGTGTCGATCAGATCCTCCACCTGCGACAGCGGCATCGATTTCGATGTGATTGCCAACGTCAGGACGGGAGCATCCGCCGGATTCGTCTTGCTGTACACCGGAGGCACGGGCAGCACCGACGGCAGAAGGCTCTGCGCGGCATTGATCGCCGACTGGACTTCCTGCTCGGCGATGTCGATATCGAGTGCCAGGTTGAACTGCAACACGACGACCGATACGCCGCCCGCGCTCGTGGAGGTCATCTGGCTCAATCCCTGCAGCTCACCAAACTGCCGCTCCAGGGGAGCAGTCACCGTCGTCGCCATCACATCCGGACTCGCCCCAGGATAAAAAGTCAGGATCTGGATCGTCGGGTAGTCAACTTCGGGGAGCGCAGAGATCGGCAGCTGCGTGAAGGCAACCAGGCCAACCAGCAGAATCGCGGCCATCAGCAACGAAGTTGCGACGGGACGCAATATAAATGGGCGTGATGGACTCACGGTGCGTTGCTCTCGCTCGTGTCTTGAGGAAGCGGTTTTTTGGAAAGAATGATCTTCGATCCATCCTGCAATTTCTCGAAGCTGCTCGTCGCAACCTCATCTCCGGGATTGATGCCTTCGACGGCAGTCACACCGGCATCCGTCGTTCCAGCTTTCACGTTGTGGACATGGGCCGTGCCGTTCTGGATCACGTATACAAAAGCCACTTCGCCGTTGTGCTGGATCGCATAATCAGGAATCAGCGTCATATTGTGCTGGGTGGTGACCAGTAGGCGAGTATTTACGAACTGATTCGGAAAAAGGATGCCTTTCTTGTTGTCGAACGCGGCGCGCAGCTTTACTGTGCCGGTGGTAGTGTCGATCTGGTTATCGAGCGCTGTAAGTTTGCCAGTCGCCAGCTTCGTCTGCTGGTTCCGGTCATACGCGTCGACAGTCAATTTGGCTCCGGTGCGCAACTGCGCCAACACCTCATCGAGATGATCCTGAGCCAGCGTGAAGATGACGGTAATAGGCTCTATCTGTGTCACTACCACGAGGGCCGTGCTACCGCTCGATTGAACCAGGTTGCCAGGGTCAACAAGCCTTAATCCCACCCGCCCAGTGATAGGGGATGTGATATGGCAATAGCTGAGCTGCACCTTATCGAAATCCAGGGTGCCCTGGTCCGACTTGACGAGCCCTTCATCCTGGAGAACGAGCTTCTCCTGATCATCGAGCTGCTGTTTCGCGATGGCGTTTTTGGCCCAAGCTGCACGATACCTTTCGAGATCCATCCGCGACTGCGCAAGGACGTTGGTATCTCGCTCAAGGTTGCCTTCGGCAGTCGCTACCTGTGCCTGGTATTGCCTCGGGTCGATATCCACCAGCGGATCGCCCTTGCCGACCATCTGCCCTTCACGGTAATAAACGCCGGTAAGCACTCCGGTCACCTGGTTGTAAATCGTGGTTGTGTAGACCGGGGTGACGGTACCGATCGCGTCGAGGTAGACGCCGATGTCGCCCTTCTTTGCGGCCGCCGTGTTCAACGTGACCGGCCCGCCAAAGCCCCGGCGTCCGCCTCCACCACCCGGGCCGGCGGCGGTTTTCTTTGAGTCGTCCTGATGTCGCAGGACGAGCACAAATATAACGGCGAAAAGCAGCAGAAGAAGAATCCACAGCCATTGGCGCCGTTTCCTGGGAGGCTTTAATGCGCCAGCATCGGGAGGCGGCAACTGGTGATCGGGAGGTATAGGCGAATCAGGTGGTTTTTGTTCCATCTTGTCTTCTTGCATCGCAGAGTTATCGCATCAGGCTATGTCAAGCTTCTCTTGCAGGGTCAATCCGCGCAGGGTGTACCGCAGACAACGTTTCGGGCATTGCCGCTGCAGACGCGCCTGCATTCGGCAAAAAGACACAGTAGGAGCTTTAAGCAGGATCTACGGTGCCGGGGGTCTAATAATTTCTTCTTATGGACGATTCACTGGTCCAGATGGTTGCAACGTGGGCTCAGTTAAGGTTATCACTTCCAAAGAATGTGAAATCTGGAAGTCCCCCGGGGAAAATGAGTTGTAAGGATGAGGCGGCGGACAACGAATTCACAACGCATTCTGAACCAGACTTGCCTTTTCAACCCAAGATGTGAAACACAGGTGCACTGAACTAAGCAGGTTCAACCCATGCCGATCATCCTTGCACTCGATCAGGGAACCACGAGTTCGCGCGCCATCCTCTTCACCCGGGACGGCAAAATTCATGCCCGTG
>Ga0210398_10001727_pt1 | contig 22031 bp, 19 predicted proteins | sample IncBWC4OmetaG_FD_161047 | JGI IMG/M metagenome (GOLD analysis project Ga0210398, IMG submission 161047) | Forest soil microbial communities from Barre Woods Harvard Forest LTER site, Petersham, Massachusetts, United States - Inc-BW-C-4-O | ecosystem: Environmental > Terrestrial > Soil >...
GGCTAGCTCTGATGGCCCGCTTCCTCCTCATCGCGCTGCGCGCTCTGCATCGTCAGCGGGCTAGAGTCGAGTCCCGTGGACGTCCGCGTCGTTGACCACCCGCTGGCCGCGGCCCGGCTGACCACATTGCGCGACGAGCACACCAATAGTGCGGGGTTTCGTGCGGCGTTGCGTGACCTAACGCTGATGCTGGTGTACGAGGCCACTCGTGACGCGCCCCGCGAGACGGTCACTGTGCGCACACCATTGGCCGAGACGGCCGGAACACGGCTGGCCAATCCACCGCTGCTGGTGCCGGTGTTGCGGGCCGGGCTGGGCATGGTCGATCAGGCGCATGCGCTGCTACCGGAGGCGCGGGTGGGCTTCGTCGGTGTCGCCCGCGACGAGGAAACGGCGTTGCCCGTGCCGTATCTGGAGTCACTGCCCGACGATCTGCGCAGCCAACCGGTAATTGTCCTCGACCCAATGCTGGCCACCGGCGGGTCGATGACCCACACCATCGGGTTGCTGCAGCGTCGCGGCGCCCACGACATCACCGTGCTGTGTGTGGTGGTCGCGCCGGAAGGCATTGCGGCGCTGGAGAAAGCAGCGCCCAACGTGCGGTTGTTCACCGCAGCCGTCGATGAGCGCCTCAACGATGTGGCGTACATCCTCCCAGGCCTCGGCGACGCCGGCGACCGCCAATTCGGGCCGCGTTGAGTCACCAGTGTCGCACCGACGACGCCAGTTCGTCGCAGAGCGCGGTGGCGCGACGGCGAGCAGTGGCCAGATGGGCGGTCGCCGCAGATCGAACTTCGATGTAGCACTTGACTTTCGGCTCGGTGCCCGACGGTCGGACCACGACCCGTGCTGACGTGTCGGCGTCGCCGCCGGTGAAGATCAGTGCATCGGTGCGATCCGGGCCTGGGCGCTGCAGCAGATCCGTTGTAGTCGAGGCGAATCCGGCCAGACGACTCGGCGGCGAATGCCGTAACCGCCGCATCAGTGCGGTCGCCTCGTCCGCGTCGGCCACCGCCCGTGACACCGCTGCGCCGACGTGCACGCCGAATCGGCGGGCCAGGTCATCCAGAGCGTCGAGCACGGAGTGGCCCTGCTGTTTCAGCGTCGCGACCAGGTCACAGGCGAGCACCGCGGCGCTGATGCCGTCCTTGTCCCGGACCGCGGCCGGGTCGACACAGTGGCCGATCGCCTCCTCGTAGGCGTAGATCAATGTGCTGCCGGGTAAGTCGGCATCGGCGCGGGCCAGCCATTTGAAGCCGGTCAGGGTCTCTGCGTGGCGCGCGCCCCAGTGTGTGGCGATGGCGGATAGCATCCGCGACGACACCACGGTGTTCGCCACCACACTGGTGGCGAGCTTGCCCGGTTCGGTTCTGGACAAGATGAAATCGCCTAACAGCCAACCGGTCTCGTCACCGGAGAGCATCCGCCAGCCCGCCGGTGTGGCTATCCCGACCGCGCAGCGATCAGCGTCGGGATCCAGCGCGATCGCGATCTCGGCGTTGACGTCTTGGGCCAGCGCCAGGAGCGCGTCCGTGGCGCCGGGTTCTTCGGGGTTGGGGAAGCGGACGGTCGGGAAGTCGGGATCGGGCCTGAACTGGCCAGCGACGGTATGCACGTCGACGAAGCCTGCGCGTCGCAGCGTTTCGACGGCCACCGCGCCACCCACGCCGTGTAAGGGTGTCAGCGCCACCCGGACCGAGCCCGGCGCGTGCCCGACCCGGGCGGCCCGCTGGATGTAATGCTCGACCAGATTTGCATCAGCCGGTTCGACGTGCGCCCTGACGATCTCGTCGGCGAAGGGGGCGACGGCGATAGCGGTTTCGATCTCGTGGTCGGTGGGGGAGATGATCTGAATTCCCCCGTCGACGTACACCTTGTAGCCGTTGTCGGTCGGCGGATTGTGTGATGCGGTGATCTGGATACCTGCTGCTGCGCCGGTGTGTCGTACGGCAAACGCCAGCACCGGTGTGGGCACCGGGTCCGGAAGCAGCACCACTGAAAAGTCCGCGGCGGCAAGCACTTCGGCTGCTGCTATCGCGAATACCGCCGAGCCGTGCCGAGCGTCGCGCCCGACAACCACCGTGCAACGGCCGAGGCCTCGACCGCTGAGTACCGTCGCAACTGCCCAGGTGGCACGCAGCACCACGGCGAGGTTCATCGCGTCCGGCCCACCTCGGACTGGACCGCGCAGTCCCGCGGTGCCGAACGTCAGCGGCCGGGCGAATCGTGCGGCCAGTTCGGCGTGATCGCACCGGGCGAGCTCGGCGGCCGTGATCGGGTCGGGGTCGTGCGCGATCCAATCCTGCGGTGTCACGCCAGCCCTCAGAGTCGCGCGACCACGTCAGCCAGCAAAGTGCCCATCCGGGTCGCCGAGGCCGCGCCGGCGGCGAGTACCTCGCCGTGGCTGAGGGGCTCACCGGTGATCCCGGCCGCCAGATTCGTCACCAGCGACACGCCCAGGACCTCTGCGCCGGCCGCGCGCGCCGCAATCGTTTCGTGCACGGTGGACATGCCCACCAGATCGGCGCCCAGTGTTCGCAGCATCCGGATCTCGGCGGGCGTCTCATAATGCGGCCCAGGCAGCCCGGCGTACACGCCTTCAGCCAGCGTTGGGTCGACCCTACGGGCCAGTGCCCGCAGTCGCGGTGCGTAAGCGTCGACCATGTCGACGAACTGGGCCCCGATCAGCGGAGACCGTGCGGTCAGGTTCAGGTGGTCGCTGATCAGCACCGGTTGGCCCACCTCGAAGTTCTGGCGCACTGCACCGGCGGCGTTGGTGAGCACGACGACCCGTGCGCCGGCGGCGCAAGCCGTCCGCACCGGGTGCACGACGTGCAGCAGGTCATGGCCTTCGTAGGCGTGGACACGACCGGCCAGCACCAGCACGCGGTGCGCACCGATACCCACCGACAACACCTGCCCGGTGTGGCCGACCGCGGTCGGCGGGGTGAAGCCGGGCAGTTCGGCCATCGGCAGCACCGCGGTCGGCGGGCCCAGGGCGGCAACAGCCGGCGCCCAACCCGACCCCAGAACGATCGCGACATCGTGTTCGGCAATGCCGGTGCCCTCGGCGATGAACTGCGCCGCCCGCCGGGCGAGTGTGTCGGGGTCGGCCGGACCGTCACTCACAGTCGGGCAGCCTAACAACGTCAACACCTTCTGGACCTCCGAGACCTTCAACCAAGCGTGAGCTGGCGCAGCGCACGGAGAAAGACGTTTCGGTCATTGGCTGACAGCTGCCCGAGCCAGTGCTCCTCCCCACGCTGGATGGCCACCTGCACTGCGTCTTTGGTGGAACGGCCCGACTCGGTGATCGCGAGCAGGCGCGCGCGGCGGTCGTCGGGGTCCGGAATCCGTTCGATGTAACCGTGCTTCTGCAACTCGTCGAGCGTGGGAATGATGCGTGTCTTGTCGGCGCCGATCGCCTCGGCGAGTGCCGCTTGAGTGCGGATCGGCGAACGATCCAGAGCGCTGAGAACGATATAGCCCCACATCGACATGCCGTGCGCTGCCAGCACTGGCTGCTCGGCAGCCACGGTTTGACGAGCCAGCTGCGCCAGCATCTCCGCGAGGTCTGGACGCGTCGCCTTTCGCACCACATCGTGATGATAAGGGTTGACATATGATCTACATATGCACATGATATGTGCATGCATATAAATAAGGATGTTCGGCCATTGCATCGGATTGCCGTACTGGCCTCTGTTGACGTGGTCTCGGCCGTCACCGCAGACGACTTATCGAAGGTGACTCCGTGCGTTGGCTGGAGTCTCGCCGACCTGCTCACTCACATGACGGTCCAGCATCGCGGCTTTGCCGCCGCGGCACGCGGCCACGGCGCCGACCAGGCAATATGGCAACCCGACACCGTCGCCGAAGCGGTAGCAGCTGACCCAGCGGGCACCTACTCTGCGGCCGCCACCGCGGTGATAGACGCGTTCGCCGGTGCCGATGTGCTCGATGCGACGTTCGCGTTACCTGAGTTTGGGTCCGGTGCAACCTTCCCGGGTTCAGAGGCGGTCGGTTTTCACTTTGTGGACTACGTCGTGCACGGCTGGGATGTGGCTCGCACGATGGGTCGCCCCTTTGCGCTTCCGGTGGACGTCGTCGCCGCGGCATTGCCTCGGGCGTTCGGGGTGCCCGACGGAGACTTCCGCACCTCCGACGGCGCGGTGTTCGGCCCTGCGATCCCGTCGACGGAACCGACCAACGACCTCGATCGCATCCTCGCTTATCTCGGCCGCTCCCCACAGTGGAACCCACCCGTCGTGGCGAACACCCGGGCGTCATAACCACCACAGCCACCCCGGCATGACAGAGAGGAAGCCATGACGACAACATCATTCGGTGCCGGTCACGCCGCTGGCGAGGACCGCCGTCCAGGCTCAGGTGGGTCGAACTGGACTGGTCAGCCGCCAATCACGCCCAGGAGCGGCATCCTCAGCACGGACTGGCTGCCCGGCCCGTCCGACGGGAGCCAGTCCCCGGTCGTGGTGAGTTTCACCGACTTTCATTCCGATTCCGAGGAGGATTGGCAACAGATCGCCGCGTTGGGCATGAAACTGGCGGAAAGCTGGCCGGTTATGCGCGGCGCGGTCGGGCTTTGGCTGTGGGGCAAGCAAGTTGAGTGGCGCGGCGGATCGCTGTCCATCTGGGAAAGTTACCCGGATTTGCGTCGTTTCATCCGATGGCCCGTTCACGTCGCCATCATGAAAAATTGGCGGGCACGAATACGAGTGAGATCCGCCAGTTGGGATGACGAACAATTTGTCCCGGCGCAGGCATGGCTTCGCGCCGAGGCGTACATGCGGGCTCCGCGCGACGTGTGAACCGGTCGCGACGGCGCTCCGCTTGCGGGGACAAGGCGGGCGATCCCAACTACTCGTTGTGATGGCCGGTGATCATCGGTGAGATACTGCGAGAATGGCCGCAATCCCGGTGTTGGACCGCGTCGAGGACGTGGTGCGGCGCCGTGGCGCGGACCTGATCGAGCTGTCCCACGCGATCCACGCCGAACCGGAGCTCGCGTTCGCCGAGCACCGCAGTTGCGCCAAGACGCAGGCGTTGGTGGCCGAGCGTGGTTTCGAGATCACCGCCGCAGCCGGTGGGCTGGACACCGCTTTCCGCGCCGACTTCGGCAGTGGTCCGTTGGCCGTTGGCGTGTGCGCCGAGTACGACGCGCTGCCCGGCATGGGTCATGCCTGCGGGCACAACATCATCGCCGCGTCGGCGGTTGGCGCCGCGCTGGCACTGGCCGAGGTCGCCGACCAACTGGGCCTGACGGTTGCGCTGCTGGGCACACCGGCCGAGGAGTTCGGCGGTGGAAAAGTGTTGCTGCTCAACGCCGGAGTCTTCGACGACTTGGCGGTGGCGGTGATGGTGCATCCCGGGCCGGTGGACATCGCGGCTGCCCGGTCGCTGACGTTGTCTGCGGTGCGCGTGGAGTACCGCGGCCGGGAAGCTCATGCATCGGCTTCGCCGTACCTGGGTGTGAATGCCGCCGACGCCGTGACCGTCGCCCAGGTGGCCATCGGGCTGGCGCGTCAACAGCTGGCACCGGGCCAACAGGTGCACGGCATCGTCTCCGACGGCGGGCAGGCGGCAAATGTCATCCCGAGCCGAACCGAACTGCAGTACACGATGCGCGCCACCGACGCTGCGTCGCTTGCCGAACTGGAAGCCAAGGTGGGCGACTGTTTCTTGGCCGGTGCGGTGGCCACCGGTTGTGACTACACCGTCGAGGCCACCGAGCCGATTTACGACGCGCTCAAGCCCGACCGCTGGCTGGCCGGCGCCGTCCGCACCGAGATGAGGCGGCTTGGGCGCGCGCCCGTCGACGAGGTACTCGAGGTGGCGCACCCGCTGGGCAGTACCGACATGGGGAACGTCACGCAGCTTCTGCCGGGAATCCATCCGATGGTCGCCGTCGATGCCGGCGGCGCTTCCTTGCATCAGCCCGACTTCGCCGCGGCCGCGATTGGCCCGAGTGCCGACAAGGCCGTCATCGACGGCGCAATCATGTTGGCGCGCACCGTCGTTCGTCTTGCCGAGTCACCGGACGAACGCGATCGGGTGCTGGCAGCCCGTGAGGAGCGGCGCTTATGAGCCGCGCCGGCGACGATGCAGAGCCAACCGATGCGGAGGAGCGGCGCTTATGAGCCTTGCCGACAGCGCTGAATCCTGGCTGGCAGCCCACTTCGACGACTTGGTCGCGTGGCGGCGACACATCCACCGCTACCCGGAGTTGGGCCGCCAGGAGTACGCCACCACACAATTTGTCGCCGAACGGTTGGCCGACGCCGGTCTCAACCCGAAAGTGCTACCCGGTGGGACCGGGCTGACCTGCGATTTCGGTCCTGAGCAGGAGCCCCGCATCGCGTTGCGGGCCGATATGGACGCGTTACCGATGGCCGAGCGGACCGGTGCCCCGTATGAATCGACGATGCCCAACGCGGCCCATGCCTGCGGCCACGACGCGCATACCGCGATCTTGCTGGGTACCGCGCTGGCGCTGGCAGGGGTGCCTGAACTGCCGATTGCGCTGCGCCTGATCTTCCAACCCGCCGAAGAGCTGATGCCCGGCGGAGCGATCGACACGATCGCCGCCGGCGCGCTGTCCGGAGTGAGCCGGATCTTCGCCTTGCACTGCGACCCCCGGCTGGCGGTCGGCAAGATCGCGGTGAAACCGGGACCGATCACATCGGCGGCCGACATGATCGAGATCACCCTCTATTCGCCGGGCGGCCACACCTCGCGCCCACATTTGACCGCCGACCTGGTCTACGGGCTGGGCACGCTGATCACCGGATTGCCGGGTGTGCTGTCACGCCGCATTGACCCACGTAACGGCACCGTGATGGTGTGGGGCGCGGTCAATGCGGGGGTGGCCGCCAACGCGATCCCGCAGACCGGCGTGCTGGCGGGCACCATTCGCACTGCCAGCCGGGAAACCTGGCTGGATCTCGAGGACATCGTGCGTCAGACCGTGACCGCCCTGCTGTCGCCGCTGGGTATCGAGCACAGCCTGCAGTACAACCGGGGCGTGCCGCCGGTGGTCAACGAGGAAATCTCAACGCGCATCATCGCCCACGCCATCGAAGCGGTCGGCCCCGACGTGCTGACCGACACCAGGCAGTCTGGCGGCGGCGAGGATTTCTCCTGGTATTTGGAAGAAGTACCCGGCGCGATGGCGCGATTGGGCGTCTGGTCGGGCCATGGTCCGCAGCTGGACCTGCACCAGCCGACGTTCGACCTCGATGAGCGCGCGCTGGCGATCGGGGTGCGGCTGATGGCGAATATCGTGGAACAGTCCGCAGAGCAGTCCGCCGCCGCGATTTAGGTTCCCGGACCGATGTTGCGTGCCTCACGGGTGCGCAGGTTGTGCACGTAGTCGTCTGGCGCGCCGGCGATTTCCGCAGCGTCGGCCATCACGCCGATGTAGCGCGCCGACGGCAGACCGCCCTCCCAGGCGTCGACCACGTACAGCCACGCCAAGACCGGATCGGTGGTGGTATCCGACGACAAGCGTTCCACGCGGCAGCGAATCTTCTTGTGGATCCCGAGCTCGGAACCTTCCCACCGATCGAGGTTGTTCTCGTCGGCGGGCGTCATGTCGTAGAGCACGACGAACACCTTCGAGCCCGGATCCTCGACGACCGTGGCCAGCGCGCCCTCCCAGCCGATGTCCTCGCCACCGAACGTCAGGCGCCAGCCGTGCAACCAACCGGTTCCGGCCATCGGCGAATGGGGCGCGCGCTGCAGCATCTGCTCGGGATGCATATTCGACCCGTAGGCAGCGTAGAGCGGCACGGGGAAAGCTTAAACGGCTGCCGCCGGCGCGGCGGTGATCCGACAGGTTAGCTAGGTCTGATTGCCCGGCTCCTTCTCACGACGCGCTGCGGCAAGCATCGGCGCCGGGCTAGGTTAGGGGCTGTGGCGACCCGCATTGTGATCCTGGGCGGAGGACCGGCCGGTTACGAGGCGGCACTCGTCGCGGCAGCGCGCGACGCTCAGGTCACCGTCATCGACTCCGAAGGCATCGGCGGCGCGGCGGTGCTTTTCGACTGCGTGCCATCGAAGACGTTCATTGCCTCCACCGGCGTGCGCACCGAACTGCGCCGGGCGCCTCGGTTGGGCTTCGACATCGACATCGAGGACGCCAAGATCTCGTTGCCGGAGATCAACCAGCGGGTCAAGACGCTGGCCAACGCCCAGTCCGCCGACATCAATTCCGAACTGGTCAGTGCGGGTGTCGAGGTGGTCGCCGGCAGAGGTGAGCTGATCGATGCGAGTCCCGGTCTGGCAACCCACTGCGTCAAGGCGACCGCCGCCGACGGCACTACCACCAGCTACGACGCCGACGTCATCTTGATCGCCACCGGCGCCAGCCCCCGGGAGTTGCCGTCAGCGCAACCCGACGGTGAGCGGATCCTGACCTGGCGCCAGCTCTACGACCTCGACACACTGCCCGACCACCTGATCGTGGTGGGTTCCGGTGTGACCGGCGCCGAATTCGTAAACGCCTACACCGAATTGGGCGTCGACGTCACGGTGGTGGCCAGCCGTGACCGGGTGCTGCCCTACGAGGACGCCGATGCCGCCCGTGTGCTCGAGGAGTCGTTCGCTGAACGCGGCGTTCAGCTGGTCAAGAATGCGCGGGCCGAATCGGTCACCCGCACCGCGTCCGGGGTGCTGGTCAAGATGACCGATGGTCGCGAGGTTGAGGGCAGCCACGCGTTGATGACGATCGGGTCGGTGCCGAACACCAGCGGCCTGGGCCTGGAGCGGGTGGGCATCGAGCTGGGTCGTGGCAACTACCTGACCGTCGATCGGGTATCGCGGACATCGGTGCCGGGCATCTACGCCGCCGGGGACTGCACCGGTTTGCTGCTGCTGGCCTCGGTCGCCGCGATGCAGGGCCGGATCGCGATGTGGCATGCGCTGGGGGAGGCCGTCAGCCCCATCCGGCTGCGCACCGTGGCCGCGGCGGTTTTCACCCGGCCCGAGATCGCCGCGGTCGGGATCCCACAATCGGCGATCGACAACGGATCGGTGCTGGCCCGGACCATAAAGCTGCCGCTGCAGACCAACGCCCGAGCCAAGATGTCGGGCCTTCGGCAGGGCTTTGTCAAAATCTTCTGCCGCCAGTCCACCGGTGTGGTGATCGGCGGCGTCGTGGTCGCGCCGATCGCATCCGAGCTGATCCTGCCGATCGCGATGGCCGTCCAGAACCGCATCACCGTCAACCAGCTGGCCGAAACATTGTCCGTCTACCCGTCGTTGTCAGGTTCGATCACCGAGGCTGCGCGGCGGTTGATGGCGCACGACGACCTGGACTGACCCCGGGTAGCCTTGGGAGCCAGTGCCCTACTGACGAGTAACCGACAGGAGACTTGTGCCGTGAGCGACCCGATTCGCGTAACGGGGAGCGAGCAGACCCGGCCTAGTTCGTTCTTAGGACCCGAGCAACGCGCTACGGCCTGGGAGCGGCTCGGCAGCGAACAATTCGACGTCGTGGTCATCGGTGGTGGCGTGGTGGGTTCGGGGTCCGCGCTGGACGCCGCCACCCGTGGGCTGAAAGTGGCGATGGTCGAAGCGCGTGACTTTGCCTCCGGCACGTCGAGCCGGTCCTCGAAGATGTTTCACGGCGGGCTGCGCTACCTGGAGCAACTGGAATTCGGGTTGGTCCGTGAAGCACTCTTCGAGCGCGAGCTGTCGTTGACAACCTTGGCGCCGCATCTCGTCAAGCCGTTGCCATTTCTGTACCCACTGACCAAGCGGTGGTGGGAGCGGCCCTACGTCGCGGCCGGCCTCGTGCTGTACGACGAGCTTGGTGGCGCGAAATCGGTTCCGGGGCAAAGGCATTTGACGCGTGCCGGGGCGCTGCGGCTATGCCCGGGTCTGAAGCGCAGTGCGCTGATCGGCGGTGTCCGCTACTACGACACCGTCGTCGACGACGCCCGCCACACCCTGACCGTCGTGCGGACCGCCGCGCATTACGGGGCGGTGGTCCGGTCGTCGACTCAAGTGGTCTCGTTGCTGCGCGAAGGCGATCGGGTGATCGGCGTGCGGGTGCGTGACTCTGAGGATGGCGCCGTCACCGAAGTCCGCGGTCACGTCGTCGTCAACGCCACCGGGGTGTGGACCGACGAGATTCAGGCATTGTCCAAGCAACGTGGGCGATTTCAAGTGCGAGCCTCCAAAGGCGTGCACATCGTCGTGCCGCGGGACCGGATCGTCAGTGACGTGGCGATCATCCTGCGCACCGAGAAGTCGGTGATGTTCGTCATCCCCTGGGGCAACCATTGGATCATCGGGACGACCGATACCGATTGGGCACTGGACCTGGCGCATCCGGCAGCCACCAAGGCGGACATCGACTACATCCTCGGCACCGTCAACACCGTGTTGGCCACCCCGTTGACCCATGCCGACATCGACGGCGTGTACGCGGGGTTGCGGCCGCTGCTGGCGGGGGAGAGCGAGGACACGTCCACGTTGTCGCGCGAGCACGCGGTGGCCGTGCCCGCTCCCGGCTTGGTCGCCATCGCCGGCGGCAAGTACACCACTTACCGGGTGATGGCCGCCGATGCGATCGACGCCGCATCGCAATACATCCCGGCCCGCGTCGCGCAGTCGATCACCGAGAAAGTGCCCCTGCTAGGGGCCGACGGCTACTTCGCGCTGATCAACCAGACCGAGCACGTCGGTGCGCTGGAAGGACTACACCCCTACCGGGTGCGTCACCTGCTGGACCGCTACGGCTCGCTGCTCAGTGAAGTGTTGGCGCTGGCCGCCGACCGTCGCGAACTGCTCAACCCGATCACTGCGGCACCGGGCTATCTGAAGGTCGAAGCGGCGTATGCCGCCACCGCCGAGGGCGCCTTGCATTTGGAGGACATCCTGGCCCGCCGGACGCGGATCGCCATCGAATACCCGCACCGAGGCGTCGACTGCGCACGTGAGGTGGCCGACATCGTCGCGCCGGTGCTGGGCTGGACCCAGGCTGACGTTGACCGCGAGGTCGACACCTATACGGCGCGGGTGGAGGCCGAGGTGCTGTCGCAGGCCCAACCCGACGACGCGTCGGCGGATGCACTGCGGGCCAGCGCTCCCGAGGCCCGCGCGGAGATCCTCGAGCCGGTGCCCTTAAATTGAGCCGACCTTGAGGCCGGCGCCGCTCCCGCCACGCGACGGATTGGGACCGGCGCGGCTGCGGGTGCGCGGTGGACCGTTGGGCGACGAGTTGCTTACCCGGTTCGGGCCCGAGGTTGCCGCTAAGGCGATCGCCGGCGAGGTCGTCGACCAGCACGGTGCCGTGCTCGATCCCGCCAGCGTGCTGCCGGCTGGTGCCAGCGTCTACCTCTACCGGGACCTGCGCGACGAGGTGCCGGTGCCGTTCGACATCCCCGTGCTCTATCAGGACGAGGGCATCGTGGTTGTCGACAAGCCGCACTTCCTGGCCACCATGCCGCGCGGGCGCCACGTCGCCCAGACCGCGCTGGTGCGGATGCGCCGAGAACTTGGGTTACCCGAGCTGAGCCCGGCCCATCGGCTGGACCGGCTGACCGCAGGGGTGCTGCTGTTCACCGGCCGCCGCGAGCTTCGGGGGGCCTACCAGATGATGTTCGCCCGCGGCGCGGTTCACAAGACGTATCTGGCGAGGGCGGCGGCGAGCCCCCACGTGGCGTTACCGCGAGTGGTGCAGAGCCGAATCATCAAGCGCCGCGGCCACTTACAAGCGGTCGAAGAACCTGGCGAGCCGAACGCCGAGACGCTGGTGGAATCGATATCGCCGGATGGCCTCTACCGGCTGACGCCGCGCACCGGACGGACTCATCAGCTGCGAGTGCATATGGCTTCGCTCGGAATGCCGATCCACGGAGACCCGTTGTACCCCAACGTGATCAGCGTACGGGACGACGACTTCAGCCAGCCGCTGCAGTTGTTGGCGCAGCGCATCGAATTCCAGGATCCGGTGAGTGGAGCCCACCGACGGTTCGTCAGTTCGCGACGGCTTGGTCCGCCGTGCTAGCAGCGCTCGTCGCCGCGACGCATACGCGGGAGGTCTTGATCGGGCCATGCCGGGAGGGCGACATTTTCTGCCTCATCCCGGATAGCCCCCGCGGTCCGCGTAGGTGCCACGCCTTGAACGGCGGCGCGCAAAGTCTCCCATGCCCGCGCCGTCAGCGCACCGGCGTTGAGGGAGTGGAAAGTCGTCAGATTGCTGAGGCTGACGTGGTTCTGCAGTGCTAGCACCCTGGTGCCCTTCAGTAATCCGGCGAGGTCGTTGGCCGATATCCGGCTACGTCGTCGGTGTTTCCTCAGTGACTAACGCGTTGACCTGCCGTGTTCGGTGATCGGGGTCACAGGCCAGTCAGCGATGACCAACCGCTAATCGGCAATTTCTATTCCACGGTACGTGCCGGGAAACGGCCCCGCCCGGTGAGCAACATGCCGTGTCGCGAGGTTGCTCATCCTGCGCTGGCAGTTTTGCTCGACACGCCGCTGAAAAGTTACTGAACGTGTGACTAAGAGCACACCTCGGTTAGCTGAGGGATTCCGTGCGTGTGGCATCGGCGAGACTCTTCCGCTGCCGCGGCTGCGGCCAATCTTCGCCGCGCGCGGTCGTTGACGGTAGACCCCTGGTCGAAGGGTAAACAGCTTGGAAACTGAGGCTGAAATCGGGAATCCGACGATGGCCGGGCGCAATCGCTGAGGGGCGAATCTTGTTACCATGCGTCATGGCTGCGCGGCGGACAGCAGTCAGGCGGGTTGCGGCCAGCCGGCGTCGATCATCGCATCGTTCCATTTGAAGGAATTAGATTGAAATTAAAGAGATTTGGCGCCGCACTGAGCTTTTTGACCGCTGCTGCAGTGATTTTGTCGGCGTGCGGCGGTAACAACAACGGCACTGAAGGAGGCGCCGCGCGGCCGGCGAAGGTGACCTGCGGCGGGCAGTCGACTCTTAAGGCCAGTGGTTCCACCGCCCAGGAAAACGCAATGACCCGATTTGTCAAGGCGTTCGAACAAGCCTGCCCGGGCCAGTCGGTGAATTACACGCCCAATGGTTCCGGCGCTGGGATCAGCGAATTCATGGGCGGCCAAACCGATTTCGGAGGCTCGGACTCTCCGCTGAACAGGGGCGAGTACGCGAATGCGACGCAGCGGTGCGACTCGCCGGTGTGGAATCTGCCGGTGGTGTTTGGGCCCATTGCTATCGCCTACAACGTCCAAGGCATGACGTCGTTGAACCTCAACGGTCCGGTCGCGGCCCAGATCTTCAACGGCCAGATCACTATGTGGAACGATGCGGCGATCCAGCTGCTGAACTTAGGTAACAAGCTGCCGGCTGAGCCGATTCGGGTCGTTTTCCGCAGCGATGACTCCGGGACCACGGACAATTTCCAGAAGTATCTCGATACCGCTTCCGCCGGCACGTGGGGCTTTGCCGCCGGAAAGAAGTTCAACGGCGGTGTCGGCGAGGGCGCCCGCGGTAACGACGGCGCCGCCGCGGCCGTAAAGAGCACCGAGGGGGCAATCACCTATATCGAATGGTCGTTCGCCCAAGGGCAACACCTGGACATGGCCAAGATCGTCACGACGGCGGGTCCGGAACCGGTAGCGATCAGCGCGGAGACGGTGGGAAAGACGATTTCGTCCGCGTGGTTTATGAGGAAGGGCAACGACCTAGCCCTGGACACGATCTCGTTCTACCGGCCAAACAAGACCGGGTCGTACCCTATTGTGCTGGCAACGTATGAGATTGTGTGTTCGAAGTACCACGATTCCCAGGTCGGTACGGCCGTGAAGGCGTTCCTGCAAAGCGCGATCGGCGCCGGCCAGAATGACCTGACCGAACACGGATATGTCCCCATTCCGGCCGAGTTCAAGTCGCGGTTACTGACCGCGATCGACGCCATCTCGTGATCTAAGCTCTTGTTGGCCGGTAACGTCCGAAGCTCAATGTTTCAGGGTCTTTTTCCCCCTAGTCAACCCAAAGTTCCAAAAGTTTTCCCACAGTAGTCGATCTTTGGAGTCATGGAGTTCACAACCCTGCCTCCCGAAGTCACTTCGGCGCTGATCCACACGGGACCCGGTGCGGAATCGCTGATCGAGGCTTCCGAGGCGTGGCAACAGCTGGGCGCCAATCTGGAGGACTCTGCTGAAAACTATGGCGCCACATTGTCGTCGCTGGTTGAGGCGTGGCACGGTCCGTCCTCGACGGCGATGGTCCAGGCCGCCGAGCCCTATGTGAACTGGTTGCGTACCACCGCGCAACAAGTCCAGCAGATAGCGTCGTCAGCGCAGGCCGCCGCAACCGCAGTCAATTCCGTCCGCGCGGCGGTGGTTCCTCTCGGGCAGGTCAGCGCCAACCGTGCACTCCTGGCGCAGTTGTTGGCCACCAACGGGTTCGGGAGGAATCTTCCGGCTATCGCCGAAACCGAAGCCGAATACCAGAGCATGTGGGCGAACAACTCGGCGGCGATGACTCGCTACCAGGCGGCCTCGGCACAAGCCAGCACGCTGCCGCAGTTCTCCTCGCCATCCTCGACTACCAATCCTGTGGGGACGGCCAAGCAGTCCAGCGCGGTGTCTGCGGCGACCACTTCGTCGTCGCCCACGGTCTCGGCGGCCACTCCCGCTCCGGCCGTGGCCCCTGGCTTCGACCCCAGCGTTGGCATTGTTGGAGAAGTGAACACGTATATCAACCAGTTCGTCTCGTCCGGCTTTCCGATCAACATGCTCAGCTATCTGGCGCAGAGCCAGTCGGCCCAAGCCCTGTCCGGTGTGAACGCACAGATTGGCCAGGGTGTATCGGAGGGTGAGTCGGCGCTCGGCGGGGGAGCAGGGGGTGCGTTAGGTGGGTTAGGTCGGGCTGGGCTGGGTGCGTTGGGCCCGGGTGCGTTAGGTGCCGCTGGACTCGGTCAAGCGTCCACGACGGCGGCGACCGGCGTCGGCGTGTCGATTGGCAAGCTGACCGCGCCGCCTGCCGTGGTGGGATTGCTGCCCGGTCAGCAAGTGCCGGTGCAACTCGCCTCGGCCGCATCGCCGCTCTCCGCGGGCGAATCCGGACTTCCCATGCTGCCGCCGCTCATGCCGCCGCCGATTTCGCCAGGCAGTGGTTGGCGCAAGCGCAAGGAGCAAAAGTACGAAGATATTGCGATCGGTGCCGAGCTCAAGGGGAAGGTGGTCGATCCACCGCCATCGGCGGGATGAGCAATCCGGCGCAGCGACTCAGGAGTTGTTCGGGGGTGCTTTCAGAAAGCCAAGGCCGTTCTTGATTCCTTGGTCCAGCTGGTCCTTGACAGGGGCTTTGCCGTCCGGAGCCGCGGCTGGCGATGTGCAGGTGCAGCCGAGGGTGCCGAACGGGCTGGGATCCGCGCTGGCCGGTGCTGCCACCCCCGCCGCAGCAGCGAGCGCAATCGCGGCGCCGAACAATGCTTTTTTGATCACTAAGGGTTCTCCATAACAGTAGTCAGGCCAGTATACGGGCGTCAGGCCCCTTGATGCCGCGGGCAGAACGCAGCGATGCTCACTCCGACGAAGAAACCCGCGTGGTAGCCGTCCAAACTACTTTGTTGCATCACGTCATTCGCGACGTCGCTCGAGGCCCGACCGCTGTCGAGTTCATCGCAGACCTCGTGAGCGGCGACGATCGCTGCCTGCGGGTTCGCGAAGGTGATGCCTCTAGAACCCAGCGCGTTTATGAAGTTGCCGTCGACCGCGTCGGCATGCGCGGTCGGGACTACCAGGCCCACGGCGCTGAACAGCGCAACCGCCAGGACGAGGCCGGCCAACAGTGATCGCGCAGCGATGGGCGAGCGCAATTGGGTGGTCGTCATTCCTGAACCTCTCCGCTACGGGGAAGCAAGACTGTTACGGATGGCAAGCCAAGCCGCTGACATTGCGATCATTGCATGCCTGGCCAGACTGGCGAAACTCTTGGTCCGCCCAAACCCCGCGATCCCCGCTCGTTAACCGAACGGACACGCCCCGGGCGTTCAACGTTGGCAGGCCGGGCACCAGTACGCCACCCGCTCGCCGCTGTCGCCATAGTCGATGCGTGTGCCGCAGCGACGGCAACTCTGCCCGGCTCGCCCATAGACCCACAATTGCCGGCCGGCCCGGGTGTCGCCGGTGGTGCACCGGTTCCAGCGGTGGCGGTTGGCCCACAGCATGTCGCGGGCGCGGGACACCAGCCGATGCGGGTCGCCGACCGCACTTACCGGCGCGGTAGGCAGACGTCCGCTGACGAAACACAGTTCGTTGCAGTAGACATTGCCGATCCCGGCCAGCACCCGCTGGTCCAGCAGCGCCTCGGCGATCGGTCGATCTGGGCGCGCCGTCAGGTTGGTCGCGGCGAGCTGTGGGTCCCAGTCGGCCCCCAGCAGATCGGGTCCCAGGTGTGCGACCGCGTCGCCGTCGTGGGCGCGGTCGAGGATTTCCAGCACGCCCAGGTCGATGCCGACGGCGTGGATATCGCCGGCTGCCAAGATGATCCGAATCCGGTGATCGTTGCGCACCGCCCGGGAAGTCACCCGCCAGCTGCCATCCATCTTCAGATGCGAGTGGATGCTGGCAGGTCCGACGCGGATGAACAAATGCTTCCCGCGGCTGTACACCTCGTCGACAACCTGACCGGTCAGGTCAGCGGTCGCAAAGCGTGGTACCCGAACATCGCATCGCGTCAGTGTCCGACCGGCCAGTGCCTGCCGCAGTGTTTCTGCGGTGTGCCAGACCGTGTCACCCTCGGGCATGCGTTATCGCAGCCGCAGTCCGCGTGGAGTGCGGGCGAACCCGGCGTCGGACAGCGCGCTCACGGCCGGCGCGGAGACGTCGAGGCCCAGTACCGCGGCGCCGTTGATCCTTTCAACCAGGATCGAACTGACCCGCCCGGCCGTTACCAGCTCGGCCAGCGCCACGCCGGCCGCGCGGTTGACCTCAGGATCGTCGCGGAAGCTCAGCAGCGAACGCCCGCCGCGCTCGACAAACCAGACCAGGTCGCCGTTGACCAGCACCACGAGCGCTCCGGCTTTGCGCCCCGGCCGGGCGCCGCCGTCTTCCTCCGGCGCGCGGGACGGCCAGGGGAGCGCGGCGCCGTACGGGTTGGCCGGGTCGGCGGCGGCTAATACCAGCGCCCGGTATTCGGGTCGCGTCGGATCTTCGAAAGAGCCGGGCTCATCGAGGTAGCCGCGCAGCCTGTCAACCGTCGATGCCACCGCGAACTGGGCACCGCCCAGCGATTCGACGAAATAGCCGCGCTGGCATCGGCCGGCCTCCTCGAAGGTGCTCAGCACCTTGTAGAGCATCGCGAATCCGCCCGGCAGCCCTTCGGCCGCCACCGCGCCCCTGGTCAGCACGCCATGGCGGCTCAGCAGCAGCTCGGCTTGGTGGTGTGCTCGCAGCGTTGAATCCGGCTCGGGCATGGGCAAGGCTGACCAACGGCCGGCCACCGTGGGGTCGCTGGGGCGGGACTGGGCGTGCGCAACGCTGTAGCGGCTCAGACGAGGCGGGCGTGCTCCGCGACCCAACCGATGCGCCGGGGCCGACCGTCTGCGGCTACCCGGCCCGCCGCCGAGCATCGCACGGACGGGCGCGAACGTGTCGCCGGTGACCAGACCGGCCCAGATGAGTTCCCACAGGGCCGCTTTGAGCGCTTGCTCGCCGATTTGACCATCTGTAAGGCCTTGCGCGAGCTGGCGGAAGAAGAAGGCCCCGCCGCCGGCCAGCGTGTCCTGGATGGCCCGGTGGGCATCGCTCAGCTCGATGGTGGCGGGGGCACGTACGGTCAATGCGGCCGTTTCAGCCGGGTGAAACGCGACCCAGCCGTCGCCGGCCGAGATGGATCCGGCACCCGACCAGACCACCTCGCCGGACGCCAGTAGCTCGTCGAGCATGGCGGGAGAGTAGTCGCGTACCCGCGGGGGCAGCACGAGCGACTCGATCGCCGAGGCGGGCAGCGGGACGCCGGCCAGCTGATCGATGACAGCCGCCAGCCCCCCGAGGCCGGTGTTGCTGGAATGCTCAGCCGAGCCGACCTGATGCCAGCCCGGCAGGAAACGTGCGTAGGCGCTGATGCTGACCGGCTCGACTTGCGCCCGCAGCGCCGCCAGCGATCTGCGGCGAAGGATCCGCAAGACGTCGGCATCACACCACTGGTCACCGACCGCCGCTGCGGAGAACTCACCGCGCACCAGCCGCCCGTCGGCGCCCAGCCGGCCCAGCACGTCGGCCGCGACCCGCAGTCCCAGTCCGAAGCGGGCGGCAACGTCGGCGGTGGTGAACGGCGCGTGGGTGCGTGCATACCGGCCCAGCAGCTCGCCCAGCGGATCGGTGGCTTCTTCGGTGAAGCTGGCCGGCACGCCGACCGGCACCGCCACCCCGACGCCGTCGCGCAGTCGGCCGATGTCTTCGATCGCGACCCACCAGCTCTGTCCGGCAAATGAAACCGTCAACACGCGTTTGGCGGCGCACAGACCTTCCAGCCAGCCACCGACGTCGGCGCCACCGGCGCGGGCGGCGACTTCCTCGGTGGTCAACGGGCCGAGCAGCCGCAACAGGTCGGCGACCGATTCGGCGTCACGGGCCGCTCGGTCGGCGGTCAGATGTTGCAGCTGGCGGCCGGTCGCGCCGATGACGTCCGGGTCGAGCAGCTCGCGCAGCTCGACGCGGCCGAGCAGCTCGGCCAGGAGTGTGGCATCCAGCGACAGGGCCGCCGCCCGGCGCTCGGCCAGCGGGCTGTCGCCCTCGTACATGAACGCCCCGACATAGCCGAACAGCAGCGACGCCGCGAACGGCGACGGCGTGGCGGTCTCGGTCTCCAGCACGCGCACCTTGCGTTGCGCGATGTCGGCCATCAACTCCGTCAGCGTCGGCACGTCGTAGACGTCCTGCAGGCATTCGCGGACCGCCTCCAGCACGATCGGGAAGTCCGGATATTTGCGGGCCACATCGAGAAGCTGCGCGGCGCGTTGGCGTTGGTGCCAGAGCGGTGATCGACGGCCGGGATGTCGCCGCGGTAGCAGCAGGGCGCGGGCCGCGCACTCCCTAAATCGGGATGCGAACAGCGCCGAACCACCCACCTCTGCGGTGACGACCGGGTCGATCTCGTCGGCGTCGAAGACGAATAGTTCAGCACCCGGCGGCTTATCGGCAGCGTCGGGCCCGGACTCGGAGAATGTGTCCGGCAACCGCACCACGATGCCGTTGTCCGAGGCGGTCGGTTTCTCGTCGATGCCGTAACGGTCGCGTAGTCGCCTGCTCACCGCCAGTGCGAGCGGGCCGTGCACCCGTAGTCCATAGGGCGAGTGCAGGATCACCCGCCAGTCGCCCAGCTCGTCGCGGAACCGTTCGACCAGCAAGGTGGCGTCGGTGGGTACCACTGTCGTGGCGGTGCGTTGGTCGTCCAGTAGCCGCCAAAGGTTGTCGGTGGCGTATTCGTTTAAACCTAAATCAGCACAGCGCTTTTCGAATGAGTCGCGCGCCAGGTCGGCCAGCTCGCCGGTGAACTTGCCGACTGCCCGGCCGAATTCGGCGGGGCGCCCGGTGTCGTCGCCGCGCCAGAACGGCAACCTGGCCGGTTGGCCGGGTGCCGGGATCACCAACACGCGGTCGTGCGTGATTTCGGTGATCCGCCAGCTGGTGGCTCCCAACGAGATGACATCGCCCGGGCGGGACTCGTAGACCATCTCCTCATCGAGTTCTCCTACACGAGAGGGCTTTTCGGAATCCGTCGCCAGGTAGACGGTGAACAAGCCGCGGTCCGGGATCGCGCCGCCTGAGGTGACCGCCAGCCGCTGCGCACCCGGCCGTGCCGTCACGGTGCCGGTATCGCGGTCGTAGACCAGCCGCGGCCGCAGCTCGGCGAACTCGGTCGACGGGTATTTGCCGGAAAGCAGATCCAGAGTGGCCTCAAATGCGCTGTGCGGCAGTGTCGCGAACGGCGCGCTGCGTCGTACGGTGTCGAACCAGCGGTCGACGTCGAGCGGTTCTAGCGCCGCCGCGGCAACGGTGTGCTGGGCGAGGATGTCGAGCGGATTGGCGGGCACCCGCATCGTCTCGATCTGACCGTTGCGCATGCGCTGCACGGCGACCGCGCAGCCGATCAGGTCGGTGCGATGTTTGGGGAACAGCACCCCTTGAGAGATCTCGCCGACCTGGTGTCCGGCGCGCCCGATGCGCTGCAGACCGCTGGCCACCGACGGCGGTGCCTCCACCTGGATCACCAGGTCGACGGCTCCCATGTCGATGCCCAGCTCCAGACTCGAGGTCGCCACCACCGCCTTCAGTCGCCCGGTTTTGAGGTCCTCCTCGACGGCGGCACGCTGCTCCTTGCTGACCGAGCCGTGATGGGCGCGGGCCAGTACCGGCGGGGCGCCGTAGGTCTGACCGCTGCCCAACAGCTGGGCCGGGGCGCCGCCGGCAACCAGCGGGTTGATGGCGGACGGCAGAGCGCGATTGCCCGAACGTTCGGCGTGAATCTCGTTGAGCCGAGAGGTCAATCGCTCAGCCAGTCGCCGTGAGTTGGCGAACACGATCGTCGAGTTGTGCGTTTCGACGAGGTCGACCAGACGCGCCTCGACATCGGGCCAGATGGTGTTGTCCACCAGGTTGGCCATATCCGGGACCGGCACCTGCACGGTCAGCTCGAAAGTCTTGGCCGCCGCGGGGGCGACGATGGTGGTGGGTGATGCGCCCGACAAGAACCGGGCAACCTCCTCGGCCGGACGGACGGTCGCCGACAAACCGATGCGCTGCGCGGGTGCTGTCAACATGTCGTCGAGCCGTTCCAGCGACAGTGCCAGGTGAGCGCCCCGCTTGGTGCCGGCGATGGCGTGGATCTCGTCGACGATCACGGTTTCCACAGCGGCCAGGGTCTGGCGCGCCGCGGAGGTCAGCATCAAAAACAGCGACTCGGGCGTGGTGATCAACACGTCGGGAGGCGTGGCGATCAGCTGTCGACGGCGTGCCGGTGGGGTGTCGCCGGATCGCACGCCGACAGTGATCTCCGGCGGGGGTAAACCCCGCCGTTCGGCGATCCGGGTCATTCCCGCCAGCGGGGTTCGTAGGTTGCGCTCGACATCGACGGCCAGCGCCTTCAGCGGTGACACATACAACACCCGTGCGCCGGGCGCCCGCTCGTCGCCCGGTGCGCCGGCCGAGCTGGCGAGTCGGTCTATCGCCCACAGAAACGCCGCCAGTGTCTTGCCCGAGCCGGTCGGCGCGATGACCAGCGTGTTATGGCCGTCGGCGATCGCCGCCCAGGCGTCGGCTTGGGCCGCGGTCGGTGCGGCGAAGGTTCCGGCGAACCAGTCGCGGGTGACGGCGCTGAACCGGGCGAGTGGATCAGCGGGCGCGGTGGTCACCTAGCCAATGGTGCCAGCGGGCGCTGACAAACTGGTCAAACACCGACGGCCGGGCGTCAACGCCCGTCGGGCCCGACCGCCTTAGCCAGTTGTTCGGGAATCCCGTTGACCCGGGTTATCGCGTCCAGCAGCGCGTGAGCGCAGGTTTCGCTGAGGTGATCGGCGTCGGTTTCGGGGTGGATGATCCGCTGCCGGCACACCTCGAAAGTCAACGCCAGCCAGGCGTGGATGACGATGCGCAGGTCGCGTTCCACGGCCGGAGAGAGCTCGGCACCCGGGCCGTCGACCTCCATGATGCGGTTCATGATGTGTTTCATCTGACGATCTTTGGCCTCGTCATCGATGCCGAGTAACACCGGATCGGAGCGGCCGAGGCCCACGTATGCGGCCCAGGCCGCGTGCGGGTGCTCCTGGTGATACTGCATGTAGGCAAGGACGCCGTCCCGAGTCTCTTCGAAGAGGTTCTGGCCTGGTGACGGCAGGGCGTTGGTGGTCTCGAACAGCTGGTCGGCCTGTCCCTTGACCACGGCGGCGAAGAACGCCCTCTTGTCCGGAAAGTAGTGATACATCAACGCCCGGGACACGCCGGCCCGCTCGGCGATCTCGTCGATTCGGACCTCATCGTATGGTCGTTTGCCGAAGACTTCCGCGCCTAACGCCAGC
>Ga0210398_10001728_pt1 | contig 22030 bp, 15 predicted proteins | sample IncBWC4OmetaG_FD_161047 | JGI IMG/M metagenome (GOLD analysis project Ga0210398, IMG submission 161047) | Forest soil microbial communities from Barre Woods Harvard Forest LTER site, Petersham, Massachusetts, United States - Inc-BW-C-4-O | ecosystem: Environmental > Terrestrial > Soil >...
TGACATGGGACACCGTGCCAATCGAGACCTTTGCTCGCTCGGCGATTTGTCGCATTGTGACCGGGGCGCTCGTCGTATCAAATCCTAGGAAAGTGATTTTAACCGATAGACCATGGTCGCAGTCGGCCAACTCGGCGTCGACAAATCTAAGTTTCTTTCTCAATCACGGCAAGTCGCCAGCGGACCCTGGGCCAGCCTGCCCTTCCATTGCATCGAGCTGAGGGCGCGACTCCGGCCGGCAAACCCGCCGACCAGGACGAGCTGAAAATAAAAGGGTTCAAAAAGTCACCAATATCCGTCACGGAAAGGGCAATGGTATCGCAGGTTCCGAGGAGTAGCTGAAAAATATTAGTTGACAATGAACGATGGAATCTTATATGTTGCCGCAGTCTCGCACCAGGGATGGTTTGCGGTGTTAATTTGAAAGGTTTCAAATGAAGGCTTTCAAATCGACGCCAAGCTTTTCGGCGGGGAGACGGAGATTCCGGACGAGTTCAAGCTCCACCAGGGACAGGCGTCATCGGTTGGATTGGTTTTCTGCCTTTGAGGCCACCCCAGGAGCGGTCTAGTGTCGCCACGTCGAGACAAGGGGGCATTTGACGGCAAATGTTCGCCGATGAATATACGACCGGTCCAGGGTCCACGAGGTCCAATCGCCACCGCTTTGCTTTGGCGCGCGGGTGGAGATGGATCGCATGCCTGAGTTTCGCCACGATGCTTCCAGTAAGCCTAAGTTCCCAATCCCTCGCCTATATGCCGGCGGTCCATCCCGCGGAATCGAGCCGGGCGTACCGCGCCGGTATGGCTCTGGCGAAACAAGGGAAGCTCGATGAAGCCGTTAGGATATTCGAGAAGGCTCTAAAGAGTGATCCGCAAAATGAGCTCCTCCTGGATGCCACCGGGGGGGCGTACAGCCTGCAAGGAGACTTGGAGCGGGCCAAGCAATACTTTCTGGAATGTTTAGACGCGGATTCCGGTTTTATACCGGCCCGCAAAAATCTCGCCATTACTTATTTCAGCATGGGGCAGTATGACCTGGCTTCGACCGAGTTTCAGACGGTGCGGAGCAGTGCTCCTGGTTCACGCCCGGTCGCCAATCTTTTTCTGGGAATGATTGCGGAAAAGAAGGGCGATTATATCCAGTCCGTAAAGTTGCTGGAACCGTCCGTGGCGCTGGTGAACCGCTATCCGGAGGCCGTCTTATCGTTAGCAAAAGCCGAGCTTGAACTCAAGCACCTGCGCCAGGCACAGGCCGCGCTCACGAAGTTCGATGCTTCTGGCGGAGTCACGGCTTCGCAGTACCTGAAAGCCGCCGAACTCTATTCGCAGCTCGGACAAGGCCGCAAGGCCTTGGCCGATTTGGACAAAGCTCATGCCGAGGACGCCGGGTTGGAGCGGGTGGCATACGAGCGTGCGCTCGTGCTCGACCAGATGAACCGCTCACCGGAAGCGCTGACCATTCTGAAAGACTTCGCGAGCAAGCACCCGGACAGCGATACTTTGAATCTCCTGGCGCATGTCGCACAAAGCAACGGCGAGTTTGCGCTGGCCATGGATTCGCTGCGGCAAGCGGCCAAGCTGGATCCTACGCGTGAAGACAATTATTTAGACTTCAGCACGATCTGCTCCGATTACGGGAATTATCCATTGGCTTTGGAAGCCGCAGACGTTGGACTCAGCCACGTCCCCACTTCCTATCGGCTGTCGGTGCAGAAGGGCGTGGTTCTTGAAAATCTGGGGCGGCTGGATGAGGCGGAGGACATTCTGCGGAAGGCCGCTCAGTTGCAGAAAGACAACAGCGTGGCCTTGCTCAGTCTTGCGATTGTGCAAACCCATGCGGGGATGTTGCCAGACGCCCTGGCAACCCTCACCTCCGCCCTCGAAAGCTTTCCCGATAACTACTACATGCATTACCACCTGGGGAAAATTCTGGTTCAACTGCAGGAAAGTAATCCGAACGACGCCAGTCTCAGCACCAAGGCCAAGCACGCATTCCGGCAAGCGATTCGCTGCAATTCGTCTTACGCAGATTCCTACTACCAACTGGCAAAACTTTACCTTCGCGATGCTCCCAAACTGGCAGAGCAAAACCTGGTTGAGTGTTTGCGATTGGATCCCAATCACGCGCCGGCGCAATACACGTTGGCGCGACTCTATCTCAGCACCGGAAGGCGAAGCGCGGGCCAGGCGCTGGTCGACCGGTTCGAGCGCCAGCAGCGAGAAGAAAAACAGAAAGATGGTCAAAAGCCGAGGATTGAATCAGCCCAAAACTAAGTGTGCGCACTTTCGCAGGAGGGGTGATGAGCCGAATATTGGATTTCAGGTCCGCAGCCAGTTCCGTGCTGATAACTCAAGATGACAGAAGCAATGCGCCTGTGCTCCAAAGCGCAGTTGTCAAGTCGGCTCTTTGCGTTTTATTTTTGCTGGCATTTATGCCGGGTGCGTTGGCTCAGTTCTCCAGCGGTTTCACCGGGGTGGTGGTCGATCAAACTTCGGCGGCGGTTGGGGGAGCGAAAATCATCGTAACCAATCAGGACACTCATGTAATCAGAAGTTCCGTCAGCGCGAGCGCGGGAGATTTCCGAGTCCCGTCGTTGCCCGGCGGGACGTATTCGATTGAAGTTCAGGCAGGGGGATTCAAGTCTTGGATTCAGAAAGATGTGCTCCTCGAAAATAATCAGGTCAAGACGCTCTACCCGTCGCTCGCCTTACCTACGCAAGCAGCGACCGTCGAAGTGAGAGCAGGTGCCGCCGAAATCACGACCGACAAGAGTGATACGTCGACCGAAATAACAGAGAAAACGATTACGGACGCCCCCTTGGTGGGACGGAACGTATACACCAGCCTGATCGAGTTGGGGCCGGGAATCACGGGAACGGGAGTGCCGGCCGGAATCGGTTCTGGATCTAACAACAATGATAGTTTCGAGCAGGAGGAAGGCTATCAAGTCAATGCCGCCGGACAGCGCCAGGAAAACAATGAATATGACGTCGATGGCAGCATTGCTACCAGTGCATCGCGCGACGGAGTGGTGAACCTATCCCCTGAGCCGGATTTCATTCAGGCAATGCGGGTGGCGGGCGCGACCTTTGACGCGGCCAAGGGCCGTTATAGTGGCGCATGGGTGCAGGTCTTTACAAAACCCGGGACGGATCAGTTCCACGGGTCCATCTCGGAGTACCACACCGATAATGTGCTTTCGGCCCGAACTGAGTTTCAGTACTGCCCACCGGATACGCCAGGATGCCGGGCCATACCGGCCTTTCGTCGCAATGAGTTTGGCGGAACATTTGGGGGCCCGATCATTAAGAACAAGCTATTTGTCTTCGGCGGTATTTTCGGTCTGGAATCCTCTACCGCGAACACGGTTGTGGCCAACGTTGAAACCCCTCAATTCGTCCAGTGGGTTCAACAGAATCTCCCCAATAGTCTCGCGAACAAATTGTTCGCAGCCGGCCCTCCGGGCACACCTACTCCGGGAAGTATCAACAATGTGCTGACCGTGGCTCAAGTGGAGGCCGCCAACCCTGGATATCTCTCGGATGCAATTTTTCCTCAGGGGCTGGCGGCTCAGGAGACGTTGACCGTTCCTCAGACACTGCCGCATCCCGCGTATCAATGGCACTTCCGGGTCGACTACAATCTGAACGGCTCAAAGGATCGCCTTTTCTTCGACTGGTTCCGGACCTATTCCAACTCCGAATCCGCGTATGCGCGTCCCTTCAATCGAGACCAATCGGTTCCCAATCATGGGGTGTTCGCAAAGGTTGACTGGACACATTCGTTTTCCTCGTCACTTTTGAACGATGCTTCCATGACTCTGGTCAGAGCGCGAGGGTTTCAGAACCCACCCGCGAACGGTTTGGAGCTCCCCAACGTCAACGTTGGCGGAATTTCAGAAGGATTCAACCAGTGGGGAAACTCTGGATGGGTTCATGAAAACTTCAACTGGCACGATGTGCTGACCTGGCAGCATGGTAAACACACGATCACGACCGGTGTGGATATCGATCGTCACCACGATGACGACAACTTTACCAACGGCCTGATACGCCCGTCATTCTACTTTGGAAATTTGCTGGATTTCGCTCAAAGCTACCCCTTCTCTCAATCTGGTCCCATCGTGAACGTTCAAACCGGTTCCTTAGCCAATAACTTGTACGAAAAGATTCGCTGGTTGTATGAAGGCGCATTCGTGCAGGATGATTGGAAACTAACCCCACGCTTCACATTGAATGCCGGGCTTCGGTTTTCTTACTTCGGTCGTCTGGGAACCGAAAGTGCTGGGCCAGTACCGTTCCAATACTTTACACCCGGGACCGGCAGTGATTTTCCTGCCCAGGTGACCAGTGGAACGATGACACTGAAAGGTCCGGATGGTTACGTCCTGGATAATCGGCCTCATGGCTGGGAACCCCGGATCGGATTTGGGTGGGATGTTTTTGGCCACGGGAAGACCGCCGTGCGAGGTGGATATGGATTGTTCTACAACGTGATTGCCGATGGATCCTGGACATTCCAGTCGTATGACAATCCTCCCAACTTTGCGAACCCCAGCTTCTCTCTGCAGAACACAAGTCATCCGTTCACTTATGCTGTGGGAAATTCCACTGGCACCAATTGGCCCGTCCCGCCGGTCCAGTTCCAAACCAATTCTGCCGGAGGCATTCAAGGCGTGAACGTGCTGACCACTGGTGTCCAGCCCGTCTTAGACCAGCCACGCACGGATGTGTGGATGTTGTCCCTGCAGCAAGACTTGGGACATAACATTGTTGTCGAGGCAGACTACAACGGCTCTCACAGTGATCATCTTTATGTCCAGACCGATGTGAACCGATTTGCTGGCGATCTGATTATCAACCAGGGGGTGCAAACGCGTCTGAATCCCAACTTCGGTCCGGTGATTTTTGGTCGAACCATCGGTGTTGCCGACGGAGACTACGGCACATTTATGTTGAGTAAGCGCTTTACTCGATCGTGGCAACTTCGAGGGATATTTACCTTTGGTAAGTCGACCGACGAACTGAGCAGTAACGACAATGGAAACCTCAATGGCGAAGCCGTCTTCAATCCCGTGGATTTAGCGGCTCAACACGCGTTATCGGATTTCGACGTTTCTAAGCGCTTCACCGCGGACAGCGTGCTTGAAATACCCTCCCTGTTCAAGAGCGGTGTTGGGCGCCACGTCCTCGGCGGGTGGCGGATGTCAAACATCCTTGTGCTTCAAGGTGGCTTGCCCTTTACCGTGTATACCAGCGCCCCTTTCAATCCGATCTTCGGTCCCAGCGGCAACGTCATCGGTCTAAACCCCGGCAGCGGTGATTTCAACGCGGACGGATACAATTATGATGTTCCGAATGCCCCCTCTCCGGGCAGCGTGCACACCGGAAACCGGAGTGATTTCCTTAAGGGATTCGCTTCCGCTTCCGCCTTCCCCACACCGGCGCTTGGTCTTGAAGGGAATCTGGGCCGAAACTCATATATTGGGCCCGGATTCGCCAATATCAATACTGAGTTCGCCAAAGTGTTCCTGTTAAGAGAACGATACTCTTTCGAATTCAGGGCCGACATCTCCAATCTATTCAACCGCGTGAACCTTACGCAGCCCGTCAGTGATCTGTCCGGAAATTCGGGTCCGTTTGGAGTGTCGACCTCGCAAACACTGCCAAGAGCTGTGCAGTTTGGGCTTCGACTTGGTTTCTGAGCGAAAGGGAAACCTGGTAGCTCATGACTTTTGTACCCCATCGCATTCCATCCCGCGAGTTGGTCGCCGGTTGGGGATGTGACTTTTGGTGAGCTGGCGTATTTCGAGGATGTCAGGTTTTCCCACAGAGTTTTGGGCGGGCCCTGCGCAGAATGGCTGAGAAAACGGATGGCTTAAGCTTAACCATTCACCAATTTCTTCTTCCCAGCGCTTGCGGTTCCTTCTTTGACGACGATGATTTGATTGGCATGCACCCCCTTCAGGGTCTCCCGGAGTCCGCTCGGCCAGCGAATCTCCAGATCGACGGAAGTCTCCGCGCCCAACCCGAAGTGCAGCCTGGGGTCATTCGCAGAATAAAAGCTGGACTGGCTCAACACTTCCTGCGCTTGCATTCTTCGTCCATAGCGAGCCAAAACCCGTGTCCCAATCGCGCTGCGATTCGACTTGGTCCCAACCAGTTTCACTTTCAGCCAGTGGTTGTTGCCGCTCACGTCGTTGCGCAGGAGTGACGGAGGCTGGCTCAGATTGACAATGAGCACGTCCAGGTCTCCATCATTGTCGAAATCGCCGAAGGCGCATCCCCGGCTGCAGTGCGCCGCCGCTACACCCGGTCCGGCCTCTGCGATCAATTCCTCGAACGTTCCATTGCCGAGATTTCGAAACACAACCCGAGGATTGCTGGCAGGGAACTGGGGAAGCGTCTTCTCTACTTCCGGATAGACGCTGCCCGCGGTCAGAAAGAGGTCCGGGAACCCATCGTTGTCGAGGTCAACGATTCCCGCTCCCCAACAAATGTAACGATTTTCCGTTCCCACCCGTGCGGCCATGGTCGTGTTCTCGAAGACGCCTTTGCCGTTGTTGTGAAAAAGACCGGCGGTGTCTTCCGTGAAGTGGGTTTTCAACAGATCCAGATGTCCGTCGAGGTCGTAGTCGCCCACGCCGACACCCATTCCGGCTTGTTCGAGTCCGTTGTCGTCCAACGCCACTCCGCGGATCAAGCCATCCTCTCGAAACGTACCGTTCCGCTGATTCATGAGCAGGAAACTCGGAGTCGAGTCGCAAGCTACAAAGATGTCGGGCCAGCCGTCCTCATCGAAATCGGCTGCAACCACCGTCATGCCGTAGGATCCTCGAAGGCCGTCGACGCCCGCCTGAACGCTTACATCCGAAAAGGTGCCGTCGCGATTATTCCGGTAGAGCGAATGGTAGCCGGGAGGCAGGCCTCGGGGACCGCAATTTACTGGCACACCCTTCCAGTTGCAATAAACGTTTTCCCCTGGCTTCGGAGTCAGTGCCTGGTCAAACTGCACGTAGTTCGACACAAAAAGATCCAGGTGACCGTCCCGGTCGTAATCCAGGAACGTACACCCTGCGCCCCACCGCGTCTTGGCACTTTCCAGTCCAGCTTGTTTCGTTACATCGGTAAAGGTCCCGTCGCCGTTGTTCCGATAGAGCTTGTTTTGCCCGTAGAAAGTGCAAAACAGGTCTTCCCACCCGTCATTGTTATAGTCGCCAACACAGACACCCGAGCCCCAACCGCAGAAGTGCAATCCTGCCTTCTCGGTGACCTCGGTGAAGGTTCCATCGCGATTATTTTTGTACAAACGGTTGGAAGCCCAGGCAGGCGGTCCCGACAAAACACTGCCACTGAGCAGGAAGACATCCATCCAGCCGTCGTTGTCGTAGTCGAAGAAGGCGCAGCCGCAACCTACCGTCTCCAATATGTAGTCTTTGTGCTGCGCATCTCCGTAGACCACTGGCATCACAAGACCAGCGTCCTTGGCTACATCGGTGAATCGGGCGTTGAATGGCCGCCCGGAAGGAGCCATCCTCGCTTGTGCCCTTGTCTTGTGAGGGGATACTCCCTGTCCCACGGCCTTGCCGGCGGCCAAAGCGCCCAAGGACAATTGCAGAAAAGAACGTCGGTTCAGTGGCATACGGGCTTCATTGTAGATGGCATGGTCTGAAACTGAAGAACCACAGAGGTGAGCAGTCGTACAAATTGAATTTCAGCACCTCCATTCCCGGGCGTCATTCTGACCGGAGCCGTCTTTCAGGCCGAGGGACGGGTCTCGCGCGCAGCGCCCAGGCGATCAGCTCCAGGCGAGATCCCTCGACCGCCAGTGAAAGCAGGAGTCTTCGGGATGACGCCTTCGAGCCGACAAGAAATCGAAACTGCAACCCCGCCCGGAGATGCGTCTCCCGGGTGTGTCATGCGATTAGGCGCCGTTCTCACTGGGCATCCTGCACGCAGCGGAATCCCAAAGCCCCAGAGCGATCCATGCTCGGTGCCATCATCAGGAGCTTGCCGTGCTCCGTCAATTTATATGCTTGCGGAAAATACCAGATCGATCCCTGCGGCTGGTAGTAACTTCCGCCTCGCAGAATTCCGCCACGGGTATGCTCGTCAACGAATTCATCCGTCCATTGCCAGACGTTGCCGACCAAATCCATTACACCAAACGGGCTGGCACCCTTCGGGTGGGCGGAAACGGCGTCGGGACCGCGCATGGTACGGCTTTTATCGGGCGCTGGGATGGCGGAAGCATCCCACTGATTTCCCCACGGATAGAGGCGGCCGTCCGTGCTTTCGGCGGCATATTGCCACTCCCACTCGCGCGGCAACCTCTTTCCTGCCCACGCGGCATAAGCCCGCGCATCTTCTCGAGAAACCCAAGTTACGGGCTTGTCCGCCCAGCCTTCCGGGTAGGTTCGGTTTTGCCAGTCGCGCAGAAAATCTAAGTCGTCCTGCGGATGATAGTGGGTGGCATCGATGAACTTCTTGAATGCAGCATTGGTCACCGGATACTTGTCGATCCAGAATGATTTCACGTGAACGACATGCTCATGGTATCGGCGAGCAGAGTCCTCCCACGGATACTGGACGTCGACGCCGATGTCGTCGGATCCTTCGATTTCTATGCCTTGAACTCTAAACAGAAAGTCCGCCTCGGGGATTTTCACCATGCCGTCGGGCGTCCCGGTCGGAGGTTTCGTCGAAGCGACTTCGACCATTTGCTGGGGAAGAATCGTTCGTCGGTCTGATAAGCCGGACAGCGGCGCGGCAGTCAGCGTCTTCATTGTCGCCAGCAGCTTCGTTCTATCTTGCGTCAGTGGGGACTTGCTGGCGAGCACCGCCCCATAGTCCTTGGCTGCCAAGGAAAACGTTAAGGCGACCTTGTCACCGCGGCGCTCTGGAGTGAGTTCGACTCCATGATACAGATCAAAGTAATGCATCCCTTCCTGAACCGGCAGTTCCATTTCTGGACCCGCAATGTTGTACTCGTTGCGATTGATGATGGTCCAAACCGTTTCTTCTCCCAGCGGCCAACGGCTGGCGAAAACGCCGAAATGAAGCATCGGAGCGAACGGTTCCCAATCCTTGCTGATGAGAAAAGGGGCGACTGCGCGTTCCATTGTCGCCACGCGCCTGGTGGCTTCGCCGTCCCGAGGCGTGATTCCGTTCCAGATCCCCCAGATATTTTCCCAACTCTCCCAGCCGATGCCGTTAAAGAATGCGAACTGCAGGTCGTCCGTCTTGTCGCGGTTCCAGCGATCCGAGATGTTCACCATGTGCCGGGTCTCAAGCCATTTGTAGCGATCCACCCGGGGAGCAAACGGGAACTTATATTGGCCCCAAGTTGAAACGTCAACCGCGATCGCATCGTCGGCTGGGCCACCTTCCGGCTGAAAAGCCAGGGGATGGCCGATGCGCTCCGCGGCCTCCGCATAGGCCACGGGCACTCCGTCCTGGGTGTCGCCATTAATCCCATCAGCGCCAATCTCCGCCATCAGAGAAGCAATTGAGTCGGGCCATGATTTTCCCGGATCGCGTGTACCCTGGTCCCACATCATCATCGGGAAGAAGACTCGAACGCCTCGTTTGTGAAAATCCGCAATCATCTGCCCGACTCCGTCGAGACCTCCCGGCATGCTCCTCACCAGGTCGTGCTGGTTGCGGTTGTCGATTCCCATGTTTGGGTACGTCGGCCAGATGAGGACCGCGTCGATTCCCCCGTACCTTTTTTCCAGATCGTCGAGATAACGACCTACGGTGTAGTGGTGCCCGATTGGATCGTAGAAATAGCGGTCCTCGACCATCATTTGAGGTTGGATGAAGCTGGATTGCATCCATTTGAGGGCCGGCAAAGCATATCGGAAGTCGTTATAGCCAATGCGGATCAGGCGTTCGCTGCGCCAGTGTCTGACATCCTCGAGCCAGTTATCGTGATCTTCTGGTGTGCACGCACTCGAACCACCTTCCCACGCACCCTTGGTTTCCAGGCACTTGGGTCCGCCAATCTGTTGCCATTCGGGATCCCAGGCCGTCCCGCCCCCGGGGACGAATGCAGTGTCCTGGGAGCAAACCTGTAGGACACAAAAAAACATAACTGCAAGAAGAGTTGGCAAACGAAAAGTCACACAAGCCTCCTGGTCGGCTGCCACCCGAGCCGCGTCCGGAGGGAATATAAAACGTTTCAAGCGGAATGTCCAGTACGCCTCGCGCAGGCCGGCCTGAGTTTTCAGGGGAGGGAGGGGTTCTGATAAATGCGAATCCAATGGGTGCGAACATTGGCTTGTAATCGCTGATTATCAGCGTCCAGCACCAGCTTGTTTGAAGGCTGCACGGGCATGTGACAGTCAATGCAGTTGGAAGCAATCTGCGTTCCCCTCTTCCTCGCCATTCCGCATTGATCCGCCCGATGACACCCGAGACACCGGGCGGAATAGTCCGCGGCCGGGCGTTCAAGAGTGTGAACGTCATGGCAAGTGGAGCAGGTCATTTCCGCTGAGTCCTGGAAACAGCGGCTTCGTTTTAGAAGAATTGCCTGGTTGCCATGGACATCCAAACGGTCCGTGGCATCCGGCTGCTGCAGCCGAACATAATCCGAAAGGTTTCGACCGGGCCTGAAGGAAAACGCCGGCGCGACAGCTTGACCTGCTCCCCCATGGCATTGGGCGCACACGTCCATTTGTCGGTCGCGGCTCAACCCCAGTGGCGGCAGCGCTGGGTCAGGAATTGAGCCTGCGGGATTCGCCGCATGACCGGCAACGTGGCCCATGGCGGGGCCGTGACAACGCTCGCATGAAATTCCCAGCGCAAAATTGTCGCGATTGTAGCGATTTTCCGTGGGAGAAGAAGTCACCGGCTGGAACTTTGAGGCATGGCACTCGAGACAGCGGGGCACTACGGGCCGATCGAAATCTGCCGATCCGTCCACGTATCCCGGGCTGTTGACCCATCGATGGAGCTCGGTCCAATACGACACGGGAAGTTCGAACAATGAGTTCTGCTTCCAGTAGAGATACGTCTGGCCTTTGGTGGCCGAGCCGATAACCAGGTCGATCTCTTCGGTGTGCTTGTTTGTGCGACCATTCTTTTTTACGATTGCTGTTTGGTAAAAATGACCATCGTGCGAATCCATCTGGAAGGTGAGTTCGGGGTTGAAGGTGATCATCAGATCCTCGCCCTTGGTGAAACTCCCGGCGATGGAGGTCGCTTCCGGCAGCCGTGAGGTACGATGATGAGCGGTTGCCAAGTAGGTCGTGAATTTGTCTTGATGGCAGGGACGGCAGGCAAGATCTCCCACGAAGCCATTGCTTTCCTCGAGCGGAATTCTCGCTGACGGTGCTGACAGAATTTGTCCACCGGAGGCGGCGGAGGGATATTCCGTGAAGCCGACCGCGGTGCAGCAAATCGCCATCAGGAGACGCAGGACCGGAATGGGTGCCCGGGCAGTCGTGGGATTGATCCTCCGAGGCTATAAGAAAAGGAATGTGTGACGACTCATTGCGAGTCTACTACGCCACGGAATCCGATTGCCCTTGCTGGGAGACATCAGCAGAAGCTTCCCGTGCTGGTTCAACTTGCAAGCCTTAGGGAAATACCCGATTAAGCCCTGCGGTTGATGGTAGCAGCGCCCTGGCCCTTGGGTCGGAAAGACGAATCTTGCGCAGAACAAATCGTCAGCCACTGACAACAAGAAGTGCGATTTGCAGGAGTTGGAACTTCATAAAGTGTCTTCTCCGTCGCGAGGTCAAATTCCGCTCCTAATATAAAACGTTTCAAAATCATTGTCTACACTTGATACCCCGTGACGAATCGATACTCGTGTCCAGGCACGGAGCGCGGCGGCGTCCGCATCGTCGAGCTGACATAGTTGGTGAACTGCGGCGGTGTAACCATGCGGCGCAGTTCCATCGCGGAGGCGTGCGAGAGAAAGCGAGGGGCGTCCCTCGCACATCTCTCTGGCGATGACATACGGGTCGCCGACATACTCCGTCGCCCGGCCCATCTCGAAGGGAACGAGCGTATCGAGGCCGGAGCGAAGGCGGGTGAAGAGTCCCCGCCGCTCCGCCTTGTGGATCAGGGTCCGCACCGAGGAGCCGCGCAGCCCGGTGATCTCCTCTGCATCTTGCAGGGTGAACGTGGTCTTGCCGCGTTCAGTGAGTTCCACCCACGTTGGTCCTCGCGCGCGAAACTTCTTACGAGCACCCGCTCGTGCTGCCGCAGCTTCCGCAGCGGTAGCAACTGCCATTGCGGGTCATGATGCTGCCGCAGAAACTGCAGGTGGGAGCGTCGCCCAGGTCGATGATGCCGGCCAGCGCGTCGGCGGCGTGGATCGCTCCAGGACTCGGGCTCCCGGCCTCCGGGCGTCGGATCGCGGACGGGGCTTCTTCCGGCAAGTGGCCACTGGACACCGACGCTTTCGGCCGCAGATTTTCGAAAAGCAACTGCTGCTGTCCGGTGAAGCGCAGCTGCAGCCAGCGGAAGATGTAATCCATGATCGACTTGGCAAAGCCGATGTCGGGATTGCTCGTCCAACCGCTGGGCTCGAAGCGGGTGTGCGCGAATTTTTCGCAGAACAATTTCAGCGGCACGCCGTGCTGCAGCGAGATGGAGACGGCCAGCGCAAAGCTGTCCATCAGTCCGCTTACCGTCGATCCTTCTTTGGCCATGGTGATGAACAATTCGCCGGGCTCGCCATTGGGATAAAGTCCGACCGTGATGTAGCCCTCGTGTCCCCCAATGTTGAACTTGTGCGTGATCGAGGCGCGCTCTTCCTGCAGCTTGTGCCGCACCGCGCGCGGCGGCGCGTTCATATCCTCCGGCTCCTGGGCTGCGGCGGCCGCCATTCGCGCATCATCTTTGGTGGAGTTCGCCGTCTTCGTTCCCGCCGCGGAAAGCGGTTGCGCCTTCTTGCAGCCGTCGCGATACACCGCAACCGCCTTCAGCCCGAGCTTCCACGCCTGCAGATAAGCATCCATGATGTCTTCGACCGATGCGTTCTCGGGAAGATTGACGGTCTTCGATATAGCTCCGCAGATAAACGGCTGCGCCGCCGCCATCATCCGCAAGTGGCCCATGTATGCGATCGAGCGGGTCCCCTTGGCCGGCTTGAACGAGCAATCGAAAACGGCTTGATGATCGTCCTTGATATGCGGCGCCCCTTCGATGGTTCCCGTGGCATCGATGTAGCTGACAATCGCATTCGCCTGATCGTGGTCGTATCCCAGCTTGAACAACGCCGTCGGCACCGTCTGATTGACGATCTTGATCATCCCTCCACCAACCAGCTTCTTGTACTTCACCAGCGCCAAATCCGGCTCCACTCCCGTCGTATCGCAGTCCATCATGAAGCCGATCGTTCCCGTGGGGGCGAGAACCGTGACTTGAGAGTTGCGATAGCCGTGCTTTTCGCCGTGGGCGAGGGCTTCGTCCCAGCAGGCTTTGGAGAATTCATACAGAGTTGTGGGAACGTTATTTTTATTTATGTTGTTGACGCTGGCGCGATGCATGCGGATCACGTCGAGGAACGGTTCGCGATTGATGTACCAGCCGGGGCAGGCCGAACCGGGCATCTTCGCGGCATGGGTGATGCCCAGGCGAGTCGAGACGGTTTCGGTTGCGGGAGTGAGCGGGGCGCATTGTTCGGCGATGCGGCTCGATTGCAGATAGGCTTCCCCGCACATGATGGCGGTGACGCAGGCGGCGTAGTCGCGGCCGGCGTCGGAATCGTAAGGCAAGCCGGCGGCCATCAAGAGGGCGCCGAGATTTGCGTAGCCGAGCCCGAGCGGGCGATAGTCATGCGAGTTGCGCATGATGGCTTCCGTGGGATAGCCGGCATTGTCGACGAGAATTTCCTGCGCGGTGATGAGGACATCGATGGCATGGCGATAGGCTTCGACGTCGAAGGCCCCATTGGGCGCGAACTTCAAGAGATTCAAGCTCGCGAGGTTGCAGGCGGAGTCGTCGAGGAACATGTACTCGCTGCAAGGATTGCTGGCGTTGATGCGGTCGGTATTCTTCGACGTGTGCCAGCGATTCGTGGTGGAGTCGTACTGCATGCCGGGATCGCCGCAATGCCAAGTGGCCTGGGAAATTTTCTTGAGGAGATCTTTGGCTTTGTAGGTTGTCATGACGCTGCCGTCCTGCACCTTCTTGGTGGAGAAATCGGTGTCGCGGAGAACGGCGTACATGAAGTCGTCGGTGACGCGGACGGAGTTGTTCGCGTTCTGGAAGAAGATGGAAGAGTAGGCGTCGGAATCGGGATGGGAACCGTCGTATCCCTGCGCGACCAGAGCGTGCGCTTTGGCTTCTTCTTTCTGTTTGCACTCGATGAACTCGACGATGTCGGGATGATCAACGTTGAGGATAACCATCTTCGCGGCGCGGCGAGTCTTGCCTCCCGACTTGATGACGCCGGCAAAGGCGTCGAAACCTTTCATAAAGCTGAGCGGACCGCTGGCCGTGCCTCCCCCGCTGAGACCTTCGGTGGAAGAGCGCAGAGGAGAGAGATTGGTGCCGGTGCCACTGCCCCACTTGAACAGCATGCCTTCGGTCTTGGCGAGAGTGAGGATGGAGTCGAGCGAATCCTTCACTGAGTTGATGAAGCAGGCGGAGCACTGCGGATTGCTGTAGCCGGTGACGCCGAACTCGACTTGCTGAGTCTGGGGATTCCAGTGCCAGTTGCGAGCGTCGGAGTTGGGCTCGATGCGATCGCAGCCGACGTTGAACCAGACAGGCGAATTGAAGGCAGCGTACTGGCGAACCAGAATGTGGACCAGCTCGTCGTGGAAAGTGGCTCCGTCTTCGGGAGTCTTGAAGTAGCCTTGGGCCAATCCCCAGTTGCGGATGGTTTCGGCGACGCGGGTGACGAGCGCACGAACCCCAGTTTCGCGTTCCGGGGTGCCGACCTTGCCGTGCAGATATTTACTGGCCACAATGTTGGTCGCGGTCATGGACCAATCTTTAGGGACTTCGACGCCCTTCTGCTCGAAGATCACGTTGCCTTGAGCGTCGGTGATCTGAGCGAGGCGGAGTTCCCATTCGAGCTCGTCGTAGGGGGAGACGCCGGGCTGGGTGAAAAAACGGCGGAATGCGAGACCGGGGGCGGCGGTCTTCTTCTGGGCGGGGGGTGCGGAATTGACCGCTGGCGTTTCAACGGTGGTGGTCTTAACCTCGGGCATTGATCTCTCCATTAATAATTAGATTCTATACAGCGTGACCCGATTCGGCATCCATGGGGGTGTCGGGGGGAATTGGGCCGCGTCCGAACCGGAAATTGTTCGGCGGTGAAGTGTGTTGTAAAGAGCTTTCTTCCACCCCTGCGGGGCTTGGTGCTTCTTAAATCTTCAAAATTACGGCTTGCGCCCCTCCGTCCAGCTCAGGGCTGGCTGTGGGCCGCATTCCTTCGCCGCTCCCCCGGCTAGCCCGTTCACCAACTCCTCGGGTCAGAAGCCGGAGGGGAGGGGGTGAGGACAGTGGAGACTCTGGTTCGCTCCGGAGTCGAGATGCGGGAGCGAGCCTCGATCCGCTGCTCGCCGAGGCTCTGCTGCCGGGGCCAGAACTGGAAAAATGTCGGCGTTGGCGGACAACAGTGTCCGCCCCGCGCGGGGTTCGCCAAGCGGCTCTTCTGTGGTGCTAACTTCGAGCGACGAAGAGAAGTCGGCGGGGATACCGCGGGCTTTTTCGGCGGAGGAGAGCATCCATTGATTGAGGGCGCTGCAAATGCTGCGACGCTGGTCCTGATCCGCGATGACCACGAAGCGGAGGAAGCAGCCCCCGGAGGACAGGCGTGCGCGCATGGGATTGATGCGGGTGAACATGCGGTCGAGGGTGAAGGCCATGTCCTCGTCTTCGGAGAACTGGACGACGGCGAGCATGCGCTTGGAGGGCGGGACCTCAGGGGCTAAACCCGTATCCCCTGGCGGCACCGAATCGGAGCGCTGAAGAGCTGCGCCCCCCAAACGCGCAACCGCGGGAGGCGCCCCGCTGGATAGGGGGGCCGAGCTTTGCTCGACTGGACCTCTCGACTGCGCTCCGGGAAGGCTCTCCGGGGAGGCTGCCCCCACATGGGGCGTGCCGGTGCCAAAGTCCATAATCTCTTCGGCGATGGCGAAGATGCCAGGTTTGCTGGGGACGACGAGGAGGCTGTGCGGAGAATCGCAACGGAACCAGTGGGACCATTGCAGGCGGCGAGGGTCGACGGGACGATCGAAGCCGTGCCGGGCCAGCGAATCGGTAACGAGGCGAGTTAAAGCTTCCATCCTGGGCTCCTACGAACCGGCTTCAGGCTTCGGCCAGAGGTCGAAATCACTTTGCCAGCACAAAAAACGTTGTTTTTTACCGAGCTAGTCGTTCACCCCGGGGAGGGTCGGAGAACGGCCACCGCACTACCTTCAACTTCTTATTACTTTTTTTGACTTATTACCTTTTTTGACCGGTTTGGGGCTTCCGGCCTCCGGACCCGCCCCAAATCGGACCAGCTTTTACGGCTTTGTTTTGTTCGTTTTACGGATCTAGCGCCAGGTCACCTCTGGCCTGTCGCCATACCGTCCTCACTACTCTCTCTACTTCACCTGCCGAAACCCGCCCCGTTCCCGCGAGGCGAATTTCAAAGCTATGGGATTGCAAAGTTACTCCCGCTTATTGTGCCTGTCAAGAGGGAAACACCACAGGTTGTATCTCCAGCAATGGCGGGCTTGATGCGGGGACGAGGGATTGGTTTTCCACAAGTCAAATTCATGGTGTATTCACAAACCTCGAGCCTGTGGCATGGTTGGAATTTCTGGGGGGTGGTCCTCATCGGCCTTGATCCCTTCCCGGTTAATCGTAGAGAGAGCGAAGATTTGTGGCGGCCGTAGGAGAACCGCGGTCGGGTTGAGGAAGTTTGCGAACTGGAAGGGGAAAGTGGTCCGGGGTTTGGCGCTGCGGTGTTGCTTGCGGCAGCCTTTCGGGCGATTCGCGAGGTTGAACCGACTCGGAAGTCTCGCTGGCGAGCAAGGGGACATAGATATCCTCGAAAATCTGACGCGGGGCGATGCGGAGAACACCATCGGAGGACTCGACCAGATAGTCGCCCCTGCGTCCGGAGTGCTGACGGCCGAGGACGTCGCTGAAGGTCAGGCTGGTGGTGAGTTGTTTTGCTTTGACCAGAAAACGAGTGCGGTAGGTGATCCATGGATTGGTTGCTTTCATGAGTACCAGCCAGTTCTTCTCTTTCGATGATGAATGGTGATGGTTAGAACGTTGCGAATGAAGCCCGCGTTTTGTCTCGCACCGGTGACGGTCTCGGTGAGGGTTTCGGCTGAGTGAATCAGTTTTTTTCCGCGGAGGGCGAGAACGAATGTACGAGCGAAAAGGTGCGTGGTCAATTCAGTATTTTTGGTGCAGTTGAGGAAAATCATAGATGCAAAGTTTCGCGGATCAAACGGATCGAGGAGTTGGGTGACGATATCTGGCTAAGGCGCGTGGAGGGCGGGCCCTCGATTGAAGGGGAAGTACGGCGAGAAGGATCTCAAGCAGTGGGAGGGCCGATTGTCCACAGAGATTGCACAGGAAATGCAGAAAGGCAAGGGGGGGACTGGCGCTCAATTCTTAGTTCGCGTTTGCCGGTTCGGGGAAGAACCATGCAAGCAGACGCGAATTCCGGCGGCGCTTCACTCATGGCGCCGCAATGATTCGCGTGGGGAACTTCCCAGAGAGCCAGGTTGGGATTGCTGGCGTGGATGAGACAAGAGTGATGCAGAGGAATATGGCCGTCAATCTGGCCATGGATGTGGATACCGATGATGATAAGGAGAGCCTACAGAATCGTCTGCCGAGGCGCATGAAGGCTCGGAGACAGGTGCGGGCAGAAATCTGCTTCGGTTCCGTTGCATACGGCGGCGACGGGCGGATAGGTATAAGGTGCACGGGGATGGAAGAAATTTCCCGGCAGATTGTAAACATGAAATTTGGCCGAGCGGAAGCTAAACGAGATCAGTGATTTGCGGGGCGGGGAGAACGGAAGGGTCTTTGCTGGGAGGCTGAGGAGAGGAACGACAAAATTTCCCAAGGGAGGAATCAATCATGATGGACATGGACCCGGTTTGTGGAGCGCCCGTGGACGAGAGATCGGAGTTTCATACGCAGTTTGCGGGAAAGAAATATTTTTTCTGCTCGGAAGATTGCAGGAAAGAATTTGAGGCCGAACCGGATGAATATATGGACACGGCGGCGTAGCCACGGCTGATGACTGTGAAACAAGAATAAAAGGGGCCCGGCGGTTGCTGGACCCCTTCCATTTGGCGATTGCGCCATGCCTCGCGTGGGCGGGACAGCCGAAGGCGGCTGTCCCCCCCTGTGCTGTGGCGGCCCTGTGTTGTGGCGGCGGGCACGAAGCAAAGTCAAAAGCAGGCGACAGGAGTGTCCGCCCCACCCGTTAGTGCGCCATAGCCGGTTCGTGCACTGCCTTGCCGGACTTGAAGGCTTCGTAACGGGCGTTGACTTCCTCCCAGTTGATGACATTCCACCAGGCGGCGAGGTATTCCGGACGGCGGTTGTTGTACTTCAGATAGTAGGCGTGCTCCCAGACGTCGTTGCCGAAGATGGGAAAATGGCCTTGCGTGATCGGATTGTCCTGGTTGGGCGTGCTCATAATGTGCACGTCGCCGCCGGACTTGCCGGCAAGCCAGACCCATCCAGAGCCGAATTGCTTAGTACCGGCGTCGTTGAACTTGGCCTGGAAATCCTTGAAGTTGCCGAAAGTTTTGCTGATGACCTGAGCGATGGGACCGGTGGGATCGCCGCCGCCTTTGGGCTTCATGATTTTCCAGAACATGGTGTGGTTGACGTGGCCGCCGCCGTTGTTGCGGACTGCGGCGCGAATGTCTTCGGGGATGGCGTTGAGATCGCGGATCAATTCTTCCGCAGTTTTCTTGGACAGTTCGGGATGTTTTTCGATGGCTGCGTTGAGATTCTTGACGTAGGCACCGTGATGCATGTCGTGATGCAGGGTCATCGTCTGCTTGTCGATGGTGGGTTCGAGCGCCGCGTAGTCGTAGGGCAGGGGCGGTAGTTCGTGAGCCATGATTTTTCCTCCAGAGTTCTTATTGTACTGATGACGAGGCCAGGGGTACGGATTCAGGCGAAGCGGCTACCTGGAATTGGATGATGCGGAGCGGCGTCACGGTTGCGAGGAGAATTCTACACCGGACGGGAGCCAAAGCCCGGGTTGTGCGACATCTTTATCGCGGCGCTGAAGCGCTGCGCCACCCAAAAATCGCTCGAGCCCTGAGCTGGAAGAATCCGCAGACTTAGAGAAACTTGTGGGTAGCTGGGCCGAGGACTTCGCGGACTCTGCGGGAGAGGCTTTGCAGAGTGAAGGGCTTTTGCAGAAAAATTCTTTTGCCGTCGGCCGGAAGCGGGCTGGCGAAGGCGTCTTCGGCATAGCCGGAAAGATAGAGGACCTTGGTACCGGGGCGAGCGGGCAGAAGTTTCTGGACGAGCTCGTGGCCGCTCAGGCCGGGCATGACCACGTCGGTGATGATGAGGTGGATGGTGTCGGCGTGGCTGGCAGCGACAGCCAGAGCATCTTGTCCGTTCGCGGCCTCGAGCACGTGATAGCCGCGGGACTCGAGGGTCTCCCGAACGAGTTGGCGAACCGACTCTTCGTCCTCGACGAGGAGGATGGTTTCAGCTCCGCCAACGGCCGCGAGAGATGCGGGTAGGGCGCCGAGAGAGGCGGAGGGTTCGTCGACTCGCGGGAAATATATTGTGAACACGGTGCCACGGCCGAGCTCGCTTTGAACGAAGACGTAACCGCCGCTTTGCTTGATGATGCCGTAGACGGTGGAAAGTCCGAGGCCGGTGCCTTTGCCCTTTTCTTTAGTGGTGAAGAAAGGCTCAAAGATGCGTGCCTGGGTATCACGGTCCATGCCCTGCCCGGTGTCGCTGACGGAAATCATGACGTAGGGGCCGTGTTTGATGAAAGTATTTTCCGGACGGTAGGTGTCGTCGAGGGTGACGCTAGCGGTGCGAATGCAGATCTTGCCGCCGTTGTGCATGGCGTCTTTGGCGTTGACGACCAGATTCATGATGACTTGCTCGAGCTGGCCGGCATCGGCGCGGGTGCAGCCGACGGCGGGAGCGAGACTGGTGGTGAGTTCGATATCTTCGCCGATAAGCGGGCGCAGTAGTCGCTCCATATCGGCGACGATGGCGTTGACGTCGATGACTTTGAGTTCGAGAAGTTGCTTGCGGCTGAAGGCGAGAAGCTGACGCGTGAGGGTGGTGGCGCGATCCGAGGCCTGCTGAATCGCCTCGGCCTTGGCATGCAGGGCATTTTCCGGAGTGAGCTGGTCGAGCAGAACCTCGGTGTAGCCGCTGATGACCATGAGCAGATTATTGAAGTCGTGGGCGATGCCTCCGGCGAGACGGCCGACGGCTTCCATTTTCTGCGACTGACGGAACTGATCTTCGAGGACGCGGCGCTCGGTGACGTCTTCGGCGATGGCTTCGAGAACGTCGGCGGGCTCGTCTTCGGTGGCAACGGCGCGGCCGCTGATGCGAACGGTGATGGCGGCTCCGTCTTTACGCTTCCAGCGGGCTTCGAAACCATCCATGCGGCCGGTGCGGCGGAATTCGTCGACCAGACGGGTGTACTCGCTGGGGTTGAGGAAAACGTCGTTTTGCGGATCGAGGGCCAAGACTTCGAGGGCGGAGTTATAGCCGAGCATTCCGATGAGAGCGGGGTTGACGTCGAGAAACTGGCCTTCGAAGCGGGCGCGGTAAATTCCGTACACGGCAGTCTGGACCAGGGAGCGGTAGCGAACTTCGGAGCGGCGCAAAGCCTGCTCGTTGCGCTTGTGCTCGAGGGTGGCGGCCAACTGACGCGAGATTAAACTGAGCACTTCCTTGTCGCGCTCGCGAAGCAGAACACTTTCGGAGTAGCTTTTGAGGACGAGCGCTCCGAAAACGTGATGATTGGCGCGGAGCGGAACGCCCAGCCAGTAGAGCGGTGGGGGCGTGGCCAATTCGATTTCGCGGCGCTGCTGCATTTGCTCGATCTGTTGCGAAGCGCAGAGCAGCGGCTCCCCGGTGCGCAGAACATATTCGACGAGGCCGCGGGCGGCGCGGGCGGGCGCGGGAGCAGACTCCCGCTCGTCGACGAAATAGGGGAAGGTGAGCAGTTGCGACTCAGGATCGTGAATGGCGATGGAGAAATTGCGCGCAGGCATGAGTTCGTCGACGATGCCGTGGATGGCGGCAAAGAATTGCTGCAGATCCTGAGTGGAGCAGGCTTTTTCGGCGACGGTAAAGAGAGCGGAATTCAGAGTCTCGGCGCGCTTGCGATCGGAGACATCGCGATAGACGAAGTAGTAGGCTGCACTGCGGCCGTTGACGATCAAGGGAGCGGTGGAGAGAGAGACATCGAGCAAGGTTCCGTCGCGGTGGCGACGCTGAGTTTCGAGGGTTAGCGGTTCGCCACGCTGCAAACACTGCGCGATCCATTGCGCTTCCGCGGCGCGATCTGGGGGAAGAATCAGGGAGTCGATGGGCTGGGACAGAGTTTGCGCTTCGCTGTAGCCGAAGAGGCGCTGAAACTCCCGATTGACGCACTGCGCGCGAAAAGAAGCGTCGACCACGACCAGAGAGTCAGGAGAGTTTTGAAAGAGTTGCTCGAGATACTGGCGGCGGAGGTCGAGAGGATCTGGCGCGGTGGTGACGCTGGGATTCGACTCGGCCGGATGCCACGAGAGAGACGACGGTTCGGCGGCGGTGGGGCTGCCGGCGGGAATAAATGAGGGCGAAGCTCCGCACTCGAGCGCCTGCTGCAACGACTTGGCGCGCAAAAGTTCCCGGGACCGCGCTGACCGGGTGACACGACCACCCATTAATGGCTCCCCCTCTGAAGCCCAGCAGCCTGGATAGTAAAACGCAAGCAGTTGACTCGAAAGTTACTGAGGTAACGGAATGAAAAAAGTGGGCAGCGGCCAGTTGCCAGAGAAATCCTGGATCGGCTGGGCGCTGGTCACCGAGCATTGCTCATTGCTTACTG
>Ga0210398_10001729_pt1 | contig 22029 bp, 19 predicted proteins | sample IncBWC4OmetaG_FD_161047 | JGI IMG/M metagenome (GOLD analysis project Ga0210398, IMG submission 161047) | Forest soil microbial communities from Barre Woods Harvard Forest LTER site, Petersham, Massachusetts, United States - Inc-BW-C-4-O | ecosystem: Environmental > Terrestrial > Soil >...
GGACCGCGCGTGTCGTATTCGAAGGCGCGCGCCACACCGCTCCCTAATACTTGGCGTGCGTGGATCTGCAGGTCCGACTCGAGACAGCCGCCGCTCAACAAGCCGATAAAGCTCCCGTCCGCCATGAGCAGCATGCGCGCGCCGGGCTTTCGATAGGTCGACCCCGCCGTCGCCACCACGGTTGCAAGCACACGCGATGCATGTGCGCTGGGTGCGCGCTCCAATAAGAGCTCGAGACTGGTGTCGAGGCGAACTTCCATGGCGCTCATTGTTCCACAGAGAATCCCGTGAAGGCCACGTATAATCGATCCATGCCAGAATCGCCGATCAAAGTCTTGTTGCAGACCACGATCCCGACCACCGCCGATGACTGGAGCATCGCTCGGTTCAGCCTGCTCGGACAATTCTTGCGGGTACAGCAGCGGCGCGGTGCGCCTCTGTTCGACGTGACGATGCGGGACCGCGAAAATGTAGGTTCACCCGATCCGGTGCTCTCCACCCTGGATCAAAGCGATTTTGACGAGATGTGGTTATTTGCCGTGGATGCGGGCAACGGGTTGACCGCTGCGGATTGCGCGGCGATTTCGGGGTTTCGGCGCCGGGGCCGCGGGCTCCTGGTCACGCGGGATCATATGGACTTAGGATCCTCGATTTGCGATTTGGGAGGCGTCGGAGAGGCTCATCACTTTCATAGCCGCAACCTTGACCCCGATGCGACGCGTCGCGCGCTCGATGATTCGATCACGAAGAGTATTTCCTGGCCGAACTTTCATTCCGGCGCAAACGGCGACTATCAAAAGATTCGCGCGATCGCACCGCTTCACCCGGTGCTGAAGAATCCCCACGCGGCCGGTGGCGCGATTCGGTTCTTGCCGGCCCATCCTCACGAAGGCGACGTGAGCGCACCCAAAAATCAGGGCGCTCGGGTCATTGCGGAGGGCACGAGCAAGGTTACGGGCCGGCCGTTCAACATCGCCGTGGCGTTCGAGCCGAATTCAAACGCGGGACCGGCAATCGCTGAGAGCAGCTTTCATCACTTTGTCGATTACAATTGGGACGTCAGCCGCGGCTGCCCTAGCTTCGTCGCTGAGGCCCCGGGCGCGGGGTTCGCGCAAGAGCCCAACGCTTTGCTGGATACCCACCGCTATGTCCTGAACGCAGCGCTCTGGCTGGCCGGATCCACCGCCTAATGCCCGAGAGTCCGTAAGTCTTACAGCGGACTGTGGACCCCATACCGGTTACTTCAGGCGGTATCGCAGATACTGCTGGCAAGTAACTAAATCTGTGGATGATTATGTCGAATAGCGGACCGTGGGTGCGACGCGATCGTCCAGGGGCGCTGACTTAGCATGGCTAAGGCAGTCTGGATTCAAACGTTGTTGCAGCGGCGATCACTCTGGCTGGCCGGGGTTGGCTTGCTGTTTCTACTGCTGCTGGGATCGGTTGCCTTAAGCCAGCGAGACTGGCGCAACCGCGCCTCCTCGCTTGCGCGCGAGAACTTAAGCTTGCAGCTCGCTCAATTGGCGCGCGAATTGACGGCACAATCCGAGCATCTCGCCGAGCGGACTCGCGAACTGGCCGAGTCCGATGCGGTCCTGCGCCTGGTTCAGGAAACCACCGACCCTTCCGCTGACCGCCTGGAGCTTGCCGATCTGTCGCGGCACGACCTCGATGCGTTGCTCGTACTCAGCACGCCGCGTACCGTTCGCTTCAGCGTCACGGTCGCCGACGGCCAGTTGAGTGAACAGGCGCCCGAGCCGGCATTGATGCAACTGGTCGAGTCGCTCGCCGCTTCGCCGGAGACCGCAAATCGCGGCACCCAGCTGACGACCTTTAGCGATGATCGCTGGCTGGTTGCGCGGCCGGTCATCGGGCATTCTTCACCCGCGGTCCTGGGCTGGGTGGTCGCGAGCCGCGCATTGTCGCCGCTGTTGATCTCGCAGATAGCCAATTCCGTGGGCGGCACGTTGAGCGTGCAGCCTACCAAGGCATTCGATTCGGTCCCTGCCAAAGCCGCCGGTGCATTCGATGTAACAACTCAAGTGTCGACCGAGGACGCCTCCGGTTTCGCCGTGCTTCGCGACTCGAGTGGCCGCGCGGTTCGGGCGTTGCGCCTGACCCGCGCGGCGAATGCTTCCGGGACAGGATTCGGTGCACCGGAGACCGCCGGCAGGGCGACCGGCTACATGCTTACCAGACTGCTCATGCTGCTGGCGATTGTCGGCATCATCCTGTTCGCCATAAGACGCTATTTTCGACATCAGCGTTCGGTCGACGCGCGCTACAAGGCGCTCATCGATCAGGCCAACGACGGCATCGTCATCGTCGACTCGCACACCTACCAGGTGCTGTACACCAATCCCGCCTTTCTAGGCCGCCTCGGCTATAGCAACGAGGAAGCGCAGTCGTTGACCCTGACCGACATATTTGCAGATCGCGATGCCACGCCCGAAAGCGTGCTGTCGCGGCTCATCGAAGCGGATTCGGCCATGGCGCTCAACATGCAGCAGCGTTGCAAGAATGGTGCATTCTTCGACACCGAGGTGCGATGCAACGCGCTCGATGTGGATGGCCGCGACGTTCTCGCCTACGTGACGCACGATGTCTCCTTGCGCAGGAAAGCCGAACAGCAGCTCATCGAGAATCAGCAACGGCTTGACAAGATGGCGCATCACGATCAACTGACCGGGCTGCCGAACCGTCACTACCTGACCGCTTTCCTGCCGCAGGCAATCGAGGAAGCGAAGGCCGCGAACACCATGCTGGGTGTGGTGTTCCTGGATTTGGATCGATTCAAGCACATCAATGACACCCGCGGCCACGAGACCGGGGACAAGCTGCTGCAGGAGGTGGCGAGCCGGCTGCGGGCCTGCGTGCGGGATTCCGACGTGGTTATCCGGATGGGCGGCGATGAATTCGTCGTAGTGTTCCGCAATGTCAAGAACTACGACGAGGTGACGCTGGGCGCGGGCAGGATCATTGAGACCTTGAATCGCCCGATCGTCATCGATCGTCATTCGCTGCAAACCACGGGCAGCGTCGGCGTCAGCTTGTATCCGCGCGACGGCGCCAACATGATCGAGCTTCTCAAGCATTCGGACACCGCGATGTACCAGGCGAAGGATCGCGGCCGCAACAATGTGCAAATGTTCAGTCATGCGATGAACCGCAAGCTCAAGCATCGAGTTGCAGTCGAGGCCTCGCTGCGCGAGGCACTGCGCTTGAAACAGCTGGATGTGCACTATCAACCCTTCGTCAACCTGATCACGCGCAAGATAGTCGGCCTCGAGGCCTTGATGCGCTGGTCGCATCCGATTCACGGCATGATTCCCGCCGATCAATTCATTCCGGTCGCCGAGGAAACTGGCTTGATCGTGCCCATGGGGAATTTCGTTTTACATCGAACCCTGCAAACCATGAGTGCTTGGCGCAAGGCCGGCATCCCGTTGGTGCCGGTGTCGCTCAATGTGGCGCCGGCGCAGCTGCAGCGCGGCGAGTTGCAATCGACGATTTCGACCCTGCTCAAATCGCACAATCTTCGTCCGGAGATGCTGCAGCTGGAAATGACCGAGCGGGCGGTGTTCGATTCCCATTCTCCGGCCGGCGAAAATCGCCAGGACAGCCTGGCGCGGCTGCGCGATCTGGGGATCAAGATCGCCATCGATGACTTCGGAACCGGCTATTCGAGCCTGAGCTATCTGAAAAATTGGCGTGTTGACGCGCTCAAGATCGACCGCAGCTTCGTGCGGGACCTGGTCACTGATTCCAGCGATCTCGCCATTGTCAGCGCGATCATCGCCATCGCGCGGCATCTACACATCGAAGTGATTGCCGAAGGCATCGAGGCGTATCAGCAAGTGGAAATCTTAAGAAGGCTGGGCTGCTCGATCGGTCAAGGGTTTCTGTTTGCCCGGCCAATGCCGGCGGACGATATCTTGAAGCTGCTGCGTAATGACGCGGAGCCGCCAAAGGAAGAAGAAGAGGACATGCTGGAGTTGTTCAGCGCCGGCCGCGGCTAGCACACAACGCGGCTCAGTGATTTTGATTGGTTAGAGCGCGTCAGGGAGGATGAGAAGACTCAAGGCCCCGAAGGCAGCAGGGCCTTGAGTCTTCTCATCCTCCCTGACGAGGGCACGAGCCGATCAGGATCACATGCGCACTCGCGGCGGGAGTTGGGCGACACCTGACCATCCTGCTTGAACGGCCTGGCGGGAGGGGAAGCTTCGAGGCACTGCTTCTTCCGTGCCTCGAAGCTTCCCCTCCCGCCAGGCGATCCGAGACCGTCAATCTCACAGTGCCGACGAGGTACCGCGCTCACGCAACGCTCTCCTCAAGTTCTCCCTGCCAGCCGTCGTTGAGCTCGCCCTCCCATTTTGCCACCAGCGTGGAGGCAACGGCATTGCCGAGCACATTGGTCGCGGTGCGGCCCATATCGAGCACATGATCTACCGCGATGACGAACACCAAGCCTTGTTCCGGCAGGCCGAAGTAGCTCAAGGATGCCGCAATCACCATCAGTCCCGCGCGAGGTACGCCGGCAATGCCCTTGCTCGTGACCATGAGTATGAGCAACATCATGATCTGTTGATGCACGCTCAAATCGATGCGAAAAATTTGAGCTATGAACAGCACCCCAAAAGAACAATACATCGCGGAACCGCACAGGTTGAACGAATAACCCAAAGGCAACACAAAGGAGGCGATACGCGTGCTGACGCCGAAGGCTTCCAGACGTTCCAGGGTTTGCGGATACGCCGCTTCGGAACTGGAGGTTGAAAAGGCGAGCAGCAGCGGGGACCGGATCTCCCGCAGCAGGGTCAAGGTTCGCCGCCCGATACTCAGGTACAAAGCGCAGCCGAAGAAAATCCACAGCAGGATCAACGCGAGATAGAAGCTGCCGATATACTTTGCATACACGACCAGAACGTTCAAGCCTTGGCTCAAGACCGTGGCCGCAAGCGCGGCGAAGATCGCAATCGGCGCGAGCGCCATGACGTAGCGGGTCACTCTCAAGATTACCGCGGCGACCTCGTCGATGATGTCGATGAGCCGCTTGACCTTGGCGCCCAGGCTCGACGCGGCGGCGCCAAAAAACAACGAGAACACCACGATTTGCAATATTTCGTTATTGGCCATGGCCTGCACCACGGAACTCGGAATGATGTGGTCGAGAAACTCCTTGAATTGCAAGGGCGCGGCCGCGGCCGGCCCCCCCGCGGTCGCAGTCGCGGAGAGTCCAAGACCGGGCTTGAACAGCTGTACCGCCACCAATCCGATCGTCATCGAAATCAGCGTCGCAATCACGAACCAGCCCAGCGCTTTCGCGCCAATTCTCGCGATCGCCGCGGCTCCCTCCATACGGGCAACCCCGACGACGAGCGTGGAGAACACCAATGGCGCTATGATCATCTTGATGAGGCGCAAGAAGCTCGTTGTGACCAGGGAAAACACGGCCGCGGCGCTGTCGGCAGCGGGACCGGTACCCAGAACTTGATGCAGGAGCAAGCCGAATAGCGGCCCGGTAATCATGGCGATAATGACAAACCAGGTCAGGCGCATTTTCATGTTGTAGTTTTAGCACAGAGTTTATGAATACACGTAGCACAGAACTTAAGCCCGGCCTGACCATGCAGTTGATCCGCGAAGCGCATACTCGCATCCGGGACAAGATTCACCGCACCCCCGTGATGACCAGCGAAGTGCTCGACGAGCTCGCGGGGAATAGGCTGTTTTTCAAGTGCGAGAATCTTCAGAAGGTCGGCGCGTTCAAGGCGCGCGGGGCCACCAATGCGGTGTTTTTATTGACCGACGCGGAGGCGGCAAAAGGCGTCGTGACGCATTCCTCGGGCAATCACGCGGCGGCGCTGGCGCGCGCCGCGAGACTACGCGGCATTCCCGCTTATATCGTCATGCCGAGCAATTCACCGCAGGCGAAGCAGGCTGCCGTGCGCCGCTACGGCGGCGACATCGTCCTGTGCGAACCGACGTTGGCAGCGCGTGAATCCACCGCCCGGCAAGTCATGGAGCGCACCGGCGCAATCTTCATTCATCCCTATGACGATTTGCGCGTCATGGCCGGGCAGGGCACCACCGCGATCGAGCTGCTCGAGGATGTGCCCAGCCTCGATGTGATTCTCTGTCCTGTTGGCGGTGGAGGGCAACTCAGCGGCATCGCCGTGGCGGCAAAAGACATCAAGCCCGCCGTGCGTGTGATCGGCGTCGAGCCTGCCGGCGCGGACGATGCCGCGCGCTCCCTGAAGGCAGGTCATATCATTCCCATGCTCGAGCCGCGCACCATCGCGGATGGACTCAAGACCTCGCTGGGACAACGGCCGTTTGCGGAAATCATGCGCTTGGTCGATGACATTGTGACGGTGCGCGAGGAATCGATCGTGCAGGCGATGCGCCAGGTCTGGGAAGTGATGAAGCTGCTGGTCGAGCCTTCCGGCGCGGTCAGCTATGCAGCTGTCGTGGAGGGCCGTCTCGCGGCGTCGGGCGCGAATATCGGGATTATCTTGAGCGGCGGCAACTTGGATCTGAACCGCCTGCCGTGGCAATGAGTTAATCGAGCAGCAGGGGGCTTAGGGCATGCTCTTCGGCGATACTGCCGGCCAGCGACAGGGCCTGTGCTCGCGTCGGTGTATCGCGCACCCATCTCGCGGGCGGGGGCAGCGGTTGGTCGGTCAGCAACGCAAGCAGGCTGGCATTGGTAGCTTCGACGGAGTCGAAGGGCGTGCCATGACGCGAGCCGCGCACGATCACCAGCTCCGCATTCAGTTTTTTCGCCAGTTCGCGCTTTTCGGCCAACGGGGTGAAGTCGTTTTCGGCGGCGATCAGCAAGACGCGGCTGCTCAGGCGATCCAGTCGGTCCAGAATCGCCCAGCGCGCCAACGCGAATCCAGTTCCCAAATAGGAATTCGCGGGAACCGATCCCATGACGCGAGCGGCATGCTCACGCATGGCGCGTTGCCATGGCTCAGGAAACAGCCGCGCCGCCATCAAACAGGCGGCGCGCGGCATGCCCACCATCCGCACGAGGGTTGCCGAGACGTACGTTTCGAGCCACTTGCGCAAATCACGGGGTTGATAAGTCGCCAGGCTATTGATGAGACCGAGTTTGGGCACGCAGGTTGGCCGGAGCGTGGCCATCTCGAGCGCCACCGCGCCGCCCAATGAGAAGCCAACGATGTTCGTCCGAGGGATCTTCAGATGATCCATCAGTCTCCACATGGCGTTGGCAAATCCGGCGATGGTGTATTCACTGCGCGGCGGAGGGCTGTGGCCGCTGCCGGGCAGATCCGGAATGATGAGACGAAACCGATGTTCGAGCGCGGTCACCTGAAAAGCCCAGTCCGCGCCGCTGCAACCTAAGCCATGAATGAGCAATAAAGGCTCACCGCGTCCCCGCTCGAGGTAATGGATGGATGATTCGGCATCGCTGAAAAAGGGCATCGTCCTCGCTCCTCGGCCGCTTCATCTCGGCCGGATGTCAAGCTCAGGAGTGATTTTCGCTGCCGCCTCAGCGCAAGTCTGCGCGCCGCGCGCCGGAAATTTGCGCTAATTTGGCCGAAATTCATGTAGGTCAAAAACCGACAGCGACAATCCTGATAGCATTAATGACTACAACGGTCTTGAGGAGTTTGAGTTGACCTGGCGAGGATGGACAGCGTTTGTGGCGCTCGGAATCATTTGGGGGCTGCCCTATTTCTTCATCAAGGTTGCGGTGCAGGAAGTCTCACCGTTCACCCTGGCTTTCTGCCGTGTCGTATTGGCCACGATGATACTGATGCCCATCGCTTGGCGTCGGGGCGCGTTGCGCTCGCTCGGAAAACACAAGTGGGCCGTGGTTACCTTTGGGCTGGTGGAGTTCGCGATTCCCTTCTCGCTGATCTCACTCGGCGAGCGTTGGATCAGTTCCTCCGTCACCGGAATACTCATCGCCATGGTGCCGCTTTCCATCGCCTTGATTCAGCGCTTTTTTGGCATCCGCGAGGCGCTGGGGGCGTGGCGCATCGCGGGTCTTGCGATCGGCTTTATCGGCGTCGCCGCGCTGCTGGGCACCGGCCCGATCTCGGGCGCGCTCGGTTGGGCGGGTGTCGGCTGCATGTTGGTATCCACAATATGTTATGCGGTGGGACCGCTGATCATCCAACGCCACCTGCAGGATCTCGATTCCATCGGCCCGCTTGCGGCAAGCTTAGGCGTAGCCAGCATCATTTTGCTGATTCCCGCCGCGATCGAGGCTCCCGCCAGCCTGCCCACTACCAATGCTTTGGTGTCGATCGCGGTGCTCGGAATCGTCTGCACGGCCGTCGCGATGCTGTTGATGTTTTATCTGGTTCGAGATGCCGGCGCCTCGCGCGCGTCGGTGATCACGTACATCAATCCGGTGGTGGCGACATTGCTCGGGGTCCTGGTGCTCGATGAGCACCTCGGCATCGGCGGTTTCACTGCCTTTGCGCTCATTTTGTTGGGATCGTGGCTCGCAACCCGCGGAAAACTATCTCGCACTAAAACTCCGAGCGAGGCGACGGTTAGCGCGTGAACCCCAGCAGCTATGCGAGTCTGCCGGAACGGTTCTTTGCGCGTGTGCCGCCAACGCCCGTCGCTGCGCCTCAGCTGATCAAGCTCAATCAATCGCTGGCGTCGGACTTGGATCTCGAGTTATCCGGCCTGGATGCGGCGGCCCCGGCGAATCTTTTTTCCGGCAACGTCTTGCCGCAGGGCGCTGTTCCCATCGCCATGGCCTACGCAGGCCATCAGTTCGGTCATTTTGTCGCGCAACTGGGTGATGGTCGGGCGATCTTGATCGGCGAGATGCGCGACCGGTCGGGCGTGCCCCGCGACATTCAGCTAAAAGGCTGCGGCCGCACGCCTTACTCGCGCAGCGGAGATGGCCGTGCCGCGTTAGGGCCGGTGCTGCGCGAATATCTGGTCAGTGAGGCGATGCATGCGTTGGGAATTCCGACGACGCGTTCGCTCGCCGCGGTCACCACAGGAGAGTCCGTGCAGCGCGACGCGCCGCTGCCGGGCGCCATCGTGACGCGAGTCGCCGCGAGCCACGTGCGCGTCGGCACATTTGAATACTTCGCGGCTCGGGGCGACGTCGCCGGCACGAAAATCCTCGCCGATTATGTGATCGATCGGCACTACCCGCTGTGCGCCCACGATAAAAGCCCTTACCTCGCGTTGCTCAAGCAGGTTGTGTCGCGTCAAGCTGCCCTCATCGCGCGCTGGATGAATGTAGGCTTCATCCACGGCGTCATGAACACCGACAACATGGCGGTATCCGGCGAGACCATCGATTTCGGTCCCTGCGCTTTTATGGATACATTTGATCCGGCAACCGTATTCAGCTCCATCGACGAGCGCGGCCGCTATTCTTTCGCCAATCAACCGAATGCTGCGCTGTGGAATTTGGCGCGGTTCGCGGAAACATTGCTGCCACTCATTGATGCGGACACGCAGCGGGCCATTGGCGTGGCTACCGAGGCGATCGCAACTTTTGAGACGCTGTTCAAAGACTACTGGTTGGAGGGAATGCGCCGCAAGCTGGGCTTGTCGACTTCGGAGCAGGGAGATCGGCAGCTCGCCGAGGATTTGCTGCAGGCCATGCAGCGCAATCAGGCCGATTTTACCGTGAGCTTTCGCGCTCTGTGCGCCGCGGCCGAGGCGCCGCAAGGCGAAGCATCGGTGCAGGGACGAGTCATCGAGACGGGTCACTATGAGGAGTGGATGCAACGTTGGCGGGCGCGGATGAATCGAGAGGCAACCGAGCCAAAGTCACGCGCCGAATTCATGCGACAGGCCAATCCAGCCTACATTCCGCGCAACCACCGTGTGGAGCAAGTGATTGTCGCCGCGGTGGAGCGCGGCGATTTTGCGCCTTTCGAGGAGCTCTCGCAGGTGCTGGCGGCACCTTACGCTGCGCGCGCCGCCTTCGCGGCGTATGCAAGTCCGCCCCAACCTCAAGAGCGTGTGCTGCAGACTTTTTGCGGAACTTAGCCGCGTATTGCAATGTAATGGCGCAATCGCCGGTCTAATTTGACAGGAGTAAGATCGAGTTCCATGACCATCGTAATCTTGGTGTTTCTAGGCGGCGTGCTGACCATATTGAGTCCCTGCATCCTGCCAGTGCTGCCCTTCGTCTTCGCGCGCTCGGAGCAAAAATTCCTGACCAACGGGCTGCCGATGTTGGCCGGCATGGCCGTCACTTTTGCCGCGATCGCCACACTGGCCGCGGTGGGCGGGTCTTGGGCGGTCAGAGTCAATCAGTATGGGCGCATTTTCGCATTGGTGCTGTTGACCGCTTTCGCGGCAACCCTATTGTCGACGCGTTTGGCGGATTGGCTGGCACGTCCATTCGTCGCCCTGGGCAATAGGCTGGCGCAATCAAGTCCGGGAGCCGCCGGTCGCTTTACACTGTTGAACTCCTTGCTGCTCGGAATTGCCACGGGTCTTCTCTGGGCGCCCTGCGCGGGGCCCATTCTTGGCCTCATCCTGACAGGAGCGGCGATCTCCGGACCCAACGCCCGCACCACATTGCTGCTGTTTTCCTATGCGGCAGGTGCGGCAACCTCATTAGCAGTAGCCTTGCTGGCCGGCGGACGGGTGTTCGCGTTTTTGAAGAGATCGCTGGGCACCGGGGAGTGGATCAGGCGGGGCCTCGGTGTCGCCGTATTGGTAGCAGTCGTGGCAATCGTGTTCGGCTGGGATTCAACCGTGCTCACGCGATTGTCGCTCAATGGCACGAACAGCCTCGAACAGTCGCTCATCGACAAAATCAATCCTCAGAATGCGGGCGCACCGGGCGGCAGCATGATGGCCATGAGCAACTCCACCATGGCCATGAGCAATACCAAAGCGGACGGACACGCCATGATGATGTCCGCAGTAAAGCCCGCCGGCAACTTGCCGGTAGAGGGCGAAATCCCCTCTTTCGCCGGCGCCACCTTGTGGCTGAACTCGCCGCCGCTCACCCCCGAGAGCTTGCGAGGCAAAGTGGTCGTCGTCGATTTTTGGACCTATTCCTGCATCAACTGTCTGCGGGCGCTGCCTTACGTGCAATCGTGGTACCAGAAATATAAGGATCACGGCTTGGTCGTGATCGGCGTGCATGCGCCGGAATTCGCATTTGAGAAGGATCCCAACAACGTGCGCCGGGCGGTCGCGGATTTGAAAATCACCTATCCGGTGGCACTGGACAACGACTATGCCATTTGGCAGGCATTCAACAACCAGTACTGGCCCGCGCATTATTTTATCGACGCCACCGGCCATGTCCGCGCGCATCACTTCGGCGAAGGCAACTACGATGAATCCGAACAGATCATTCGCACCTTGCTGACCGAGGCGGGGCAGGGGGAGCTGCCGCCGCCGGGAATGGGCGGGGCCAAAGCGGAAGGCGTTCAAGCGCCGCCCGATGAGGCGCACGACCAGTCGCCGGAGACCTATGTTGGCTACCGCCGTGCCGACAATTTCGCCTCGCCGGGCGGTTTTGCGCAGGATCAAGCGCACGTTTATTCGACTCCGGCCGCTTTAAAATTGAATCAATGGGCCCTGCGCGGGTCATGGAATGTAGACCCGGAAAAAGCGGTGCTGGGCGCCGGCGGCGGTAAAATTGAATTTCGATTTTACGCGCGTGATTTGCACCTGGTGCTGGGTCCCCGCAGCGACGGAAAGCCGGTGCGTTTCCGCGTGACCTTGGACGGTGCCGCACCGGCGGCCAGTCATGGAGCCGATACGGATTCAGGCGGCGCCGGAATCATCGATGGACAGCGCTTGTATCAATTGATCAGGCAGTCCGGCGACGTCGGCGAGCATGTATTTTCAATCGAATTCTTGGATCCGGGCGTGCAAGCGTATTCATTTACATTTGGGTGAGGGCAAGTCATGCAGGCAATCGTAAGTCGTCGTTACTTCATCGTCGGGTTGGGCGCCTTGTCGGGAATGCCGTTGGTGGGCCGAGTCGCCGCGGCGACACTATCGGGTCCAATGCCTAACAACGAAGTCTCAATTGAGAATTTCTCGCCGGCCGGCAAGAGCTTGGGGGTACTGCGGGAGCCAAAAATTGTGAAGACCGATGCAGAGTGGCAGGCGCAACTCTCGCCCTTAAGCTACCGCGTCGCGCGGCGGGCCGACACGGAAGCCGCATTCTCGGGTGAGTACGACAAGAATGAATACGACAAGAGTCACGCGGACGGTATTTATCACTGCATCTGCTGCGATACCGCGCTCTATGATTCTAGAACCAAGTTCGACTCCCGCACCGGCTGGCCCAGCTTTTGGGAGCCGATTTCGAAGCTGAATGTGGTCAAGAGCACCGATAATACCTTCGGAATGTCGCGCGAAGCGATCTCATGCCGGCGCTGCGACGCGCACTTGGGTCACGTGTTTGACGACGGCCCGAAACCGACTGGGCTGCGCTACTGCATGAATTCGGTTGCGCTGCACTTCACGCCTCGCGCCTAGGAGAGAAAAATGGCTTTTCGGAAGTCTTCGATATCGCTGCAGGTTGCCGCATTCATGACTGCCATCACAGCCGGTGCGATTCTCTGGCACGCACCGCTGTTCGGCGCGGAAGCGCCGGTCGTCATCGCACCCCCGCTCGTCGACAACCCCAAGTCAGCCGGCCCTGTACAGACCGCCGTGTTGGCGGGCGGATGCTTTTGGGGCGTACAAGGCGTGTTCGAGCACGTGCGCGGCGTACAGAAAGTGATCGCAGGCTATGCGGGCGGCGCCGGCAGCACCGCGCATTACGAAGATGTCAGCACGGGAACCACCGGACATGCCGAATCGGTTCAGATCACTTTCGATCCGGCGGCAATCTCCTATGGGCAGATATTGCAAATCGCATTCTCCGTGGTCCACGATCCGACGCAAAAGGATCGACAAGGACCCGATTACGGCACTCAATACCGTTCGGTCATTTTCTACACCGATGAGGATCAGAAGCGAGTTGCGCAAGGCTACATCAGCCAACTGGATCAGTCGCATGTATTCAGTCGGCCGATCGTCACTCGCGTGGATCGACTGGCCGGCTTCTTTCCCGCGGAAGCCTACCATCAGGATTATTTGGTCCATAACCCAACGCAACCCTACATCGCGATGTACGACCTACCGAAAATCGAGAATCTGCGGCGCACATTTCCAGAGCTGTACAGCGGATCGCCGGTGCTCGCGCGCAAGTAGGCTGCAGGCATCATGAAATCGGCCTTACGTGCGTGGTTGCTGCTGAGTGCGTGCTTTTTTGGGCTGCAGTCCCTCGCGGCGGACTCGGAAAAAGCGATCACCGTGTTTGCCGCCGCCTCCCTGACCAATGCGCTTCAGGATTTGGGCGATGCCTTCACCAAGGACACATCGATCCCGGTGCGCTTCTCCTTTGCGGCCAGTTCGACGCTGGCCCGCCAAATCGAGAACGGTTCGCGCGCCGACCTTTTTTTCTCGGCGGATCTCGAGTGGATGGATTACTTGCAAGCCAGAAATTTGATTCAACCGGCAACTCGGCATGATGTGCTCGGAAATCAATTGGTTTTGATCGCACCCGTGACCAGTAAGATCAGTTTGAAGATCGCGCCGCATTTCGCGCTGGCCGCCGCCATTGGCAAGAGCCGCTTGGCAACCGGCGATCCGGATTCTGTGCCGGTGGGCCGATATGCGCACGAGGCGTTGGCCAATCTTGGCGTCTGGGACCAAGTCGCGGCGCGGCTGGTGAGAGCCGACAGCGTACGCTCCGCGCTGGCGTTCGTTGATCGGGGCGAGGCTGCGCTCGGGATCGTCTATGCGACCGATGCCCTGGTCGACAAAAATGTGCGCGTGGTGGACATGTTTCCGGCCGACAGCCACAGCCCCATCATCTATCCTGTGGCGCTGACCACCGGCGCCGGGCCCGATGCAGTCAAATTTCTAGCCTATATTCGCGGGCCCGCCGGCGATCTGGCGTTTCAGCACTACGGATTTACGCCGCGGCACTGATACTTTGGCCAACAGACTGGGGCGATGAGAAGCTTCAAGGCCCTGCGGGATCCAGGACGGGAATGCCTCTGCGAATGTCGGCGGAGAATGAATCACTGCGATCCGACTGTCTGGCGCGATCGGTGATCCGGCCCAGTGCGCGCAGTTCCTCGAGCGTAAAACGCTGATCCAGGCCCCCCACGCGGTAGACGTACGCGGGCAGATAACCCGTGAACAGCAAGCGATAGCTCCATGGCAGATAGCCCACAATTCGCTTCATCATGTGATAAACCAGCGTGGTGCAGTTGACGGTAATGGTGTTGTAGAAGCGAGGGGTGTCGACGAGGCGGTCAGCCTGCTCGACATAGCCGAGAAACAGCGAGCGCATCGCAGCCAACGGCATGCGGATGCGGTACAGATAGTCGTCTTCGCCGCGAATATTGGTGCGCACTCGGATGACGTCGCGCTCGTCAGCCGCGATGATGCTGAGGCCGTCGCGCTTGAAGAAACCGCCGAGTTCTGAATAGGTTTCATTTTTACGGCGCCGTACCTCCACCGAAAAGGCCACGTGTTGGCCGTCATCGAATCCAAACGATATCAACATGTGCGCGATCGCCCAACCGTCCCAGTACGACATGATCATGTCGACTGAGGTGAGCTTGTCGAGATCGTATCCGCGGGTTTCCCAGCGCTGGGTGTAGTCAGTATTGCTGCGCCAGTCGAAATTGCGGACATTTTGCAGCGTCACGCGGTTTCCGTCGATACTGCCCCGGGTGATTTGCGCGACATCGTCTGCCCAGAGGCGCTCGTTGGTGGGGACTATGTGCTGCCACCAGAGGACTAAGACCGCGAAGGCAATGGCGAAGCTCAGGAAGGCGAGCCCGGCGCGGCCTTGCCAAAGCGCAATCAGTACACCGAGCGTGAAGGCGCTCCACAACAGGACAATGATGCTCTTGAGCTGGCCTCCCGGCGCCTGATACCAAAGTGCCAGCGCGCCCCAAACCGCCGGAATGCCGAGCAGCAAAGTGGCGACCAGCATGGCGGCGAATCGCAGAACACTTGCGGTACTGGCTGGCATCATGCTCATTGTGCCAGCAACCTGCGGCGTGCGGTTCATCGTTTAATTGACATGCACCGGCGGCGCAAGGTACGGTTTATTGTGACTCAAGCCACGGCATTCCGACTCAATGTCCCTTTCATCAAAGAGCTCGGAGTCGAGTTCATCAGCGCCGCCGACGGCCGCTCGATGGTCGCGCTGAATCTCGAGCCTTGGCACCTCAATAGTTGGAACGTCGCGCACGGCGGCGTGATCATGTCGCTGCTCGACGTGGCGATGGCGGTGGCCGGCCGATCACTCAACGCGAATGCGGGTGGCGGTGTGACAGTCGAGATGAAGACGAGCTTCTTACAGCCGGCGAACGCCGGTACTCGCCTGCTGGTCTCGGGATTTGCGTATCATCGCTCCATGACCATGGCGTTCTGCGAGGGCGAGGTCAGGGATACGCACGAGCGATTGATAGCCAAAGCGATGGGAACCTTCAAATACCTAAAATCAGGAGCTGTTGCCGATCGCTAATTCTTACCGCCGCATCGTGCTGGCATCGCGGCCGCATGGCTGGGCCAAGCCGGAAAATTTTCGCCTCGAAGAAGCTCCCATGCCGGCGCTCGGCGATGGCGAAGTGCGCGTGCGCAATCAGTTTTTATCGCTCGACCCCTATATGCGCGGTCGAATGAACGATGCGAAGTCCTACGCCATGCCGCAAATTCTCAACGAGACCATGGGCGGTGCGACGGTGGGCGAGGTAGTGGAGTCGCGCAGCAGCCAGTTCGCGGTCGGCGACACGGTGCGCGGCATGCTGGGTTGGGCCGAGTATGGGGTGAGCAAATCCGAAGGCTTGGGCAAAGTCGACACCCGTCACATCCCCCTGTCGGCGTATTTAGGAGTGGTCGGCATGCCGGGCATGACAGCTTGGTACGGTTACAACAAGATCATGGAACCGAAGGCCGGCGAGACCGTTGTCGTCAGTGCAGCCTCCGGCGCGGTTGGCAGTGTGGTGGGACAATTGGCGCGCATCGCGGGAGTGCGGGTGGTGGGAATTGCGGGCGGCCCGGACAAATGCCGCTACGTCACGCAAGAACTTGGCTTCGATGCGTGCGTCGACTATAAGACGGCCGCGGATGCCAAGGCGCTGGCAGGATTGATTGCGGCCGCGGCGCCCAAAGGGGTGGATGCGCACTTCGAGAACGTCGGCGGCGATGTGTTGAACGCGGTCATGATGCTGCTCAATCCATTTGCGCGCGTCGCGATTTGCGGTCTCATCGCCGACTACAACATGACGCCCGGCTCTGTGCCGAAAAGCGCCATCTTGAATCCGGGCATATTTCTAGTGGCGCGTTTCAAGATGCAAGGATTCATCATTTCCGACCATTTAAATCTCTGGCCGGAAGGCTTGACGGCTTTGGGCGGACTCGTGGCGTCGGGAAAGTTGAAATACAAGGAGTCCATCGCCGAGGGTTTGGCGGCGGCGCCTGCCGCATTCATCGGGATGCTTAAGGGTCAGAACTTCGGCAAGCAGTTGGTTCGCATCTAGAAGCCCATGCCAGAGATCATTCTGCACCACTATCCGATGTCGCCCTTCGCGGAGAAAGTCCGCTTGATCGTGGGGTTTAAGGGCCTGCATTGGTCTTCCGTTCACATCCCCAACATCATGCCGAAGCCTGATTTGACTGCGCTCACCGGCGGTTACCGTAAGACGCCGGTGCTGCAAATCGGCGCAGACATTTATTGCGACACCGCGCTGATCGCCGACGTGCTCGAGGAGCGCGCACCGAACCCGACTCTATATCCCAGCGGCGTCACGAGCGCCTCGCGCATCCTGGCGCAGTGGGCGGATTCCACCTTGTTTTGGACCGCCGTTGCCTTCGCCATGCAGCCGGCGGGTCTTGCACACATGTTTGAGGGCACGCCGCCCGAAACCATCAAGGCTTTCGGCGATGACCGCGCCGTGTTTCGCGCCAATATGCCGCGCATGCGTTCCGCGGATGCGAGCACGGCGTTTGCGCTGTATCTGGAACGGCTGGAGGAGACGCTCGGTAAGCAGAATTTCTTCTTCGGTACGGCGCCCAGCATCGCGGACTTCTCGATTTATCACTGTCTCTGGTTTGTCTTGCGCGGCGGCCCTGTGGCTAAGATTCTTGAGGACTTCCCGGCACTGCAAAGTTGGCGGGCGCGTATGGCTGCTTTCGGCCATGGCGCGCATGAGAAACTCGATAGCGGTGCCGCCATTGCCATCGCCCGAGATGCGACGCCCGGGAAATCATCGGGAAATCTCGATTCACACGGTCTGGCCATCGGCGATCGGGTGGTCGCGGCGGCGACCGATACCGGAGTCGACCCAATCGAAGGCACGCTGTATGAGGCAACCAAGAGCGCGTTCTCGATCGCGCGAGAGGATCAACGCGCCGGCAGAGTCGTGGTGCACTTCCCCCGCTTAGGTTTCGAATTGCGTCGGGCTAAATAGCGACCGCTATTGTGGCCTAGGTGGCGAGGCGGGGCGCCGGGGTGCGCCAGACTCGATAGCCGCCCAAAAAGGCGAATTCATTGTTTCCAAGCCGCGTGTTCTTGGGCAGCTTTTTCAGCTTCTTGGCATTGCCGCCGCCGAGCACGACATAGTCTGCTTCAAGGGCCTTGCTCAGCTGCTCGACCACAGCGGCGACCGTGCGGCGCCACTTTTTGGCACCGAGACGACGGCGGCCGCGATCGCCGACGTAGTCCTCGTAGCTGCGGCCACGCTTGTAAGGCAGATGGGCGAGTTCCATCGGCGCGACGGTGCCATCGACAACGAGCGCTGAGCCAAGTCCTGTGCCCAAGCCCAAGAAGAGCATGCGTCCGCCTTCGTAACTGCCAATCGCCTGCATCGCAGCATCGTTCATCAGCTGTGTGGGCCGCCCAAATGCCTTGCGAAAATCAAAGCCCACCCAGCCTCGCCCAAGATTGTGGGGTTCGGTGACGATCTTGCCGTGGACGACTACCCCGGGGTAGCCAATGGAAACGACGTCGTATTTCAAGTCGGACGTCAGCTCGCGCACGCGCGCGACCATCTGTCGCGGTGTCATGGTCGGCCCGGATTCAAATTCGCGCGTTTCGCGCAGGCCCGAGACCCTCATTTTTACATGGGTCCCGCCAACATCGATGGCGAGTACCCGCCGCTGGGGCTTTCGTTGCATGATCCGCGCAGAATAGCGCACTCGAGTATCGCTCGTCAGTCATATCTCCTGACATAATATGCGCCATGAGAATTCAATCATCCCTTTGCCTTCATCTTGCGTTATGTGCGGCGATAGCAGGCTGCGCGGCGGTGCCGCCGGCGCCTGGACCGTTGCGCGTGCCGGCGGATCAAACCCTGATCAAAGAGCTGCATGGCACGGGCGTGCAAATCTACGAATGCCAGCCGACAAAGAACGATCCCGCGCAGTTTGACTGGGTCTTCAGAGGACCTGAGGCCAATCTGCTGAGCAAATGGGGGCGAGTCGTCGGCAAGCACTACGCAGGCCCGACATGGGAAGCCAATGATGGCAGCCGAGTGGTTGCGGAGGCGATCGGCAACAGCCCGAGTCCGAAGCCAAACTCGATTCCCTGGCTGTTGCTCCGTGCGAAGGCTACTTCCGGCAATGGCCTCTTTACCCACGTGCAGTTCATCCAGCGCTTAAATACGGTGGGAGGCAGCGTGCCCGCGGGGGGATGCCGCAGGGAACAGGCCGGGCAACAGCTACGCGCTTCGTACACCGCCGACTATTTATTTTATGGCGCGAGACATTGACCACGACTCAGGATGACCCGTTGGAACGGGTCCAATCGAAAATAGCGCATCTTGAGCGCGCCGTCGTCGAGCTCAGCGATGCGGTTTTCCGCCAGCATCAGGACATCCAGTCGATCGAGCTGCAGCTCAAGGCAATCAGAGAAAGAATGGCGGGTGCGGTATCAGACGATGCGCGCACGTTGGAACAGGAGCGGCCGCCTCATTACTGATAGGGATCCGTCAGACTGGATCGAGAATGCTCGCCGCGCGGATCGGCCATTCTTACGGACGCCGGAGGGCCGCAATTTCAGCTATGCGGCTCTGTGCGAGCAGTCGGGGCGGATTGCCGGAGCGCTCCAGCGGCGCGGCGTGGAGAGCGGCGATCGGGTTGCGGTTCAGGTCGACAAGTCCGCCGAGGCGGTTTTTCTCTACGTCGCGTGTCTTCGCATGGGTGCAGTGTTCGTACCCATCAATGTGGCGAATACCCCCAACGAGGTCGAGTATTACCTGCGCGATTCGCAGCCGCGTGTGGCCATCGTGCGGCCGCAAGACCGAACGTTGATCGAGCCGCTGGCTCGGCAAGCAAAAGTCGATTGCCTGGAGACGCTCGGCGCGGACGGCGCTGGCTCCTTGCCGCTGCTCGCCGGCGAGTCCGCCGCCGAATTCATCACGGCGCGCGAGTTCGAGAGCGGCGCGATCGCGGCCATCATCTACACGTCCGGCACGACCGGCCGTCCCAAGGGCGCGATGCTGACACGCGCAAATCTCGCCTCGAATGCGGCCGTATTGGCCGAGGCGTGGCGCTTTCGCGAAGCAGACGTGTTGCTGCATACATTGCCGCTATTTCACATTCACGGCTTGTTTGTTGCGATCAATACCGTTCTCGCGTCGAAATCGAGCCTGCTGCTGGTTTCAAAATTCAATGCGGCTCAGGCGCTCGAACATTTCTCCCAGGCCTCGGTTTACATGGGGGTACCGACTCACTACACGCGACTGCTGCAGCAAAGAGGTCTGAATCAAGACGCGACGGCAACGATGCGCCTGTTCATTTCGGGTTCGGCGCCCTTGCTGGCCGAGACTCACCGAGAATTTCTGAGGCGCACGGGACATGTGATTCTGGAGCGCTATGGCATGTCGGAAACCATGATGAACTCGTCCAATCCTTACGATGGCGTGAGATTGCCGGGGTCGGTCGGTCCCCCCTTGAAAGGAATATCGCTGCGCGTGAGGAACGCGGAAAACGGCGCGGTCGAACTTGATTCGGATGTCGTCGGTAGCCTAGAGGTCAAAGGTCCCAATGTATGCGCGGGGTACTGGCACGATGAGGAGAAGACTCGCAGTGAGTTCTCCGCGGATGGATGGTTCAAGACCGGGGATGTGGGGCGGATCGATCGTAACGGCTACGTGCATATCGTCGGCAGGGCCAAGGACCTGGTCATCAGCGGCGGCTACAACGTCTATCCCAAAGAAGTGGAAACTGAGCTGGACGCTGTGGAAGGAGTTCTGGAAAGCGCCGTGTTCGGCGTGCCGCATCCGGATTTTGGCGAGGGGGTCACGGCCGCTGTCGTGGCCAAGCCCGGCGCCGTTCTTTCGGAAGAGGTGATTATCGAATCGATCAAGACCCGATTAGCCGGCTACAAAGTGCCGAAACGGATTCTCCTTGTCGAGGAGCTGCCGCGCAACGCCATGGGAAAGGTGCAAAAGAATGCCCTGCGCAAGACGTTTGCCGCGATCTACGCCGATTGATTGCTGGAATCAGTCGTTCGGCAGCAGGGTCACCATCGTCAAGGTGCGCGCCCCGAGCGTCGCACCTCCCTCGGACTGATCGATGACCACGTAAAAGCTTTTCGATTGCGCATGCGGAGCGATGCTCAAAGGAATGCTCAAAGAAACACTGGACTTGCCGTCCGCGACATACGCGAGCTGCGGCACGGCGGCTGTGAAATCAGCACCCGGTTTCGCGGTGCCCGACTCGGTCCACCACGTGAAGCTGGTCTCGCCGCGCAAATTACCCTTGCGGTGTACCGTAATTTGGGCCGATGGTTGGCCCGAGGGAACATCGACCGTATCCGCCGCCAACTCAACCTTCGATCCGCCCGCGGCGGCTCTGGCGGCTGGTGCAACTACCGGCGCAGCCACTAGTGGTGCCGCGCGGGTCGGCTTCGCGGCAGGTGCCGCAGTGACGGGCGGCGCGGTGGCGCGCGGTGCAGTGGCGGGTGGCGCGGTCGCGCGCGGTGCAGTGACGGGTGGCACGGTAATGGGAGGCGCGGTGGCGGGTGGCGCGGTAACGAGCGGCGCAGCGGCGCGTGTCGCCGGAGCAGCACTTGCCGGGGCGCGGATCGACGCTGTCGAGTCGATGCTCGGCAGCATGTCGCGATGGCTGACCAGCCAATAGGCCGCGAAGAGCAGGGCCGCCGCGCCGGCCGCAAGCCCTAGGGGGAGCCAGGACTTGGATTCCTTCGCGGCAGGGGGCTCCAGAAGATCGTTGATCGGTGCCAGTTTCCTCGCCGCGCCGCCCAGTCCCAGTTCGGAAAGCCATCGCTGCACGTCGGCCGGACGGTTCTCCCGCTCCCAACGAAGCGCGCTACGAAGGGTCCGCCATTGCCGCCCGCTGAGATCTGCCGGCCGGCGCAGCCTCAATTTGGCCGCGCGGGCTTCGATAGCCGTGATCTTTGGGAATGGATGAGCGCCGGACAATAACAAGTATGCAATGCATGCCAGCGAGAACAGGTCATCTCGAGCGTCCGCGCGCTCGCCCTCGAGCACTTGGCAACTTGCAAAAGAAGACGTTGAAAACGGCAGTGTCATCTCGGGGTCGGACGTTTGCGAGGTCTGGCGTGCTTTGTGCGAAGAGCCGAAGCTCATCACGCGCAGTTCGCCTGATGCTGTGATAAAAATATTTTGCGGATTCAGGTCGCCATGCACCACGCCGCGCGAATGCGCAAAGCACAAGGCGGCGCCCACATCGCGGATGACCGCGTATGCCTGCGGACGCTCCAAGGGTATGAGTTTTCTCGCATGCAATATGCGGCTGAGCGGCGCCCCGGTCAGCAATTCCATGGTGAAGAATACCAACGCGCCGTCGCGGTCAAAATCAAACACTCGGATAATGTTCGGATGCGACAGCAGTTGCAGGGATTGAAATACTCGGCGCAACTCGGCGAGCAACTCCGCCCGCTTTGCCACCGCCGCATGCAAGACCTTGACCGCCAATCGCTGAGTGCCGGGAGTTTCCAGGCGAAATTCATCCAGAACTTGGAACACCGTCCCCATGCCG
>Ga0210398_10001731_pt1 | contig 22005 bp, 20 predicted proteins | sample IncBWC4OmetaG_FD_161047 | JGI IMG/M metagenome (GOLD analysis project Ga0210398, IMG submission 161047) | Forest soil microbial communities from Barre Woods Harvard Forest LTER site, Petersham, Massachusetts, United States - Inc-BW-C-4-O | ecosystem: Environmental > Terrestrial > Soil >...
TATGCTGCCAAAGTCCCTGGCCCTCAAGCCAGGTGGAGCGGTCTTCTTGGTAAGACATGAAAGGGTTTCGCGGGACAGTTAGGGGCCTAACGAGTCTATGTCAAATGACTGGCGTATTTTTATTTCGAACCTTTTGAACCGCGGATGTCGCGGATAAACGCGGATTCGGGCTCACCCCAGACTGTCATTCCGAGCCGTGCGAGGAATCTCTGGATTCAATTAAATGTATAAGAGATTCCTCGCACGGCTCGGAATGACAAAGGAAAAGACCTCTACCTTTTTGCAGGTCGGGGTTTATCCCCGACATGTCGGGCGTAAAGCCCGACCTACGATTTTTATCCGCGTCAATCCGCGGGATCCGCGGGAAAAATCAGGATTCATTCGCGGTTCAATCACGTGGTTCGGGTCTAAACCCGCGACGCAAAGCAATGGCGGAGAGCAAATTTGTTACACGGTTTTGGTTGGCATTATTGCCCGGTATGTTTTCTGATTATTTTTTTATAGCCAAAAACCATGTCCCACCACTCCCACGGCGGCAAAGCTGAGCCGAAATTTTCAGTCACACTCTTTCTCCTCACCATCGGAATTTCGCTCGCCGTCCTGCTTGGGGCCCTGGCGCTGATCGCACCCGGAGTCTGGCACGCCCAGCTCTCCGCCAGCTGGGGTTCGCTGCTGGTCGTTTTCCTGTTGGTGCACTGCCTCAATGCGTTTGTTGAATTTTTCTTTCACCGCTATGTGCTCCATGCCCCGTTGATTCCGTTCCTGAGCCACTTCTACAAGCAACACACGCTGCACCACGCGCTGACCCGCGTCGGTTACCAGAAGGCAAAAAAGGGCAAGCCGGCGATGCCCTGCCTGGTGGAAAACCGCTACCCGATCGTCGATGAGAAACAGTACGAAGCCTCGTTTTTTCCGTGGTACACGCTGGTGACGTTTGCCCTGCTGGGCAGCTGCCTTTTTGCCCCAGTCCAATGGCTGCTGCCGCACGCCCCGGTTTTTCTCGGTGGCTTCCTCGCGCTGACCTGGTCGCTGATGCTCTACGAGTTGATCCACGCGGTGGAACACTGGCCGCAGGCGACTTGGGACCGTCTGGTCAGTCACCCCACACAAGGTCGCTTTTGGCGTAAAGCTTATGCCTTCCATCTGCGGCACCATGCGGATATCCGCTGCAACGAGGCGATTTCCGGCGTGTTCGCCCTGCCTTTGCCCGATTTGATTTTCGGCACTTACGTTGACCCGGAAAGTCTCTATCGCCAGGGCCAGCAGATTGATGCCAAGGAATTTGTCAGCCCCCGGCCACGTTTTGGCCTCATCCGCTGGCTGGACCGCCGCGCCGAAAAAGCGATCAAGCATCGCCGGCAACGGCGCGCCTCGACTGAAATAGAAGCCGTTGCAGCGCCGGCGGAAGAACCATTGCCGCCCGTATTCACCACGGTAAGCGAAGCCCAACCGCGGCTTTAACTTTTAAGACGTGCGTTTCCCCTTGGCACGCACCACCGGACGCCTTTTTGTCAGGCTTTGATGTCCCTGTCCAAGCCTGCAGTCCTTGCCCTCGAAGACGGATCTGTTTTCCGGGGCCTCGCCTTTGGCGCCGATGCCACCATCGCCGGCGAATGCGTGTTCAACACGTCGATGACCGGTTATCAGGAGATCCTCACCGATCCTTCCTATTTCGGCCAAATCATCACCATGACCGCCGTGCAGATCGGCAACTATGGCGTGAATGACGGCGACGCCGAATCCAGCGTGCCGAAATGCTCCGGCTTTGTCGTGCGGGAACTCTCGCCCGTCGTCAGCAACTGGCGCGCGCAACTTTCCCTCGGCGATTACCTCAAGAAATACGGCATCCCCGGCATCAGCGAGGTGGACACGCGCGCGCTCACCAAGAAGCTCCGCGTCGACGGCGCGATGAAGTGCTGCCTCAGCACCCTGCCCATCGCCGACGACGAAGCCGTGCGCCGCGCCCGCGCCTGGCGGGACATGGCCGGCACCGACTACGTGAAGGACGTCACGTGCAAGCAGCCGTACATCTGGGGCGCCGACGACCCGGCGAACCACAACGCCCAGTATTTCCCGGTTGGCACCACGATGAACGCGCCCGGCGTGCCCGCGAAAAAATTCCGCGTCGCCGCCTTCGATTACGGCGCGAAGTATTCCATTTACCGCAAGCTCGTGCGCCACGGCTTCGAAGTGCAAATCTTCCCGGCCCTGGCCACCGCCGAGCAGGTGCGCGAGCAAAAGCCCGACTGCGTTTTTCTTTCCAACGGCCCCGGCGACCCGGCCGCCCTGCCCTACATCCATAAAACCGTCACCGCGCTCCTGCCCGACTACCCGACCTTCGGCATCTGCCTCGGCCACCAGATGATCACGCACGCGCTCGGCGGCACGACCTTCAAGCTCAAGTTCGGCCACCGCGGCGGCAACCAGCCGGTGAAAAACCTCGAGACCGGCAAGGTCTCGATCACCGCGCAAAACCACGGCTTCGCCACCGACCCGAAGTCCATCGCGAACCGCGGAGCAAAAGTCACCGAGATCAATCTCAACGACCAGACGGTCGAAGGCCTGCGCCACCAGACACTGCCGGTCTTCTGCGTGCAATACCACCCCGAGGCCGCGCCCGGTCCGAACGACGCCGACCCGCTCTTTGTCGATTTCTACAAAATGGTCGAGACGCGCAAGGCGGGGAAAATCTGAGCGGCGCTCTGCGCCGCTCACAGTCGAGAGCTAAGAGTCCAGAGTTTGGAGCGTTTCTGAATTAATCGGTCACTTCTGCATCCCTACGCGGCACATACTTCATTTTGTCATTCCGAGCCGTGCGAGGAATCTCCTAAATTCGAATTAACAAGAACAGCAGAGATTCCTCGCACGGCTCGGAATGACAATTTCACCCGCATAGGTCTGTCTGAACCGAGAATGCTATCTACAGACAAAATGCTTTTTTGCTCTCAGCTCTTGACTCCCGACTCTCAGCTTCATGCCCCCAGCGACTGCTCAAACTTCACCGCGTCTTCCAGCGTGTCCACGCCGATGCTCGGGTCGTTGGTCACCCCGACCATGATGTCATAGCCGGCTTCGAGCACGCGAAGTTGTTCGAGTTTTTCGATCGATTCGTAGCGTCCCGGCGGCAATGAGGGAAACTTTTCCAGCAATCGGGAGTGATACGCATAAAGCCCAAGATGCTTGTAACACGGGTTGGCCACCACCCACGCGTCGTCCACCGCGCCGCCACGTTCGCGGGCAAAAGGCAGCGGGGAGCGTGAAAAAGCCAGCGCCCGCCCGTCGTGGCCGAAAATCACCTTCACTTGGTTCGGGTTGGCAAAATCCGCCGCGCGTTTGAACGGCGTGGCCAGCGTCGCCATCGGCGCCTCGCCCGAGATAAGTTGCACCAGTGCGCGGATTTGCGCGCCCGTGACGAGCGGCTCGTCGGCCTGGATGTTGATGACGCGCTCAGCCTGCACCGTGCGATTGGCCTCCGCCAGGCGATCCGTGCCGCTCGTGTGCGCCGGGCTGGTCATAATGGTCTGGAAACCTGCCAGCGGCGCGCGCAACCGTTCATCGTCCACCGCGAAAAATAGCGGCAGCTCCGGCACTTGCGCCGCAATTCGCTCCGCCACCCACCGCAACAACGGCTGGCCGCGAATCGCATGCAGAAGTTTGCGCGGAAATCGTGTGGATTCCAATCTACACGGCACAATAATAGCTAACTTCATCATTGATATGGGCGCGAGCGTGAGCCGGGAGTTTTTAGGTTGCAAGCCGCGCCCACCCTATGAACCCTCGCTGACTAATTTTTTACTGATGGAAAAAAGCGACACTACTTCTGCCCTGCAACCGCTTATTAAAGAGCTTTTGGTGCAAAATAAAATGGGTATCCACGCCCGCCCTGCAGCCATGATCGTGCGCATCACCAATCGGTACAAATGTGACGTCTTTGTTGAAAAAGAAGAAGAGCAGGTGAACGGCAAAAGCATCATGGGCTTGATGATGCTCGCCGCCGGCAAGGATTCGAAGGTCAAGTTTATCGCGACCGGCGATGACGCCGCGCCCATGTTGGGCGAACTCGAGACCCTCTTCGCCCGCAAGTTCGACGAGGCTTGAGTTGTTTCAACCGCGGATAAACGCAGATTAACGCGGATTTCCTTACAGAAGGAAGCAAGGCGCAAAAGCTGCATTGTAACAGTGCGCTAACCGCGTTCGTTTTTTTTGGTTACCTTCTGTTCAACAAGTCCTAATCAGCGTCCATCTGTGTTCATCCGCGGTTAAAACAACCCAAAAAACGCCTTCGCGTTTGCGGTGGTGGTCGCCGCCAATTCGTCGAGGGTCACGCCGAAAAATTCCGCGGCGTATTCCGCCGTATGCCGCAAAAATGCCGGCTCGTTGGGCTTTCCGCGATGCGGCATCGGCGTGAGATACGGCGCATCGGTCTCGATCATCAGCCGCCCCAGTCCCTGCGCCTTGGCCGCCGCCCGCACCGCGTCGGCATTTTTGTAGGTGAGGATGCCCGTGATCGACCCCCGCCCGCCGCGGCGCGCGAGCTCGGCCATTTCCGCCGCGCCCTCGGAAAAGCAGTGAAACACCACCCTCGCCCAGTCGAGGCCGCTCGCATCGATCATTTCCACGCATTCGCGAAAGGCGCCGCGCGAATGCACCACGAGCGGACAGTTGAGCCGCTTCGCGATTTCGAGCTGCGCCGCGAATGCCGCGCGCTGCCACGCGAAAACTTTTTCCGCTTCCATCGCTTCCTTCGGCAAATGAAAACGGTCGAGCCCGCACTCGCCCAGCGCCACCGGCCGCGGCGCCGCACCCACACTCCAAAACGACTCGATCTGCGCCACCGCCTGCGCCCAACCCTCGCCCACGCAGCACGGATGCAGCCCGACTGAAAAATACACCGTGCCCGCGTGCTCCCGCGCAAGATCGCGGTGCAACGTCCAGTCATCAGGCTCCGTGCCGATCGCGACCATCGCGGTCACCCCTGCGGTTCGCGCACGTTCCAATACCGCCGGCAGATCTCCCCGCCGGGCGTACGAGTCGAGGTGCGTGTGGGTGTCGATTAGGGTCATGTTTGAACATAGAGGACGCAGAGATCACAGAGAAACAATCCAAGTCTTTTTGAATAGATCTTTGCGCTCTCTGCGAACTCCGCGGTAAAAGTCTGAAGATAAGAATGAGGCATCGGGAAATGATTATTTAGCACAAATCACTCGTCATTCGGTATTCGTCATTTCCCTGCGCCTTCGTGGTTATTTTAAGTACAGCGCGCCATACCGCTCGCGCAAATACTGCACCAGGAATTTCGGCGACAGCTCCTCGCCGGTCACGCGCCGGGTGAGCGCGAGCAGGTCATAACGCTTGCCCTGGGAATGCACGTTGGCGCGCAGCCAGCCGAGCAGCCGGCCAAATTCGCCGCGGGCGAAATCCTCCGCGATGCCCGGCAGAGCGCGCTGCGCCGTGGACCACAACTGCGCCGCCAGCATGTTGCCGAGGCAATAGCTCGGAAAATATCCGAATGCCCCGCCGCTCCAATGCACGTCCTGCAAGACGCCTTCGCGGTCGTCCGTCGGCTCAAGGCCGAGCAACTCGCCCGCCGCCGCCCGCCATGCCGCTGGCAGGTCGCGCACGGCCAGCTCGCCGGTGAAGAGTTTTTTCTCCAGCTCGAAGCGCAGCACGATGTGCAAATTGTAGGTCACTTCGTCGGCATCGACGCGGATGAGCGTCGGCTCCACGGCGTTGATGGCGAGGTAGAGGTCGTCCGACGAAATGGCGCTTGTCTGGGTGGGAAATTTCTCGCGGAAGCGCGGCTCGAAGAATTTCCAGAATGCCCGGCTGCGCGCGACCTGGTTTTCCCACAGGCGGCTCTGCGACTCGTGCACCGCCATGCCCGCGGCCTGGCCGAGCGCCGTCGCGTGGTGCGCGGACGGCAAACCCTGCTCGTAAAGCCCGTGGCCGGTCTCGTGGATCGAGCTGAAGAGCGAATCGAGCGGGTTGTCCCAGTCGAAGCGCGTCGTCATGCGAATGTCCGCACCACTGCCCGAGCAGAAGGGATGCAGCGACACATCGATGCGCCCGTGCCGGTAGTCAAAGCCGAGCCGTTCCGTCACCTCGCGCAGGAACGCCCGCTGCTGCTCGACCGGAAACCCGCGAAAAATGTCCGGGCGTGCCTTCACCGGCGACGACGTGATAGCGCGGACGAGCGGCCCGAGTTCCTCCTTTAATTCGACGAACAGCCGCCCGATGGCTGCCGCCGTCAGGCCCGGATCGTGCTTGTCGATGTGATAGTCATACGGCGCCCCGCCATAGCCGAGCAGCTCCGCTTCGCGCTGCGCGAGCGCAAGGTGCTTTTCCAAAAACGGCGCGTAGGCCGCAAAGTCCGACTTCGCCCTGGCCTCGGCCCACGCATGGTAGGCGCGACTGCTGTGCGCCGCCTTTTCGCGCACGAAATCGGCCGGCAGCTTCGTCACGCGGTCGTAATCGCGCCGCGCATGGTGCAACACGACGCGCTGGTCGTCATTCAGTGTGTCGCGCTGCGCCTCGAGCTGGCCCAGCAGCTCGCCGATGCGCGCGTCGCTCGCGGCGGCGTGATTCAACTCGGCCAGCAATGCCATCTGTTCGGCGCGGAGGCTGGCGCTGTCCGGCGGCAGGTTCACCTGCTCGTCCCAGCCGAGCAGGCTGTCCACCGTGCCAAGCAGGTGCGCGCGTTGCAGCTTGCCGGTTAATTCAGCGTAAGCATCAGTAGCCATCCCGTGAACTAAACGCGGCGAGGTTCCACGCGCAAGCCCGCGAGGCGACGCGCCGCGTCGCCTCGAACATCCAACATTCAACATTCAACGCCCAACATCCAACGAACGCTAAATATGTGACGAGGTAGGACACGGTAACATCTCCGACTTGGACGTTGAGTGTTGAATGTTGGACGTTCAGAGAGCCCGCTCAGGCCTCATTCTTGGGAACAGTGAACCGCTTGAACAACTTCGGATCAGGCTCTGCGAGAAGCGAAAGAAATGATAGCGCTTCGGCCATCGTTCTGCAAACCATGACCTGCTGGTCGCCGACGATCTCCCGATACGCCCCAAACATCCGGATAAGACCGAACTGGAGATCGGAAGCCACGACGAATACCCGCTTGGAATCTGCGCTAAACAGCGCATGCCTCGCCAAATCTTTCACCTCGGCGCTAGACAATTCCAGCTTTGTAATCTCACGATAATCCACCAGCTGGTTAAGCTCCGGACGAAAGTCAGGGTGGCACAATAACTGAGCCCTGAAATCCAACACATCGGCACGGCTAATTACGCCCGTCGCCTTTGCGCAGACCACTCCATGTTGTGTATCGATGTAGAATTCTCCAGGCATCGAAGTTGGCGATAGTGTACGATGTCCCATACATGGCAAGCACGGGCCATTGACCGCCAGGCCGACTTTCATCCACGCTGCGCAAATGCCGGCTTCGCGCACGCCCATCCTCGAGGTCTCACAGCTCTCCATCGAGCGCGGCCGCACGCGCATCCTGCGTGACGTGAGCTGGCGGGTGGAACGCGGCCAGCATTGGGTCGTGCTCGGCGCGAACGGCAGCGGCAAAACCTCGCTCTTGCGCGCGCTCACGGGCTACCTTCCGCCCACCGCGGGCCAGGTCGCCGTGTTCGGAAAGATTTATGGCGAGACCGACTGGCGCGACCTGCGCCTGCACATCGGGCTGGTGACGAGCGCGCTGCAGCCGCATGTGCCGCCGGCCGAGCCCGCGCTCGAAACCGTGCTGAGCGGAAAATTCGCGCAGCTCGACCTGTGGGCAAAGACCACCCGCGCCGACCGCGCCGCGGCCAGGCGCGTCCTGCGGCGCGTGGACGCCGCCCCACTCGCGGAGCGCGAGTGGATGTTTCTTTCGCAAGGCGAACGCCAGCGCGTGCTCATCGGCCGTGCGCTCATGGCCAAGCCGCGGCTGCTCATTCTCGACGAGCCTTGCGCCGGGCTCGACCCGGTCGCGCGCGAACAGTTTTTGAAATTTATCGACGACCTCGCTGGCCGTCCCGGTGCGCCGGCGCTTGTGCTGGTGACGCATCACGTCGAGGAAATCACACCGGCCTTCACCCACGCGCTCGTACTGCACGCGGGCACGGTCGTGGCCGCCGGGCCGAAGGCACGCACCGTGACCTCGGCGGTGTTCAGCCACGCGTTCGGCGCGCGCATCCGCGTGCGCACACGCGATGGGCGATACCGGATGCTTTAGTTGAACACGGAGAGCACGGAGTTCACCGAGAAAGAAAACTCTTAGAGGATCGGACCTCCGTGTTCACCGGGTTAAAATCATTTCGTGGCGCCGAACAGTTCGTCGAAGAACACGCGCATGTGCTGCCATGAGCGGTGGTCGGCGGCGGCGTTGTAGGCGATGGGTAGGCCATTTTTCCGGCCGAGCTCGGTGGCGTCGGGATTGGTGAAGGCGTGCAGGGCGCCGGCATAGCTGATGAACTGGTAATCGAAGCCTCCGTCATCCAGAGATTTTTTGAAAGCGGCGATGGCCTCCGGTTTTGAAAAGGGATCGAGCGCGCCGTGGCAGATGAGAAACTTTGCCTTGTTCGGGGCGCCGGCCGGCGCGGGCACGAGCGAACCGTGGAAACTCACGATGCCGGCGAGCGGCGCGCCGCTGTAAGCGAGCACCTGGCAGACCGCACCGCCGAAACAGTAACCGATGGCGGCGACTTTCGTGTCATCGACGAGACCGGTGGCCAGAAGCTGGTCGAGGCCAGCCCGCGCGCGTTCCGCCATGAGCGGCTTGCCGTAAAACTGGCTGGAGAGCTCGCTCGCTTTCGCGGGATCGGTCGTGCTGGTGCCGCCGCCATACATGTCCACCGCGAAAGCCACGTAACCGAGCTCGGCCAGCATGACGGCGCGGTGCTTGGCGTAGTCGTTAAGCCCCCACCATTCGTGCACGACGAGCACGCCGGGCAGTTTGCCCTGGGAGGTCTTTTCATCATCGTAGGCGAGGAAGCCTTCGAGTTTCACGCCCGCTTGCTCGTAGGGCACGAGCTTGGTCACAACCTTGGCCTGCGCGGCGAGCGCAGCCGCAAAAACGCTAAGAATAACAAGAAATGTTTTCATGGCGCGTGCAACCTGCACGAGATTGGCCGCAGGTCAAACCACGCCCTAAAAACAAATCCATACGATTAAACCGCGAATGAATACGAATAAACGCTAATGGCCATGCACACAATCCAAGCATGTTTTTTTACAGAAGAAAACGAAGGGAACCAAGGGGAGAATCGATCCGCGATCAAACGCTTCGTTTCCTTGGTTACCTTCTGTTCAAATAATCCGTCGGGGCATAAAGCCCCTCCCACAAGCAAATCGACCACACATTTACGACGGATAGCCGCCCGCGATGTATTGCTTCAACTGCACGCACTCGGCGTGATGCGCGTCTGCGACCCAACGGGAAATGTCGCCGATGGAAATGAGGCCAAGCAGCTGGCCGTCCTCGACCACGGGCAGGTGGCGGCAGCGCTTCTCGGCAAACATCGTCATCACTTCCTCGATCGTGGCCTCGCGGGTGATGGTGTTTATGTTAGAGGTCATGACCCGGGAGATGGGCGTGGTCTTCGGATCGATCTCGGCCCCGACCACGCGCGTGAGCACGTCGCGTTCGGTGAAGACACCGGCGAGCCGGCCGCCATCCATGACGAGGACGCAGCCGATCTTCTGACGGTTCATTTCAGCCACAGCGGCAGCGACGGTGGCGGTGGCAGGCACAGAGTAAACGGAGGAGCCCTTGTGCTCCAAGAGGGTAGAAATGGAAGCATTCATGGTAATTCCTGATTTAACGTTCCGGGGTTGATTAGAGCTTGATGCGAGATGGCACCGGGCTCAACTCCAAATCCCGGATCGGCATGCAATAGTAGCAAAACTTTCTTCATCGCCACCGCCCGCCGGGCGAGGGGCATTTTTGACTTGGTTGGTCACACCGGTACGCCTTTGCGTCCCACCCTTTATTTTGTCATTCCGAGCCGTGCGAGGAATCTCCGAAGTTAAAATCAACAAGAACAGCAGAGATTCCTCGCACGGCTCGGAATGACAGTTTCACCCGGCATGGGTTCATTTAAACCGAAACTGCCCTAAAAACTGGATCGAGGGAAATGGCTTTGACGACCGCATCGCTCCGGGAGAACGTACCGCTCCCGCTACCCAGTATGAACTTTTCGCAATCATGAAACCTGAGCCTTCTCCCGCCGATACTTTGCGCAAGGTGATCAGGATCGCCCGGGTCAACGGAATGGTGGTGATTTTCCCTGTGGCAGTTCTCTGTGCGCTGATTGAAATGGCGATGGGCGACTGGTTTGGTGCCGCCATCGGTTTCCTGGTGGCGGCCGCCGGTTGGAGTGAGTGGCACGGCGCGAAACTCCTCAAACGCGGCGAATCGCGCGGCATGGCCTGGCTCGTGCGCAGCCAGCTCTATCTGCTGGGATTGATCTGGCTTTATGCGATCACGCAGATGGCTCGCTACAATCCTGATGCGGTGCGTTCGAGCCTGCAGGAGCTAAATCGGGTTGGAGGCATAAACGTCCAGGAAATGCTCGAAAATTTGGGCTATGATACCCAGGAAGTGGTCCAGCTTGGGCGAACCTTTTGTTATGTGCTGTATGGTTCGTTCGCACTGGTGGCGGTATTTTATCAAGGCGGCCTCGCGCTTTTTTATCGGCGGCACACCGCCGCGGTAAAAACGGCATTGGCCGAGACTCAACAGACTGGCATCCCTAGCTGAAATTTTTTGATTTTTTGCCGGTCGCTCAGCCCTCAATTCTCAGCTCTCGGCTCTAAACTTCCCACTCCCATGACGATCAAAGACAACGAGCACGTCGATCTCGCCACGCCGGCCGGGCCAATGCGCACTTACATTTTCCGTCCGACCGCGCCGGGCAAATACCCGGGCATCCTGCTCTTCTCAGAGATTTTCCAGGTCACCGGCCCCATCCGCCGCACCGCGGCGCTGCTCGCCGGCCACGGTTTCGTCGTGGCGGTGCCGGAAATTTACCACGAGTTCGAGCCGGCCGGCACCGTGCTGGCCTACGACCAGGCCGGCGCCGACCGCGGCAACGCCCTCAAAACCGCCAAGGACCTAGCCAGCTACGACGCCGACGCGCGCGCCGTGCTCGCGTTCCTGAAAACCTACGAGCATTGCACCGGCAAACTCGGCACGATGGGCATCTGCATCGGCGGCCACCTCACCTTCCGCGCCGCCATGAATCCCGACGTGCGCGGCGGCGTGTGCTTCTACGCGACCGACCTTCACAAACGCGGCCTCGGCAAGGGCATGAACGACGACTCGCTCCTGCGCACAAAGGAAATCAAGGGCGAGCTGCTCATGATCTACGGCCGGCAGGATCCGCATGTCCCCGCCGAGGGCCGGGCCAAAGTTTACGCCGCGCTGACCGAGGCGGGCGTGCACTTCACCTGGCACGAGTTCAATGGCGCGCACGCCTTTCTCCGTGACGAAGGCCACCGCTATGACCCCGAACTCGCTCACCTGTGCTACGGCCTGGCGATCGATTTTTTCCGCCGCAAACTCGGCGAAGGCGACCTGCGCGAAGCGAACGCCGGCTCGGGCCCGGCGGAGACAAAGCATTAGAGCATCTTCGATCTAATTGTCTCCATCGGCAGGGCTTTGCGGCATATCCCTTGTTTTGTCATTCCGAGCCGTGCGAGGAATCTCTGCTGTTCTCGTCGATTTCAATTTCGGAGATTCCTCGCACGGCTCGGAATGACAATTCGCCTGTCATGTGTCTATTTAACCGAAACCGCCCTAGCATGTGTCTGATCGCCTAAAAGATTTCATTCCAGGAAAACCCAAGTGGTGGCAGTGGCCCACCATGCTTTCGCTCGACGCGCCGGCCGTGGCGTTGTCGTGGCAATGGCTGCTCGCGCGCGTCGCGCACACGCCGCTGGCATGGCACCACGTCTTCATCCTCGGCGCGGCGACCTGGCTGGCCTACGCAGCTGACCGCTGGATCGAAGGCTGGCAAATCGCGCGGGAACAGTTGCGCACCCAACGCCACTGGTTTTACCAGCGCTGGCGCTGGCCGGTTTTTTCCGCGTGGCTCGGAGTGCTCGTGACCGCGCTGGCAGTTTCATTCACCCGGCTGAATTCGCGTGAACTTGCCGCCGGCTTCATCGTGCTGGCGCCCGTGCTCGTTTACCTGCTGTCCCACCAGCTTATGCACCGCGGCAACCCATGGCGTGTGCCCAAGGAATTGTGCGTGGCCCTGCTCTTCGCCGCCGGGGTGTCGTGTTTTCCCATCGCCCGCGAACCCGGTGCGCTGCGCCTGCTCTCTGTCCCGTTGGCGCTGTTCGGCGCGCTCTGCCTGGCCAATTGCGTCCTCATCTCGCTCTGGGAAACCGAGGTGGATCGCACGCACGGCCAAACTTCGTTCGCGTTGCAATATCCGCGCGGACACCGCCTCGTGCGCTTGCTGCCCTGGCTGCTGGCACTGCTCGCCACTGGTTTTGCCGGGAGCGAAACCGGCGCGATGCGTGTCGCCGCACTTTGCGCCGCGGCCAGCGGCGGGCTGCTCGGCGCCGTCGATCTCGCGCACGTTCGCTGCGGCCGCCAGCTCGCGCGCGTGCTGGCCGATGTCGTGCTGATGACACCGCTCGTCCCCTTGCTCGCGAGTCTGGCCTTATCACGATGAGCGCGCCGTGCAGTTTCGACCGCCTCGCCCGCATTTATCGTCCGCTCGAATACGGCGCATTCGGCCGCGACTTGGAACGTGCGCGTTTTTGTTTTCTGGAGAAATTGCGGGATTGCCGCGCCATCCTCGTGCTCGGCGAAGGCGACGGCCGCTGCCTCGAACAGCTCGTGCGCGCCGCGCCGGACGCACACATCGACTGCCTCGACTTCAGCCCGGCCATGCTGGCGCGCGCGGAGTCCCGCCTGCCCGCGGAAGCTCGCGCCCGCGTGACGTTTCGCCAGGCCGATCTATTGACCGCGATTCTCCCGGATAAAAATTACGATGCGGTCATTACGCTGTTTTTCCTCGATTGCTTCACGGCAGAACAAGCGGCGGATATCGTCCACCGCATCGCGGCGAGCCTGCGGCCCGGCGCGCGCTGGCTGTGGGCCGACTTCGTGCTGCCGCCGTCCGGCCTGGCACGGCTGCGGGTGCGGGCCTGGCTCGCGGTGCTCTACGCATTTTTCCACTGGCAAACCACACTGTCGGCGCGGGTGCTCCCGCCGGCGGAGGAACTGATTTCCGCGGAAGGTTTCACCCGCGAGACAGAGAAAGTATTTCAGTGGGGATTGGTGCGCAGCGTGGTTTTCAGCCAGCCCGGTTCCGATTAGTTTCCCGCGGATTATCCGTCGCCAAAGCCTTGGAGGGCGGACGCGGAAAGACTTTGCGCCCGCGGTTACTGCAGGCGGTACGGCAGGCTGGCGACGCGCGCGATGAGTGTGTTGAGAATCTCGCCGGTCTGCTGCGCGGCAATATTGTCACCGGTCGCAATGGTTTTGGCCGGGAGAAAATTGTTCACGACGGCGCAGTAGCTGTCGTTGACCATGAGGCCGAGCAGTTCGCCCGTCTCGCTGAGGACGAGGTCGCCAGTCGAGGGCGAGAAGGCGCCGGCCAGGCGCTTGAAAAAGTGGCTGTCCATTTTCACGTAGCCGGGCGTGGAGGGATCGAGCTTGAAGGGAACTTCGCCGTAGCCCTTTCCACCTTCGTTAATCAGTACCGCATTGGGAAACTTGAACGGCTCGAGCGCGGTCTGGTAAACTTTCACCCCAAGCGCGGTGACCTGCGCCTGGTCCACCGGGATGGCGATGATGCGCGGATCGAGCGCCAGGAAGGCGAGCGAGCGAGCGGAGGTTTCATAGGGCGGGCGGGAGAAGGTGACGGAAATTTTCTGCCAATCGATGCCCGGCCGCTGCGGGCCGAAATCGAAGGGCGTGTCGTTCACATGCACGAGCGCATAAACCTGCGTGCCGTCCTGCACGAGCAGGGTGTGCGCGTCGCTCGACCGTTCGCCCGAGCCAAAGAGAACCGGCCGGCTGATGGTAAACGTGGTGGGCACGCGGTTCGCGAGGAACGTGTCGAACAGCGTGTTGGCGTTGACCGGGGTGTTCGCGCGAATTTCCTGCGTGAGTTCGCCCGAATTCTGGGCGAGCTGGCCGACGCCCTGCGCGAGCTGCGTGGTGGTGGCCTGGACTTTCTGGCGTTCCTCGCGTTCGGCCTCGACCTGCGTCTTGAGACTGTCGGCGGTTTCGCGGAGGAGCTGCTTCTCCTGCTCGGAAACTTTGACCGCAACGTTGAGGTCCTCGATTTTCTGCTGGGCCTCGGCATGGAGCTTGGTGAGCGAGGCGAGATCCTGTTTTTGCTTCTCGGCCTCGGCGCGGCGGGCTTCGAGTTCCTTTTGCAGCGCGGCGAGCTGCTCCTTGGTCATGGTCGCATCCTGCGAGGCCGCCGCATATTGCTGGGCCAGCACCTGGGCTTTTTGCTGCGTCTCGCCGAGCGTGGACGCGAGCTGGGTTTTTTCGGACTGGAGCTGGGCAAGATTCTGGTCGTGCTGCTGGAGCGTGGCTTGGGTGGACTGGAGTTGCTGCGCGATCTGCGCGCGCGTCGCCTGCTCGTCGGCGAGGGACTGCTTCATCATTTCAACCAGATCCTTGTCCGGTGAAGCAGTATCGTTGGCGGCGATCTGCGGAACAGGGGGCCGGCTTGGGTGCACAGGCTCCGCCTTCTCCCATCGCGTGAGCGCGATGAGGTTGAGGAAAAGGAAATCTACGATGATGAGGAGGAGCGTCTTGTTCATGACCCGAAATCAGACGATCAGGCCTTGGCGGGAAGGACGGAAGCGGCGGGAACGGGCGCGGGCTGGCTATCGAAGATGAGCTGCCGCTTGTAGCCGCGCACGTGGCGGATTTTCACCAGGGCCACGCACACGATGCCGAAGAGGTTCGACGAATAGGCGGCGAGCAGGTTGGCCGGGATCACGCCGACGACCTGGAGCACGAGCGCGGTGGCCGTGCCCATCATGCCGATGTAGAGGCCGCTATCGAAGAGGTTCTCCTCGTTTTCCATGAGCCGGAGCTTGAGCTGCGGCGAGAGGTCCTGGCGCTCGATCTCGCCGATTTTCATGAGGCAGACCAGGTAGGTGGCCACCTGGAGCAAGGCGAAGACGCCGATGGATATAAGGGTGGATGTGTCCATATCAGGATGAGTTGAGGATTGAGGTTGGGAAGAGGGTGTAGCCACGTTGGCCAGCATGGGAATGACGATCTTTAGGCGATAAGCCGAGAGCGGCGTGGCTTTGAGCAGAAAGGGTTCGGTTGCGACGACCAGGAGGATGGCGGCAAACAGCGCGAGCACGCCGCTCCTCAAATGCAGCAGCATGGCCTTGTTGCCCACACCGCCACCCATGGCGAACAGCCAACAGTCCAGACCGCGAAAAAGCAAAAAAGCTCCGGCAAAAAACCCCAGCCATTTCACGGCGAGGGTGAGTTTTGGATAGAGCAGCGCCAGCGTGGCCGTGTCGCCCAACGCGGGGCCGGCCGAGTGGTTGACCGGGACCTGTCGCAGCAAAAGCTGGCGCACCGCGCCCTGCCCTGCCCCGAGCGCAAGGCGCAGGTCCGCGGCGCCGGATTCCCCGTATTGGATGAGGTAGCTGGCCACGCTGTCGGCGGAGTCGGAAAACAATGCCGTCGAATAGATGAGCGGCAGCTGGCCAGGCGCGACGCGGGCGAGGTGCGCGTATTCACCCACGGTCTTTGTACTGTCCGTGCGGCTGAGCAGCTCGCTGAGCTGGCCCCAGTCGAGACGTTTGCCGAGCGAAAGCAGGTCGAGGTAAAATAGCTCCATTTCGCCGAAGTCCTTTTTCGCGAGCGCCGCCTCAGCCAGGCCGCGCAGTTCGCGCTGGAGCGAAGGCGAGAGATGCTCGCCCTGGTAAAGCAGGGCGGTCAGCAAAATAACCGAGTCGAGCGCCTGCCCGCCGGGCTGGCCGACCGGCACGAAGCGCGTCGCCGTGGGAATGTCCCGCGTGCCCAGCAAGTCCTCCACCCCGAGCGAACGCGTGCCGGCGAGATAGTCGCGCAGCGACGTGCGAGCTTTTTCGGTGATGAGAAACGCCAGCACAGGCGTGCTCTGGCTGCGGCCGGTGTTTTCGCGCAGCTTGAAAATCGGATCGAGAAACGGATCCCAGCCGCCCCAGGCGACAAATTCCGGCTGGCGCGCGGAGAGTTTCGCCAGGTCGTCGGCCAGCTCCGGCGCACGCGCATCGCCCACCGTCTGCGCGGCGGCGAGCACGAGCGCCGCCGGACCGATCTTCTCCGACTCCGTCAGTTGCCGGCCATATTCCACCAGCGACGGCGTGCCCGCGCCGGCGGCCTGGAGCAGCGCGGGTGTGACCGATTTCAAATTCACCGGCAGCATCCACGCCACGACGGCCAGCGCGAGGCCGGCCCCGGCCAGCGCAAACGCGCGCGCGGGTGGAATACGCGAGATATCAACCGGTGCGTTCATGGCCGAAGACTGGACAAAAAGGAAAGTCGAAACAAATTTATTTGCAGCAGCTTGGGCACAAACCCACGCTGGACACCTCTCTCGACCAATGCCGCTGCCAATTGTTCATTACGACGACCCGATCCTGCGCAAAAAGGGCGAGAAAGTAAAAAATTTTGACGCTGCCCTCACCCGGTTTGCCGCTGAAATGATCGAAACGATGCATGCCGCCGGGGGCATCGGCCTTGCCGCGCAGCAAGTGGGGCGCGCAATACAGCTGTGCGTCGTGGATTTGCGCGATGTGCAGGCGGAATTCAGCTGGCGGCTCGATGGCGCCCAACCACCGCTGGAACTGTTCATGCCAATGATCATGGTGAACCCCAAGATCGCGCCTGAACCGCTGCCCGAGGCCACGGCCGAGGAGGGCTGCCTGTCGTTTCCCAACATCCGCGGCGACGTGGCCCGGCCGGAAATCATCGTGGTGAAATTCCATGACGAACACGGCACGCCGCACACCTTGCACTGCGACGGGCTCTTCGCGCGTTGCATCCAGCACGAGGCCGACCATCTCAACGGCATCCTTTTCATCGATCGCATGGATAAAAAGACCCTGGCCACGCTCGAGCCGGACATCAGTGAATTGAAGAAACAGACGCGCGCCGCGGCAAAAACCTAGGGCATTTTAACCACTGATGCACACTGATGTTCACTGATTCGGAAAAAAACAGATAAAAATGAGTTCGAAACCAACTTCTTATTATCAGTGACCATAAGTGTACATCAGTGGTTAAGTCGGTCTTCTGCCTGCTTGGAAGTATTAGTGCCCATTAGTGTGCATTAGTGGTTAATGTGCTGTAGTCCCTTTTCCCCATGAGCCAAAAATCCGACGGCATGAACTACGCGCCGCAGGGCAAGTCGCACCCCGTGGTGAATCCTGGCGAATTTGTCTTTGCCGCCGCGCATCTCGAACACGGCCATATTTACGGCCAATGCAACGGCCTGCTCGAAGCCGGGGCGGCGTTGAAATGGGTTTACGATCCGGATCCAAAAAAAGTGGCGGCCTTCCGGGCCAAGTTTCCACAAGTAAAAACTGCACGCTCGGTGGATGAAATCCTCGATGACCCGGCCGTCCACCTCGTGGCCGCCGCCGCCGTGCCCTGCGACCGCGGCCCGCTCGGCGGCCGCGTGATGGCGGCGGGCAAGGATTATTTCACCGACAAAACACCCTTCACCTCGCTCGACCAGCTCGCCGAGGCCCGGGCCGCCGTGGCGCGCACCGGCCGCAAATACATGGTTTATTTCAGCGAACGCCTGCATGTGGAATGCGCCATCCATGCGGGCGACCTCGTGCACGACGGCGCCATCGGCCGCGTCATCCAGGTCATCGGCCTCGGCCCGCACCGGCTCAACAAGCCGTCGCGGCCCGCCTGGTTTTTTGAAAAGGCGAAATACGGCGGCATTCTCTGCGACATCGGCAGCCACCAGTTCGAGCAGTTCCTGTTTTACTCGGGCGCGACCGAGGCCGAGGTCACGCAGGCCGCGGTGGGCAACCTGGCCAACTCCGACACGCCCGAGTTCGAGGATTTCGGCGAGGTGTCGCTCCTCGGCAACAACGGCACCTCAAATTACGTCCGCGTGGACTGGTTCACCCCCAGCGGCCTGAGCACTTGGGGCGACGGGCGCACCATCATCCTCGGCACCAAGGGCTACATCGAGCTGCGCAAATACGTGGACGTCGCCCGCGACCGGACCGGCGATCATGTTTACCTCGTGGACGACCGGGGCGAACAACACATCGAGGTGCATGGCAAGGTCGGCTTCCGCTTTTTCGGCGAACTGATCCTCGACTGCCTGAACCGCACCGAAAAAGCCATGACCCAGGCGCACGCTTTCAAGGCCGCCGAACTGTGCCTGCGCGCACAGGCGGCCGCGCGGAAAATCTCATGATTGAACATCGAACATCCAACATCGAACGCCCAACACCCAAGTTCGGATTTCCGAGGATGAGGGCCGGTCTGATTTCGACGTTGAATGTTGAATGTTGGATGTTGGATGTTCGGCTTTCATGGCTTCCATGAAAGCCGCCCGCTCCATCGCCACCCGCACCGGCGACGACGGCACCACGGGGCTGCTCTACGGAAAACGCGTGCCGAAGGATCACCCGCAGATCGAGGCCGTGGGTGCGTTCGACGAACTCAACACCGCGCTCGGCCTGGCCAAGGCGACATGTCCCAAGAAAGCCCGGCGCGCCGAGCTGGAAAAAATTCAAAAGACCCTCGTCGCGCTCATGGGCGAATTGGCCTGCGCGGAAAGCGACGCAAAAAAATATGCCAAGTCGAAGTTCCCCAAGCTCGGCGAGGCCGACCTGGCCTGGGTCGATGCGGCGGTCGCCGCGCTGGAGGCAAAAAAAATCCGTTTCGACGGCTGGGCCACGCCGGGCGCGAACCTGCACGCGGCGGCGCTCGACCTCGCTCGCACCGTGGCGCGTCGCGCGGAACGGCGGCTCACGGCCCTACCCGCGCACGGCCGGACGCTGCGACCCCTCGTGCGGCAATGGGTCAACCGCACCGCGGATCTGCTCTGGCTGATGGCCCGCGCCGCCGAATAGCGGCGGCAGTTCACGGTTTTCCGTTCAAAGTTCAAGGTTTAGCCACAAAGAAACGCGACCACTTATTTTGTCATTCCGAGCCGGGCGAGGAATCTCGTTTGTAATATAATACGTTACAAAGAGTCTGAGATTCCTCGCCCGGCTCGGAATGACGAACATAAACACTGCAAATCAGCCTTTGCGCTCTTTGCGTTAAAAAACAAACCCCGGTCTTATCTCACAGCAGATCCGCGGCGAGTTCGGCGAGCTTGGAGCGTTCGCCTTTCATCAGCTTGACGTGCGCGGCGAGGAGCTGGCCTTTCATGCGGTTGTGCGCGTAGGCCAGGCCGTTGCTGCGCGAGTCGACGTAGGGGTTGTCGATCTGCGCCGGGTCGCCGATCAGGACGATCTTCGAGCCTTCGGAAATGCGGGTGATGACGGTCTTCACTTCATGCGGCGTGAGCTGCTGCGCCTCGTCGAGGATGAAGAAGCGGCGGGCGATGGAGCGCCCGCGGATGAAGGCCAGCGCCTCGATTTCGAGCAGGCCGTTCCGAATCAGGCGCTCGTAGGGTTTGCTGGGCGCAAGGTTGTTGGAATGGCTGTTGTGCGCGGGCTGCGCCGCGGTCATCGAGGAAAACAGGTCGTCGTTCTTCCGTTTTTTCTTCTTGGAAACTTTCTTCGAGGCGAACTGGGGCTCCTTGGGCGGCTTCGAGGGCATGAGGACCTCGAGCGCGTCGTAATAGGGCTGGAGCCAGGGCCGCATTTTTTCCTCGAGCGTGCCGGGCAGGAAGCCGATGTCCTTGCCGAGCGCGATGACCGGGCGGGAAATGGAAACGCCGTCGTAGCGCGAGGAGTCGTCGTGCGTCTGGTAAAGCGCGCAGGCGGTGGAGAGGAGCGTCTTGCCGGTGCCGGCTTTGCCGAAACAGGTGACAAGCGAGATGGAATCGTCGAGCAGCGCATCCATGAAAAACTGCTGTTCGAGGTTGCGCGCACGGATGGCAATGCCGCCGGGGGCCTTGACGTACTCGGGAATTTTCAGTCGGCGCACCAGGCCATCGCCGTAGTGGCGGGCGGGCATCGTTTTTCCCTCCGGCGAGCGCAGCAGGATGTATTCGTTGACAAAAAGCCGGCGCGAAACGTCGGCCGTCAGCTCGAACTCGCCCTCGGAACAGAAGCGCTGCAGCTCGTACATGGTGAGCGCAATCTCGCCGTAGGCATCCTCGTCGGTGGGCTCGGGAACCTTGTCGTTGAGGTAATCCTGCGATTCGAGGCCGACCGCGCGGGCCTTGAGCTGCACATTGACGTCCTTGGTGACGAGAATGGTAGGAGGCGGATAGGTTTCCTGGACAAAGAGCGCGCAGGCGATGATGCGGTTATCCTTCTTGGAAAAATCGGGCAGGACGGCCCGCAGGCGCTGCATCGCCGGCGAGTTCAAGGCGTTTTCCGCAATGTAGCGGTTGATGACGACGGAGAGCGTGCCGCCGTTGGGCAGCTTCACGCCTTCGAGCATCGTGCGCGAGTCGGGCAGGAGCTCCTGCAGGTGGCGGTGCACGCGGCGGGCGTTGCGGCCGCGCTCGGTGGACTGCTCGCTTTTGATCGCGTCGAGTTCCTCGAGGACCTCGACGGGTATGACGAGGTTATTTTCCTCGAACGTGAAGAGCGACTGCGGGTCGTGCAGCAGGACGTTCGTGTCGAGGACAAAGGTCTTAACTTTAGCAGAGACCTTGAGCTGCGGTTTAGGAGTTGTGACCCCGCTCAGGTGTTCCATCGATTGTGGATATCTTGTGAGCAACTGAGCACGCTTCGCGCCATTTGTCGATGACGGAATGGGAAAGAATCAAAATTGTCACACACCATTATCGATGCAACGGAGGTTTCCGTTTAAAAACGAAGCGGGCCGCTTACCCCTAAGCGGCCCGCCACTATGTTCAGTACTACTTTTTCTCCCTGATAGGAGAACCAAACCAATAACCATAAGCAGAGACGCCTGCGGGTATCGCCCGGTTTCCAATAAATGATTTTCTTTTTCGGGGCGAAAGGGAACATCCTGGTCGCCCGCCGCATTAACTCCCTTCATGTTAGCCAAGTCGTTCTCGTCCATCAGATACCTAAAGCTGAAAACAAATTTGCAGACCGTTGAGAAAAATCGCCATGCTCCTCATCGACCACCTCTTTTCCTTCGGGGCAATCCGCCAGGCCATCTGGCGGCTCTGGTATCCCTTCCTCACCCGGCGGCTCCGTCATGACGAAGTCCTTTTTCTCAACTACGCCTTTGAAACGGATCCGCCGATGGGCCTGCCGCTCACGCCGGCCGACGAGCCCAATCGCGCCTGCATCCAGCTCTATCATCACGTCGCAACCCAGGTGGAGCTGCGCGGAAAAAATGTACTGGAGGTGAGCTGCGGTCACGGCGGCGGCGCATCCTATCTCACGCGCACCCTGCAACCATCGCACTACACCGGCCTCGACCTGAATCCCGCCGGCATCCGTTTCTGCCAGCAACGCCACCAGGTAAACGGCCTCAGCTTCGTCCAAGGCGACGCCGGGAACCTGCCGTTCCCCGATGCCACCGTCGATGCTGTCATCAACGTTGAGGCGTCACACTGTTACCCGGTCTTTGCGCGTTTCTTGGCGGAGGTCGCGCGAGTGCTCCGACCCGGTGGATATTTCCTCTATGCTGATTTCCGGTTCAGCGAACGTTTCTCCGAGTGGGAACAGGCGCTCGCGTCCGCTCCACTGGCACAGATCGACTCTCGCGTCATCAACGCCGAAGTCCTGCGTGGCATGGATCGGAACTCCCAACGTTCGCAGGAATTGATGGTGCGCCACCTGCCAAAGTTTATCCACCGGCTTGGCGGGGACTTCGCCGGCATCCAGGGCTCGCGCGTGTACACCGCCCTCCAGCGCGGGTCGCTCTCCTACCGGTCGTATTGCTTCGTCAAACGG
>Ga0210398_10001733_pt1 | contig 21985 bp, 26 predicted proteins | sample IncBWC4OmetaG_FD_161047 | JGI IMG/M metagenome (GOLD analysis project Ga0210398, IMG submission 161047) | Forest soil microbial communities from Barre Woods Harvard Forest LTER site, Petersham, Massachusetts, United States - Inc-BW-C-4-O | ecosystem: Environmental > Terrestrial > Soil >...
GCTTTAGACCGCCATCCGCTACTGGCCGTGGATCGAGCCGAAGCTCGACAAGAAACCGGAAGTGGCCCTGCGATCCGTCGCCTGGCTCGCAGCGGAGACGCCGGCCACGCACGAGTTTCGCGCCGCACTCATCGATGGCATGCCGCCGCTGCCGGCGACCATCGCCGCGCGCGCCGAGTGCCTGCGTGCCGAGGGCGCGCCGCTGCCCCTCTGGTTCCGCCTGCACGGGCCCACCCTTTTTTCCCCGCCACAACTTGAAGCCGTGCTGAGCCGCGCGCCGATCTGGCTGCGCCTGCAAACGCCCGACCCGCAGCCGGTCTTTGATGAATTCGCCGAACGCGAATGGAAATGGCGCCGCACCGCCGTGCTGCCCGGCGCCATTGAAGTGCTCGCCGACACCGACCTCACGAAATCGCGCAGCTACCAGGACGGCCTGATCGAAATCCAGGATCTCGGCTCACAGTTGATTTTGGAATCCATCGGCATCGATCCCGGCAGCCGCTGGCTCGACGCCTGCGCCGGAGCCGGCGGAAAAACCCTCCAGCTCGCCGCCCTCACCGGCCCGCGCGGCCATGTGGACGCCCACGACATCCGCGCCGACGCCCTGCGCGAGCTGCGCGCCCGCTCCGCGCGCGCCGGCCTCAAGAACATCGCCGTCCTCAATGCCGTTGATGGAAAAACCTACGATGGCGTGCTCGTCGATGCGCCCTGCAGCGGTTCCGGCACCTGGCGCCGCGCGCCGCATCTCAAATGGTCCACCCAACCCGAGCACGTCGAGAAAGCCGCGCAGGCCCAGCTCGACCTGCTCAACACCCTGGCTTCACGCGTGCGCCCCGGCGGCCGGCTCGTTTACGCCACCTGTTCGCTCAGCCGCCGGGAAAACGAGGACGTCATCGGCACCTTCCTCGCCGCGCACCATGAGTTCGCGCCCGCGCTCTTCACGCGCACCTTCAGCGCGCAACCCAATGGCGCCTGCCTCACCTTCCTCCCCGCGCTGCACGACACCGACGGTTTCTTCGTCGCGTCGCTGCGACGAATTGGGTGATTTGCTTTGGGCACCCATTCTTCGTCTATATCTTCATCTGACTCTTCACCATCAGTTTCAACCGCGCAGACATCATGAAGAAATGGGGCAAATTGAATTTGATTGGGTTTTCCTGTCTTTTTTTCGGATGGCTGGTGATTCAACTGTATTTTTTTATTAGGTTCAAAGTCGCGTGGATTGGACCAGACTATATTCCCGTAATAGCTGCCTTTGGCTTCATAGTTGCATATCGACGGTATCGCCGCAGCAAAGCCGGAGCTAAAATCTCTGCCGAATAATTTTTCCATTGCCGCGAGGCGCTTCGCCTCAACCATTGCGACGTGATTCCTGATTCCGATTATCGCATCAAGCTCCAGGCTTTTGAGGGCCCGCTCGACTTGCTGCTTTTTCTCATTCGCAAGAGCGAGCTCGACATCTACGACATTCCCATCGAGTCGGTCACGCGCCAGTACCTCGACGCCTTGCGTTCCATGCAGGAGCTCGACCTCGACCTGGCCGGGGAATTTTTCGTCATGGCCGCAACGCTGATGGAGATCAAAAGCCGCCTGCTCCTGCCGCGCGGCCAAGCCGCGATCGATCCCAACGCCGAGGAGGACGAGATGGATCCGCGCTGGGAACTCGTGCACCAGCTGCTGGAATACAAAAAATTCAAGGAAGCCGCCGCCCGCCTGGGCGAAATCGCCCTCGAGAAACAAAACCTCCTTGAGCGCTACGTCTCCTCCCTTTCGGGCGACCCGCTCGACCGCCCTTTGAAGCACGCCGACCGCATCGAACTGTGGAACGTCTTCAACATCGTCCTGCGCCGCCTCGCCGAGAAACTTGTCGTCGGCGAAATCCACGACGAGCAGGTCACCGTCGCGGACCAGATGGAAATGCTCCTCGCACGCCTGCAGACGCAGCGCTCCTTCGTCTTTTCGCAACTCTTCGACAAAAAGACCTCCCTGCGCGCGCTCATCGCCACCTTCCTCGCCGTGCTCGAGTTGACCCGCCTCAAGAAACTCCGCCTGCAGCAGGACGAAACCTTCTCGGACATCATTTGCACCGCCGTGGAAGAAAACCCACTTGCCACACCGGCCGAGCTGAGCACCGTTTCCTCGTGAAGAAAAAGCCCGCCACCAAGCACCCGCGCCGCCAGGCCGCCCTCCTCGGCCTTGGCCTCGACAACGACGACGGCCACAAACGCATCACCACCGGGAAAAACTTTGCCATCGTCGGCGGCTCGGCCGAGACCCACGAGAAAATGACCGAGACCGTCGTGAAAACCTTCGAGGAACTGAAACGCCGCCGCAAGCCGCTCGTCAGCGTCGAGCCGAAAGAACTCGCCGAGATTTTAGACAAGTCCACCCCGCGTTGAGCGCGCAGTAGTACAGTTTGCGAAGAATTGCTCGATGTGGGAGCGGCTTTACGCCGCGACTTCAGTATGGCAACCCCTCTCGTCGGGGCATAAAGCCCCTCCCACATTTCAAAACGTACCACTACCCGCTCAACGCGCGGCTTGACGAATGTGCAATAGTTACAACGTTACATCATCACCATGTCCGAAAAAATCGCCAACCTCTCTGACAGCACTTTCAAGAATGCCATCGCAGCCACGACTGCTCCGGTTCTCGTCGATTTTTGGGCGCCCTGGTGCGGACCGTGCAAAGCGATCGCCCCGATCCTTGAGGAACTCGCCACCGAGCTCAATGGCCAGGTGACCATCGCGAAGGTCAACGTGGATGAAAACAGCGCCGTCGCCGCCGAATACGGTGTCCGCGCGATCCCAACCATGCTCCTCTTCAAAGGCGGCCAGCTCGTGGACCAGATCGTTGGCCTCATGCCGAAAGCCACGCTAAAGGAAAAGCTGCTGGCGAAGATTTGAACAACACCGCGCGCCGCGCGGTGGGTAGCTGGTCGTTGGTAATTAGTATAGGCTGTTCCTTGTGGGCGGGGTGCCCTCACCCCGCACCGGGGTTGATTGCGGGGTGAGGGCACCCCGCCCACAGTTAGAATTCCCTACGACAATACCAAGCACGCCGACAGCAGCAGCGCGTAGAGCGCGACGTAGCGTCCGACCACGCCGAGGAGTGTAATCAGTTCAGCCGGCGTTTGCGCGCGCGACAGGCGTTGCATTTGCCACACCGCCAGCGCCGCGGCCAGCAAGCCCGCCGGCACCGTCAGCATCGGCCGCAGGGCCAGCCGCTCCGCGAGTTCGAGCATCATCGCCAGCGCCACGCCGTGTGCCAGGGCGAACTGCGCCCGCGCAAAGCTTTTTCCAAACCGCACGACCAGCGTGCGCTTGCCGGCCTTCACGTCGGTCTCCGCATCGCGATAATTGTTCACGAGCAGGATATTGGTCGCCAGCGCACCGATGGCCGCACCCGCCATCCAGGCCTCAATGCTCACGTGGCCCGCCTGCACGAAGAATGTCACGGTCACCGCCACAAGCCCGAAAAAGATAAATACAAACACATCGCCCAGCCCGTGGTAGCCGAGCGGAAACGGGCCGCCGGTGTAGGCCAGGCCGCTGACAATGCTCACTACTCCAACCACCAGCAGCGGCCAGCCGCCATAGCGCAGCAGCGTGAGACCGACCGCAAACGCGAGCGCGAACACGAGCCACATCGCCGTGCGCATCACCGCTGGCGCGACCAACCCGGACGCCACCGCCCGGCGCGGGCCGACGCGCTCAGCCGTGTCCGCGCCTTTGATAAAATCATAGTAGTCGTTGGCAAAATTGGCGCCGATCTGCACGAGCAATGCAAAACCGAGGCACGCCAGCGCCGCCGGCGCCTTGAACGCATGCTCGCGCCACGCCAGCGCCGAGCCGACGATCACGGGCGCAAGGGCCGCCGGCAACGTGCGCGGACGCGCGGCGGAAAGCCAGGTTGTGAATGACGAATTCAGAATTCCGAATGGAGAATGAAGAAGGCCAAGTCGCAAGCGACAAGTGGCAAGTGACGGAAGCCAAGTATCAGGTGACAAGTAGCAAGTAACAAGAACGGCATACCTATCAGCGAAAGAGTCCTAACCGGCGTTTCTCTTGTCATTCTGAGCGAAGCGAAGAATCCAGTGCGACTCTGCTAGCGATATCAAATTGGATTCTTCGCTTCGCTCAGAATGACAAACCATTTTCGAGACACGCCTATCGGCAGACGCTAAACTTCGAACGTTGAACGCTGAAGGCCGGGACTAATTACCAAATACTAAATACAAACTACCAACCACCAATGGTAAGTGACCAACCTTGGACGTTGAACCTGGAACCTTGAACTATGAACGCACGCCGCGTGCGTTCATAGAATCATCCCGGCTGCCACGGTCGCGTTGGTGAATTCGTCGATCAAAATCAGGCTGCCGGTGTTGCGGTTGCGTTTGTAGGGATCGAAAAAGAGCGGCTTGGCCGTGCGGATGTGAATGCGTCCGATGTCGTTCATGCCGATCTCAAGGTCGCCTTCGGCGCGGTGGAGCGTGTTGATGTTGACCTTGTAGCGGACGTCCTTGACCACGCACTTCACTTCGCGCGTGGTCTGGCGCAGGATGTACTTGCCGCCAGGCTGGAGTTTCTGCTCGGAGAACCAGCACACCATCGCCTCAAATTCCCGCTCGGCCTGCGGCTGGTTGTTCGGCTTCACGATCATGTCGCCGCGGCTGATGTCGATTTCGTCGGCCAGCGTCATCACGACCGACATGGGCGAAAAAACTTCGGTTGCCGGCTCGCCGTGCACGTGGAGGCTCTTGACGTGCGTGGTGAGCCCGCCCGGCAGTGCGACCACCGGGTCGCCGACTTTGAAGACACCCCCGGCCACACGGCCGGCAAATCCGCGGAAATCGTGAAACGCGTCGCTGTTCGGCCGGATGACGGTCTGCACCGGCAGGCGGGCATCGATGTGATTCGCGTCGCTGCCGATGTAAATCGACTCGAGCGTGTAGAGCAGCGATCCGCCCTGGTACCACGGCATGTGCGTGGATTTATCGACGACGTTATCACCGTGCAGCGCGCTGATCGGGATGAACTTGATGTCGGGAACCTCGAGGCGCGAAGCAAACTCGGAATATTTCTGCACGATGTCGTCGAACACGCTCTGCGACCAGTCGACGAGATCCATTTTGTTCACGCACAGCACGATATGCGGGATGCGCAGGAGCGAGGCGATGAACGAGTGGCGGCAGGTTTGCTCGACGACGCCCTTGCGCGCGTCCACCAGCACGATGGCGAGGTTGGCCGTCGAGGCGCCCGTGACCATGTTGCGCGTGTACTGGATGTGGCCGGGCGTGTCGGCGATGATGAACTTGCGGCGCGGCGTGGCAAAATAGCGGTAGGCCACGTCGATCGTGATGCCCTGCTCGCGCTCGGCGCGGAGGCCGTCGGTCAGCAGCGAGAGATTGAGGTTTTCCTCGCCGCGCTGCTCGGTCGCGCGCTCGAGCGCGGCCAGCTGGTCGTCGAAGATGGCCTTCGAGTCGTAGAGCAGGCGCCCGATGAGCGTGCTCTTGCCGTCGTCAACGCTGCCCGCCGTGGTGAAGCGAAGCAGGTCCATGTTGAGATAGTTGGTCGTGTCAGTGGTGGCGGCAGTCATTCGAAATTAGAAATTTGTAGTTGGGCATTCGTCATTGGCCATTCGTCATTCGTCATTCTCAAAAATATCCCGCCTTTTTGCGGTCTTCCATCGCGGTTTCGGAGCGTTTGTCGTCGGCGCGCGCGCCGCGTTCGGTCACGCGGGCGGAAGCCACTTCCTGGATGATTTCGCTCAGCGTGGCGGCGTCCGACTCGACCGCGCCGGTGCAGGTGGCGTCACCCACCGTGCGGAAACGCACCTGTTTCTTTTCGTAGTGTTCGCCGTCGAGCAGCGTGATGAACGGCGATTTCCCCAGCAGCACGCCGCCGCGGTTCACGATCTCGCGCTCATGGGTGAAATAAATCGACGGAATGGAAAGTTTCTCCTTCGCGATGTACTGCCACACATCCATCTCCGTCCAGTTCGAGAGCGGAAATACACGGAAGTGCTCCCCGTGATGCTTGCGGCCGTTGAAAAGGTTCCAGAGCTCGGGCCGCTGGTTTTTTGGATCCCACTGGCCGAACTCGTCGCGGTGCGAAAAGAAACGCTCCTTCGCGCGGGCTTTTTCCTCGTCGCGGCGCGCGCCGCCGAGGCACGCGTCGAACTTCAACTCCTCGATGGTGTCGAGCAACGTGACGGTCTGGAGAGTGTTGCGCGAAGGATTCGGGCCCTTCTCCTCGACCGCGCGGCCCTGCTTGATCGAGTCCGCCACATAGCGCACGATCAACCGTCCGCCGGTTTCGCGCACGAGTTCGTCGCGAAAGGCGATCGTCTCGTCGAAATTGTGGCCGGTGTCGATGTGCACGAGCGGAAAGGGGAATTTCGCCGGCCAAAACGCCTTTTGGGCGAGGCGCACCATCACGATGGAATCCTTGCCGCCCGAAAACAGCAGCGCCGGCCGCTCAAATTGCGCCGCCACTTCGCGCATGATGAATACGGCTTCGTGTTCAAGCTGGGCCAGATGGGTGAGATTGTAGGAACTCATTAAAAATGGATTCTCGACGCGACCAGCGCGTGCAGTTTTTCGAGCGACTGCCCGGGCGTCATGGCCTCGGTGTCGAGCACGAGCGAGGCCTCGCCCGGCGCAGGTGGCTCGAAGGCGGAGTCGCGGCCGGTGAATTGTTTCACCTGCCCGGCGCCGGCTTTGGCGTAAATGCCCTTCGGGTCACGCCGCGCGCACTCCTCGAACGAGGCGGACACATAAACTTCCAAAAAATCTTCCGCCCCGACGATACCGCGCGCCAATTCGCGCAACGCGCGCTGCGGCGTGATGAAAGCCGCGATCACCACCACGCCGGCCTGCACAAAAAGCTTCGCCACCTCGGCCACGCGACGGATATTTTCGGCGCGATCGGCGTCACTGAAGCCCAAGTTGCGGTTGAGGCCGCCGCGAACGTTGTCGCCATCGAGCAGGTGCGTCGTGAATTTCTCGGCGTGCAGCTTTCGTTCCAAAGCGTTGGCCAGCGTGCTTTTGCCCGAGCCGCTCAAGCCGTAAAGCCAGATCACCCGCGCCCGTTGGCGCAGTCGCGCCTCCTTCTCGGCCCGCGAGAGCAGGCGGTCGAAGGTGGGATGGAGATTATCCGGCGCAGCCATGTTAGTTGAGTGAGTTTATGAACATTTAGAACAAAAGGATTCCAAGCAAGCAGAAATTGATTTTTCACCTGATTTCGAAGCCGACGAACTGCGCATTGCGCCGCCGTTCGTTGCGCTCGATTTTGCGGATGTAGCCGTGCATACGCTCCTCGACCGCGGCGATAAATACCGCCACTTCGCCGGCCTCACCCTCGGCTTCGAGGTGCACGCGACCATCGGGCAGGTTGACCACGAAGCCTGACACCTCGAACTCCCTCGCCACCTGCAGCACCGCATAACGGAAGCCGACACCTTGCACGTGCCCGGAAAAAAATACTGTCTCGTGATGAACTTCCGCCATGAGAAAATGGATAGAATAACGCGGGCGGATAAACCGGTTCAATCCGCAATATTTTCGCAATGGAGCTGCGCATATTTCGGATTTTTCGTTGCGTTCATCCACTTCTGATTTATTTTATGCACAAGCATGAAGGATTTCGATTCTGACAGCTCCGCGGAAAGCGATTGGGACGAGCGTGGTGAACTGGCGTGGAATGAGTTCGACTGGGAGAACTATCTGCGCGAGCAGGATGATGTCGTTCGCCGCTATCTCGCCCACTACGAAGGGTTGAAACACAACCCCGAGCGCATCGATGAGATTGCGCACATCATGGGCTGGGACCAGGAAACCTGGAACACGGATGACAGCGGCGAGACGCCCGACGTTGCGGCCGCGCCCGCCGATCTCGGCGAATACGACCTCGAACCTTACACGCTGCACAAGAATCCCGTCTTTATCGCCACCAAAGCCATCTACCTCAGCCTTACGCTGGCGTGGCAGCGGGTGGCTTCCGATCCGGCCAAGGTTGAGCAACCGCTCGCGCTCGCCTTCCAAACTCCGCTGCATCGGGGCGAACAACATGCCTGCCTCGCGATCCAGGCGCTCGATCTCGGCGACTACGCCATGGCCATCAGCCTTTTTAAGCGCGCGCTGCGCGACCTGAACACCTCGCTCTCGCTGCTCGACGAACGCGCCGCCGCCCGCCACCGCGCCATGGCCGCATTCCGCGAAGACGCCCTGCCCCGCCTTTTCGACCTGCGCGAAATCTGGCTCCGTGTGATGAGCGAGTGCCGCAGCGAACTCGAACGGCCGATCGACGAAGACGACGAAGGGTGAGTCGAAGCTGGAGTATTTTTGGCTTAACTGGACCCATGACGGGCGAAATTGTCATTCCGAGCCGCGCGAGGAATCTCTGCTATTCTGGTCGATTCCAATTTCGGAGATTCCTCGCGCGGCTCGGAATGACAAAATAAAGGATGTGTCGCAATGGCCTGCCGATGGAGCCAACTAAATTGAAAATGCCTCACGTCGACAAATTGAGACCAAGATCCGCGCGCAGTTGCTGGCGTGCGCGGCGAAGCCGGGTTTCGATTCCCCTCTCGGAGCACCCAAGCACGGCGCCGATTTCCCGGTGGGAAAGACGTTCGTAGTGGCAAAGCAGGAGCGTCGCCTTGAGATCATGAGGAAGCGCGGCGACCGCCTTTTCCAAGGTCTCGAGCATCTCCATGTGTTGCAGTTTCGCGCGCGGATCAGGCTCGACCGAACGCAGCTGCGCCGACACGGCCGGGTCGCCATTTTCGCTGGAGTCCATCCCCGTGGTCGGATGCCGGTGATTCCATCGGTTGCGGTTGCGGCACAGATTGGCCAGGGTGGTAAAAAGCCAGGCCGGGAGATTGGACTCTGCCTCAAAGCGTTCGCGATTTTGGTAGAGCCGCACGAAGGCTTCCTCGACCAGGTCGCGGGCATCGGCTGAATTGCCCAGATACCGGAAGGCGAAGCCGATGAGCGGCCGTTCCCATCGCTCAATGATGCGATTAAGCGCGCTGTCATCGCCCCGCCGCAACGCGGCGAGGTCGGCGCGGTCTGTGGCAGGGTATGCGGGCACGGGCAGAGACTGAACTGGCGAATCAATCTGCAAGGGGTTGCGGAGGGGTGGAAATGGCCGCCTGAACGTAGTCCAAGTAGCGCCGCCGCTGCTCAGGCGTCATAATCGTCGCGGTGGCGGAGACCAACCGTTGCATGGAATGGAAAGATTGTAGATCGAGATCCTGGCGGACCTTGATCAATCCGGCAAAGACAAGGAAATCGATCTGGCCCTCGGTGCGCCGCTCTTCCTCCAGTGCCGCGGTTTCTTGCCGCACCCGGAGGCGATCCTTTTCCAGGGCAACCAACTCTGAATTCAAGGTCTCGTGCAATTCCCTGATCCGCGCATATTGAGCGGGGGAAAGCCGCAGCTCATCCCGCATCCAAACGAGCTCCCGGTCCATGGAATCGGATTCGCCCGGAGCGCCCAGCGCAGGATCGATGACCCGCAAATACTGGCGGGCGAGTTCTGCGTTCACCTGGCGTTGCCGCTGCGCCTCGTGCCATTCGACAAAAGCCAGCACGGCCAGCGCGCAGGCGGCGGCAAAAACCAACGGAAACGCGGGACGCCGCAACCAAGCCCCCAACTGAACAAGCAAGCCGGGACGGACCGCAGCGATCCGCCGCCAGACGTCCCGCTTCAACCCGGAAGTATCGGGATGCACAGGGTTCCAGCGGTCAAGCAGTTCGTCGAGGGGATCTTTGGAGGGCATGGAAGGAAGACGAAAAAGGTGAAGCCGCCGTAAACAGGGAGATCAGGATGAGCTGTTGAGATTGAAAGCAATCGGAACGGTCATGCGGGAGTTGACGGCATGGCCGCCTTTCCGTCCGGGTTTGAATATCCACTGTGAGACGCCGTCGATGGCCGCCTGATCCAATTCGGTGGAACCTGAGCTGGTGACGACATGCGCCTCCTGGACATGGCCTTTGGAATCGCAAATGAAGCCGACCGTAGTCGTGCCTTGAATGCCGTTGCTCGACATTTCAGTGGGATTTGTGATTGGCGCTCTAAAGCGTACCACCGGTTGCTCGTCGAGGTCGGCCAGATCGAAAACCTTCACGTTTTCGAGATTGGTGCTCTGAACGTTAAGGTTAACGTTGTCGGGATTCACAGGATTGATTGTGGAGACTTGAACGTCATGGGTGCGCTGAACGTTAGCGTTAGTATTGCCGAGAGTCTCAGGATTGATCGTGAAGGTTTGAACGGCATGGACAAGCACCGCCTTTCCCTTGGAGGTGGGAGGTTCGAATTGCCATTGGCTGACGGCATCCACGGCCGCATTGGCAAACGCGACATCTGACGTCTCCCGGGCCACGGGAATTCGCACCCGACCGTCTTCATCAATATAAAACTCGACCCTGACCTCGCCCGCGTCGGGCTGCAGCGCGGCCGTGGGAGCCACAACGTGGAGGGGAACGGGAATCCGGTCCAAGTCGCGAAGCGAACATGCATGGTATTCGATTTTTTCGTCGGGATGGTCCGTCATCTTGAAATGCGACGGAGCTTCCGCGTTATCATATGTAACCATCATGCCATCCGTGCGAAAATAGAGATTGAGCTCGCGGACCCATCCCACGGGTTCCGTTCCGACCCAGGCCGGCGCAAAGGTCCACTGTCTTACCACTTTTGTCGCTTCATCGGCGAACGCCCGCTGCGTGTATTCGGTGACAAGCAGGTCTTCAAGTTTGCCAGTCTTATCAACCTTGATGATAAATTTCACCTTTCCCGTACTGATCCCGGCAAGTGTCATTTGGATCGGGAATAGGGGTGCCACGGTCTGGATGATCTGCGGCAGAGGCGGGAGTACAGGCGGTGTCGCGGCAGACTGCCCGTACAGGGACGTGAGAGCGCAGAAGATAAGCAACGATACAAACGGAAGAGGTGTTTTCATGGGAATCGGGGGCTTTCCCAATATAACACCGCCGGAGGCCTTTTCCCGTCAAAAAAACACAGGAATTTTCAACAGCGCCGGTTTCCCTGCTACATTGGGGCATGAACACCAACTTCAAACCCTTGGAAAATGAACCTATCGTGATCGAAAAAGCAGAAGACGCCCTGCGTCAGGGAAAACTGGAGGAATGCCGGCGGCTGGCTGCGCCCATCTTTCATCATTATTGCGTGCACAACCATCCGTTGTCTCCCGCCATGGAAAGATTGTTCGGCGTGTATGTCGCCATCTCACAGGGATACGTCGAGGCCCGGGAGATCCTTTGCGAGGCGCAGTCTTAACTTGAACCTCGCTTTGCCCTGTTGCCGGCCACGCAACTTCCTTCTCCCATGATATGAAAACGGACTTTCTCACCACAGCCGCTTACATGGTGTTCACGGATTTGTTGGTGCCCACCACCACGCTGGCCCTGGTGTACGGATGCAAGGCCCTCATGTCGGTCGGCTGCCGCGCCCACGGTCGCGCCGGCCGTATCGCCAACGACGTGACCGAAAAAATGTCCCATCAACTGAAGCACAAGCTCGGGCTCGATGAGCCATCGGTCGAAGCGCGGCGCCGCGAAAATACCGCGATGGTGGGCGATTGGATCAACCGGGGCAAAAACGACGCAAGCATCGCAAGCGGCATCCGTTCACTGCAACAATTGGACGAACCGCTCAACGGCCGGCCCGTGCTCAAGCAACATTTCAACGCACAGTCCATCGCGGGCGAATGCACGCACGATCAGATGCCGGTTTTAAAAAATGCGCTCGATTTTCCCGCCACGGTCATCGCCCTGCTGCAAAGCCCGGATGTCCGGACGGCGGATCGCGAGAAGATGCTGGCCGCGCTGGCACTGCACCTGCCCGCCCCCGGCAGTGTCATCGCCACCGAGCTGGCCTCGCTCATCGACTCGTTGCGGGCGATGAATGTCTCCGTTGCTCCGGGCGTACGGTTGCTCGCGGACCACGACCCGGACAAAATCGCTGAATTCAAGCAACGGCCCGGCCTGCACGCGCTTTTGTGCTCCGACGATCCTTTGCACGTGGTCTACAAGCTGGAAAGAGGACTGAGGCCCGGATCAGGGCACTTCAATGAGTGGCCGAGTGGCGAAGATCGGGTCATGGAGGAGCAGCCATTATTGCCCGAAAATCCTGGGATTGCCGCGGATGATTTATCGACCGTCTCTTCCGCACCGAGCCACTCATTAGAAATGGAGATGTGAGATCCGCAGACAAGACACGTCCTAGTTCTTCAGGTGATTCTTATCGCTCGAATGTGCTTTTTGAATGGCATCCAGTAATTGCTGCGCTGGTTCCAGATCGGGCTTGAGGCGCAATGCTGTCTTTAAATGGGCCATGGCTTCAGGCCATCGGCCGGAGGCCTGCAAGAAGGCGATGCACAGGTTAAAATGCGCTTCCGCGTAATCAGGGTCGATCCGCAACACCGCTTCATACTGGGCAATGGCATCAGCTGTGCGGCCTGGAATACCCAGGAATATACTGCCAAGATTATTGTGGGCCTGCAGGTCATTGGGATTTGTCCGCAATACCTCCTCGTACTGCGCAATCGCTTCCGGCAGGCGACCCGGAATCTTTGCCAGTGTGTCCGCCATGTTAATGCGGGCTTCCCGATAATCGGGCTTGATCTGCAATGCCGCTGCATACTCGGAGACCGCGGCGGATCTCAGGTCGGGTATTTGCGCCATGGCGTTGCCCAAGCTGTAGCGCGCACTCGCGTTGTCAGGATTTTTTTCCACCGTGTCGCTCCAGATGGCCAATCTGCTTTCGTAGTCCTGGTTTCGCTGGATACTAAGCCAGCCCAGCCCCAGGGCCGCCGCAGCAAATACCGCCCAGCTGCGCCGGCCAATCCATGCATATAAGCCAAGCACCTCCCATGCAATCACTGCGGCCAGAGACAGGTACATCCGATGCTCGGCCATCGGTTGTGCCGCCAAGGGAATGATGCTGGAAGTTGGGCCGAGAATCACCAGAGCCCATGCTCCCGCAAAACCCATCACCGGCCGGCGCCACAACGCCATCGCCGTGCCCGCCAACAACCCGGCCAGGACCAGCGCATAAGGCAATGCCTCCGCTGCCTGCCGGATGACATTGGTGTCATGAATAAAAACGAGGGGATGAGGCCAGAGTGCCAGTTTGAAATACAGCACAACCGACCGGCAGGAAGTCAACGCGTAGCTCCAACCCGTCACTCCCTGGTCGAATCCGACACCTCGCTGGCTTATGCCGGTCATCAGGCAGGCCAGCAGCAACCAGGTACCCGCCAATCCGAGATAATATCGCCAGCGCAACCGCCAGGCTTCTCGAAATGAACCGGCGACAAAAGTGCGGTCATAAAGCCATACCATCAATGGCGCCGTCACGATGACCTCCTTGCTCATCGCACCCAGCAGGCAGGCGATCACGGAGCCGGCAAACCAAAGTCCAGAGCTGAGAGTCGGTGTGTCTCTGGACTCTGGACTCTCGCCTCTCGACTTTTTGTTTTCCGCTCCCCGTATGAAACAATAGAGCGTTAGCAGGTAAAACAGCCCCATGAGCGACTCGGCGCGCTGTGAAATATAGGTCACGGCTTCGGTTTGCAGCGGATGCACCGCCCAGATCACCGCCACCACCATTGCCAGCGGCACCGCCTCTGCGCCGAAACGTCCGCTCAGTACGGGCCGCAATAACGTTCGTCGCACAATACCAAACAACGCCAGGCCGGCCAGAATGTGAACGAGCAGGTTAACCGCGTGATAACCCCATACATTCATGCCACCCAACGCATAGTTGAGGGCATAAGTTAGATTGAGCATGGGGCGTCCGCCCACGCCCTCGTCGAGTGGTGGCGATAGCGCACTGCCAAGGTGATGGATCGAGGGATTGGTTTCGATCGACCACACGTCGTCGTAAATAAACGGCCCGGTGAAACTGTTTAAATAGACCGCCAGTGCAGCGAACACCACCATGCAGCTGGCCAGAAGGACACCCCGGCGGACGAAAAACGCCTCGGGCCCATGAGACGGCAAAACGCAGCCTGTGGCGTTGGCGCTATTTTCTTCCGACATCGCGGAATTCCAATTCACCAGCGAAGCAACAGCAACAAGAACTCGTTTCAAGATCCCAAATGAGCAGCGTTTGGTCATTCTGCCAGCACGACCACGTCCTCCGGATCAACGCTCGCGGTCAGCTCGCCGGACGCCGATACGCCGGCAAATCGCGGATTCATCTCGACGATTTTGAGCCGCACGCCCCCGGCGGCGAAATCGTATTGCGCAACTTCGCCGAGATAGACCGCCTCGCCGATTTTTCCACGCACGCTGTTTGGCGCACCGGCTAACTCGAGACCCAGCTTCCAGCACTCGGGGCGGATCGATACCGTCACGGCCGCGCCCGCCGCCGGCTTCGCCGCGGCGTCGCTCAGCACGCCCTCGAAGCGGCCGATAGCGGTCTCGACCGTGGCGCGCGCGCCGTTATCGCCCCAAACCGCTTGGTCAACTGCCTGATTTTGATCGAAATCATTCGCGTGCCGGCGGGCTTCGTTCGGAACGCGCAGGCAACCCTCCGCCCCGGGCAAAGTCAAAAAAATTAACCGGGCAGACTGTTGAAAAACTCTGCTGAACCGCCGTTGCGATCAGAAAGCGCTGTCTGCAAGGCGGCTCGGAAGGGGGTATCCTCGGAGAGGCTATCCCCTTCCGAGTGAACGCCGCAGAAGCGCTTTCAGACGCAACCCAGAGGGCGATACCGCTTTGGGCCGGGAGCTGCGTTAGAGCTGACGGGCAAGGCCTTCCAGGCATTGCCACCGGCAGCTCAAGCCTTGCTCGCGGCCAAATCGGTTGTCGCGGCGGCCAGCATAGTTTTTCAACAGCCTGCAAATTGTTTACGGTGATCCCTTGCACCCCGGCAGGCTCCATGCTTACTCCTTTTAATCGCCCATGCCAAAAGCCGGTTCCTTTCCCGCCCACGCCGATCTCGGGGCCGTCCTGGTCTCCGAGGTCGCCATCAAGCGACGCCTGAAAAAACTCGGCGAAGAGATCATGGCCACCTACGGCAAGGAGGAGATCACCGCTATTTCCATCATCAATGGCGCGATCATTTTCACCGCCGGCCTCCTGCGCGAAATCAAAAATCCCGTCCGCCTCGACTGCATTCGCATCACCAGCTACCGCAACGAGACCAAGTCCATCGGCAAGCCGCAGATCCTGCACAGCCTGACGCTCGACATCAGCGACCGCCACGTGCTGCTCATCGACGACATTCTCGACACCGGCAAGACGCTCGCGATGGTCGTCCAGGTCATCAAAAAGCTCGGACCCGCCAGCGTGCGCACCTGCGTGCTGCTTGAAAAAAGCGGCCGGCGTGAGGTCGAGTTCGAGCCCGATTTCGTGGGCTTCAAGATTCCCGACAAGTTTGTCGTCGGCTACGGGCTCGATTTTGCCGAGCGCTACCGTAACCTGCCCTGCATCGGCGTGCTCAAGGCCCACCTGCAAAACCCGCCCGAATGGGCGTGATGAGTTCCTCTGCCAAATCGTGCTCGTTCTCATCCTCATTCTCGTTCTCCCTTTTGTTTCGATAGTGAGAACGATTAAGAGAACGAGAATGACGCCTGCCCTGCCTATGACCCCATGCTGACCAAGGCTGAGATCACCAAACTCCGCGCACTCGATGAAAAGCAATACCGGGAAGCCGCCGGTCTCTTTGTCGTGGAAGGAGCAAAAATTATCAGTGAACTCATCGCCTCAAAGTATCCGTTACTGGAGATCTACGCGACCGACGCATGGAAAAACCCTGTCAGTGACAGCCGCGTGCGCACGGTGAGCGAGGAAGAGATGACGCGCATCAGTCATTTTCCCAAACCTTCCGCGGTGTTAGCGGTGGGCCGGATCGAGCGGGCCACCCTGGCGGCCGGAGAACTGAACCAAGGGCTCACGCTCGCGCTCGACCGCGTCCAGGACGCCGGCAATGTCGGCACCTTGTTGCGCATTGCTGATTGGTTTGCGCTCGACCGCGTGGTGATGTCTCCCGATTGCGCCGACCTTTTCAGCCTGAAAGTCATGACGGCCAGCATGGGATCGTTCGCCCGGGTCCGAGTCATTTCAACCCCGCTTGACCAAGCCCTCGCCGGACTCTCCGTCCCGGTGCTCGGCTGCGACCTGGAAGGTTCGGATGTTCACCTGCTGCCACCGATAAAAGATGCGGTCGTCGTCATCGGCAGCGAAGGCCGGGGATTGTCGGCGAGCGTGCAGGCCTGCGTTTCCCAGCGCATCACGATTCCGCGGTACGGCGGCGCGGAATCCCTGAATGCAGCCGTCGCCGCCGCCATCGTCTGCGACAACCTGCGCCGTCTCGCGCGGTGAGAATACCAATTGCCTTTTGCATTTTTTGGTAGGGCACGACCGCCGGGCGCGCCGCGGCTTGTCGGGGACGCCTCGCCCTACCGTTACTGCATGGCTCAAGAGGCAAATTGCGAAGAGCCGTTGTTATAACATTAAAGCTAAAAAGATCCGGACGTTTTCAATTCCCTGCTAGAATTGGATACGCCGATGAATCCATTTTTTGAGCTCCTGACCCCGCAGCAGAAATCGCTGCTGGCGGCGGCCGCGCCGGCCCAGTTGACGAAAGTCCCGGCCAAGCACTGGCCGCCGGAGGATTTCCTCCACACCCTGTGCGACGCGCTGGGCATTCCCACCCTGCCAATTTCGGCCGAGAACATCGACCTCGTTTCCTACGAACGGCACCGGCAACTCTGCGCCAAATTCCAATTCCTGCCTCTCTTCGAGAGCGGCGTCGTGATCCAAATCGCCTCCGTGCAACCGTGGAACGAGGCCTGGTTGATGGAGCTCCGTGGATTGTTGGAAAAGGAAATCCATCCGCTGGGAGTCACGGAAGCCAATCTCGAGCAAACCCTCGCCACGACAGAGGGCCGGCTGGATCTGTCCAAACGAAACAAACCCACCGAATCATTGCCGCCGCCACAACCGCCATGGATCGCCTGGCCGATTGATTTGAAGGACACGCAGCATGGTTTTCTCCGGCTGGTCAGCACGGTCATCGACGAAGCCCATAAGCGCGGTGTGGCCGACATTCATGTCGAGCCGATGGAAGATCGCGTGCGTATTCGATTCCGGCTCGACAATTCCCTCCTCATCATGCCCCCGATCGAGCGGCAACATGCCTACAAGGTGGTGGAGGCTTTCAAAATCCGGGCCAATATCCCGTCCGAGGAAACGGCGATCGAGCAACGCGGCCGCATCCGCGAGCGTACCAGCGTCGGTCCCCTAGATTTGCGCGTCCAGGTCACGCCTTCGCTCCATGGCCAGACGGTGGTTTGCCGTCTGCTCGACCCGCGATCGCTCCATGCACTGGCCGGCAAACTGCCCTTCAAAGACGACCAACTGCGCGAGGTGCAGGCCCATATCGATTCCTATTACGGCATGATCCTCGTCACCGGCCCAACCGGCTCCGGCAAGAGCACAACGATCCTTCGTATTATCACGAGCCTGGACCGCAGCGCCTTGAAAATCGTCACGATCGAGGAGCCGGTCGAGTATTCGCTCGATGGCATCGTCCAGACCGATGTTTCCAACGGCCGCATGACTTTCGCCAGCGCGCTCAAGGCCGAGCTGCGCAACGATCCCGATGTGATTGTCGTCGGCGAAATCCGGGACCAGGAGACGGCCAAGATCGCGATTCAGGCCGCGCAGACCGGCCACCTGCTCATGAGCACCCTGCACACGAACAACACGACGGAAACCATCAGTCGGCTTTTGACGCTCGGCTGTGATCCAGATGAGGTCCGGTCATCGCTGCGCTGCGTGATTGCCCAGCGCCTGGTCCCGCGCCTGTGTATGCATTGCCGGCAGTTGATTCCAGTGACCGAAAAAGTAGCCGGCCTGTATGAAGCTTACGGCATGAGCCCGGTACCATCCCGCATTTATACTAAAAAAGGTTGCGCCCAGTGCCAGGGCGAAGGGACGCGCGGCCGGCTGCCGGTTTTTGAAGTGCTGTCGCTGACGGATGAGTTGAAACTTTTTGTGCTGGCCAGCTTCGACGCCGATGCATTCCGCACCAAGTGGCGGCGCGAAGGTGGCATCACCCTCGGTATGTATGCGCTGAACCTGGTCGCGGCCGGCGAAGTCGATCCAAGCGAACTCGATTCGCTCACGGCCGAGGTGCTTTCCTTCAATCAACCCATCGCAAAATCCGCTGCCGTCGCATGAAAAGAACCCCCTATGGTTTTGACGAAGGGTTTGCTGATAAAGTAACCGGATAATTTTTCGCGTGCACAACAGCCTGTATAAATTTCTTTTCGGCCTGCTTGGGCTGGCCTGCCAAGCCGTAGCTTTAGCGGACGCTGGCAACGATTTACTTCGGACAGATTCAACCGTTTCTTCCCCTGCTGCACTCAACCAGCCGATTGCAGCGCAGTTGCCCGAACCAAAAAAAGAGGTGATGACGGTTGCCCTGGTCTCTCCCATTCCGCCAAAACCGCGTCCCCTTTCGGCGGACGAAGCGATGCCAGCCACCATGGTCTTCCACGACGTACCGGTGGGCATGGTCGCGCACATCATCGGCGTGCGGCTCGGCCAGAAGGTCGAGGTCGAGACCAACGCCACGCAGCTGATTTCAGGTGATTTCGGCCACATGAGCCTGACCCAAGCGCTCAACGAAGCCGCGGCCAAAGCCGGCCTTGCCGTTATTGATGAAGGGGTGGAAGGACTTCATCTCGTTCCACGCGACAGTTTGCTGGGTAAAGCCAGGCCTGGTTCCGTGACTCCCGTTTCGCCGACGGCGATCACGCCAACAGGAAAATCAGAGACTGATCTTGCAGCTGAAAGACAGCGCGCGGCGGCCCAGCAAGCGGCAGACGAGAAACGGATCGAGCTGCTCAAGCTGCGCGCGAAGCTACTGCTTGAGGAGCCGGATCAATGAAATGTTCCGGTACAAAAGGTAGGGCGGATTATCCTTAATCCGCCGCGATCGGTTTAACTGATGTGGGCGGGGTGAGGGCACCCAGCACACAAATTTACTCGGCGCGTTAAGGATAACGCGCCCTACCCGTCTGGGGCCTGCGTGGCCTGCTGGTTTTGCCTTCGCCGCTGCAGCGTGAGCCAAACCCAGCCCAGCAGCGAAAGAACCATCATGAGAGGCGACCCCACCATCGTCAGGTTCGATGGCACAAGAAAAGTGAAAGCACCCGTTAAAAAGAAAAAGCCCAGCGCCAGCCGCCGGCCACCAAACAGGATGCTGAGTAACACGAGAAACACGGCCAGATACGCGAGTTTTAGAAAAAGAACGGTGCCATATTGCAGCATCAGGTAATCGGCCATCGCCTGCATTTGCTGCCGGGTGAGATCGGTCTCGGTGTTCATGGCGCGGGAATTTTCGCCTGCTTCGCGGTATCGAGCCAGTCCCGGGCATAAGCGGCCGCGATCCCCGGTTCATCCAGCACGAGCAGGTTTTCATTGTTACGGCCGGAGAGGGCCATCCAGTCGTAGGATCCCGTCAGCACGATGCAGCGATCAATGACGCCATACTTCTGATTGTGGCTCCATTTCGTCACGGCATAAACGTAGGGAACTCGGTTCTGGTCGAAGAACGCCGGCGTTTGATAGTCCGCGATGGGTGGATTTTCCTTGAGAATGATCCCGACCACGACTTTCCGGCGAAAAGCCCGGACGATCGCATCGCCGATTTTTTTCGAAGTGATGGCGGATTGGCTGATCAAGATTTCAGTCGAAGCCTGGTCGAGCGCGGCGACGACCGCACCCTCGAGATTATCGCCGGGAGCAAAGAACACGCGGACGTTCGACGGAAGAGGAAGGTCGGCCGGCGGAGGCAGCACATGGATGCGCGCGTCGTCAGGGGCGGCCTGCGCCATCCACGCCAGAAACGGAAGCAGCATCCAGGATGCTTTCATTGATCGAGATCCACTTTGATCCCCTGTCCTTCTACCACCGTGCGGGGCGAAATCCGGATAAGAATCGACTTTGGCTCGGGCGTGCTAGCCACCGGCTGCGATGCTGGTACCGGCTTGGTGGCTTCGATGGGGAAGGTTGGAGTGCCATCGGCTGAAACATCCGCGAGGGATCCCTGCCGCGATGAAATCAAAAATGCCTTTAAGCGCGGGTCTTTGATGACCGAAATTTTTTCCTCGTCGCTCAAATCATCCCAGGTTTTCGGGACAAAAGAATAATAGCCGACCACCGCACTTTGCCCGAGCTGGCGGCCGGGCGCGATCTGGCCGGGTGTTTCGTTCAAATGGATGTCTTTTTTCCAGGCAACCTCGTCCTTGGCGTAGGTCGCGAGAAATGCGTTGATCACCGACTTGCCGGAGGAGCCGGAAAGCGACTCTGCCGACGACCACGCCACCAAGTACAGGCCCAGAAACGCAACGATGAGGTGTTTCATCGGGCCAGTTTAGCAGCGTTTCTGGCGCCTTTCGGAAAATTCACCCAATCCCGGTCCAAAGCTGGAGAATCGCCGGCAATTAAACTCAAACCGGCAGACCCTTATTTATAAACGAGCGGGTAACGGTCGGGATACTCAAGCGATTCCAGCTCAATATCGACATCGAGATCAGGCCAACGCAGGTGCGTGCCATGCAGCAGCTCGACATTCGCGACTTCTGAAATTTTTCCGTCTGCAAACCAGGGAAAATCCTCCTTGGTTAGAAGATATTCCTTTTCGCCAACTAGCACCCAGATTCCATGCTTCGAGATATGCGTGACCTCAACCGCCGAAGTGCTTTTTCCAGGCTTTGCGAATTTCGTCTTCATGTTGTTTGATCTTTGCTTCGATGACTTTGAGGTCTTTCGGGCGAATACCCTTGTTGATAGCCAGTTCTATCTTTGGTTCCAGCCAGTATTTCGCCTCTCCATCCGGCGAAAAGACATGCACATGAATACGAGGCTCTTCGCGGGAGAAAAAGAAAAACCGATAGTTGCGAAATTGGAAGATTGTTGGGCTCATTGAGATAAAGCCGTTTAGCTTCCTGACGGCGCGACGAGCACTAGGAACTCAATGCCGAGAATCTTCAATTGTTCAGTCGACGACATAAAAAGCCTCTTCATGCGATCTTACACGCTTAAGGAGAAAACATTGGTGCGAGGGCATGTTTATCTCTGTTCTTCCAAACTGTATTAGCCTTATCCTTCCATTTTGTAACTGAAATAAAAAAAAGGCGCCCCCGACATGGGGGGCGCCTTTGAAGTTTTTGCGAGGGTTCGAGTGTCGCTTACTCGTCCTTCTTGGAGGCTTCGTCGAGGATGTCGCCGAGGTTCATCATGTCGCCGCCGCCCTGGCGGTTGAGCGCATCATAAGCCGCGGTCTCGGAGGCCAGCTGGTCGGCCGAGTAGTTGGCCGCCTTGATGCTGAGGCCGAGGCGACGTTCTTCGCGGTCGATCTTGATGACGCGCGCGGTGACTTCCTGGCCGGACTTGAGCACGTCCTTGATTTTCTCGATGCGGTCCTCGCTGATTTGCGAGATGTGCACGAGACCGTCGATGCCGTGGGGCAACTCGACGAACGCACCGAATGACGTGATCTTGGTGACCGTGCAGGTGACGACGTCGCCAATCTTGAAGAGGTTGTCGATGTCGCTCCACGGGTCGACCGTGAGCTGCTTCATGCCGAGGCTGATGCGCTGTTGCTGGGGATCGATGTCGAGAACGATGGCGTCCACTTCGTCGCCCTTTTTCAGCACTTCGGTCGGATGGTTGACCTTGCGGGTCCAGCTCATGTCGGAGACGTGGACCATGCCGTCGATGCCTTCCTCGAGTTCGATGAAGGCGCCGTAGGTGGTCATGTTGCGCACCTTGCCGTGGACGCGGGCGCCCAGCGGGTAATTGTGGCGGACCATGTCCCACGGGTTGGGTTCGAGCTGGCGCAGGCCGAGGGAAATCTTCTGCTCTTCCTTCTGGACGCCGAGGACGACCGCATCGAGCTCCTGGCCGACTTTGAGCAGCTCGGAGGGCTTGGTG
>Ga0210398_10001734_pt1 | contig 21981 bp, 20 predicted proteins | sample IncBWC4OmetaG_FD_161047 | JGI IMG/M metagenome (GOLD analysis project Ga0210398, IMG submission 161047) | Forest soil microbial communities from Barre Woods Harvard Forest LTER site, Petersham, Massachusetts, United States - Inc-BW-C-4-O | ecosystem: Environmental > Terrestrial > Soil >...
CCATCGGCAGCGGCAATTCGCTGGGGAAACCTCCTTCCAGTGGGACAGTGAACAATCGCTCGAATCGCGAAAAGCTGTTGCGCGTGGAGCGGAACAAAATATTCTTACCGTCCGGACTCCATCCAACCGCCACGTCCGTTGCCGGATGATAGGTCACACGCCGCGGCTCGCCTCCGCTTGCGGGCACCACGTACACGTCTTCGTTTCCGTCATAGTCGCCGGTGTATGCCACCATCGTTCCATCGGGAGAAAACACCGGCCCGCTCTCGATCCCGCTTCCGGTGACCAGCCGCTTCGCATCTCCTCCGTTGCGGTCCACGATCCAAATTTCGCCGCCGTATGCGAATGCGATCTGCGTCCTGCTCAGTGTGGGGCTCTGCATCAACAGCGGAGCCGATTGTTGAGCCTGTTGAGCAGATAGTTGGATGGCGGCAGTCGCCAGGAACGCCAGAGCGATCAGCAGAATCGTTCCATGAAATTTCTTCACGGCTTTTCTCCAAACCGAAGGTTCATCGCAGGCACTGAAGAGTGGTATGCGATGCATGCTATCACGCCTGTTCGCGCGCGGTATCGCCAGCGTGCGAATACTCGTCGAGGCTCGAATCAAGAGCAGCCGTGGGTCAGGCGGACGCGCTGTCCGACTTGGTCGCGGGTCCAGCGAACAGGAACTTCAGCAGGGCGCCGCTGGTTTCTTCGGGCCTTTCCTCCATCACCCAGTGCCCGGTGTCTTTCAAGACGACAGCGGTAACGTTCTTCGCGACCAGTCTCAACTGGCGGCCCAGCAATTCCCCGTTGGCCTTCTCCCCGCCGATTACCAGGACCGGCATATTCAGCGAGGTTCTGGACAGTTGCTCGAAATCCCTGGCGGCTTGCTGGAAGGAAACGAAATACGCCCAACCGGCGCGCATCCGTCCCGGACGAGCATAAGCCGAAGTGTATGCAGACCGGTCAGCTTTGGGAATCGACCGCGATTTGTCCGCGGCGAAATCGTTCCAGAAGTGCTCGAAGTAAGCGCGCTCGCGGCCCTTCACCAGGACTTCCGGCGTGGGACCGTTGAACCGAAAATGCCAGATGCGCGGGTTGTTGTACACGTCCTCCCATCCCTCCACACCGGGCAGGAAGGCATCCATCTCCACAAGCCTTTCCGTTTCCGCCGGAAACTGCGCCGCGTAGGCATACGCCACCATCAGACCGATATCGTGTCCAACGACAGCAGCTTTCTCAATCCCAAGCGATTGGACCAGGGCGTGGATGCGCCCGGCCGCGCTCTTCATGTCGAGCCCGTCTTTTGGAATGGCGGAATCGCCGATTCCGGGAAGGTCCGGGGCGATGACCGTGAATTTGCCGGCCAGCCGCGGAATGAGCGGCCGCCACATGCGCGAAGTTTGCGTGTATCCGTGCAAAAGGACCACCGCAGGTCCCTCGCCGGCCGTCAAGTAGTGAAGCAGGAGTCCTTGCACCTTGGCGGTGCGCGAGGCGATCACGTCACGCTTGGAGTTTGATCTGGAATCGCGCTTCATGGAGTTCTCCTGGACAGAGGTAGCCGCCGGCCGCGGTTTTTCTTTCACTGCAATGTGGCGGCGCTTGAGAGTCTATCGAACTTCCGGCCAAATCCATATGTCGAACCGGCCCGGCGGCGCGTCCGACTTCTCGGCTCTGAGGAAAGCCTCTGCCCGGCGCTATTCAGGGCGAAGTGGCCGGAAAAAATTGCGCAGGTCCGTTACGAGCAGTTGCGGTTGCTCCCAGCAGGCGAAGTGGCCTCCGTGCGGCATCTTCGTGTAGTGCACGAGGTTAAAATTTCGCTCGATCACGCTTCGCGGAGGATCGAGCGTCGGTAGCTCGCGCGGGAAAGAGGCGAACCCGGTGGGGACGTTCACTTTCCCCGTGAGATTCGAGGGTTCGTCCACTCTGCCCCGATAGAACCACGCGGAAGTGCCGATGGTATCCGTCACCAGATAAATCATGATGTTGGTGAGAACCTGGTCCATGGTGAAGACCGGCTCGCGCGGGTCCGGCGAATCACTCCAGAGCTTCAGCTTTTCGGCAATCCACGCCCCGGTGCCGAGAGGATTGTCGGTGAGCGCGAAGGCAACGGTCTCGGGCTTGTGCTGCTGCTCGTTGTAGTAATCCCTTTCGACGGCAACGAACGCGGTCACGGTGCGCGCCCACTCGCGTTCCTCCGGAGACTGCTCCGCTTCGGGGGGCGGCGGAACACCCAGGCCGTTGAAGTGGATCCCCAGGAGCGAATCCGCGTACGCGTGAGCGAGTTGATTGGTGACGCCGTTGCCCACGTCTCCGCCCTGCGCGCCATACTTTTTGTACCCGAGCACCTCGGTCATGAGGCGATTCCAGAGCGTCGCGGTGGTGGTGAGACCGACGGGCTTGCCTTTGGGCTTGGACGAAAAGCCGAATCCCGGCACCGAAGGGACCACAACGTCAAAGGCATCGTCGGGTGAGCCGCCAAAGCGCGCAGGGTCCGTGAGAGGGCCGATGGCTTCGACAAACTCGAGGACCGAACCCGGCCATCCGTGCGTCAGAATGAGCGGCACGGGCTTCGGCCCGCGCCCTTTCACATGATAAAAGTGAATGTCGAAATCGCCGACGCGCGCGAGGAATTGCGGATGGCGATTCAGGTTGGCCTCCGCCTTGCGCCAGTCGAACCGCGTCGTCCAGTACTCGGCCAGCGCCTTCATATAGTCCCAGTTGGCACCGTAGCTCCAGTCGGGCGTCTCCAACCGGTCGGGCCAGCGCGTCTCGCGCACGCGCGTGAGAATCCGGTCAATGGCGGCTTGGGGAATGCCGACATGAAAGGATCGCGGGCCGGGACCCGTTGCTTGTGCGTCGGCAGCAGTCTGGGCGAACACGGGAAGAGTGCACGACGCCATCACTGTTTCCAGCAGCGCACGCCGGGAAAAATGCGGAATTGGTTGGCCTTCCATTTTCACCTCTCCTGTTCCTTGCCTTCAATCATTGTCGCCGCAGCGACGGCGCTTGCAATGGCCAGAATCGCCGCGATCCAGACAACGCCGCGAAACCCGGCGACAAAGGACTGCGCGATGGCTTTTCTCGCGCCGTCATCCTCGGTCTCGATCGCCGCGAGCTTAGGACGCTGCCGGTCAACCTGCGCGCGAACCGCCGCGGGCACATGCAACGAATCCAAGCGTTGATCTAAAGTCCGGTTGAATACAGTTGTCAGCACCAGGCCGAACACCGCGACCGCAAGCAATCCCGCAAGGCGCGAGACGGCGTTGTTCACGCCGGAAGCCATGCCCGCGCGCCCCTGGTCGACCGCGGCCATCACCGTCGTGGTGAGAGGAGCGATGCTGACGGCCATGCCCAAGCCGAGGACCAACACCGGAGCAAAGAACGTCCCCCAGTAAGAGCCACCGATGCCCGGCCGGGCAAACAGCGCCAGGCCCACCGCGGAGATGAGCGGGCCGATGATCAGCGGCCTCTTTGCGCCGTAGCGCTGGGTGAGTCCGCCCGCCCAGCGCGATAACAGGAAGGTCAGCAGTATAAATGGGAGTAATGCCGCTCCCGCCGCAGTCGCGGTGTATCCCTGAACCTGGATCAAATCGAGCGGAAGAAAGAAAAACACGCCGTTGAGCGCGAAATACAGAAGCAGGGTCAGAAGATTGGCGCCGGCAAAAGTGTGCGATCGAAACAGCGCAAGTGAGACCATCGGCGCCGGGGATCGCGCCTCGGCGAACAGAAATGCAATCAGGGCCAGGACTCCGATCCCGCCCGCAACCGGGGCGGACTCAAGCAAAGCGTAGACGACTCCGCCGAGACCCGCCGTACTGAGCACCGACCCAAGCCAATCGATCTTGCGGGCGCCGCTTCCCGTGCCACATTCCGGCACGCGCCACGCAGTGATCGCGACGACGGCGAATGCGATCGGCACATTGATAAAAAACACCCAGCGCCAGGAGGCGTGCTGTACGAACCATCCTCCGAGAACGGGACCGATTGCCGCCGTGATGGAGGTGAAACCGGACCACATTCCGATGGCTCGCCCGCGCTCCTGGCTTGAGTACGAAGCGCTCAGCAAAGCCAGGCTGCCGGGCACTAGCAGCGCTCCTCCCAACCCTTGCAGACTGCGCGCGGCGATCAATTGGGCAATATTGGGCGCCAAGCCGCACCACATGGACGCCACCGAAAATAAGACGACGCCCAGGGCAAAGACCTTGCGCCGGCTGTAGAGATCGCCGAGCGAACCACCTGCCAGCAAGAGCGAAGCGAGGAAGAGCGCGTAGGACTCAACAACCCACTGAACGTCGGTAATGGTTGCGTGCAGGGACGATTGCAAGGCCGGCAGCGCTACATTGACAACTGTGCTGTCAATAAAGGCCATGCTCGAACCCAGAATGGTTGCGGCCAGCACCCACCTGCCGCTGCCGCCGGAATCTTTGCTGGGGAGTCCCGCGAGGATCGCCGCTTCGTCGGAGGGCGACTTGGCGATGTTGGGCATGGAGGCCTTCGAAAGGCGAGCTACGCGGGATGATATATCACATTCAGATGAGGGATGGACCACGCGGGCGGAAGCCAATGCTCTTGCATGCAAAATGGACGAAATCGTTTGACACTCGTTTGCCGCTTGTGGTTTCCTCAAGCTAGGTACAATTCTGCCAAGCTAGAAACGCTGTGAGGGGGCTGGGTGCGGTTGCGCCCGGCACATTTTGCTTGCGAGGTGTGAGATGAGGTTCAGGCTCGCGGTATTTTTCGCTGTGTTTTTCGGCTTTTGCGCGGTTTCGTTGCCAGTGTTCGCCCATCACGGAAATTCCGCGTACGACATGTCCAAGACCGTGCCCGTGAAAGCGACGGTTACGCGATTCGAATACACCAATCCTCATACCCAGGTCTATTACGACGTGAACAACGACAAGGGCGAGGTCGAACACTGGGTCGCCGAAACCACCAATCCGGCCATGCTCAACCGCGTGGGCTGGAGCCGGGATACCCTGAAGCCCGGCGACCAGGTCACGCTGTGGGTCAACCCCAACAAGGTGGGGGCCAAGGTCACCTTTTTGCAGAAGGTCACGCTTGCCGACGGCAAGGAATTGTCCACCGCGAAAGCGTTCTAGCGAGCGGACTCCGCTCGGGCAAGACGATCGATTCACTCGCCGCCCCTTCGCAATCGTATGAGGAGTTTGTGATGCGTCAGCAGTTTCCGCTTTCGTTGGGTGTGCTCGCAGCCATGCTGGCTTGCTGGCTGCCGGCTTACGCGCAGTCGCAAAACAGCCAGCCTGCGGACGCGAAAAAAGCGCCGGCCGCAACGCCTTCCTCTTCCGCGTCTACCGCGAAGCACCTCTCGCACGACCTTTCCGGCGTCTGGATGCAGTTTGACGACGGCACCGCGCCGGGCTTTGCGCGCATGAACGGCGTGGACGATCGCACGCGGCCTCCGCTGACGCCGTGGGGACAGGCAAGGTTCGATGCCGCCAAACCGCTGATGGGACCGCGCGCCGTGGGCGGCCAGGAAGACAGCGCGGCCCTGCACTGCGACCCGAGCGGCCCTCCACAACTGCTGATCCTTCCGAATCCGTGGGAGATCGTGCAGGTTCCCGGCCGCGTGTTTATGTTTTTCGAGGAATATCACATCTGGCGCACCATCTGGACCGACGGGCGGCCCTTGCCCAAGGACGCCGATCCCAGCTGGCTGGGCTATTCCGTGGGACACTGGGAGGGCGACACCTTCATCGTCGACACCGTCGGGTTCAACGACAAAGTTTGGGCGGACTTATCCGGCAATCCGCGCAGCGAGCAGATGCACTTGATCGAGCGCTACCGCCGACTGAATCACGACACGCTCGAGCAGCAGATCACCATCGACGACCCCAAGTCCTACACCAAGGTCTGGGTCAGCCCGCCCAAGCTGCACAAGCTCGAGCCCAAGTGGGAGATCGCAGAGTGGTTCTGCGCGTCCACCGAGTTGCAGACGTATGATAAGGACGTTCGCAAGCCGTCCGGCGGGCAGGCGGGCGAGCCGGGCAAATAGAGGAAGCAAAGGAGGCTGGGGAGGTAAAGGAAGTAGAGGAACAGGCGGCGCCCGGGTTTGTTCACGGCGATTTTTCGTTTCCTCTACTTCCTTAACATCCTCTACTTCCTCCACTCCCTCTTGAAGGAAGAAAGACAATGAGACATCCAACGGTTTTCCTGGCGTGTTTGACCGCCCTGCTTACAGCGATGCTGATTTGTTCGCCAGCCGCGAGGGCGCAGACCGATTCGCAATCGGCTCAGCCCTCCGATGCGTCGAAGGCGCAGGGCGCCGCGCCTCTCTCCCATGATTTGTCCGGCGTGTGGATGCAGTACCGCGACGGCGACGTTCCGGGCACCCCCGGCATGAACGGCGTGAACGAGCACTTCCGTCCTCCCCTCACGCCGTGGGGACAGGAACAAGTGAGCCACGTGCAAGCCCTGCAGGGTGACAAGGCCGTCGCGGGCAAAGAAGACAACTCCGCCTTGCGCTGCGAGCCCAGCGGCCCGCCGCAAGTTCTCATTCTTCCCAATCCGTGGGAGATCGTGCAGATTTCCGGCCGCGTGCTGATGTTCTTCGAGGAGCAGCACATCTGGCGCACGGTCTGGACCGACGGCCGGCCGTTGCCCAAGGATCCCGATCCCAGTTACTTGGGCTACTCCGTCGGCCACTGGGAGGGCGACACGTTCGTGGTTGAAACGGTCGGCTTCAACGACAAGGAGTGGGTCGACCTCTACGGCAATCCGCGCACTTCCACGACTCATCTCACGGAGCGCTACCGCCGGCTAAATCATGACACGCTCGAGCAGCAGATCATCATCGAAGATCCCCGCGTGTACACCAAGCCGTGGGTCAGCCCTCCGAAGCTGCACAAGCTCGAGCCGGGATGGGAACTGGCAGAGTGGTTTTGCGTGCTGGACGAAAACAACGACTATGACAAAGTAGTTCGCAAGCCGGCCGGCGTTGGGCCCGGCTCCGGCAAATGAGCGCGCAACCCGTCACAGTGCTGACGCTGGCCGCTTTTGCTGAAAGTAAAAATTAGGATTGAACGTGCGTGGGCGAACGGGACCGAACAACGGGCACGAAAGGAAAAAATGAAGACTCCAGAACGGGGATTTCGGTTCGATTCCAATCCGACTCAAAATGAAATAGGCAAGAAGCCGGGTGAATCGCCCAAGAGCGTCTTGCAAGCTCCGGCGCGTCGCGCACGCAAATCTGGCGCGATAGCCGCTCTGCTTTTCGCCGCGTCGCTTTTGCTTGCGTTCCTCCCCGCCGTGCGCACCGGCGCGCAATCTGCGCAGCCCTGGCATCTGCCGGACGTTCCCTGGGCCTTCCCGGTGCGGGACAAGGTACAGCCCAAGCTCGACGAACGAACTGGATTGCAGCATGTCCCCGGCAGCAGCAAGGCCTATACGCAGGACCAGATCGATGACCACATGAATCCGCCCGACTGGTTTCCCGACGAGCATCCACCGATGTCCAGGGTTGTCGCGCACGGCGCTCCGGATGGTGTACTGGGATGTGCATCCTGCCACCTGGCGTCCGGCCTGGGGCACCCTGAATCCGCCAATCTTGCGGGCGAATCGGCCGAGTACCTGGAGCGGCAGCTGAGCGATTTCAAGAACGGCTTGCGGTTTGGCGAAGGCATGCCGGATATTTGCAAGAATCTGTCGGACGAAGATGCGAAGGAAGCGTCCGAGTGGTTCTCGAAACTCACGCCGAAGCCCTGGCAGAAAGTGATCGAGACGGACCGCGTGCCCAAGACCTTCGTGAACGAAAGCATCATGCGCATGCCCGCCCCGGGCGGCGGCGATGAGCCCATTGGAAATCGCATCATCGAGCTGCCGGAAGATGTCGGCCGCGCGGAGAGCCGCGACCCGCACTCCGGTTTCGTCGCCTACGTTCCGAAGGGAAGCCTGGCCAAAGGCAAAGCGTTCGTGACCACCGGCGGCGCAGGGAAATCCATTCAGTGCGAGATCTGCCACGGGCCGACGCTCGGCGGTCTGGGCACCGTGCCCGCGATCGCGGGGCACGACCCGATGTACCTCTTCCGCCAGCTCTACTATTTCAAGGACGGTTCGCGCCGCGGTTCGATGAGCGCGCTGATGAAAGGCGTGGTCTCACGAATGACCCAGGACGACATGATTGCCATCGCGGCTTACGTCGGTTCGTTGCCACCCGGAAAGCCGGACAGCGCATCGGCCGCGCCGGCAGCCGGGACTTCGGCGAGTCTCACCGCAGGGAAGAGATAGCGCGTGCGTCGCTGCTGAATCCGCGACGGAGAAAGATCTTCACATCCCACCGCAGTTCTAGTTACTGCGGCTTGTCCTGTTTTGGCGGGTCGAGGGAGGACACGTACGCCGCCAGCGAGATGATGTCGTCCTGCGTCAGGCTGGTCACCACGCCCTTCATCAGTTGATCCAGATCGCTGTTGCGAGCGCCGACCTGGAAGCCCGCGAGCTGTCGCACGAGGTAGTTCGGAGAATGCCCGGCGATCCGCGGCACGGGACCAAGCCCGGACAGCGTCGGCCCGTGGCACACGATACACGCCGTGGTCTTTCCTGCGCCGGTGGTGGCGAGCTCCTTGCCCTTGGCAATCGCCCCTGGCGGCACGTAGGCGGTGAATCCGGCATGCGGGTCGCGGCAGGTCACTCGCTCCGGATCTTGCGGCACTTCGATGATGCGCGAGCCGATGGGCTCCATCTTTCCGCCGGGGCGCACGTATCGCCGGCGGCCTTCATTCATGTAAGTTTCCGGCACCATTTCGGCTTCCACCACGTGGATCCATTTTTGCACCGGCATGCTCGCGAAATAGGCCGATGCCTCCTTGGCGTCTTCCTCGGTCATGCCTTTGGCAATTTCGCTCATGCGGTGGCGTGGATCGGTGCGCAGACCCTGCTGAAAATCGTGGATTTGCGTCAGGAGGTAGTCCACAGTCAAGCCGTTGAGATCAGCCGATTCCGGGTGTCCGCTGCCCGAGGCCAAGTGGCAAGACGCGCAGCCCGGCGTAGCCTTGCCTTCGCCTTTCGCCACCACGCGCGGAAATGGCGCGTGCTCGTCGGGAAACCAGTCCGGCGGATTATAAGTGTCGTCGATCTGGCCCTGCGTGTAGGACTGGGTGCTACCCGGGACGTGCTTTACCTTGCTGTTGTCCTCCGGCGGAAAATCCGGCGAAGGCTCAGGAAACGCCCACGCCAGGTCCATCCCGTTGGCCCAGCGGGAATCCGGAAGCGGACCTCCAAACGCGGGAAGAAACAACAGGGCTATCGCAACCAGCAAAACCGCTGTCCGCATGAAACCTCTCCCGAAAATTATGGCTCCGGTCCTGTCAATGGCGGGTCTCTGACGCCTGCTTCCGACTGCGGAGTCCCAAGCTCATCGCCCTGCGAAAGAACCGTTTCTATATGCTCTATACGAATTCAATCATGAATAAGTTTCGCTGTAAAGAATCGCCTTCAGCCGATTTGATCAACTGCCGATGGCCTTTTGTTCGATGCTCTTGGCGGCCTTTTTGGTAACAGGCGGCGTGGGCAGCCAGCTCTCTCCCCGCTGAACAATGAAGGTGTGCTGGAGCGAATACCACGGCCCGGTTGCCTCCGGAACGGGGGCCGGTTCGTTTTCGTGCAGCACGTAGTTCCCGACCAGCGCGCGGGTCACCCCGAATTGCGAGTCGGTGTTAAGGTGCGGGTCATCCGGCGTGTAGATTTGCGATGTGATCGTTTTGAAGCCCGGCTTGTAAATCAGAAAGTGCAGGTGCGCGGGCCGGTAATTATGGCGCTTCTGGGCGCGCAGCAACGCACCCACTGGTCCGTTCGTGGGGATCGGGTAGCCGGCCGGCTTGATGCTGCGGAAGCTGAATTCTCCGCTGGCGTCGGTGGTGAATTTGCCGCGCAGATTCATCTCCGCTTGCTCGGGGTCCTGATTTTCGTAGAGGCCCACGGGCGATGCGTGCCAGACGTCAACTTCGGCATCCGCCACGGGATTTCCCTGTTCATCCCGCACCCAGCCCTTGAAAAACAGCGCCGGGCCGGGGGTATTGGACCGCAAGAGCGATCCGCCGTTCTCCGTCTTGGGTGAACCCGCCCTCCAGAACGGCCCCAGGAGATTGGCCGAGCTTTCGGTGGCCGCATTGGGGCCATTGTTCAGCAGGCAGACTAACGTGGAAACGCCAAGGCTTCCGGCCATCAGCCGCACTTCATTGTGACTTTCCGTTGTGAGATGTCCGAGCGCGGCGACGTAGTTGATGGCCTTGTCGAATTCCTTCTCCGTGAGGTGCGTTTCACGCACAAATGCGTGCAGATGCCTCACCAGAGACTCCAGAATTTCCTTGCTACGCGCGTCCGGCGTACGGTGCATTTCTTCGAGGACGGCCGCTGTGACTTGGTCGAGGTTTTCGATGATCATGTGGGAACAGGAAGTGACGGAAGTTAAGGAAGTAGAAGAAGTGAAAGAACATCGTTGCCTGCCGCCCGCAAAATCCTGCGCAACGTCTTGTCCTTGCAGCTCCTCAATTTCCCAACTTCCTCTGCTTCGCTCTGCCTCCTTGCTTGATTCTCGCTATTTCGGCGCCACCGGGACTCCCGCCGGTTTGCGCACAGCATCGCCATAGGCGTCTTCTTCGTCGGGGATGCAGAAGAATTCGCCGATTTCCCACGTCGGTTCCAGTTTAAAACGCTGCGGAGGATTGACCCACGTCTTCGTGTAGGCCTTGGGATCATCCATGATAATTTGCATTTCCAGGGTGTCATGATCGAGGCGGCGGTAGCGCTCGGTGAGGTGCATCTGCTCGCTGCGTGGGTTGCCGTAGGAATCGACCCAGGGCTTGTCATTGAAACCGATGGTGTCCACCACATACGTCTCGCCTTCCCACTTGCCGACGGAATAGCCCAGGAAGCTGGGGTCGGGGTCTTTGGGAAGCGCGCGCCCGTCCGACCAGATGGTGCGCCACAGGTGATACTGCTCGAAAAACATGAACATTCTTCCGGGGATCTGAATGATCTCGAAGGGATTGGGGAGCACGAGCGATTTGGGAACGGCCTCCGGCTCGCAGTGCAGGGCCGGGTTATTTTCCTTGCCGGCTACGGCCCGCGGGCCCACCAGCGGCGCCGCAGCGTCGAACTTCGCCTGCCCCCACGGCGTCAACGGCGGGCGTGCTTTTTCGTCGATGCCGTCCATATGAATTGAGTATGGCATCCACACGCCAGACAAATCGTGAGAGAACCCTTTTGGCAGCGCGGCGGACGTCTTGGGTGCAGCTGCTGGAGCCGAGGTTTGGGCAACCGCACTCGGCGCGAGGGCTAGGATCAGTCCGAGAGCCACGGCGCAGGCGCCAACTTCCTTCACGTCCTCAACCGCCTCTCTACTTCCCCGGCCTCTCGCCGGCCGGCTTGCGCACCGCATCATCATAGGCCTTGTCCTCGTCCGGAACGCAAAACCATTCGGCAATTTCCCAGCCCGGCTCGAGTTTGTGCAGCTTGGGCGGGCTGACCCAGGTCCTGGTGTAGGCCTTGGGGTCGTCGATGATGATTTGCAGTTCCAAGGTGTCGTGATTGATCCGGCGGTAGCGCTCGGTCAAGTGGGTCTGGTCGCTGCGCGGATTGCCGTAGGAGTCGTCCCAGAGCTTGTCGTTCAAGCCGACGGTTTCGACCACAAACGTGTCGCCCTCCCACCGCCCCACGGAATAGCCCAGATAGGACGGGTCAGGGTCCTTCGGGAGCGGGCGGCCGTCGGTCCAGATTTCGCGCCAGGTGTGTCCCAATTCAAAAAACATCAGCACGCGGCCGGGAATCTGCGCAATCTCAAATGGATTGGGTAGATTCAGAAGCTTCGGCGGCCCGTCCGGATAGCAGCGCAACTCGGGATTGTTTTCTTCTCCAGGAATGGCCCGCGGCCCGACCAACGGTTTATTGGCGTTGAACCTGGCTTGCCCCCACGCCGTCAGCGGAGGACGCGTCCGGTTGCTCACGGCGTTCATGCCCGGAACTCCCGGCACATCGCCGTCGGGATACTGCATCCAGACGCCGGACAAATCGTGCGAGAGGGGCGCAGCGGCGCCCTGCCCGTTTTGCGCAGCGGCGATTTTGGTGTTCTGAGCGCATACATACGGTGCCAGAGCCAGCGTGCCTGCAAGCAACGCGAGGCATCCAGTGCGCCCGGTCCCGCCCGTGGCGCGTGCCGCGAGCAAACAAAGTCTAGGCCGCATCCAAGTTTCTTCCTCTTTTCCGCCGCAGATTCGTGACGTCGGGAAAAGGCCGGCGTGGGAATGCAAAATTTTAGATGAATTCTCGCAGAAATTATACGCCGACTTGGCGAAGAACCGTAAGCCCACCATCCGCCTCGGCTCATTTCTCTCCCGGCGCCTTATGCCCCCGCGGCTATCTCGACGACACATGCCGACCGCTACTCAAACGCGATGGCAACCCCCAGCTACGCTCACGCTTCTGAACAAAATTGACGCCCGGCCGCAGCAGGACCCGCATGCCTTGCGCCGCCAATTTCGCGGCAAGTTCTGGAACCCAACGGGCGGAACCGAGAAACTCTTGAGATGCCCTTGGCCCCGCTGTATCGTGTGGGCCCGGCGCGGATTCATAGGCTGAAGAGCGCAACCAAGATATCGGGTGGAGGCAAGGGTGAAAATCAAGCCGTGGGTGTTGTTCCTGATGATCGCAGCTCCTGTTTTTCTCGCTTCCTGCGGATCGAGCACGGCGCCCACCACTTATACGATCGGCGGCAACATTTCCGGCCTTTCCGGCAGCGGATTGGTCTTGCAGTACAACGGCGCCAACAATCTCTCCGCCAGCTCCAGCGGCCCGTTTATTTTCGTCAACCCGATCGTGGCCGCAGCCACCTATAACGTTACGATTCTTACGCAGCCCTCCAATCCCGCGCAGACGTGCACGGTAACCAGCGGCGGCAGCGGAACCGCGAACTCAGACATCGTGATCGTGGAGATTGCCTGCGCCAACAACACCTTCACTGTGGGCGGCAGCGTCTCCGGCCTCGCGGGCACGGGCCTGGTGCTGCAGTACAACGGCGCTAACAATCTGACGATCAGCGCCAACGGCAGCTTCACGTTTGCAACTTCCGCGCAAAGGGGAAGCAACTATACCGTCACCATTCTTACGCAGCCCACCGCTCCGGCGCAGACCTGCGACGTGAGCAACGGCGTCGGAACCAACATCAATGGCAACATCACCGCCGTGCAGGTGACTTGCTACAACACGACGGTGACCTACACCATCGGCGGGAGCGTCTCCGCGCTGGCCGGCACGGGCCTAGTGCTGCAGGACAACAGCGGCGACAACCTGCCGGTTAGCGCTAACGGCAGCTTCACGTTCGCCACGCCCGTAGCCAGCGGCGCGAACTACAGCGTGACCGTGCTGGCGCAGCCCGCGAATCCGTTGCAAACCTGCGCCGTGGCCGGCGGAGGCGGGACGGCTACCGCCAATGTCACCGGCATTCAGGTGATTTGCACTACCACCAAGTTCGCCATCGGCGGCACCATTTCCGGGCTTACCGGAAACGGACTCGTTTTGCAGGACAACGGCGGCGACAATCTGGCAGTCAGTTCGGGTGCGACCAGTTTCGCCTTCGCCACGCCAGTGGCCAGCGGAGCCACCTATGCGGTGACGGCGCTGACGCAGCCAACCGGCCAGACCTGCGCGATTACCGGCGGCAGCGGCACGGTGGGAAATGCGGGCGTCACCAGCGTCTCCGTCACTTGCGGAGGCACTTCGTTTAATATCAGCGCGACCGTCTCGGGCTTGCCTGCCAACACCAGCGTCGTATTGCAGGACAATGGCGGAGACAACCTCACAATCACGACAAACGGTATCACCACCGACTTCAACACCCCCGTCGCCACTGGCGCGGCCTATGCCGTCACCGTGCTGACGCAGCCGGCGGGCGCGACCTGCACCCCGGGTGCGGGCGCCAGCGGCAACGTAGCCAGCGCCAACGTCAACGTCGCCGTCACTTGCGCCGATCCTCCCATCGCGGCGGGCGCCGCGCACGTGTGCGCGATCACCAGCGCCGGCGGGGTGGTGTGTTGGGGTGCGAACGATTTTGGGCAGCTTGGAAACGGCACAACCACCGATTCCGCGCGCCCGGTGCAAGTAGTCGGACTGACCGGCGTCGTGTCCGTCACCGCCGGCTACGATTCCACTTGCGCCTTGACCGGAAGCGGCGCCATCTGGTGCTGGGGAGACAACTCCTCCGGCCAGCTCGGCAACGGCACCTATGCGCCGTCCAGTGTCCCGGTGCAGGTGGTCGGTGCAACCGGCGATGAGGCGCTTGGCGGCGTGACCGCCATTTCCGCTGGACGCGATCACGCCTGCGCAGTCACGGGCAACGGCGCGGCTTTCTGTTGGGGCGACAACTCCGAAGGAGAGCTTGGCACCGGCAATTTCAGCGGGTCGAGTGTTCCCGTCCCGGTCGCGGGCCTCGCGAGCGGCGTGGCCTCCATTTCCGCAGGCTCCTACTTCACTTGCGCTGTGACTACGGCAGGGGCCGCGTCTTGCTGGGGACAAGGCTCCTCGGGTCAGCTTCGCAGCGGCAGTCTCGCCAACTCCGACATTCCCGTGGCGGTTGTGGACGCGGCGGGAAAAATTCCGCTGACCGGTGTCGCCGCGGTCTCCGCAGGCCCGGACAACGCTTGCGCGCTGATGAGTAGCGGTGCAGCGCTGTGCTGGGGCGCCAACAGTTCCGGGCTGCTCGGCAATGGCTCCGCCGGCCCAAGCGCCATCGTCGCCATTGCGGCTGGTCCGGAAAATGCTTGCGCTGTGACCGGCGCGGGTGCTGCGCTGTGCACGGGTCAGAACGCAACTGCGCAGGCCGGCGACGGCGGCGGAGCAGATTCCGCCAATTTTGCGCTGATTCCCTGGCTCCCGAGCGGCGTCACGGCCATTGCCGCAGGCGGACAGCAAACCTGCGCCCTCACCACCGCCCGAACAGTCGTGTGTTGGGGATTCGGTCCTGACGGGCAGCTCAATCCCAAGATTTCAGCGACGTACTCCATACCGTAGCCAGTGGGACAGCCACTCCTGGCTGTCCTCTGCAAACTCCTCACGTCGGCAGGACAGCCAGGAGTGGCTGTCCCACTAAATTCCCGACCCCCGCGCCCCCTCTGGAACATCCAATAGTGCTCAAATCTCCAGCCCAAACGGGCAGGTGCCCGCCTAGCCAAACGGCGGATGTAAGCGGGCCTGAGCTGAGGCATCTTGTCCGTGGAGGTAGCAAACATGTCCACAGTTTTGGTTGATCTTTCCGACGCCCTTGCCCGCGAAACCGAGCGCGCCGCGGCCGGCATCGTTGCGGTGCACACCGAGTCGCGCGGATCGTCGAGCGGCGTGGTGTGGCGTCCGGAAGTCATTGTCACCGCGGAGCATGCCTTGCGGCGCGACGAGGAGATTCACGTAACCCTGCCCGACGGCCGCGTGGTGGCGGCCACGCTAGCGGGCCGCGATGCGTCCACGGACTTAGCAGTGTTGAAATGCGCCGAGGCCACGACGCCGCTGAGCGAATCGAGCGACGCTGCGGGAATCAAGCCCGGCAGCCTGGTGCTCGTCGTCGGGAGAACGCGCGCCAGCGGGCCGGTGGCCGCGCTGGGCGCCGTCAGCCTGGTGGCCGCCGAGCGGCGCACCTGGATGGGCGTGCCGTTCAGCCCGTACATCCGCTTGGACGTCGGACTGCAACCCACCGCCGTCGGCGGCGCGGTAATCGATGCGAGCGGAAGTGTCCTCGGCGTCGCTACGCCGCGCTTCGCGCGCTTTGGCGCCATCGCCGTTCCGGCATCCACCGTGAATCGCGTCGTGGATGCGCTCCTGCAAAAGGGACACATTCCACGCGCCTATCTCGGCGTGGGCCTGCATCCCATCCGTCTGCCCGAGGCGCTTCGCCAGTCGCTCGGGCGCAGCGAAAAAACCGCCGCCATCGTGGTCGAGGTCGAGCCGGAAAGCCCCGCGCACAAAGCGGGCATTCTGATCGGCGATTTGCTGGTCTCTTTCGGCGCACACCCGATCGCGCGTGTAGAGGACGTGCACGCGCAGCTGTCCGCCGAATCGATCGGCAAGCCGGTGGTGGTCAAGCTGGTTCGCGGCGGCGCGGCGACGGACGTCACGGTGGTTCTCAGCGAGCGCGCCCAGGGAGGCAAGTGACATGGCCATCCCGGGATTTGGCGAAATCGCGGAGCAACTGCGCCGCTCGACGGTGCTTATCGAATCCGGAGGCCGCGGCGCGGGCTCCGGTGTGATCTGGTCGAGCGACGGCGTGGTGGTTACCAACGCGCACGTCGTGCGCGGCTCGCGCGTGAGCGTGCAGCTGTGGGACGGTCGCGAATTCGACGCCGCGGTGCGTTCGCGCGATCCGCGCCGCGACCTCGCGCAACTGCACATCGACGCGGCCAATTTGCCGGCCGCGCCGCCCGCCGACTCTTCCGCGGTGCGTCCCGGCGAATTGGCCATCGCCATCGGTAATCCCCTGGGATTCGTCGGCGCGCTGGCCACAGGCGTGATCCACGCCGTCGGCCCGCTGCGCGGCCTGGGGCGGCAGAGCTGGGTGCAGGCCGACGTGCGCCTCGCGCCCGGCAACTCCGGCGGACCGCTGGCCGACGCGCACGGCCACGTCATCGGCATCAACACCATGGTCGCGGGCGGCCTGGCCCTGGCCATTCCCAGCAACCGCGTGCGCGATTTCCTCTCCGCGGGTCCGGCGAACGCTTGGCTGGGTGTGACAGTCCATCCTGCGCTAATTCCGCGAGCCGGCGGGGCGGGCAAAACCTTCGGGCTGGTGGTTCTCGAAGTCGAGCCAGGCGGCCCGGCCGATCAAGCTTCGCTTCTCGCCGGCGATATTTTGCTGGGAACGGAAGAGAAGCCTTTCACCGCCGTCGAAGATTTGAGCGCGGCGCTCGAGGGCGGCAATCCGCGCGTGCTGCGGCTGGAATTTCTGCGCGGCGACTACGCCAAAATCCGCCGCGTCGCCGTGCCGCTCGGTGCAGCACAGCCAGCCAGGAGCCCTGTAGCGGCGTGATTCGCGTCTCCATCGTCGCCGCTTCCCCGCTGGCTCGCGCCGGCCTGGAAAATCTCCTGGCCGCGCGCGACGTGGAAGTGGTGAGCAGCCAGGCGACGATTGAGGCCCTCGGAGAATTGCTGGCCGATGCCGTGCCCGACGTCGTTCTCGTAGACGCGAGCGGCGAAGGGTTCGAGCCGCAGCTGCAGTCGATCCTTGCCTCCGGGCTGGCGGCGGACATGAGCGTGGTGTTGCTCGCCGACGGCATGGCTCCGTCGGCTTCGGCGGACGCGCTGCGCGCGGGCGTTCGCGCCGCCCTTCCGGCGGACATTTCACCCGAGCAACTCGTCGCCGCGCTTCAGGCCGTAGCCAGCGGGCTCGTGGTACTGCATCCGTCGCATGCCAATGAAGCTCTCCCGGCAGGGGCGGCCTCGTCCCCCGCGCTCGACGAGCTCGCCGAATCCCTGACGCGCCGCGAGCAGGAAGTCCTGCAAATGCTCGCCGCCGGCCTGAGCAACAAGGAAATCGCCGCACGCCTGAATATCTCCGATCACACCGTCAAGTTTCACGTCGCATCCATCCTGGGCAAGCTGGGAGCCGCAAGCCGCACCGAGGCAGTCTCGCTCGGCATTCGACGAGGCCTCGTGCTTCTTTAAGCTCTCGTGCTCTTCCTGACGAACACACCTGCGGCTCATCTAAACCTTCCTTGAAGATCCCCGTATTTGCCCAGAAGTGTTTGATTTGGCGATTCAAGGAATTCCAAGATCTGCCGAGGAATCAGAAGGAAACATAAAGATGCGGGTGCGTTTCTGAATGGAACGCCGCGATGTTTCACCGCGGTGCATCCGCACGCTCCGCTGAACGAATCCGTCTTAACTCGTCGCGCCCGCTGCGCGGAGGTAGGCTTTCATTTCGAGGGGGAGGGGAGAAGATTCATGGTCTCGACAGTAGAAACCGCACCCGCAAAACGCCGTGACGGCGGCCAAACATCGACGCCGGAAGTCAGCCAGGAAATGCTGCAAATTCTGGTCGACAACATTCAAGAGTACGCCATTCTCACCCTCGACCCTGAGGGCCGCGTGACCACCTGGGCCCCCGCGGCGGAGCGGCTGAAGGGCTACAAAGCAGGCGAAATCATCGGCAAACACTTCTCCGTCTTTTACACCCGCGAAGATCAGGAGAGCGGCAAGTGCCAACGTGAATTGGAAGCCGCCGCGCGCGACGGCCGTTTCGAGGACGAAGGCTGGCGCGTGCGCAAGGACGGCTCGCGCTTCTGGGCCAACGTGGTCATCACCGCCTTGCGCGATCCCAAAGGAAATTTGAAGGGCTTCGGCAAGATCACCCGGGACATGACGGAGCGCAAGCAAGCCGACGAAAGGCTGCGCCAGCAGAACAGGGACGTTCTGGAAATGGCCACGGTGCCGGTGGTCCAGGTGTGGGAGGGCATTCTCCTCGTGCCGCTCATCGGCATGCTGGACAGTTCGCGGACCCAGCAGCTCATGGAGCGGCTGCTGCATCGCCTCACGGAAACGTCCTCGCAAGTCGCGCTGGTGGACATCACCGGCGTTCCCACGATTGACACCCAAACCGCGCAGCACCTCATCGAGACCATCAAGGCCGTGCGCTACATCGGCGCCGAAGTGGTGCTCACGGGAGTCCGCCCGGTGATCGCCCAGACGCTGGTTCACCTGGGCATCGATCTCTCGAACGCCACCACGCGCGCTTCGCTGGCCGCAGGTCTGCGCGTGGCTTTCAATCTGCTCAATCTTCGCGTGGGGGCGGCCGACGCCGCCGGCCGCACGGAACTGGCGTGAATGTGAACGAAACTATCTCGGTGATCCAGATTCGCAACGTCCTGCTGGTGACCATGCCCGCCGATCCGGACGACTCCACCATCGCCGCGCTGCAGGAACGCACCCTGGAAGCGATGAACAACCGGGACGTGCAGGGGCTGGTGCTGGATCTCTCCAAGGTCGAAATTCTGGATTCCTATTTCGCGCGCACCGTCGCGGAGACAGCGCAAATGGTGGGGCTGATGGGCGGCACCACTATCATCGCCGGCATGCGCCCTGCAGTGGCCATCACAGCCACCGAGCTGGGCGTGACCCTCGGCCGCACGCGCACGGTAATGACCGTGGAGCGCGCGCTGGAGCTGGCCGGACAGCGGCAAGTCAATGGGAAACAGCAGAGATGACCATTCAAGACCAGGGCGAAGTGAGGATCGAAACCGAGGCGGACATCGCCGTGGCACGCCGCGCGGTGCGCGATCTGGCGGCCAAGATCGGTTTCGGAATCACCGAAACCGCGCGTATCGTCACCGCCGTATCCGAACTGGGCCGCAACGTTCACAAGTATGCCGGCGGCGGCGTTATGCAATGGCACGCCCTTAAAAACGGGGGCAATGCGGGCCTGGAATTGCGATTCGAGGATCAAGGACCTGGCATCGCCGACATCAACGAAGCCATGCGCGAGGGCTACAGCACCGGCGGCGGCCTGGGAATGGGCCTGCCCGGCGCCAAGCGGCTGATGGATCATTTGGACATTCAGAGCACGGTGGGCAAAGGCACCACCGTCACGGTGAGGAAATGGCGGCGGCAGTGAGCTTAGGGGACGCCCGGAAGTCCCTCGAATACACAATCTCTGTGCCCCTGCACGGCGTGGCCGCGCAGCAGTCTGTGCGCCAATTGGCGCTCACGATGGGGTTCTCCATCGACGCCAGCGAAGAGATCACGTTGGCGGTGGCCGAGCTTACCTCCAATTTGATCAAACATGCCGGACGCGGAACGCTTTTGGCCCGGCAAATTGGCGCAGGCGAACGCGTGGGCATTGAGATTGAAGCCTCGGACCAGGGCCCGGGAATCGGAGACATCGAAAAGTCATTTGAGGACGGTTACTCCACAGCCGGAAGCCTCGGCTATGGCCTTGGGACCGTCAATCGCGCGATGGATGAAGTCGACATCAGTTCCGCACCGGACTGCGGCACACAGGTCACCTGCCGCCGGTGGCTGCGATCTGAGCAACGGAAATCCGGCCGCAGCGCCTGGGAAGTCGGCGTCGTTACCCGGCCACGCACCGGCTTTCGCGAAAACGGTGACGCCTTTGTGGTGAAAGAATGGGGCGACCAATTGCTTGTGGGGCTGATCGACGGCCTGGGCCATGGAGAGCTTGCGCAGAAGGCTGCTCTGGCGGCGCAATGTTACGTGCAAAGCCACTACGACCAGCCGCTGGACAACATTTTCCTCGGGGCCGGCCGTGCCTGTCGTGCCACACGCGGCGTGGTAATGGCCCTGGCGCGCTTTCACACCACGGGGCAACTGGAGTTTGCCAGCCTCGGCAACATCGAAGTGCGCGTGCACAGCGAGCCCGAGCGCCTTCCTCTTACATGCAAGCGCGGTTACCTGGGTGTCGCTGAGATGAATGTGAAAGTCCAAAAGTTCTCCTGGAATCCGCAGTGGCTGCTCGTTCTTCATACCGATGGTTTGCGCACACACTGGCAGTGGAGCGATCTGCCGGGCATTGCGCAGGCCCGCTCGCACTCTGTTGCCGGGACATTGATGAAACAATTTGCCTCAGGACAGGATGACGCCACTGTCCTGGCGGTTAGGAGCAGAGGCCCATGGCCGTCGTAGCGCGACCCGTTTCCCAAGCTGAGTTGGTCGTCACCGTCGGCATCTTGCAGGAAGAGCTCGAGGCGACCAACCACGAGGTCTTGCTGCTGACCCTGGAGCTGGAGCAGCGCGTCGCCGAGCGCACCGCGGAGCTGGCCTCCGCCAATAAGAACCTAATCCGCGAAATCTCGGAGAGAGTCCGCGGCGAAGCAGAAATCAAGAAACTGAACCATGACCTGGAGCGCAGAGCGGCCCTGCTGCAGGCGGCCAATGAGGAGCTGGAGGCCTTCTCCTCCTCGGTTTCGCACGACCTGCGCAACCCCCTCTCGCGTATTCTGGGATTCGCATCGCTCTTGCAGGATTCTGACCAGAAGCTTTCCGACGAAAAGCCCCGCAGATACATCGAAAAAATCGGCGAGTCGGTGCACAAGATGAGCGCATTGATCGATGATCTGCTGCGTCTCTCCTACAGTTCGAGCGCCCCGCTGGTATTGGCGCGCGTCGATATGAACCAGATGATCTCCAACGTGATCAGCGACCTGAGCCACGACGGCCACGCAGAAAATGTGAAATGGCACTGCGGGGTTCTTCCCGTCGTGCAAGCCGACCCGTCGCTGCTGCGCCAGGCGTTCGTGAATCTTCTGTCCAACGCCGTGAAGTATTCACGCGGGTGCGCTCCCCCGAAAGTGGATATCAGCGCACTGGAGGAAACGGCCGAGGATTGGACCGTTCTCGTGCGCGACAACGGCGTGGGCTTTGATTCCTCCAAGGCCGAGAAACTTTTCGGCGCGTTTCAGCGCCTGCATTCCACCGCGGAATTTGAAGGCACGGGCATCGGCCTGGCCAACGTGCGGCGCATCGTCCTGCGCCACGGCGGCAAAGTGTGGGCCGAGTCGCAACCCGCCCAGGGCGCGACGTTCTTCGTCAGCTTGCCCAAGAACCAGGGCCTGGCGGATACTTCCGTGCCCGAGAGCAGTTAGTCATGCAGCGCCGCGTGTTGATCGTCGACGACGAGCCGGAAACGTGCGCCCTGATTCAGAAGGCCGTCAACTCTGCCGGCATGGACGCTGTGGCTCTTACCAACAGCGCGCAAGCCCCTGGCGCCCTGGATCAGGACAAGTACGATCTGGCGTTTTTCGATTTTCACATGGCTTCTCCCGACGGCATCGAGCTGGCCCGCGAGTCGCGCCGGTCTCGATTCAATCGCACAACTCCAGTGGTTCTGGTAAGCGACGATCAGCGCCCCAGCGCGCTCTCGGTTGGGTTTGACGCCGGAGCAAGTTTCTTTCTCTACAAGCCCATCGAGAAAGAGCGCGTCCTCAAGGTGGTGCGCGCGACGCAAGGAATGGTGGAGCGCGAAAGGCGCCGCGTGCGGCGCATTCCCGTGAAGCA
>Ga0210398_10001735_pt1 | contig 21967 bp, 14 predicted proteins | sample IncBWC4OmetaG_FD_161047 | JGI IMG/M metagenome (GOLD analysis project Ga0210398, IMG submission 161047) | Forest soil microbial communities from Barre Woods Harvard Forest LTER site, Petersham, Massachusetts, United States - Inc-BW-C-4-O | ecosystem: Environmental > Terrestrial > Soil >...
CTGTCCTGGTAAAAAATCCGGCGACGTCGTGCCCACCTGCATCCACGATTTCGAAGGCGATCAGACGTATACAGAGAAGCGCGGCCACAATTTCGCCCTCAACGCCACCTTCGATCACATCAAGCCTGAAGACTATGACGCCCTGATCATCCCTGGCGGCCGCTCGCCCGAATACCTTCGCCTCAACCCGCGCGTGATCGAAATCGTCCATCACTTTTCGAAGACCAACAAACCCCTCGCCGCCATCTGCCACGCCCCGCAAATTCTTGCCGTCGCTGACGTCCTCAAGGGAAAGAAGTGCAGTGCATACCCGGCCACCGGTCCAGACGTTACTCTCGCTGGCGGCAGCTACGTAAGTCTGCCCATGACCGACGCCCTCGTTGACGGCAACCTCGTCACCGGCCCGGCCTGGCCCGCGCTCCACTCCTGGCTCGCAAAGTTCCTCGGCGTCCTGGGCACGCAGATCGAACCTTAATTTGAGAGGGAACCGTACGTCGCTTCCGTGACGGCGCCCGATATTTCCCTTTCGATCCGCACTTTCTTAATTTCTGCCATGCGTGGATAATTGTCGGTTCACCACTCCTCGGAAGGGGCTCCGCATCATGGCTAATATCAACACCAAAAAAGGCGTCATCGGTATCCTCACTGGCGGCGGCGACGTCCCCGGTCTCAATCCTGCAATCCGCGGCGTCACCATCCGCGCGCTTCACGAGGGCTATCAGGTTATCGGCTTCCGGCACGGTTGGGCCGGTCTCGTCGATATGGTCCGCGAAAAGGACTACGACAATTCCGACAATTTTCTGGTCCTCACGCAGGAAGTCGTCGACCGCGCCGCACGCACGGGCGGCACTTTTCTTCATTCTTCGCGAACGAATCCCGGTCGCGTCAGTAAGTCCAATGTTCCCGCTCACCTGAAAGACACGTTCACCGCGGAGAAAAACGATCTCACGCCCGAGGTCCTCAGGAATCTTGCGTGGCTGGGCATTGATACGCTCATCCCCATCGGTGGCGACGACACGCTAAGCTACGGCGTCCGCCTTCACAACGAGGGTTTTAAGGTCATCGCCATCCCCAAGACTATGGACAACGACGTCCCCGGCACGGACTATTGCATCGGCTTCAGCACATGCGTGACCCGCACCTTGCAGCTCGTCAATGGCCTCCGCACCTCCGCGGGCTCTCATGAGCGTTTCATGGTCATCGAAGTTTTCGGCCGCTACGCCGGCTATACCGCAATGCTCCCCACCATGGCCGGCGCCGCCAACCGTTGCGTTATCCCCGAGTACAGGTTCGATATCGAGCGCCTCACCGAACTTCTCGTCCACGACCGCAATAAGAACCCCAGCCGCTACTCAACCGTACTGGTTTCCGAAGGTGCCATGTTCGAAGGGGGCGAAATGATTTTTGAGGGCGAGACGGCGGATGCCTATGGCCATAAGAAACTGGGCGGCATCGGAGATATCGTCTCGGACAAAGTAAAGGAACTCTCCAAGAAATTTAACAACGGCAAGACCATCGAAGTAGTTAACCAGAAGCTTGGCTACCTGGCCCGTTGCGGCGACCCCGACGTCGTGGACTCGATCGTTCCCATGGCCTACGGCAATATCGCCCTCGAGTTGCTCTTAAAGGGCATCCACGGACGCCTCGTCGTTCTCCATAACGGCAGGTACGGCAACATTCCCATCGAAACGATTACCTCCACCAAGAAAGTCGTGGACATCCAGGAGCACTACAATACCGTGCGTCTCCGCCCGCAATTCTCCAGCTTTGAGGCCAAGCCGTTGTTTCTCATGGGAAGCTGACCCGCAGTGCCAAAACCATCCTGGCCCGCACTCGATACCGGGAAGGGCCCGCTTTTTGAAGCGGGCCGCCGCGCGGCCACATTTCTCGCTTCAGCTCGCCCCGTTTTGATGTTGCGGAGAATTGTCTGACTGGAAAGATCTCCGAAGCCTGGACCGCCTAGTCCCTTGACCTTTTTGCCATGTGAATAACGGGGAGCGTCAGCCCGTTTTTCAGAGGAACCTCGATATTCTCCACGGCAAGGTAACCTTTCGCCCCGAATAGCCTAGCTCCCGTCAATGTCGCGCCCATTTCGTAGCTCGTAAAACCAGCAGCGCGAGCCGCCGCTTCGCACGCTGCAAGAATTTTGCCGCCGACTCCGCGTCGCGCCCACGCCGGATGAATGAAGAACGCCCGGATCTTCGCTGCGTCGCACTTAGGGTCCAGCAGCGCATCCTCTCGCCCGGTCCAGTGATCGCCGCCATAGAGCGTCTTGCGCTTGCTCCAACCTCCGCACCCGGCAATGACCCATCCCGATCCCGGATTTCTTCGCTCGGCGGTGTTCTCCGCCTCTGACAACGCATCAACAATCCTGGCTTCCGCAACAAGATAAGTCCCGTCGGCGATCAACTGACTGTCCACCCCAAACACCGATTCCAGAGCCCCCTCCATCTGCGCCGGAGTGTAGTCCTCGGCCTGCAGTTCCCGCACGGACGCTTCAATCAACCGCCGCAGCACAGGAATATCCGCTGTCGCGGCCTTTCTGATTCGAATCTCCATCGTGTTCGTCCGATTCATCCCGAACTCTTTCTGAGGAACTCACCGCCGGTTGGGCTCACCGTCCCATGTCCACTAAACTCTCGCTCCACCCAGTGGGCCGTCACAAGGCGCTATCCCTTGGCCCTGCCCTTCAATAATTTCGCGACTTTTTCAATCTCCTCCATCCTCTTGTACATCTGCACGGAGAACACCTCTGTCGTCCCGGTCTTTTCGACTTCCTGCTTCAGTTCGCTCGCTAACTGATACAAGCGATCGACTCCGGCGCGAAATTCTCTTTCGTTCTGCTTCAGTGCGGCGCGCTTGGCACTCTGAGGATCGGGTGTCGTCCTATCCTTTTCGGCGGGGTTCTGAGTCTCGGCCGACGCCGGTGGAGATGGAAAGGGCTTAGTGTTTCGCACTTGTCTCGACGCAGTGCCATGCGTTGCGACCGAACAACTCGCCGCCGCGGCCAGCGTCATCAAGAACCTGCGCCTGGTTTCTCCCATGATCTCCTCCCCAACCGTCCCTCTCCGCTTGCCCCATTCTGTCACTTGTTCCCCTGGTGTGTGCAAGCATTTGTCTGGTCCTCCGTCCACAAGATCGTCACTTTCCGCGCGCGCGGACGTGTATCCGAAGCCCCGCGCAGCACATCCAACTGCCTGTGTCCTAGGAGAAAAGAAAATGCCGCAACGTCCTCTCGGCGAAAATGGACCGCTGGTCTCCGCGCTCGGTCTAGGCTGTATGGGTATGTCCGAATTTTACGGCGCGCGCGATAACGCCGAATCCATCGCCACCATTCACCGTTCGCTCGAGCTCGGCATGAATTTCCTCGACACCGCCGACGTGTACGGCTTCGGCGAAAACGAAATTCTGGTCGGCAAAGCCATTCGCGGCATTCGCGACAAGGTCTTCCTAGCCACAAAATTCGGAATCGTACGCGACAAGGCCAACGCCACTTTACGCGGCGTCAACGGGTCACGCGCCTACGTCCGCTCGTGCTGCGACGCCAGCCTCAAACGCCTCGGCGTCGACACCATCGACTTGTATTACCAGCATCGCGTCGATCCCCAAACTCCGATTGAAGAGACCGTCGGCGCCCTAGTCGAGCTTGTCCGCGAAGGGAAAATAAGGTTTGTCGGTTTGTCCGAGGCGTCCGCCGAAACAATCCGCCGCGCCCACAAAATCCATCCCATCTCCGCCCTGCAATCCGAATACTCCCTCTGGACACGCGATCCCGAAGACGAAATTCGCCCCACCACGCGCGAGCTAGGAATCGCTTTCGTTGCCTACAGCCCGCTAGGTCGTGGTTTTCTCACCGGCCAGATCAAGCGCTTCGAAGATTTCGCCCCCGACGATTACCGCCGCTTTTCGCCAAGATTCCAGGATGAGAATTTCCAGAAGAATCTCGATCTGGTCGCGCGCGTCGAATCCATCGCCAAAGAAAAACACTGCACCCCCGGCCAGCTAGCCCTAGCCTGGCTCCTCGCCCAGGGTCACGACATCATTCCCATCCCCGGCACCAAACGCCGCAAATATTTGGAAGAAAACCACGGGGCACTGCGTGTCGAGCTCTCCGCCCCCGACTTAGCCCGAATCGAAGAGATCGCACCTCGCGGCGCTGCCGCAGGCCAACGTTATCCGGAGCACATGATGGCCCTGGTCAACAAATAACCGTCGCGAAGCTGGCCGGTTTTTAGTTCCCGGTCGTCCGCAGCGACGGGACCGTGAACGTCGCTTTGACTTCTTTGCGTGTGGCCCAGTCGTGATAGGTGTGGCATTCGAAACACCGCGACTCGGCACGCTCCGGACCCGGTGCGTGGCACGCCTTGCACGTCGCGATCCCCGGTAGCAGCACGTCGCTCATCCCCGCGCTGGTCAGCGCCTTTTCATGGCAGCTCACGCAGCTAAATCCACGATGCGCGTCGTGATCGAATTTCGCGTGCTGCAGTCTGCGGCGCGGATCTGTTGCGATGGGAATCCCCGGAAAAATCGGATGGGTCAAAATGTCGGCTGGGCTCTCGCGTAGCCATGGCGGCTCTCTGGGCGTACGCGACTCCGGTCGATAAGTCATTGCGTGGCATTGGGAGCACGTCTTGCGCCACAGTAATTGCTCCGCATCGTACACGCGCTTGGCTATCCACTCATTCCTAGTGTAGACAACCGTCTTCGCCGGTATGGCCTTGCCGGTTAATTCGCGCTCAGGATCGCGCGCTTCTCGCAATTCCGCTGGATGCGCGCGGATATACTCCGTAAACTTCAAGACCAAGAATGCGTGGACTATCTCGGGCTCGTCATGCGGCACGCCAAGGTCAAATCGCTCGTCAAACGACAGCGAGTGGCACGCCGCGCACGCATTTGCGAACTTCACCGGCGCCATCAGCTCCCGCCCGCTCGTCGGTTCGACGGACTGCAGAACTCCCGGGTTGGGTGGGATCCGCTCCTTTTCATAGCTGGCTGCGGCGGATCGATAGTGCGCGTCGGAATATGTCAAATCCGGATCTGCCACACTCTGCCGGTGGCAATTCCCACACTCGAGCTGTACGGTCGGCCCGGTCGGCCCCCGCCGGATCGGTTTCATGTGAACCGCGTGGTTCACCTGAATTGTCGTTCGATGCCACACGCCCCTCAAATCTCCACGCGGCGGCCGAAACTCCGGATGCCCATCCTCGAAACTCTTGATATGTGTTGCGTACCGCGTCGCCCCACTGGCGCTCTCTAAGTCGCCGTGGCACGCCGCGCAGCTCTGATTGCTCGCCGCAACCAGACTCACTCGTCCCCGATGCTCCGTGTGGCACGCCGCACAACCGAGCGCCGCGTGCTGCGCCACGTGATGCAGCGGCGCGTCGTGGCAAGCCAAACAAGCGGCATCGCTGGCCTTTGCCGAAAACGCACCCGCCGTCTGCATATGGCACGCCGCACACTCCGCCTCCAAGACCGCGTGCGCCTTGCTCATCCGCCCGCTCGAATACACGCGCGAGTCCCGCGCGAATCCGTGCCACGCGATCCAAACCAGGGCCAGCGTCAGCAGCCCTACACTCAGCCAAAACTTAGCGCGCTTCAGCCCAGTCGGCCTCTTGAAATAATTCAGGTCGATGCGCTGCGCCAGTTTCTTGGTTGTTCGTGTTCTCGCCACCGGTCACGTCTTCAAAATCGTAAAGCCATCACTGCGTGCACCGCGCCCAGCAAAATCAACGTCAGCGAAAGCGGAATATGCAGCAGCAACCACCCATGCAACAAATGATGAAGCTGCTCTTGCCGCACAAGCTGCCGCGCCTCTTCGCAAATATCCTCCAAGTCCTCGAGAGTCGCCTGCGCCGATTGCGGCATCACTGTTCGCAAACCGGAAAACGCCCCATGCGCTTTGTCTCGGTCGCCAAGGCGCGACCGGCGTTGTCTCGGCTGTTCAAGAAACGGCCGCATTTCACTCAAATAAAACTTTCGCAGGAAAGCGCATTCCTCTTCTGTAAGCATGACGGTCTCCGCGGCGGCGGCCACCGCTCCTCCGCCGCTCACAATAGACATGGACCGTGCTGCGCTAAGTCCCCCCGCTCGCAGAACTTCCTCGCTCGCCGATTTGCCAACTCCGAGCGGCCCGCAAATCGACTCGACGCCGCGATCGGCTTCTTCGCGTAGCAGTTTCTGCACATTTCCGATTTCGTCGTAGATCGTTTCCAACTTGACGTCCGTGGTCATAACCCGCGGCACGTAGTGTTGCAGCGCTGCCCCAAACACTCCGCTCACTACCGTAATCATCAGCAGCCACATCAGGATGCTCGTCAGCGTCCCGCCAAAATGAAATCCGCCGTGAAACAGAATCACCGGCAAGCTCAGCAAACCCAGCCACAAGTGCCCGCGCATCCACGCTTGTGCCCGCCCAATCCGCCAAACCGGCACCCGTTTCCGCGCCCCCAGCAGCGCCGCGAAAATCATGAACGCGAATCCTATCGCGCCAAACGTCAAGCCCAGTGCGCTCCCGCCCCGTGGTCCGCTCGGTGCGTGCACCGCATAGGCCAAGTACACGACGGCGAACAGGGCAAAAATCGCGAGCGACGCGATGGCCCATCCGCGTTGTGTCTTGTCTATCCGCACCGAACATGCCCCGGGCGTGACGGAGACTTCCGTCTGCGCTGTTGATGTCGGGGGCGTTCGGATGGCTCTCGCTGACACATGTTGTGGGTCACTTCGCCGTTCCGCCCCCCAGCATTTCCGAAAAGAATGTCCTCGGGTCCACGCGGTGCGCCGCATCGTGCGGGCACGCGTAAACGCAGCTCGGCTCCTTCAAATGCGTGCACAAATCGCAGGAAGTAGCCTTCTGCTTGACCACCGCTTTCCGTCTCCCAGGACGCTCCAGGTCCTCGACCATCACTTCGAACGGATGCAAATTAATATTTCCGTACGGGCAGTTCCGCGCGCACAACCCGCAACCGATGCACCAGTCCTCAATAATCACTTCCAGCGAATTTCGCCGCCGGATCGATCCCACTGGACACCCGACCATGCAAAGCGGGTCGCGGCATTGTCGGCACGAAGTGGCCACCAAATATTGTTCGAAGCGCAAGCCTTCCCGCACGAGCCGCGTTATTCCGTCGTGCGCGTCGGCGCACGCGTTCACGCATGCATCGCAACGCGTGCAATTCTGCAAATCGAGAATGAGCAAGCTCTGCGCCTCCATCAAGCCCTGCGAAAGGAATTGGTCGATGGGCACACTGCGAACGGTCTGCATCCGTTGCTGATTCTGCGCGCCGCGCTCGGCCGCCACCACTTCAAGGCCTTGCCGCACGCTCGGGAAACGCTCCACCATGTTGCGAAAATCGTCGCCAGAGATACGCACCACTTCCACGTGGTCCAAAGCCGTGCAAGTCGCTGTGCGCACGCCGCCGCCCAGCAAGCCGATCTCTCCGAAATAATCCCCACGCGACAGATACGCAAGCACAAGCTCCCCGCCGGGATACGTCTCCGAAACCTTCACAAACCCTATGCGCACCAGATAAAAACTCTTGGCCGCATCGCCTTGCTGCGCGATGACCTGCCCCGGAGCAAACCTCTGCAACTCCACGCTCCCCTTCAAGTGCTCGATAAAATCCGGCGAGAGATCGGCAAACATCGGCACGCCGCGCAAATGATTCTCAAGCGCCCGCCGCCGGTAGTTCTCGTCGATCTCGGCCCGGAACGACTTGTTCTTCATCATGATGTCGAGCACGTTCCGAAGCATCTCGAACGCCACCACATCCGTCTCCGCGAGCACCGTCGCGGACCGCGGGTAAAAATTCATGCACGTCATCTCGCCGAACAGATCGCCGCGTCCGAGTTCGGCCACTGGATTTCCGTACGCCAGGTCCACGGAGGCATCGATGGGAATCGTTCTGTCGCGAGTCTCCTCGGAGCGGATGTCGGCGTCCCGCGCCGCTAGCGTGCTCGTAAGTTTCTTGAAAAGGCCCTTCGCCCCGCCTTGCGTTTTCACGTGCGCAATCGGCGCCGAAAGAGAGACCCGCGCTTTGCCTTCGAGAATGTAAAAAGCCGTCGAGCCGAATTCTCCCTCGCGGCAAATAATCTCGCCCGGTTGAAATCGCCGTTTGACGATCGCCCCGCGGTTCAGTTCAAGAAAAGTTCCCGAAATTCCCTTGAACACCGGCAATTGCAAAAGCTCTTCCGCTTCGAATCCCTCAGCGTCTGGCCCCGCGGTAATCGAAGTGCCCACAACGGTCTTATTCGTCAACGCGCCCGTCGGACAAGACACCATGCATTCGCCACACGAAATGCAGGTCGAATCGCCCATCAGCGCGTTCAAATCGAAAGCGATGCCCGCCGAATAACCTTTTCCCATCCGCCCGAGCACAAAATTATTCCTGATCTCGTCGCAACCGCGGATGCATCGGTCGCACAAAATGCAAGCGTCGTGGTCCACCGCAATCGCCAGCGAAGAATCATCGATCCCGCGCGAAACAGTCCTTTTTGCAAATCGCGGCTGGGTAATTCCCGCCGCCTTTGCCAGAGTCTCTAGTTCGCAATCGCCCGATTTTTCCTGCCGCGCGCATGGAGACAGATGGTCCGCCATCAAAAGCTCGAGCAAAGTCTTCCGCGCATGCAAAACCTTCTCGGAATTCGTAACCACCTTCATGCCCGGCTCGACAGGCCGCACGCACGACGCCGTGAGCACGCGCGCCCCGGTGTCCACCACGCAAAGCCGGCAAACTCCTACAGGCGTCTCATTCTGCAGATGGCAAAGCGTAGGAATCGGCGTCCCATTCATGCGCGCCGCATCAAACACACTCGTCCCCGGTGCCACCTGGACAGGTCGTCCATCAATGGTGATCTCTATAAGCTCCGGCAGTCTGCTGATGTTGCTCACAATCCTGGTTCCTCGCGTCCCTTGCCGCTATCCTCTGCGCTCCCGGAGACCTGTAGGTAAGTCTTTTTTCCATTTTTTTTCGCTTCTTCACTCACGGCCGAATCCCCACGCGCTGCGGCTCATCCGCTCGCGCCGCCGCCCGAAAGCAGATTTCGCTAGGACACTTTCCTTTCAGCACGTGCGCATCAATCTCTTCTCGAAAATGCTTCAACACGGACTGCACCGGCGCCGGCACAATCTGCCCAAGCCCGCAGATCGAAGTCAGACTCATGGCCTGGCAAAGCTCATCGATCAACGCCAGATCCGCCAGGTACTGTTTTTCCGGCAACCCGCCATGGGTCCAGCGCACCAGCAAATCCGTCATTTTCTGCGAACCCACGCGGCAAGGCACGCATTTCCCGCAAGATTCGTTCCGATAAAAACGCACCGAATTCAGCGCCATATCCAGCATGCACGTCGTATCGTCGCAAACCACAATCGCTCCCGAACCCAGCATGGAACCCGCATCCGCTAGTGCTTTGAAATCAAGCCGCACATCCACCATCGACGCCGGCAAATAGCCCGAAGACGGCCCCGAAGGCGCAAAAGCCTTCAGTTGCCTCCCGCCGCGAATTCCTCCAGCGTAGTCAAACAGCACTTCGCGCATCGGCGTTCCCATAGGCACTTCATAAATCCCAGGCTTTGCCGCGTGGCCGCTGACGCCCACAAATTTCAATCCACGCGAACCGCTTTTACCCTGCGTTTTGTACCACTCCACGCCGCGCGCCAGAATCGGCGGCACATTCAGAAACGTCTCCACGTTATTAATGACTGTCGGTTTTTGCCACAGCCCCGCCTGGACGGGGAAGGGGGGTTTGTTTCGAGGTTCCGCGCGTTTGCCTTCGATGGCCTCAAGCAGTGCAGTTTCTTCACCGCAGATGTAGCCGCCGGGACTGACGAAGATCTCCAAATCGAACTCCAGTTCGCTTTTCAAAATGTCTTTTCCAAGCAAACCTTCGTGGTAGCAGCGCCGCACCTCTTCGCCAAGGATTTCTTCCTGCAAGTGATACTCGTGGCGGATGTAAAGAATCCCGCGTTTCGATCCCGTAACCAGCCCCGCCACGATCATTCCTTCGATCACCAGGTGCGGAAGATGCGTCATGATGAAGCGATCCTTAATCGTCCCCGGTTCGCTCTCGTCCGCATTGCAAACGATGTATTTCTCCTCGCCCGGCTGCTGGCGCACCAAATCCCATTTCATGCTCGTTGGAAATCCCGCTCCGCCCATCCCGCGCAGTTCCGACGCTTGCAACTCCGCCAGAACCCCGTCCCAGTCTTTTGTCCTAGCCAATTTCCGGACAACGCCGTATTTCTCGTCGCCGTAGGGATCGGACGCGCACGGCACGCGCGGGTGCTCCGGATGCGGTTCGGGAACCGCTTCGCCACCGATCGCCCTGCGCGCAATGGCTTCCGCCGATGCTGCCGTCACACCCGTGAAAATGTGATCATTGATGGAAACCGCCGGCGCGTGATCGCACCGCCCGAGACAGGAAACATCGCGTATCAGTACATCGCCAGGAGCGCTCTTCAGGAAGCGCTGCTCCAAATCCGCCCGCAACTCCGAAGCCCCATTCAAGTGGCAGCTCATGTCTGCGCAAACGCGGACATCTGCTTTCGGTGGCGGCGCCAGATGAAAATGTGGATAGAAACTCGCGACACTATGAATTTGGTAAAGCGGAGTTTTGGAACGTTGGGAAAGCGCTTCGAGTTCCGCCTTGGGCAAGAAGCCGCGGCGAAGCTGAATAGCTCGCAGGTCGTCGAAGATCACGGCGCGGCGTCTCGCATCGAAAGGCGCCGGGCGAGTTCGATCGCGCGGCGTAAAGTGTGGTACGGATTTCTCTTGCATACTACTGGCGCTCTGACGGCCTGTAAATAGAAGCCCGTTGCCTTTTCGCACCACGCCGCGAAAAAGACAACGCGTCTGACGCATCTTCCAATCGATAATTGGGCGAACCATCGTCCGTCGTTGCGAATGCAAATTGCCTGCAAATCCTGTTGGCCTCGCGCCACGCTGTGCGTTGTCTTTCTGACACTTACCTTGGCCGCGCGAATCTCGGCGGCCAAGGACGGCCGCGCCGACCCTCGAAATTCGGCCTCCGCGGCCACCGAATCAGCCACTGCGTCCGGCACGGCGGTAGCCAAACTTTCCGATTCGAGCGCTGAACCCATAAAATATATCGGCCCCGGCTCTTGTGCCGCCACAAGCTGTCACGGCAGCGTCAAACCCGTCGCCGGCAGCCGCATTCTACAAAATGAGTACTCCACCTGGATCATCAAGGACAAACACAGCCACGCGTATCAAGCGCTGACCGGAGACATCGGTGAACGCATCGCCCGGATTCTGAAACTCAATTCGAAAGCCGAAGAGGCGCCAAAATGCCTCGCCTGCCACGCGCTGTACACGGCACCGGAACAGCGCGGCCGTCCGTTCGAATTGTCCGAAGGTGTTTCCTGCGAAAATTGCCACGGCCCGGCATCAGCGTGGCTCGGTCCGCACACAACACGCGACTGGCCCCACGAAAAATCGGTGGCCCTCGGAATGCGCGATACGCGCGACGTAATTCATCGCACCGAAAAATGTCTCGAGTGTCACCTGGGCACGAAAGAAAAATTTGTCGACCATGAAATGATTGCCGCTGGCCACCCGGACCTATTCTTCGAACTGGATTCTTTTTCTGCTGTCATGCCGCGTCACTGGAAATCCCCGCGCGAATCCGCTTCCGGCACACTTGTCGAAGATGCCGCGTGGGCCGGCGTGCGCGATTGGGGCGCCGGCCAAGCTGTTCAGTTGCGCGCGGAGATGGACCGTCTGAGTTGGCGAGCCAAGGGCGAGCGCTTCGATAAGAAAGACGTATGGCCCGAATACTCGGAGCTTTCTTGTTTTGCGTGCCACCACGCGCTCGTGCCGGCGAAGGATAGCTGGAGGCAGGAGCACGGATTTGCCGGGCGGCGTCCCGGCGATCCGGCGTGGAACAGTTCGCGCTACGCGGTGTTTCGGTTGCTCGCCAGGCAAATTGATTCCACGAACGCGCAAGAACTCGATCGCAGGTTGCTCGAAGTCTCGGACGAAATGTCCAGGCTAAACCCGGATCGCAAAGTTGTCGCAGCCTCGGCGTCTGCAGCTGGGCCGCTGGTAGAGCGTTTTGCCGAGCGGCTCGCGGCCATGCCATACGATCGTGCTGTCGTGCTGCGCACGTTGCAACTGATTTCGGACGAAGCGGAAAATATTTCGCTGGCCGACGAGCGCGCCGCCGAGCAGGCGGCGATGGCGATGGATTCGCTATACATCGCGTACAGCAAAGATGCGAAGCCCGCCAATGCCGAAGAGGTTCGCGCGATCATCAACGAACTCTTCCAGCAACTCGAGAATCCTTCGGCGTACAACGCCGACCAATTTGCTTCATCACTGCGGAAAATCCGCGCGCTTCTTCGATAGCCAAATTTTGCGCAGGCCTGCGATAATCACACTCAGGAAAGTACGTGGTCGCTCCCGATTTGCGCCAGCCTTTCTCGCGCGGCGGATTGGACGTATTTCTGTGAATCGGTTTGAGAACTGGTTTTGTGCATCGTCGTACTGGCGGCGCATGACGCGCAAGCAAGTAATTCCGTGGCTTTTGTCCGGCACGGATTTGGGCGAACACGTGCTTGAAATTGGCGCAGGGCCGGGCGCGGCAACGGAGGAATTGCGAAAACACGCCGGACGAGTAACGAGCCTCGAATATAACCACGCATTTGCCGCCGGGCTTCTCGAGCGAATTCCAAGCGCAAACGGCGATGTTTTGCAGGGGGATGCGTCGGCGCTGCCTTTTCCGGAGAGAACATTTTCCGCAGCCGTCGCCGTCCTGGTGCTGCATCATTTGAAATTACCGGAATTGCAGGAGCGAGCCTTCGCGGAAGTCTTTCGCGTGCTGCGGCCCGGCGGGGTGTTTCTGGCGGTTGAGATTCAAGATGGATGGCTGCAGCGCATCGGGCACTTTCGCAGCACGTTTGTACCGCTTCGACCGTCGTCCGTGCCCCAGCGACTTGCGGCGCTCGGGTTTTCAAGCGTGTCCGTAGATTTTCTACGCGGCGCGTATCGTTTACGAGCTTTACGTGCGCGGAACGCCGACCATTCCTCGAAAAGCGACGCGTTGACCCAGCCGCGCCCTGCACTTAGCATGAAATGATGGTCGCTCGGGCCAAGCTCAAATTCCCTCCCGGTCCTTCTTTCGGGCTCAGACGCTGGTCCCTGGGGCCTCTCAATAGCGGCGATCCGCTGAAATATTTCACGGGAATTATCCGCGAGTACGGGGATGTTGTCGGGCTTCGTATTTTTAATTTCCGGATTCTTTTGATCAACCATCCGGATCACCTTGAAGACGTGCTGGTGAATCACCCGCGAAAGTTTATAAAGGGCCGCGTGTTGCAAGCCAACAAGCGCGTTTTTGGAAGAGGCCTGCTCACAAGCGAAGGGGATTTCTGGCTGCGGCAACGGCGGCTGGCACAGCCTGCCTTTCACCGCGCGCGGATCGCGGGCTACGCCTCGACGATGGTGGAGTACACCGAGCGGCTGCTGCATACGTGGCAAGACGGCCAGGAGCGCGACATCCATAAAGAAATGATGCGACTCACGCTGCAAATCGTCGGCAAAACGCTTTTCGATGCCGACGTTGAACGAGACGCGCAAGACGTCGGCAAATCGCTGGAACTTCTGCTCGAACTCGGTGCCGATTTCCGGCGAGCACTTTTTGTTCCGCACTGGCTGCCCACGCCGACCAATATCCGACTGGAACGCGCCGTCCGGCAAATCGAAAAAGTTCTCTACCGAATTATTGCGGAGAAACGCGCTTCGGGCCGCGATGCGGGCGATCTGCTCTCCATGCTGCTGGCCGCGCAAGATGAGGATGGCTCGCGCATGACCGACAAACAGCTTCGCGACGAAGCCATCACGCTTTTCCTGGCCGGACACGAGACTACGGCAAATGCGCTCTCGTGGACCTGGTGGCTGCTGGCGCAGAATCCCGCAGTCGAAGCGAAGCTCCACGCCGAGCTCGGAGCGGTGCTCGCGGGCCGCGCGCCTTCACTCGACGATCTGCCAAAGCTCGTTTATACGAGTCACATCGTCACCGAGTCGTTGCGACTCTATCCGCCGGTGTGGGGAACGGCGCGGACGGCTATCGAGGAACACGAGATTGCGGGTTACTCGGTGCCAAAGGGCTCCGGCGTTTCTTTTGCGCCCTGGACGGTGCATCGGGACGCGAGATGGTACGAGGCGCCGGAGGAATTTCGCCCTGAGCGATGGCAGGGCGACCTGCTGAAACGGTTGCCGCGTTTCGCCTACTTTCCGTTCGGGGGCGGGCCGCGCCAGTGCATCGGCAACACGTTCGCGCTAATGGAAACGGCGCTGATTCTCGCGACGATCGCGCAGCAGTACCGTTTCCGGCTGGTTGACGGACATCCTGTGGTGCCTCTGGCGTCGATCACGCTGCGGCCGCGCCACGGGATTCGTGCTGTTCTCGAAGCGCGTCCGGCCCAGATCCGGGTCGCCTCTGGCGACAAAGACCTCCGCTGGGTACTCAAGCGGCCGCAAGACAGCCCTCCCTTTCTTAAGCGGTAGGTCCCTGAGGACTCGCCGGAAGAAACTAGAAGTGGAAGCGCAGTCCGAATTCCATCTGCCGCGGACTGTAGGAGGTTGCGGACGCCGTGATCACTCCAAAAGTGGTCGGGCTCCCCAAGGCAAAGCTTGGCGCGCCGAGCACCACATGGTTCAACACATTGGTGCATTGGACGATCAGCATCATGCCATACCGCTCGCGGAACGTAACGTCTTTAGTTACCGTCATGTCGAGATCCCATCCGGGCAGACCGCGGATAACGCCTCCGCCACCGGCGCTGGTGTCCGTCGGAAGGGCATAGCGGAACATGTTGTACACCGCGTTAGGATTCGCGAAGAGGTTAATTCCCGTTCCTCCCTTGGCGGCATTGCCGGCGCTGGCGACTGTAGTGGACGACGTGACGCCGTAGTTAGCCGAATTACCCGCCGTATAGGGTCCCGTCAGGACTGCGTTCTCTCCCGTCGTGCCAAGGGTTGTGACACAAGAGACCTCTCCCCAAGCGGATTGGCAACTGGAAGTGTCATTTCGCACCAGAAGAGGAGCTCCGCTGAAGGCTGTGAAGAGAGGAGCAATGGACCATCCTCCGAGCAAATGTCCCACAATCCCGTGTTGCCCTTTGAAATACGGCGGCTGGTAGACCATGGAAAGGTTGTATAGGAACTTGTAGTCAAAGGATTGGGGGCCATAGCCGTAGTGCAAGTCAAAGGGATTGGGCACGCTGGTGGAACTCGTCGCCTGCGTGGTATCTCCGGTCCCCAACGACCGGCTCCAAGTGAAATTGGAGCGGGCGGTTATCCCGTGCCAGTCGTGCGCAGTGAGCGAGACGAAGGCGCCATTGTAGTTGCCCCAACCCATGCTCGTCTCCATGAAGATGCTGTTTAACTGGTTCTGGCTGTAAACACTCGGGAAAGCGGTGGGTACGCCTTTCGCGTTCAGCGAAGTGGCAGTGCCGAAGGTCATAGGCAAGGCAGACCACATAGGATAGAGCTGAACGTTCTTGATGTTGCTGCCTTGACTCGCTATTACAGCGGCCGTGCAGCTCGAGAAGCCCTGGCAGAAGTTCGATACCCAGTTGCCGGAAGCGTTTTGAAATGCACCTGGTGCGTTTGCGGGCATCGCGAATGCGTTCTCAAAGAAAGCTTGTGGCTGTACAGAGGACACGGGGGTGGTAGGGCATACACCGCCGGCACCTTGGCCGCACAGCTCTGTATAGAGGTTGGTAAAGGCCGTCGCAAACGATTGCCCGCCAAGGGCGGTCATGAACGGCACGGAACTCAGGTCAATCGCTTGGTACTCGTTGCGGATTCTGCGACCGATGTAGCCGACCTCCAGCATGATTTTTGGCGAAAACTCCCTTTGGATGGTCAAAGAAAACTCATCGGACCGCGAGGGTTTGAAGTTTGGATCAATCTCGGATGTGTCTCCCGCCGGGGCGGAGGTAATACCGCTGAAGTTTGGTTGGGCGAGAGTAGCTGAGGGTGTGGGAAGAGGAGCAACGAGCCCATCTGTGCCGATGCGGAAAGCATTCGTGGGATTCACATTGCCTGCTCCATGGCAGATTCCGTCCATGCCCGCGCCTGGGCAGGTGATCGGCTGCAAAGAGCCCGCTCCAAGTAGTGGCACCAAAACCAAATCCACTCCGTTGAGGCGACCAAAGATGCGGCTCCATCCCCCGCGGATGACTGTGTTCCCATTGCCGAGAACCTTGCCAAAGAGCCCGTTTTTGGACGAAGGCCTCCAGGCTGCCGCAACATGGGGACTGAAACCGCCGTAGTACGGGTTGTATGGATATTTGTTGCCGGTGTTGCCGACGAGCTCATAGCCGATCTCCGGAAGATAGACGTGCCCGTTCAGCGCCGCTTGTTCGCGGTTGCGGAGGAAGTTTTCCGCGGTGACCTGCTGGCCGCTGGCGTCGACAAGGGTGGTGTCCAGCCCCGACGTTTCGTATGGAGGCATCTCCAGCGTCCAGGCGAGACCGTAGCTAAAGGTAAAAGACGGTTTCATGTGCCAGGAATCACTAAAGTAAACGTTATAAGTCGGGACGATGCTGTGCGACCTCACAGGAGGGAACACGGTTGTGCTGGCGTTGCCGTTGAGAGTCAGGTTCGGACCCGAACGGGAGGCGATAACCTGGGGCAGAGTGATAATTCCAAGGGTCTCCTCGTAAAGCTGAGCCCATGTGCTGAGTTGATTGCCAGGCAGACAATTCGTGGTGATGGTAGCGGTGCAGGGCTGGGGCGCCCAATTGGAACCGGACGGCAGCGACATCGCGCTAAAAGAGGAGCCTCCGCTCACATACGTAAGGCCCGTAAAAGTAGACACGCCATTGTCGTCACGTTGGTGGATGTCGAGAGTGTGCTGGTAGTTCCCGCCAAACTGGAACAAGTGATTGCCATGAATCAAGCTTAGGTCATCACGGAGCGCGTGGTCATGCCCGTCCCAGAAGCGCTCGCGGACATCTTGCGTATCCACGTTGTAAGGGATAAATGAATTGGAGGTTTCGCCCCCGATTTCAAGCGGGGCGGGCAGGTTGGCGAACTGTGGAGGGGCAAGAGCTGAGTTCCACAGCCAAAAGTTGCGGGTGTAACTGTAGTGAAAGTCGTTTGTAAGATAAGAAGTAATGTTCGTGGTGAGTCCAGCGACGTAATAGGAAGGAACAAGGGGCCGGCTAATCTGAGACTTGTACTGGCCCAGCGTGTCACCGGGAAAAACGCCTCCCACATCCACCTGGTTTGTGGTGACATTCTGGAAACGATAGTAGCGGTAGCTGCCGGTAAGGTGCCACATTTTGCCGAAGTCGTGATCGAGGCGCACTACGCCAAAGTTCGAGGTCACTGGCAAACTAACCGGGCTGCGGTATCCCTGAGTGTTGAGCCCGTCGCCGACTGCTCCGCTGCTGGCGGCCCCTAACTGATCGTTGGGCAGCGGAAGCATCTTGTTCCATATCTGCGAGACATACGTATTGATCCCGATGCCGCGCGGGTCGCAAGCTAATGCGCCTCCTGCGCCACATCCCGAAGTTCCCGCTGGGTAGGTCGTGGTTTGATGTGTGAAAGGGTCTGTTACCGTGACCGGGTATGGATTCAGATTAAACGCGCTTACACCGCCGGGATCTTGGATCTGGATTACGCCCGCACGCAGCGCGGCAGAGGGCACGAACTTGTCCAGGGTAGTGCTATACGGGTAGCGAAGCCCTTCATAATTCACGAAGATGTAAGTCTTGCCACCCCAGAATGAAGGAGTTAGAGGACCCCCTACCGCGCCTCCGAATCGGTTCCGATGCGCTTGCGGAATGGGTTGGCCGAGCCGGTTGTTGTCCCAAGAATTAGCTCCCCCAACTACGTTGTTGAGATAATACTCGTAAAGCGCACCGTGATATTGGTTGGTGCCGCGTTTCGTCACCATCTGTACCTGGCTGCCTGCGGAGCCGTTGAAATCGGCAGTCTGATTGCTCGTGTTGACTCTGAACTCCTCGATGCTCTCGACTGGCGTTGGGATAACGCCTGTTGCCGCGCCGCCAGTGGTCACAGGGTTGGTGTTGGCGAAACTGGGCGTGTAAACGTTATTGGAGCCCGCCATGTCGTCGGATATGTTGCCGCCATCGAGCTGATAGGTATTCTGGTCGTTTACGACTCCCGCTGTATATCCATTAGGGGTGACCGCAGGCTGAAGGGTGGCTAGAGCGGCCGTTTCCCTCCCAATATTAGGCAGCATCAGAAGGGCGTCACCGACGATGGTGGTGCCGACTGTGGAATTCGTAGTTTGAAGGTTAGCCCCAGCGGCGCTGACCTCGACCGTTTCGGCAACCGAACCAACTTCCAGCTTGAAATCGACCGTCAGGGGCGTGCCCACCGTCACGCTGATTTCACTAAGCTTCGACAAGCGAAAACCAGTTTTATTCCCCGTGATTTGGTATTCGCCGGGAGGCACGTTTGCAAACAAATAGCGTCCCGCCTCGTTCGATTCAGTTGCGCGGGGCGTGTTCGTGGCTTTATCGACGAGTGTGATAGTGGCGGCGACGACAGCGCCGCCCGAAGAGTCTGTGACGAGCCCAGCCACGCTCCCGGCGTTGGCCGCTTGTCCCTTGGCCGCCGTGGGAGTCATGGCAAACAAAGAGAGACTTACCGCAAGAGATAAAACAAATCCATTGGCTGACATTGCGACGCCTCCTGAAGGAATTAGGATGGGGACATGGACGGGACCCATAGGCACACGGGGATGAATACATTGGATTCTACATCTTGAGGTGAAACTCAGATGTTCCGCCATAGATTGCCAGCCAACTTGCAACCTAGACCTTGATGACCTTAACTTCCTGCACGCAAGTCTTTGACCAAGTTGTTTCCGAGAAGCTAACGACACTGCTTGCCGAAATCTACCCTAGCTCCACGCAAACCTTAGGAATACAACTACGCGTCGCCATGTTTTCCGCGAAACTCTCATAGGGCTCTCGGACATAGCAACACTCTTGGCTAGGTGACTTGTTGCAAAGGGCCAACCTAATTGACGGCTATATATTGCCGTGCTCGAATCTTGTCAACATAAATGTGATAAGACGCAAGAATCTGATACGGAAATTTGAAGGATAGTAAAAATTGATTCTCCCCCCGCCAAGCAGAGTGGCTCAGGGTCTGCAGCTGTTCACCGTCGATAAATACCATGAACCGCGCTTCCAAACTGCAGGAGCGGCCTGTTTTTGGTTTTGGAGTTCGAGGATGTCTCTTCGAGTGTCGTCGGAGCCGAGCAGTCAGTGGGCGAAGGAATCGCCGCGGGCCACTAAGAGGGTCGCCGGTTTCAGGTTAGAGAGACAGTGACGTGAAATAGTTCTTGGAGGCCAGTGCTACTCCTTGAATTTTTTGCTGGCGGTGGCCTGTTTTTGGTTTTGCAGCTCGAGGATGTCGGCGCGGGTGTCGTAGGAACCGAGGAGCCAGCGGGCGAAGAAATCGCCGCGGGCCATGTCCACATAACTGACGATGGGCATATAGGAATGGCGCATGCCGGGGTAGATTTGGATTTCGAAGCGCTTGTCGGCTTTGATGAGGGCGTTGGCGACGCGCATGGTGTTGACCATGTTCACGTTTTCGTCCATGTCGCCTGTGGTGAGCATGAGGTGGCCTTTTAGGTTTTTGGCGAGGTCGGAATTTTTGTCGATTTCGTAGATGAATTTTTCTGTGCCGTCTTTTTGTGCTTCTTCGCGGACGCCGTGGTATTTCTCGCTCCAGTCGCGGTTGTAGACGTTGTTGTCGTGATTGCCGGATTCGGACCAGCCGGCTTTGAAGAAATCGGGATATTGCAATAGGGCTGCGGCGGTCATGAAGCCGCCGCCGGAGTGCCCCCACATGCCTACGCGGGAGAGGTCGATGAAGGGGTGCATAGCGGCTAGACGCTCGGCGGCAACTTTTTTGTCAGCTAGGCCGTAGTCGCGGAGATTGCCGTAGCCATAACTGTCATACCATTTATTTCGCTGGGGACTCCCACCGCGCGCGCCGACTTCGATGACGATGAAACCGAGCTGGGAGAGCGGGACGTTGGGACTCTTGGGGGAAAAGGTTTTGTTCACTTGCTCGGTTTGCGGGCCGGGATAGACATACTCGATGAGCGGATATTTTCTGGTGGGATCGAAGTCAAAGGGTTTGTGCATCACGCCGTATAGATCGGTGATGCCGTCTTCCGCTTTGACTTTGAAGACTTCGGGGAATTTGAAACCGGCGTCGAGCAATTGGGAGACGTCGGTGGTTTCCAGATCGAGAAGCTGGGCGCCTTGCGCTTCGATGAGGACGGATTTAGGAGCTGTGTCGACGCGGGAGTAGGTGTCCGCAAAGTATTTGCCGGAGTCCGACGCGCTCAAGGCGTGAGAAAAATTGCCCGGAGTTAGAAGCTGAAGGCCGGTGCCGTCGAGGTTGATGCGATAGAGATGAGTGTAATAGGGATCTTCGGCGTGTTCGCGGCCGTTGGCGGTGAAATAGAGGGTGCGGGATTTTTCGTCCAGAGAAACGATTTGATCGGTGACGTACTCGCCCGAAGTGATTTGGTTCTTCAGTTTGCCGGCCGCGTCGAAGAGGTAATAGTGGCCCCAGCCATCGCGCTCGGACCACCAGACTAATTCCTGGCCGTTGCCGGTGAGACGCAGCGGCTTCAGGCTGAGCCAGACGTTGGAACGTTCTTCGATGAGCGTTTTTGAGGCGCCGGTTGCGGTGTCCGCGACGCAACGTCGATTTTACGAAAATCGCGGTTGGTGCTGGTGAAGTAGAGCTTGTCGGCAGTGTCTGAGAGCCAGCGCGGGCTGACGCGCGTTACCGGCATTTGCGCGCCCTCCTGCACGCCTTCCTGTTCTTGGCGAAGTTCTTCGCGATCGCGCTCGACGAGCGGCGCGTCGGAGATGCGCAGTTGCTGCTCAGGGAAATTTTTGGCTTGTACGACGACGAGTTGTTTTGTTGCGACCTCGAGAATTTCCAGTTGTGAGCCGGGCATGATGTCCTCGCCGGGAAGCGGGTAGGGATAAGCTTCGAGCGTGGGGCGGGGACTCGCGAGAGAGTGGATGACCCAGAAGTCGGGGACTTTGCGATAGTCTTCGCGCATGACGGCGAATTTTTTTGAGTCTTTGGACCAGTGGACGGTTATGGCCGGAGCGCGAATGCCGGCCTTGTTGGTCTCGCCCTTGTCTTCTTTTTTTAGTTCTTCTTCCTGTTCGGGCAAGATGCGGCGCGCGTAGCCGAATTTATCGACACCGCCGGTGGTGAGTTGGGTCTCGACCACCGTTGTGTCGCCGGCTTTTTTCAGAGCTTTGGCGTAATTGTCGGCGTCCATCATGAAAAGATTTTGCCCACGGGCGAAGACAACGGTTTTTTCGTCCGGAGAAACCGCGGCCCACATGGATTTTTTGCGCATGGGCTCGGCCTTGTCGAGACGAGTGACTTTACCGGTGGCCAGATCGTATTCGAACGACAGGATGCGCGGCTCCTCGGGAGGCTCTGGCGGCTGGCCGGCACGAGCCCCGCGCTGGCCCTGCAGCTCGGTTTGCTTGCCTTCTTTCTGCTTTTCATCGTTCTGCTTGATTTCGCTTTCGTTGCCTTGCTGGCTGCCGTCGTCCTGTGCTTTTTTTTCGGGCTCATTGGGGACGACACCGTCTTTGCGGATTTCCACTTCGAAGGCCATGTGCGTGTCTTTGTCGACGAGTTTGAGGCGCTTGATGGGGAGATGTTCGGCGTCGTATGGGAAATTGGTGAGCGAAGAAAGAGCGGCGGCGATTTTGGTGTTGTCCCAGAGGGGGGACTTGGATTTTTTGACCGGGTCAACGATGTAATACTTCGTGCCATCGGTGGTGCGGTAGCTGTACCAGAATCTGTCGGAGAGAGTGAACCAGTGTGGAGTTACGGAGAGGTCGAAGACGAGTTTGTTCATGCTGTCGGGCAGGAAACGGGCTTCGAGAGCGTAATTCGGGGCAGAC
>Ga0210398_10001736_pt1 | contig 21952 bp, 20 predicted proteins | sample IncBWC4OmetaG_FD_161047 | JGI IMG/M metagenome (GOLD analysis project Ga0210398, IMG submission 161047) | Forest soil microbial communities from Barre Woods Harvard Forest LTER site, Petersham, Massachusetts, United States - Inc-BW-C-4-O | ecosystem: Environmental > Terrestrial > Soil >...
GGGAGTGTTCTTCGAAGAGCCGGCGGTATTCCTGGTTCGATTCCAACAGGGACTGCCGGATATCATGCGTCGTGATCGGCATCCATTCCCTCCAGGGGTGCAGAAGCGTTCACATAGCTGTAACAATTACCACAATTCGGCTGTGGAAGCCAAGCGGTAAGCTGAGGGCTCACTACTGCTGCGCGGCTTCTGTGTACTTTGGGTTCTGCGGGTCTAACTCGTGCGCACGTCCGTATGCGGCGATCGCAGGAGGCAATTCAGCGGCGCGTTGGTAGGCGATGCCAAGATTGAACCAGTTGGTGGCACTTTTTGGCTGCAGTTTTACGGCGTCCTTCAGCCAGCGAATTGCATCCTCATTGCGTCCGTCCTGAAGCGCATCGTAGCCCCACTTCGCCTCCTCGTACCCCACCTTGCCCGAAAGGTTTACCACCGGGCGGCCGAGCGTGCAGCCCCATAACCCGCAAAGCACCAGCATGAGTGTGCTTGCACCGTAAGCGAGACGGCGCGCCGGATCCGCAATAGCAAATCCGACGAGGACACCGAGCACGGCGCCGGCCGCATGTGCGACATTCGCCACAACAAATATGTGGGTGAGTGTCGTGACGATGCAAATGAAAAACCAGCCAATGAACAGGTCGATGGTCCGTTTGTCGATAGCGCCTTTGAAGCGCTCATCTCGTGCGGAAAGGACCCAGAGCAGGCCAAACAGGGCGTAACCTACTCCAGAAAGGCCGACGCCGCCGCGGTCGAACGCAAAGTCCAAGGAGTTAGAGCCGATGGCGAAAAGCACAAATAGCAAAATTGTCTTGGTGTGGCCAAAGACACGTTCGACGACTGTCCCCAGTATCCATAGCCAGTATAGGTTGAACACCAAATGCAGGATCCCGAGATGCGGAAATATGGCGGTTAGCAGACGCCAAAGCTGACCGCGGCGAATTTCGGCGCTCTCAACCAAGAAAGAAATATTCACACCTGAATACCAAGCGACCGTAACCGCGATCGCCAGAACAGATAGCGCCGCGATCACCGGATATTTCGGGATCTCTGTCCATTTGGGAAGCTTGATCGAGCCAGTTGACTCTTTTGCTGCGAGTGTGATTAGAGGCGTGCTCCGACTCATTCGGATTTCCGGAACTGACTACTAAACCGCACTCTAGGTTAACAAACAGTGGGCCTGAAGGCGCCCCCGAGTAGAAGTGGTGGCTCGTATCGGTAAAGCTACTTTATCGATTGGGAGATGGGCCGGGCAGGACGCCATCGGCGACTTTGGACAGGATTTTCCAGATGCGGTCGAGCCAGTCGCGATGTTCAGGCTTCATTAGGACTGAGCGGAGGCAGAGGACTGCGTCTTCCGGAGCGCCCGTTAGATTGCGCTGCGCCGCAAAAAATCTTAACGGCACGCGAATTAGAGCTAGATGCAAATTTTGTTTGGCTGCGGCGTCGAAGATGCGTTGAGACAGCGCGGAGATTTCGGCCACTGTTTTTGCGCGCGGCGCCCATACGATGATGTCTAGCTCGGGCACGAACGGCAACATCCAGTGCGCGTCGCCCGCAAGCCGCTCGGCGAACCGCACCGCCGCCTCGCGCGACGCTTCGAGCATCGCGGCAAATTCCCCGCCTCGGACGAGTGGCAGCAGACGTTGCGTCGCCCACAGCGCGACGGCGGAAGCTCCGGGACGCGAACACTCCAGACTGATTTCGCCGAGGTGAAGATCGGAAGAAGTGAAATAGGTATATGGCGATTCGTGTTTGTAGATTGCGCCGACCTGGGGATCGCGAAACAGCACGCAGCCGCAGCCGTAGGGTTGCTGGCCGTGCTTGTGCGGGTCAATGACGATGGAATCGGCGCGGCCGATTGAGTCAAAACTCGCACGGGTTTCGGTGACGAGATTCGACGCCAATGCAAAGTATCCGCCGTACGCGGCGTCCACGTGCAGGAGGAAACCGTAGCGTTCGCGAAGGCGCAGAATTTCGGGCAGCGGGTCCACCGAGCCGCTGCCGGTGGTTCCTTCTGTCGCAACGACGCAGCCTACATCGCCGACCGCTAGCATTTTTTCGAGAGCGCTCGTGTCCATTCGGCCGCAATTGTCTGTCGGTACTTGCGCGAACGGCAGCTGCAGCACGGCGGAAATTCGTTTATGCGTGTAGTGCGACTGATCGGACGCCACGATTTTCTTTCCGGGGTGCAACTGGCCCGCGACCCATAGCGCTTCCAGGTTCGCCATCGTCCCGCCGCCGCAGAGATGGCCAAGGTGCTGCTGCCAGCCGAACATCGCGGCGATTTGCGCGACGGCTTCTTTTTCTAGCGCGGAACTGGCGCGGCCGCCATCGAGCGCGTGGTTATTCGGATTGATCCAAGTGGCCAGCGCGTAGGCGGCGCGCGCGATCGGGTGCGGAGGCTTGAGCATTTGTCCGGCATAGAGCGGATGAAAGTACGGGTAATTGTCTTTCAGTTTGCTGGCGACTTCGACCATTACGGCGGCTAGGCGAGGATCTTGCGGTGATGTGGGATTTTCTGAGATAGCGGGGAGCGCGGCGAATCCGCTGTCGAGTTGCTTCAGTGAATCTTTCAGGAGCTGCAGGGTGGTTTCTTCGAGATGCATTTTGTCCTCGCCCTTTTGTTGATGCGATTACAGTATCAGATTGCCTGAGGATTTTGAGATGCGGGCGATCAGAGCACGTCAAAAGATTTGACACAGAGGAGACAGAGGAACTGCCGAGAAAAATCTGACAGAGAAGAAAGCAATTACCGCAGAGGACGCAGAGAAAACAATACCGAGCAACCGCGCGTGCTGCTACCTGAGCGTTGCGGTCAGCAACAGTGCGTCTTCGACTGGCGCTGTGTAGTAGCGCGGGCGGCGGCCTACTACTTCAAATTTGTGACGCTCGTAAAAACGCAGCGCTGCGAGGTTTGATGCGCGCACTTCCAGCATTGCGCTGGTCGCCTGAAACGTTTGCGCCCACTGCAGCGCTTCGCCAAGAAGCGCGGCACCGATGCCCTCGCGGCGCGAATTGAGCTCCACTGCGAAATTTAGAATTTCAAGATCGTTGCTCAAGCGGCGCGCGACCACGAATCCAGTCACTTCCGCGCCGTTTTCCGCGATCCATCCCGCCATTTCGCCGCGCGCAACGCGGTCGTAATCCCACGCAGTCCACTGCGCGATTTCCGGGCAGGCGGTTTGAATAGCGAGGATGGCTTCCACGTCGCGCGATTGCAAGGCACGAATCGTCAAGATGGTTAGCCGTCCTTCCAACGCATTTCGGCGTCGGTGCGGCGCACGTAGTTCGCATCCAGGGTGAGCGCGTCACTCACATCGCCACGCAACGCGCGCGCGTGAGCGATGCGCCCGATGGATGGCGCGAGCACGCTAGAAACGATGTCGAGTCCGGCAAAACTCGCGGCCAAATTAGATCTCAATCGCGACACGACTGCGACCACCGACGCGTCAGGCGTGACAATCGTAAATTCGCCACGACGCACGCCGCCGTCAGCGTCCGCCAACGCATCGAGCTTTGCGCCAAACTCTTCCGGCGTGACCACGAATTCCTCGCCGTCAAGCGCGAGAGCCGTCGCCGCTGTCCGATACACGCCAAAATAAATCTGTCCGCGCCGCGCGTCCAAGGCGGGGACTAGTACGGAAGCATGACCGCGAGCCTGCGATGCCACCGCTTCCAGCGCGCTCAACCCCACCACAGGCTTGCGGTACACTTCCGCCCAGCCTTTCGCCGCCGTCAATCCGACGCGCAATCCCGTGAACGATCCAGGCCCGGCAGACACCGCGAACAGGTCAAAATCCGCAAGTTTCAGCGTCAAATCGCCCAGCAAAAACTCCAAATGACGGAAAATACGCGAAGAATAGTTCTCCTCGGCGCGTGTGGAAATGACGCCAAGGGTGATTTCGTCACGTAGAATTGCGACGCTACCAGAGGGTGAACCGGTGTCCAGGGAGAGGATCAGCACGTGCACCAGTATAGGGCAATTTGGGGGCCAATCTTACTGAAAACATTCGGTTTCTCAGACCTGAGACTGGGCGCCAAACCACCCATTTATCTTGACGTTTATGACCCATGTGCCTAAACTTTCAATATGCTTTTCGGGGAGGATCGAGCATCCATGTCCTGTGAATTTAAACTCGGCGAGAAGGTTGTGTATCCGAACCACGGTGTCGGGGTCATTGAACAGATCAGTTACGGCTACGTGAACGGACGATCGGAGCGATTTTACATGTTGAAGATCGTTTCGAGCGGTTTGAAAGTGATGGTGCCGCAGACGAACGTGGATTGCGTTGGCCTGCGCCCCATCATTCGGAACACGCAGGCCGGCGCGGTGATTTCGTTTTTGGAAAAGGGCCGCTCCGCTTCCCACCACGACTGGAAACACCGCTTCAAGGAAAATTCGGATCGCATGCGGACGGGCTCGTTGATGGAGGTCGCCGCAGTGCTGAAAGGCCTGGTGGCTCTGAGCCGCACCAAGCCGCTTTCCTTCCGCGAAAAGAAAATGCTGGAACGTGCCAAGTATCTCCTCGTCAGTGAACTCGCCACGGTGCGCAACACTTCCGAATCGGCTGTGGAAGCTAACCTGGTGAAAGCGCTGGCCAAAGCAAAACTGCAAATGCCGGAGGGCGCGCCAATTCCGGAGTAGATTTTTCGTATCAACCCTGGCGGGCACAATCTGCGAAGATTGTGCCCTTTCTTTTTTTCGCTACTTTGTGTCCCGCTGCTCTGCTGCCTCTCCTATTTTCCGCGTTTCTTTGCTGGCGCCACTATCCGTTCGATCTGCTGAGTATGATTCAGGTCGTGACCAGCGATCAGCGTCACCAGGCGTTCGATCGTCTCCGCGCCGCGCTCCGAGTGCATGCCGTGGTGTTTCCATTGTTCGGCGGAGAGCGACTTCAGTAGCGCGAGGTTCGATTCGCGTAACACGCGGAATGTCGCGAGCGAGTTGCGCGCATCGCGTTTTTCGTACCGGCACGCCTTGGCCCACGCTTCCTGGTCATAGGCGGGGATAGGTGTTCCCGGCGTCGCCAGGATCTGGCGCAGGCGGAAGCTGGTTACGATTTCGCTGTCGGCCAGATGCGCCATGATTTCCGCGACGGACCACTTGTCTGGCGCCGGACGCTTGCGCAGCTTCGTTGCGGGGACACCTTTCAATAGGCGCTCGAGCTTTTGCGCGCTGGCGGCCTGGATTTTTAGCGGCGGCTGGCCTTCTGCGTATCCCAGGATTCGTTCCACGTACTGCGGGATTGTTTCGCTCATGGAGGTTGCTCCTTTGGTAAGCGTTTGGATGCGGATGAATACAGAAAGACTCGCACGAACGAAAAAGGATAGCGATCGGCCGCGAAGGCCGTGCGTGCGGCCAATTTGGCAGGCGCAGGGTCTTGGTAACGGCGGTCTCCAGTCCGCGATCGGCGATTACTGCGCGACCGATGGCGTCCGCCACGGCGGACGCCGCTACAACGGCATGACCTACTGCAAACTCAAAGGCGCTCGGAACACGAGCGGCGGCGCGGACGTGGTGTAAACGACCGCCTGTACCAACGTACAGTTGTCATCTTCTGGAAACCTTAAGTGCGGAACCCCTCGTGCGAAACAGGGGACATCTTACAATTCAAGGAGCGATCTCTCCTCCGGTCCTTGGGAACTTGGGACACTTTATAAATGCTTGGCCGTGAAGCGGATCGCGCAGCTCTCAGAGGCGAAGCGTATGGCGCTAAAAGCGACGGACATCCCTGCCGCGAGCCCGCTAGTTGACGCGGCCGGAAGACCCATTTCCGCTGCGACTCCCGCCTTAAATCCCGAAGAACAGGAGCTTGCCCGCAAACGCGACGAGCAGGCCGCGATCGAAAGCGAGCTGACCGAACGCGAGCTGCGCTCCGCAAATCTGCGCGCGGAGCTGGGCGCGTTCGAGCGGCAATATCTGCATCACGTTGGCTCGCGCTATGCGGAACTGGACGAATTGAAAGCCGCGGTCGCTGAGCGGCTCGCGCAGGAACAACCCGCGAACGCACGAGCGCAGCAAGCCGCGCGGGAAGCTCGCGCACACGCCGCCGAAACGCAATCCACTGCCGGAGAAAAATCGGAGGCCACGCCGCGGGCTTTCGAATCCTCGCCGGAGATGAAGAGGCTTTACCGCGAAGTCGCCAAGCGCGTTCATCCCGACCTCACTTCCGACCGCGCGGACCGCGCCAAGCGCCAGCAATTGATGGCCGAGGCCAACGCAGCCTACGAGCGCGGCGACGAAACCAGGCTGCGCAAAATTTTCACGGAATACGAATGGAGTGCGGAGGCCGTGCAGGGCGAAGGTCCCGGCGCGGAACTGATTCGCGTGATTCGCCGCATCAGCCAGGCGCGCGGACGACTCGCGGAAATCGAAGCGGAATTACAGGAGCTGCTGCGTTCGGATTTGTACCAGCTGAAAGTGCGTTTGGACGAAGCGCAAAGCCACGGCCGCGACGTGCTGAAAGAAATGGTGCAAAAAGTGGAAGACCAGATTACGCAGGCCAAGCGGCGGCTCGAAAATCCGCAAGGGCTGGGCCGCTAAACATGGACACGCGCGAAAGATCGCCCGAACTGCAAACCGCGCAACACAGCGGCCAGCAAATCGTGCCTACAGCTTCGCGCGGCCTGGCGGTGCGTTCCGCAGCTTTGGTGGTGCGCGGCTTGCGGGATATGGCGCGCGATTCGAACTGGCTGATCAAGAAAGTGTTCCCCGGCTCCACGCCGCACCTGGCGATTTCGGCGACAGGTGCCGTGAGCCTAATCTCCCCTCCCGACCACAACGGCTCGCAGCGTGTGGTCCTCTATGACATTGAACGCACGGGGCCGATCCTGGCGCTGGCGGTACCACAGGAATCGGGTGGTCTGGCGGACGGCATCGCAGCGAAAGATTTGCCGGCGGCATTTGCGTGGTCGCCTTCGGCGCGGCATCTGGTAGCGGCATGGGGCGCATGGCAGCCGGCGCTGCACATTTTCGATCTGCAGGGGAAAATGCTGCTCAGCACATTTGGTGATTTCAAGAATTTTCCGGCGTACCTGGCGTGGTCCGGCGCGGGCAATTTTTTCGCCGCGGCTTCATCGGGAGGCAAAGGCGCGCGCTTGCGACTGTGGGCGGCGAGACCAGACGCGCTGCCTTTCGCGCAGTCACCGACCAAAGAAATCGGCGTGCCGGATGGCTTCGAGCGGCAAACCTACGAGGCTGAATTCGGCGAAGAAGGCGCGTTCGGCGGTTACGGGCGCACGGCTTTCAGCCCGGATGAAAAAATTCTAGCCAGCGTGATCGAAATTCGCGGCGATTGGGCTGACGATTCCATCGTGCTCGCCGACGTGCCCGCGCTGGGCACGCAAAATGTCTATCAGGCGCAGGGACACATCACCGACCTGACCTGGACGCCGGACAGCCGGCAAATTATTTATTGCGCCGCGGGACAGGCGTACAAACTTGATGTGGAAAGCCTGGCGTTCGAGGCGCTGCCCTTCGGCGCGGAATTGTGCGTTTGCCATCCGCACCTGCCGCTGTGCATTTGTTACAGTTCGTGGCTGAAAAATTCAGCGAAGGGCCGGCTGTTTCTCGTGGACCTGGGCCGCCAAACCATGTTCGACGAGTACGCCGCCGAAGGAATCGTGGATCTGCGCTGGAGCGTTGACGGATCGAAAGCGTACGCCATGACGCGCGACGGCATGGCCTACATCTACGATCCGCCGCTGATTTAAATCTGGTCGGTTTGATGCAGAAATGGGCCCCCTTGGATTGCTTTTGTGTGCCGACATTATGAGCCAAACGCGGAACAGACTTTTGCCGCTGTTGCAAGGAGTAGGCACGTTGACTCGTCAAGCGCACCCCGATTGGATTTACTTTCTGCCCATCCTGCATTTCTGCGCCTGCTTGATGAGCACGCTGCGCTACTTCGTGCCGGGCCTGCAGTACCTGATCGTCATTTGGGAATTCGTGATGCACGCCGACTTCCCGGTATCGCTGGTCGCATATGCGCTGACGCCAAAGTACGCACCGCTCGCCGCAATCTGGGTCGTCGCTGCCGGGACGCTGTGGTGGTACGTGCTGAGCCGTGGCGCAGAGGTCGTACTCGTTAAATTAAAACACCGTCGGAAACCAGTTTCCGATTAACGGTGGTCGGGCACTACACTCCGACATGGTCATGCACTTAGCACGACGCTTCCTTGACCATTCGGGAGAGCCCATGCTCGGACAGTTGATCAAAGGAATTCAGGTATTGCATGTTGTGCTGTTCGCTTTCGGTGTCATCGGGTTCTTCATATTTTGGGCTCGAACACGGTTCTGGCTTCCCCAGTACGCACACATTCTCGCGGCCGTCGCGTTAGTGATTGGAATTTGGTGCGTCTCGAACGTTCCGGGCGATGCTCCGATCAGCAAGACAAGCCCAGCTGTCAAATTCCTGTTCGCTCTCTTATTGCCGACGATTGTCTATTTTTTCTTGGTGAGCCAGGGCGGGCAGAGGGCAGCCTTCCGGCGCCGCTTTGGTAGACACACGTCATGCCCGCACTGCGGGCTACCGTTGCCGGCTCTTCAAACTCGGAACACTGGGCATGACACGATGACGACTCACGCTCAGGGGCAATGCCCCAATTGTGGCCCGTGCCTCACGTAGCCGTTGGCCATCGCTGAAGCTTGGATTCGCAAAGCACGCTTAGCCGGCAGCGGGCGTCGAATTGTCCTGTCGGATGCAGAATCGCTGCCGACTATCGAAACCACACATGCGTGTTTACTAGGCCAGCGGCAAATTGGGCTCCGCGTTGAGGGTGGCGTCTTCGTGCTGGCCGGCGACGAAACGTGGGTAGCCGGCGGCGGCGATCATCGCGGCGTTGTCCGTCGAGAGCGCGCGGCTGGGGAAAAATACTGCGAGGTTGTGGCGCTTGGCTTCGGCTTCGAAAGAGGCGCGCAATTCGCGGTTGGCGGCGACTCCGCCGGAGACGAGGATCGAGCGCACGGAATTTTGCTCGGCGGCGGCGATGGTGCGCGTGACCAGATCATCCACCACGGCGCGCTGAAAGCTGGCGACCAAATCCAGCGTCGCTGCCGTCGCCAGCTTGCGCAGAGCATCCGCGCCGCGTTCGCCGCGCACGAGCGCTTCCTTGCGCGCGTCGATTTCCGGCTGCAGTTCGGGATGACGCTTCAAGTGGTACAGCACCGCCGTCTTGATTCCGCTGAAGCTGAAATCATAGGGATTGCCTTTCATCTTTGGCCCGCCGAAGCGGATCGCTCGCGGGTTGCCATGTTGCGCCAGCTGATCCATCACCGGGCCGCCGGGATATCCCAGCGCGAGCAGGCGCGCGACTTTGTCGTAGGCTTCGCCGGCCGCGTCGTCGCGCGTGCCGCCCAGGCGTTCGTAGGAAAAATGCGCCGCGCCATTCTGCGATTCCGATTTCACCGTATAAATCACGGTGTGCCCGCCGGAAACAATCAGGCAGGCGGCCGGCAATTCGGGCGGGCGCAGGCCGGCGGCATGCGCTTCCAGAAAAACAGCGTGCACATGGCCTGCGAGGTGATTCACGCCGATCAGCGGCTTGCCCAGCGCTTGCGCCAGAACTTTGCCGTATGTGATGCCCACCAGCAGAGCGCCCACTAACCCCGGACCGCGCGTCACCGCGATCGCGTCCAAATCCTGCAGCGTGATTCCGGCCTGCTCCAGAGCTTCGCGCACCACCGGAACGATCTGGCGCAAGTGTTCGCGCGAAGCCAGCTCCGGCACCACGCCGCCATATTTCCGGTGAATGGCGATTTGCGACGCCACGATGCTCGAAAGGATCGTATCGCCGCCGGAGACCACGGCCGCGGCGGTCTCGTCGCAGGAAGACTCAATCCCCAGAATGATTTTGCATTTCGTCGTCAAATATATGCCCCGAATCTCGATGCGTCAGAGTTCGCAATGAATATGGTAGCATAGCCGTGCGAGCGGTTTTTTCGCGCGCGATGCTTGCGCGAAAGCGTTTGGCGTGCGAGGCTGCCGCGTTCATTGTTTACGAAGCCGTTGCGTTTACGAACTTCTGCGATCGCGCTTCCCTATCAAGCCGAGTCCAGAGGATAAAATTAATTCGATCCGCCACGCCTGGCCTCTGTAGGCGACCGGCCGCAATCCACTAAGAGGACTATGAGCTCCGAACGAAAACGCGTGCGCAAAGCTGTGCTGCCTGTGGCCGGCCTGGGAACGCGTTTCCTGCCCGCCACCAAAGCGATGCCCAAGGAAATGCTGCCGGTGGTGGATAAGCCGCTGATTCAATACGCGGTCGAAGAATGCATCGCGTCTGGCATTGAGAACGTGATTTTCGTCACCGGCCGCCGCAAGAGCGCCATCGAAGACCATTTCGATTTCGCGCCGGAGCTGGAACATTTTCTGGAAGACCACGGCAAGCCGGAATTAGCGCAGATGGTGCGCGACATCAGCGGCGGAATACATTTCAGCTACACGCGGCAGAACGAAGCGCTGGGCCTGGGTCATGCGGTATTGACCGCGCGCGAACTGGTGGGCGATGAACCGTTTGCCGTGCTGCTGGGCGACGTGATCATGGAAAGCCCCGTGCCCGCCACTCGCGCGCTGATTGAAATCTACGAAGCCACCGGACAAGGCGCGATCACAGTGCAGGAAGTCCCGCGTGAAGAATTGCAATTCTACGGCGTGATTTCGGCCAGCCCCGGAAAAATTCCCGGCTGGGGCGATAGCGTGCTGCGCCTGAACGACATGATCGAGAAGCCGAAGCCGGACGAGGCGCCTTCAAACCTGGGGGTTTCCGGGCGCTATGTGCTGCCGCCGGAAATTTTCGATTATCTGGAACAAACCAAACCGGGTGCGGGCGGCGAAATACAGCTCACCGACGGGCTGCGCGCGCTGGCTGCGAAAGAAGGCCTGTGGGCGCACGTGCACCAGGGAAAAACGCACGACGCCGGGAACAAGCTGGGCTTCCTGAAAGCCACCGTGGAACTGGCGCTGAAGAATCCGAAATTCGGCAACGAATTCCGCAGATACCTGAAGACGCTGGAACCTTAGCGCTCTACTTCTTTTTCTTCGACGAGCCTTTTTCGCCGGAGGATTTCGACTCCCCAGATTTTGCGCCGCCGGATTTCGATTCACCGGTTTTCGCGTCGCTGGACTTCGAGTCCTGCGATTTTGCGTCCGAGGATTTAGAATCCGAGGACGAATCGCCAGATTTTCCTGAAGCGCCGTCGCCCGAGCCTTCCACGGACGAGACGCCGGAATTCTTGCCCTTGTAATCCGTTACGTACCAGCCCGAGCCTTTGAACTGAATTCCCGCCGCGGAAATCATCCGCTGGGCTTTTCCGCCGCATTTGGGGCACTTTTGCGTCGTCGGCGCATCATGCTTTTCGATTTTCTCGAATTGATGCGCGCACTTATCGCACTTGTATTCGTATAGCGGCAATGCGGAACTCCTCCCTGCGTTGAGTGTAAAGAAAATAGTAACACGCTTGCGGCTGCGGGCGCAGCGGCGGCGCGCATCGGTGAACAGTTGCGCGCTTGCCGCGAAAAGGCTTCGTGGCAGTCCCGCGCCTGCGGGACCATCGGCGGTGTGCTTCCCATCGGCGGGGTCTGAAGACCCCGGCTACGAAACCGTCGCTCGAAAATGCTGGGATATGCGATGTGTTAGACTCGCTTCGTTCACTGATTTTTCGGATTCATGACGACCAAGCCCAAGCAAAACGAGCCGGCAGCGGGATGCCTGTACGTCGTCGCGACGCCCATCGGCAACCTGGAAGACATTTCGCTGCGCGCACTGCGCGTGCTGAAAGAAGCGGACGCGATCGCCTGCGAAGACACGCGCCAGACGCTGAAGCTGCTCTCGCATTTTGACATTCAGAAACGCCTGGTCAGCTATCACGAGCACAACGAAATTACGCGCGCTGCGGAAATCGTGATCGAGTTGGAGCAGGGCGCGCAAATCGCGCTGGTCACCGACGCCGGCACGCCGGGAATTTCCGATCCCGGCGGCCGGCTGGTGAGTCTGGCGCTGCGTCACGGAATTCAGGTAGTCCCGCTGCCGGGGGCCTGCGCGTTTGTGACGGCGCTGGCAGCCTCGGGAATGCCCATCAAGGAATTTACCTTCATAGGATTTTTGCCGTCGCGGCCTACGGAGCGTCGCAAACGGCTGCGCGCGCTTGCCGGAGAGCCGTGGACGCTCGCTCTGTACGAAGCGCCGCACCGCCTACTCAATACGCTGGAAGACGCGCTGGAAATTCTGGGCAATCGCCCGGCGGTGGTGGCGCGCGAACTGACGAAAGTGTACGAAGAGTTCGTGCGCGGGCATCTGGAAGATTTGCTGGCCGCCGCGCGCGCCAAACCTCCGCGCGGAGAAATCACGCTGTTGATTGGTCCGGCGGACGGCGAGGCGCAACACACCGAGGCGGCCGACGCACAGGCGAAGATTCCGCTCTCGCGCCGCGTGGCGGAAATAATGAAGGAACGCGGCGTGGACAACAAGGCCGCGCTGAAACAAGTGGCGCGCGAACGCGGCCTCACGCGCCGCGAGGCTTACAAACAGCTCCTAATCACCCGCGATGAGTAATTCTTTGTACGTAACTTCTAGTCGCCCGCAGATGCGGTACTGTTCGCGAAAAACGCGTCCACTTTATCGAGGATCTCTGCCGCCGCGTGCGCGTGGTGCACGGCGTAACGTAATTCGCCGCCGTTGCGCACGCCGTGCGTGAACAGGCTGGCGAACTGCTTCATCTTGCCGATCGCGTCCGGCATTTCGGCGGCGATCAGGCTGCGGAAATATCCTGAGAGCAAATGGTAGCGATCCACGTCAGTAGGCTCGTCGTAACGGCCCGTGGCAAGGAAGTCCGCAAGCTGCCGAAAAATCCAGGGATTCGACGAAGCGGTGCGCCCAATCATCACCGCGTCGCAACCAGTCTCTGCCACCATGCGCACGGCGTCCTGCGGCGTGCGAATGTCGCCATTGCCGATCACCGGAATGCGCACGGCCTGCTTCACCGCGCGAATCACGCTCCAATCCGCCGAGCCGCTGTAACCTTGCATGCGCGTGCGTGGATGCACGGCGATCGCTTCAATGCCGGCCTGCTCTGCCATGCGCGCCACGTCCACCGCAACGATATGAATTTCGTCCCAGCCCGAGCGGATCTTGATCGTCAGCGGAATGGCCACGGCGGCGCGCACCGCGCGCAATAATTTTTCCAAATGCACCAGATCGCGCAGCAAACCGGAGCCGCCGCACTTCACGACTTTTTTCACCGGGCAGCCCAGGTTGATGTCCACCTGATCGAAGCCCAGATCCTCTGTAAGCGCGGCCGCGGACGCCATCACCTGCGGATCGGAGCCGAAAATCTGCGCGGCGATGGGATGTTCATCCGCATCGAAATATAAATAATGTAGCGTGCGCGCGGAATTGCGCGTCAGCCCTTCGGCGCTGGTGAATTCGGTCATGATCAGGCCGCAGGAGCCCAGCGAGCGAATCACGCGGCGAAACACCGTGTCGGTAACGCCGGCCATCGGCGCGAGAATTGTCGCCGGACGGATCACGTTGTTCCGAATATTCAATTCAGCAGGAATCATCGCGCCTCTTCGCCGTCATTGACTCCTCGGATGAGTCATCATCTAAAATTCGCGTCGACGAATTATTAGCTGTGACAGTTGCGGCCGCCGCACGCGCGCGTGGCGCGTCGCAGTTTAATTGCGCCAGTAGCGCTTCCTTTGAGCCGCCGAAAAAATTCTCGATCACGTGGCCCAGCGCCTGCGTGCGCGCTTCTTCGGCGCTCAGGTTCGGGCGGTACATATACGCGCGGCCGACTTTTCGGCGCTCGACGACACCTTTGCGCGCCAGCCGGTCCATGATGGTCATAATCGTGGTGTAAGCGCGCGGCCGTCGCACAGCCAGACTGTCGCGAATCTCTCGCACCGTGGCCTGGCCCTTGGGCCAGAGCGTGTTCATGCAGTCCAGCTCCAGCGGCGCAAGGTCCAGCAGCGCGCGGCGCGGCGGCGGAATTCGTGTGTTGAGCTCAGCCATGAAGGTTCGCACCCGCGCTCGAGTTCACCGCGTACCGCCGGTGTTACGCGGCGCGCCGGGCGCAGTCCGCTGCGAAGAGTTACCCTCAGCAGCCTCCGCCGAGCGCGCGGCATCCTCGCCGGCCAAAAATTTGTCTGTGCGTAAAAGCGCCCGATGCAGCGCCGCATTTCGCTCGGTCCACTCATCGCCGCCGGATGCGCCTTCCAGCGTCGCGCGCATCGCCGCCATTTTCGAGTCCATGTCGTCCAGAAAATGCAGCGCGATCGCTTCGCGCGTTTGCGGCAAGGAAGGCGAGCCAAATTCGTACGTGCCGTGATGGCTCAGGATCAAATGCTCAATTAGGATCGCAAGTGGCTCCGGAAAACCGGGGATCGCCTTGATCTTTTCGCGCACCAGTAGCGTGCCGATCGTGATATGGCCTAGCAGACGGCCCGCGGTGGTGTAATTCGTCGCGCGCTGGTAGCTAAGTTCGTCAATTTTGCCGATGTCGTGCAGCACGATGCCGGCAAGCAGCACATCGGCGTCCAACTCGGGATAGTGCGCCGTGACGGTGCGCCCCAGGCCGATCAGGCTGACAGTGTGCTCCAGCAATCCGCCGACAAACGCGTGATGCATGCTCATCGCCGCGGGTGCGCGCTTCAGTTTCGGGACGATCGCCGGATCGTTCACCACGATTTCCAGCAATTGCTTGATCCAGGGATTCTTGATCGCAGCAACGGCCGCGCCTAGGTCGGCATACAATTTCTCGACGTCGTGCTTCGTGTGCGCGAGAAAGTCAGAAAGTTCGTAATCGCGCGCGGCCGCCGGAACAATCTGCTCCAGTGTCATTTCTTTCTGGCCGTTATACAGCTTCACGCGACCGCGAATCTGTACCACGTCGTCCGCTTCGAAAGTTTTCGCCAGCGCCTCGAAGTTGTCCCACATTTTCGCGGGAATCGAGCCGGTACGGTCGCGCAGCGCCAGCTCCAGCCAGGATTTCCCAGTGCGCTGCGATGTGCGGATTTCTTTCACGCCGACGAGAAACAACGATGTGATGGCTTGTCCGTCCTGCAAGTCGGAAACGTAATGCGATTTCATTGACCGTTGACTTTAGGCAGCGGCAGCTTTTTCTTTTCTTTCTTCTTCGCCGCCACGTCGGGCGTCGGCTGCACTTCCGTAATCACGCTGGCTCCGGCCACCGCGGCGGTGTCCGTATAGCCCGGCTTCACCATCACGTAACTTTCCGTGCGCAGCGTCCCGAGATAATCGCGCATCTGCGGTTGCATTTTCTGCATGTACAGGCGATTCATGATTTCGTTTTCCACTTTGGCCTGCGGCTGCAAACCGGCCTGGTAGTGATTTTCGACCTTCAGCACTTCGAATCCGGTCTTGGTCTGGATCACGTCGGTAATTTGGCCCTTCTCCATTTTGAAGACAACTTCTTCCAACTGTGGCGCCAGTTCGCTTTGCTTAAAGGTTCCCAGGTCACCGCCGTCTTTCGCGGTGCTGCCTTCGGAATAGCGCTTGGCGATTTCGTTGAAGTCGTCGCCCTTCATGACGCGATTGCGCAAATCCTCCGCCTTCTTCTGCACGGATTCGATCTCTTCCGGGCTTTTGCCTTCGGTGCTCAGGAAAATTTCGGACAGCACCACCTGCTCGGGCCGCGTGAATTCCTGCGGATGCGCGTCGTAATATTGTTTCACTTCATCGTTTCCAATGTTGATGTGCGAGCCAACTTCCCGCCGCACCACTTCCTGCGTGAGCAGCCCATTGCGAATCGTTGTCTTGTAATCTTCCCAAGCCAGGCCCGAGCCTTCCACGGCCTTCTCGAGATCTTCGAGACTGGCCAACCCGTTCTGCTTGCGCACATCATCCAGCCGCTTGATCACGTCGGACTCAACGCTGACACCCATGTCTTTCGCGCGCTGCACCATCAGCGATTGATCAATCAGCCCGCGCAGCAAATCCTTCTGCTGCTCCTTGAACTCCGCGAAGAGCTTCTCCTGCGGGCAGCCTTGGCAATCGTGCGCCACTTCTTCGCGCAGTTGCTCTTCGGCCTTTTGATAGTCGGACATGGTGATCACGTCGTTGTTCACGCGCGCGATAATCTCTTCAACCACCAAAGACTTGGTCTGCGCGCGCGCCCCGGAGGGAACCAGCGCCGCGCCCGCGACGAGGGTACCGGTGAGAATCCAGACAGATGCAAAATTCAGATTTTTCATGGGGTTCACCCGCCTCAAATTTTAGCCCTACGATTGTAGTTGTAGCAATACGTTTCTCGTTGCACCCATTGGACCGCCCTGGATGCTCTTCCAGTCCAGCCACAACACTCCGGAGGGGTCCAGACGCATCCCCCTTCTTTTGCGCAGCAATTTCACCACGCGGTCGGGCCCCAGCGGCGTGTCATCGTAGAATTTGATGGCCACTTGATCACCCTTGCGGTCAATCGTCGCCACCAAGAGCTTTTCCGCTAACGCCTTCAGAACCGCGTAATCCAGCAAGTTCTCCACTGATGGTGGGGGCGGGCCGAATCGATCTTCCAACTCCTGTCGCACCTCCGCCCGGTCGGCATCGCTGGTGACGCTGGCAATGCGCTTGTAAATTCGCAGGCGCAGGTTCTCGCTATCAATATACTCAGGTGGGATGCGGATTTCCTGTCCCAGGTTGAGTGTGGCCCGGCGTTCAGGCGTCAGCGCCTCACCTTTGCGTTCGGCGACGGCGCGCTCCATCATCTGGCAGTACATGTCGAACCCGACCGCCTCGATGTGGCCGTGCTGTTCGCGCCCCAGCAAGTTCCCTGCCCCGCGCAATTCCAGGTCGAGCGCCGCGATGCGGAAGCCTGCGCCCAGGTCGCTGAATTCTTTCAATGCTGCGAGGCGCTGCCGCGCGATCGTTGTAAGAGTGGTGTCTGGCGGCACTAGCAAGTATGCGTAGGCGCGTTGATTCGAACGCCCGACGCGACCTCTTAATTGGTACAGTTCTGAGAGGCCCATGCGGTCGGCGCGATTGATCACGATGGTGTTCGCGCGCGGAATATCCAGACCGTTCTCGATGATCGTGGTCGAGACCAGCACGTCCGCTTCGTCGCGTATGAATTGCAGCATCACTTTTTCCAGCTCGGCTTCGCGCATCTGGCCGTGCCCCACGACTACCCGGGCCTTGGGCACCAGGCGTTTGATCATCGCGGCGAGCGAAATGATGGATTCCACGCGATTGTGCACAAAGAAGACCTGCCCGTCGCGCGCCAGCTCTTCTTCGATCACGCGTTGCACCAGCGTCTCGGTGAATGGTGCGACGGTGGTCTGAATAGCGAGGCGATCCTTCGGCGGCGTTTCGATCACGCTCATGTCTCGCAAGCCCACCAGCGACATATGCAGCGTGCGCGGAATGGGCGTCGCGGACATGGTCAGTACGTCCACATTTTTGCGCATTTCCTTCAGCCGCTCTTTGTGCGCCACGCCGAAGCGCTGCTCTTCATCCACCACCAGCAGGCCGAGGTCCTGAAACTTCACGTCCTTGGAAAGAATGCGATGCGTGCCGATGAGGATGTCCACTTTGCCCGCTTCCACCTCTTCCAGAACTTTTTTTTGTTCTTTCTCCGTGCGAAACCGGCTGATCATTTCCACGCGCACTGGAAACGCGGCGAACCGCCGCTTGAAGGTCTGGTAGTGCTGGAACGCCAGCACTGTCGTCGGCGCGAGCACGGCCACCTGTTTCGAGTCGGCGACGGCTTTGAACGCTGCGCGCATGGCCACTTCCGTCTTGCCGTAACCAACGTCGCCGCAGAGCAGCCGGTCCATTGGCAGATTCGATTCCATGTCGCGCTTCACGTCTTCAATCGCGCGCTGCTGGTCGGCGGTTTCCTCGAATTCGAAAGCATCGTCGAATTCGTGCGTCCAATTCGTGTCCGACGGAAACGGATGCCCCACCGCCATTTTTCGCTCGGCGTAAAGTTCCAGAAGCTGCTCCGCCATGTCGCTGACGGATTTCTTCACGCGCGACTTGCGCGCTTCCCACACCGTGGTGCCCAGGCGGTCGAGCTGCGGCGCGACGCCGCCGAGAGAGGTGTACTTCTGAATCAGGTCGAGTCGCGCGAGCGGCACGTACAACTTCGCGTCGCCCGCGTAACGCAACCGCATAAACTCGCCGTTCGCGCCTTCCATGGCCACCTGGCGCAGGCCTTCGAACTGGCCGATGCCGTGATCCACGTGCACCACGTAATCGCCGGGTTTCAGATCGCTGAAATCGCTGAAGAAACTCGCGGTCTTGGGCCGCGCGCGCGAACGTTGTGAAGGCGGCGGCAGAGTCTCGAACAGGTCCGCGTTGCCGTAGAGAACCACCTTCGCATCGGTGAAGACCACGCCTTCGGAGAGCGGCGCCTTCGTAAGCAACATTGCCGAGCCCGGCGCGTTACTGCCCTCTTCGGCTAGGCGCGTCACGGTGACGTTTTCTTCCAGCTCGCCCATGCGGTAAGGCAATTCAAATTCGTGGCAAATGTCCGCGAAACGCTCGAGCTCTCCGGTACTGGCGGCGGAGACCATCACGTTTTCGCCGGCCGCGATTCTATTACGCGCTTCCGCGATGAACACCGCGACATTTCCGTGATAGCGCGTGGTCGGTTGCGTGTGCAGCGTGCGGGTTGCGCCTGCTCCGTCTTGCCCCGCAGCGGAGGTGCCGTTGCCGGATTCCGCCGCCTCAACCGCCAGATGCTCGATCGCGAGGCGGGGCGCCATCTGCAGCGCCAGATTCCACTCCTCGTCATCGAAAATAAATTTGTCCGGAGGTTCCGCCAGCGGATCTTCCACCGCGTCAAACGCTTCAGTTAGCTGCGCGCGATATTTTTCAACAGATGCAACCAGCAGCGAAGGTTCATCCGCGATGATCAGCGGCTCGACGGTAAGATCAAACAAAGTGGACTTGCGATTCTCGCGAAGAGCTTCGCGAAATTCCCATCCCGGATAAAAACCCCCAGGCGCCGCATCATCTTCCCGCCCGGGCGCAACTGAAACCCGCGCCCGCTCCAGCACCTCGGCGCGCCGCGGATATTCCGTCAGCGGCAACAGCGTCGCGCGCTCCACAGGATTCGTCGAACGCTGAGTATTGGGATCGAAAGCGCGAATGGATTCGATGGTATCGCCGAGCAGTTCCACACGCACCGGCTGCGGCGATTCCGGTGAATAAATATCGATAATTCCGCCGCGCACCGCGAATTGCCCCGGCATCTCGCAAGTAATCTGCTTGTCGTAACCGGCGCTCGACAAGAAATCGATCAGCTCCTGATGCGGAATGGATTCGTCGCGCGCGATGGTGCGCGCCAGTTGCGAGTAAAATTCGCGGTCGCGCATGCGCCACACCGCGGCCTGCACCGGCACGATCAGCAGATCCGCATCGCCGGTAGCAAAACGCCACAGCGCCACGGCACGGTCTTCAGAAATTTCCGCGTGCGGCGAGCGATTTTCGTAGGGCAGCACTTCATGCGCGGGCAAATGCGCCACGCGACGCCCGGGCTTGCCCGTCACTGCGCGATAAAAGTAACGCACTGGCTCCAGCAGCGCTTCGGCGCGCTGATTTGTATCCACCAACAGAACCGTGGGCCGGCCCAGTTCCGCAAACGCCAGCGGAATCAGCAGCGCCTTCGCCGAATCGGTGAGGCCGGCCAGGCGCACTTCGCCGCCACTGCGCCGCAGCGCTTCGAATGTCTCCTCGACAACCGGGCGCCGTGCCACCCGCGCGAGAAGCTCGCTGACCAAAGGAAGAATCATGCTTGCAGTTGTGAAATGCGTTCGACCAGCCGGGAGGTGGAATAGCCGGGTTCGAGCGGCAGGCGCACCACTTGCCCGCCCGCTGCTGTTACGGCGCCGTCATCTGCGTATGCGTTTTCGCTTGAGCCCGCTTCGCCCCCTTGCGCCAACACTTCCGGCGCGAGGCGCGCGATGAATTCGCCTGCGGTGGGCTCGTCGAAGATCGCAACGAAGTCCACAGCCGCGAGTGCCGCGAGAATCTCAGCGCGTTCGGCTTGCGGTGTGATGGGCCGCGCGGGAAATTTTCCGGCAAGTGCGGCGGCCGGTGCTGGACCTGGAGCGCCGATAAGCTTATCGCCCTGTTCCGCCGCCACCCGCACGCTTTCGTCACTTTGCAGCGCTACGATCAATATGTCGCCCAGGGCGCGCGCCTGTTCCAGCAAACGAACGTGCCCGGGATGCAGCAGGTCAAACGCCCCGGCCACGCACACCACGCGCTTTCCGTTGCGTTTCCACTCCTGACGTTGGAGAATCAATTCGGATTGCGAGACGACTGCCAATTGCCCATTCCTCGATCCGCCCCGGCGGAAAAACACAAACACACCATTCTACCATGTCGCCAGCAAATGCCGCGGAGCGCTCAGTGAAGCTCTGGCAAATCATTCTCGCGATAGTCGGCGTGGTATTACTCGCGCTCGGCTCGCGCTGGATTCGCGTCGCGGAACTGCCTAAGCAGGAACTCTGGCTCGACGCAGGCGGCTGTCATACGCCGATGACCGTCCTCGACCCGCCTGCGGATGTAAAACCCGCAGGAAGCGTGGTCCTTCTGCACGGGCTTGCTGCCAATCGCCGACTGATGATGTATCTCGCCGAAGACTTCGCCGGCCACGGTTTCCGCGCGTATGCGATTGACCTACCGGGTCACGGCGAGAGCCGCGACGCATTCTCGTTCGCGCACGCGCAGGATTGCGCCGCAGCCGCCGTCGAATCGCTCATTCGCAGCGGACAGCTGGACCCGAAAACCACGATTTTGCTGGGACACTCGATGGGCGCGGCGATTGCCATACGCATGGCCGATCGCGATCCTGTCGCCGCTACCATTGCGCTTTCGCCCGCGCCGATGAACACGCCGCAGCGCATGCCCGCGAATCTGCTGGTGTTCAGCGCCAGCGCGGATTTGGGTACTTTGAAACGTGTGGCGCAGAGTCTATCTGACGGAGCCGGCGGCGGGCGCACCGCCCCGGAAGATTTCGTGCAGCAACGCGCGTTCGAGCTGCGCCGGCTGTCGCGCTCGACTCACACCAGCCTGCTTTCCGATCGCCGCGTGGCACACGATTCCGAAAAGTGGGCCATGCAAGCGCTGTTTCCCGAGATCGCCGAGGAGACGCTCACGTTGAACCTGGATCTCGCCACGTACGAAACGTTCGGCCAAGGACGCAGACGCCTCGCCGGCGGCACCCTGGGATTGCTCGGCATCCTGCTGCTGTTTCCGCTGGTTGTAGCCTTGGCCGCAAAATTCGCCGCGCCGTCCGCGGCAACAAACGCTGCTGCATCGCCAAATAAATCGTCGCAGGTTGAATCGCCAGGAAATCATCCGTCCGTGCGGCTGCTGCTCGCCGAAGGTGCGCTGTGCGCAATGTTCGGCGTGTTGTTGCTAGTCCTCGGTGTGCCGCTCGAATTCCTGCATCTCTACACCGGCGCGTACCTTGCGTCGCTGCTGGTCATCGTCGGCGTCCTGCTGTTGATTTTCAATTTCGGCTTTGCGATGGAATATGCAGCGCTGCACATCCGATCACTCGCCGTAGCAGCGATTCTCGGTTTCGCCACCTTCCTCGCCATCGGTGCATGGCTGAACTGGCAGCTCGACGACGCCTGGCTGAACGCCCCGCGCTGGCTGCGGTTCGCGGGGTTGCTGCCGGTCACATGGATTTATTGTTTCGCTGAAGAAGTCGTGCTTGGACCGGTGCACCACGGCCTGGAACGCGCCGTGCGCTTCGTGGTTTTCCTTCTGCTGCGCGTGGAATTGTTTCTCGCCTGCACGCTCGCCTGGTATTTCTTCGCCAGCGGACAGGTGCTCATCCCGCTCCTCTTCGTGTACCTTGCGCTATTTTCCATCCTGCAACGGCTTGCTACCGATGCGTTACGGTCTCGCATTGGCTCCGCCACAGCCGCGGCATTATTTGGTGCTATACTCGCTTCCTGGTTCATTGCCTGCGTTTTCCCTC
>Ga0210398_10001739_pt1 | contig 21917 bp, 16 predicted proteins | sample IncBWC4OmetaG_FD_161047 | JGI IMG/M metagenome (GOLD analysis project Ga0210398, IMG submission 161047) | Forest soil microbial communities from Barre Woods Harvard Forest LTER site, Petersham, Massachusetts, United States - Inc-BW-C-4-O | ecosystem: Environmental > Terrestrial > Soil >...
CTTACGGCGATCCGGCAGGGTCGGCGGCGGTGGGATGGTCGGAGCCGGGTTTTGCGGCAAAATCAACAGCTCGATCGGTGGAGCTGCGGCCGTTGTACGAATTCGAGTCTTTGCAGCGATCACTAAGCCCGTCAGCACAGCCACGTGCAGCGCCAAGACTGCCAATAACGCGACTATTCGCGATCGCTCCCATCGTTGCCGTTCATCCATGGATCGAGCAGATCTTGTTGTTGGCCTTAAAGGTATGACCCGGAAATAGCCGCGAGGGTTCCAGGGGGCCTAGAGTGTTCGGCGATCGGGAGACGCGATCACCCTAAAATGAGGTGGCATCCGCGGAAACGAAACACTCGCCCAAGAAGCATGGGGTATACCAGATAGGAGAACAGTCTCGCGCTCCGCGGCGCCGGTGGTCAGTCTATTTCGTTCGCGAGCAGACTATCAACGCCTGCTGATCCATTCACATTAGAAAACTGTGTGTCGGACCGGAGTTCAGAAATTGACCGAGCCACGGGAATCTTTTTCTTCTGGTCTTGTCACAGGGCGCGCACTCACCAGTGCGCCCACATAACTCTGTTATATGAACTTCCTATCATTGGCAGCAGGTAATGCGTATTGGCGAAGCGATAACACAACCCGTACGCTCGCCGTTGCAAAGTTCAAGGTGATCAGGCTCGCGCGGTTGCTCGAGTCAGGCATTGCCACAAGATGCTCTTCGCGGCGGCATCTCTAAGCGTTACGAAAGTAACCAGCAACGGGGGAGACATGAAGGGAATGTACGGGTTGGTGGCCAGCATTGGGCTATGGCCCTGGGCTGGCGCGGCTTCGGCCGCTGATTTGTCTTCGGCGGCCAATGTGGATCAGGGCACGCTAACGGAGATCGTAGTTACCGCCCAGAAGCGCACGGAGAACTTGCAGAACGTGCCGATCGCGATTTCCACGGTCTCGGGCAGCCAGCTCGCCGGCGTGGGGGCGAGCAGTATTACGGCCATCGCAGACATGACCCCCGGACTGCAAATGACCACCGCTCAGGGATCACTGGCCCCGCACATCCGCGGCGTCGGTTCGGAGATTCCGAACGTTGAGAATTCCGTCTCGCTGTATCTCGACGGCGTTTATGTTGCTTCGCCTTCCGCTGCCTTGCTCTCGCTCAACAATATCCAGCAGATTGAGACGCTAAAAGGTCCTCAAGGCACGCTTTTTGGGCGCAATGCGACTGGCGGCGCGCTGCTGGTCGAGACGCGCGATCCAACTGAGAGTTTCAGTAGCAACCTCGATGTGAGCTACGGCAACTTCCAGACCACGATGGTCAATGCTTACGTTGCGGGCGGATTGTTTCCCGGTTTAGCTGCCGATGTCGCGATGCACGTCAGCCATCAGGGCGAGGGCTACGGCCGGAATCTCGACACAGGCTCTGATGTGTACCAAACTAATCTGGACCTCGCTCTGCGCTCCAAATGGGTCTGGGCACCCACTGACTCCGATACCGTTCATCTGATCTTCGACTTCGAGCGGCGCTACGGCAGTTCGGCCACTCCGGATTACATTCCAAGGGGGACCTATCCTTCAGTCGCGGAATATCCGCCGGTGACGACTCCCGTGCCGCATCCTTATGACATCAACACGTTCCTCGATCCGTCGGATAGTCTGGACTCGGGAGGAGTCAGCGTACGCCTCGATCATCTCATGGATTGGGCCAAGCTGGTCTCGATCAGCGCGTATCGACAGCAGAGCTTCGATGTCCAATTTGATATCACTCTGACACCCGCTACCTCCATCCAGCAGCCGGTTCCGTTTCCGCCCTTTTCTTTGATTATCCCTCTGCCGACCGTGAATGCGCTCGTCAATGACAAGCAGATCTCGCAAGAGTTTCAGCTGGTGTCGCCGGACAACTACTCCGTGTCTTGGCTCACTTGGGTGGCCGGTCTGTACTATTTCCATGACAACGAGGAACAGGTGAACAGCTTCGCGGAAGTGGGGACGAACTCCTATTCTGGTTTTGGCGAGACGCACGTCGAGTTCCTGCCTGGCAGCCACTTGACGCTCGGTCTGCGCTATACGGACGAGGATAAAACGCTGTCAGTGACGCCAGGATACGTGGGTAGCGTGACCCCTTCGCCGACCACGTGGTTCTCTCAGCTAACCTACCGCCTGGGAATCGATCATAAGTTCGACAACGGCGTACTGCTATACGCATCGAAAAATCTAGGCTTTAAGAGTGGCGGCTATAATTCAACTCAACCGAGTCTGGCGAACTTCGCTCCTGAGATTCTGAAGGCCTATGAAGTGGGCGCCAAGAGCGAATTCTTCGACCACAAAGTGCGTCTTAACGGCGCCGCGTTCTATTATGACTACACGGGCATTCAGTTGAACAAGCTGACCACCGACAACCAAGTACAGTTTTACAACGGTCCGCCGGCCACCTCGTATGGCGCTGATCTCGACCTCGAGGCGCAAGTAACGCAGGCACTCAGACTGGATTTGGGTGCGAGTTATATCCACGCTCGATTCACGTCCGCCACTCCGGCGGTGCAATACAACGTGCCCAATCCTCCGTTTCCGGGCGGCAGCACGCCTTTCTTTGCCTCGGCGGATGGCAATCAATTGCCCTACACGCCGGAATGGACCGCCAATCTCGGTCTGAACTATCTGATACCGACATCGATAGGAGACTGGACGCTCGATGCGCAATACCTTCACAACAGCGGTTGGTTCGCCGAGGCAGACAACCAGCTGCGTCAGCCGGCGTATGACAACGTCAATGCCGGCCTGCACTGGCACGTGAACAATGGGCCTTACACGGTCAGCTTATGGTGCCGAAACCTGACGAACGCGCTCGTCTACACTTCTGCGGCGGGCAACTTCCTTGCTAGCCTCGCGCAATATGCGCCGCCGCGCACCTACGGCATCGAATTCAGCGCCCGAATGTAGCGCTGACTGCGGCTTGGGCGCTCTAGAGACCTTCATCTGTGACAAATTGAGCACGCAGGAGTCGACGCGGTGAGGGCAAGAACTACAGTGATCATGGCGCTCGTGGTCGGCGCAGTCGGCGCTGGCGTAATTATTGGTGTGCGATCCGGCGGGCCTCGAGCGCCGGCGGCGTGCCCCCAATTCGCGCCCATGCACGGTCTGATGCCGTTGCTCTTTCGCATTGGAGTACTTCCCAAGCCGCCTGTCGCTGCGAGCATTGCGTCCAGCGACACGAGCACCAGTATCGTCATTCATCCTGACCGCAACGATCAGATCCAATGCGGCAAAACGCCGATTAAGACCATCACAGATGTCGTGTACGCGGCACCGAAGCTGTCAAATGGGAAATCAACGTCCCTCAAGATGGACATACTCATTCCCGAGCCCGTGCGCAAACGGACCGTTGTGGTGTACGTTCCAGGCGGCGGATTCGTCGTGGCGGGCAAGGAAGGCGCCTTGAATCTGCGCACCTATGTCGCTGAGGCTGGGTTTGCGGTTGCCAGCGTGCAGTACCGCACGACACGCGACGGCGCGACGTATCGCGACGGCATTGAGGACATCAAAGCTGCGATCCGATATCTGCGTGCAAACGCCGACAAATACGGAATTGACGCGGCCGCGGTCGCCGTGTGGGGCGAATCCGCCGGTGGCTACCTCGCCGCCATGGTCGGCGTGACGAACCACAACAGTACGTTTGACGCGGGAGCCGATCTGAATCAGAGCAGCGATGTACAAGGCGTCATCGATGATTTCGGCGCGTCCGACATTTCCAAGATTGCCGCCGATTTTGATGCCGTCACCCAGCACGCGATCTACGCTAACGAAGGATTGGTTCAATACATCGGAAAGGCGTCCGATGCGAACGGGCTTGACACCCGCATCGCCACCACGGCAGCGAACCCGCTGAAGTACATTCAGGCCAATGCGCCACCCTTTCTCATCTTTCACGGCAATCAGGACAGACTGGTCTCGCCGAGCCAAACACTAATCCTGCACGACGCGTTGATTGCAGCGGGGGCTCGCAGCGCTCGCTACGTGGTGGACGGTGCCGCACATGGCGATCTGGCCTTCATGGGTGATAAGCAATCCGGTCTGCTCTGGTCGACCAATAAAGTGATGAACCTGATCGTGGACTTTCTGAATCGCCTGAATGATGCCACCTGACGCCCAGCCTTCGAAAAATGCCGTGCTGCAGAGACTGGCACGAGGCGAGCCCCTGCTCAGTCTCGGCATTCGCAACGCACGCACCGCAGAGATCGTTCGGATGGCCAAGACCGCCGGCTTCGGACTGGTGTGGGTCGATCTGGAGCACAGCAGCATATCAATTGATTGCGCCGTGCAGATCATCGCATCGGCCGCCGACTTAGGGTTGGAAGCCTGGGTCCGAGTTCCGGAACGCGACCATGGTGTCATCGGCCGGCTGTTGGACGGGGGTGCGACGGGAATCGTTGTGCCTCGTGTCGAGACAGCGGAGGAGGCGCAGAAAGTCGTCAACGCGGTGCGATTCCCACCGCGCGGCCAGCGTTCCCAGACGGCCCTGTTACCGCAGGCTCAGTACCGGCGCATGTCTGCCGCAGAGCTCATGCGCTGCGCCGACCTCGCGACAACGGTTCATATCCTGATCGAATCGGCGGAAGGCGTGCGTAACGCGCATGCCATTGCCGCCGTCGACGGCGTCGATATCATGCATGTCGGATTGAATGATTTGTCGGTGGACCTCGGGCACGTCGATCACCTGCGCCATGCGGATGTGCTCGACGCCTGCAAGCGCGTCATCGCCGCTGCGCGCGGCAGTGGCAAGCTGGCGGTCGTCGGGGGTTCGTCGGATCCCGCTCAATTCGTGGAGCTGCTCAACGCTGGAGCCGCGCCGCTCGTATTCGCCGCGATTGATACCGATGTCCTGGCGGCGGGCCTGACTCAGCGAGCGACTGACTGGGGTCAGCGAATCCAGGAATGGCGCAGCCAGGCGCTAGGATCTATCCGCAGTCATGAGGGACCTCGATGAGCGACGAGCCCTTGCTCTCGTTGCCATTGCGTGCCCTCGAGACGGTCTCTCGGCCGACTTTTCCGATGCCCTCCGGCGCCTGGGACATGCATGTGCACATATTCGGGCCAGCCGAACGCTATCCGCACGTCGAGAAGCCGCACTACACGCTGCCGGATGGAACACTCGGTCAGTATCGCAGTCTCATGCCGCTGCTCGGCATTGAAAGATTTGTGCTCGTTCAGCCAAGCTACTACGGCACCGATAACTCCTGTCTTCTCGACACGCTCGTCGAGGTTGGGGATCTGGCTCGCGGCGTCGTCATGATCGAGCCTGATATTAGCGAGGCAGAACTGGAACGCTTCCATCGGTGCGGGGTGAGGGCCGTTAGGCTCGATCTGTTCAAGCGCGCGCGTGAGCCCCTGGCGGCGATACACCGATATATCGCGGAAACGGCCGCACGTGTTGGTCCCTTGGGTTGGCATCTGCAATTCTATGCCCCTGGCTACGTCGTGCGCGACTTGATCCATTTTTTTCGAACGCTGACAATCGATTTCGTGATTGATCACATGGGCTACATGCTGGAAGAAGACGGCCTTCGATCCGCAGATTTTTCCGCGCTGCTCGATCTTCTGGGATGCGGTCACTGCTACCTTAAGCTCAGCGGCGCCTATCGTATCGCCAAACACAGAGGCTATGAATTCGTGGAGCCTGTCGCGAAAGCGATCGTCGATCGGGCGCCCGACAGGGCGGTATGGGGCTCTGACTGGCCCCATATTTCCTACTCTGAGCGCGACACGGGAGAGTTGGTGAGTTTGCTCGAGCGCTGGGCGCCGTCGCAGAGTGCGCGGCGGCAGATCCTGGTCGAGAATCCCAACCGCCTATTTGGCCTCCTCTGATGGAAGTTGCGACAAACCCGGCGTTTCAAGTCGGCGTCAATCGGTCTCGAAGGTCCTGGGCGCTGCTTGGCGTCGCGTTTGCCCTCGTGATGATCGATGGCTACGACCTGTTTGTTGTGTCATTTGTTGCGCCACTGATCGCAAAAGACCTTCATTTGAACTTTGGGAATCTCGGCACCGTCTTCGCCGCGGGCCTGGCTGGCTCGATGGTGGGGGGTCTGCTTCTGGGGCACTTCGCGGACCGCACGGGCCGCCGGCCCGCTCTGCTCGTCTCGCTGGCCACGGCGGGAGTCGCGACACTGCTTTGCTCGCAGGCCCATTCGTTCGGCGCTTTCACCGCTCTGCGCTTCCTGTCCGGTTTGGCTTTGGGGGGACTGCTCGCCTCGCTCGTCCCGCTGGTGGCAGAGCTGTTCCCGTCGCAGCAGCGAAGCGCGGCCGTGACTCTTATGTTCATCGGTTATCCACTCGGGGCCGTCGTCGGCGGCGCGATCACGGCACTGTTGATCGTCTATGGCTGGCGAAATCTGTTTCTCGGTGCAGGAGTGGTCACGCTGCTGCTCGTGCCGGTCGCGCTATGCCTGCGGGAGACGCTTTACGCGTCGGATGCGCCAGTCGACGACCCACAGCCCAATCTGGGGAGAGGGTCCTTCAGGGTCTTGTTTACCGAGGGACGCTTCTGGACCACGTTCATTGCCTCATTCGCGATCTTTTGCCTGCTATTGGTGACGTACCTTTTGAACAGCTGGACGCCGTTGATTGCGGCCAAATCGGGTTTCAGCCCTCAGACGGCCGCTTGGTGCGGGGTGCTGCTGAATTTGGGCGGTGTCATCGGTGCACTGGCTTCAACCTTGCTCGTGGCGAGATTCGGGGTTTTCAAGGTGGTGACGCTGATGGTCGCCGGCGGCTCACTGGCCGTTGCTTTGCTGGGCTACCTATACGGTTCCGTTGGCGCATTGTATTCAGGCCTCGGTGTCATTGGTCTGCTGGTAATTGGCGGACAGCAGAACGCTCCCGCGATCTCCGTGCAACTGTATCCCCAGCGCATGCGCAGTACCGGCGTGGGCTGGCAGTTTGCCGCGGGCCGATTCGGATCCATCTTGGGGCCAATCATAGGCGGGCGGCTGCTCGCGGCGAACATTTCTGTCCAACTATTGTTCATGCTGATAGCAATTCCTACCCTTCTGTCCGCAGGCGCGTACACAGTGGTCGGCCTGCTGCGGCAAAAATAGATCGCGTGTTGAGCACGATCGATGCACGATTGAAGCAAGCATGATACTCATTGAACATCAACGCCTACCGACCAGCGGCGCGCGGGCGGTGCTGCCTTTTACGTTCGCGGGCGCGCAGTACCTGGTCGTGCCGCAGCTGGCAGTGGATGTTCCCGGCACACCTGCGCATATGAACGGTGGCGATAGCGATACCGGCGCCCTGATTTATCGCTGGCAACAGGGTTGCTTCGTTGAGGATGGACTGCTGCCGCTCAGCGGCGGCGAGGACGCCGAGTTCTTCAATCTCGCAGAAGAGTCCTACCTGGTGACGGCAGGAGTTCGATCGGGCCACGGACCCTATCGCTACAATATTGACCAGGTCCTCTACAAGTGGACAAGCAGCTCGTGGGCACCCATCCAGACTTTCGCCGCCTTCGCCGCGAAGCAGTGGCACTTCTTCCGCGTCGGCAATCGAGCCTTCCTGGCCTTAGCGCAAGGCCTCACGCTGGATCATATCGAGGCGACAAATCCGCGCAGCTCGCGAATCTACGCATGGAACGGGCGGCAATTTGACGATTTTCAAACGCTTGAAGGCAGGTGGGGATACAACTGGGAATCGTTCGACATAGCGGGGCAGAGCTTCCTGGCTTACGCCGACCATGTTGGGGAATCGGTTCTGCTCGCCTGGAATGGCGCATCCTTTAATCCGTTGCAATCGTTCTCCAAGAAGGCCGGCCGTTGCTTTCGATATTTCACCGCGGACGGTGAGCACTACCTCGCGTTTGCCAACATCCAAGGCGACTCAACCCTGTACCGCTGGGGCGGGAGGGACTTCGCGCCCTGCCAGACACTCGGTGGGCCGGGCGGTCGCGAGTTCTGCGTTGTACGGGCAAGCTCAAACCTGTATCTGCTGCAGATCAATTTCATTCAAGGCGAGCCTTCGGCTCCACGCACGAATCTGCTGTCGCGCGTCTTTAAATGGAGCGATGGCAAGCTGCAGCTGGTCGAGGAATTCCCCACCGCCGGTGGGACTGATGCCGCGGTATTTTCCGCGGATGGCAAACAGTTCGTGGCTGTCTCTAACAGCCTTAGCGCCGATGTTCGGTTCCGAACCGACACAATCATCTACCGCTTTAACGGATAATTGCCTGGCCGGCGTTCCATACATGCCAGGCCACTAAGAGCGGCTTCGAGGAGACGATCATGGCTTACGCTCCGCACGGAGATTTTCGGAGTCTGTACGACGCCTACACGGGTCCGGGCAGTACCGGGCAGCATTTGACTAAACACATGGTTCGGCTGACCGAGCGCGATCCGCTACTGCTCGTCACCGGGGCGGACTTCATCATCTTTCCTGGGGCCGGCCGCCCACCGATCGTTGAGAGCTTCCGACATTCGACGCGTGGCTTTGTCGAACTGACGGCGGTTTCTCATCTTGCTCCCTGCATCGCGTGGGCTTTCCGCCTGCGTGAGCTCGGCTATGCCAATTGGCGCGAGGACGCGCAGCGGCTGATAGACAGAGCCGAGCAGGTGCGCTCCGTCAACGATACCCACTATTGGGAACAGGAAGTCGCCGTCGAGGCTTATCGAGGATATGAATCAAAGATCGCGGACATGGTGGATTACACCTGCCGGGTAAGTGCGCAATTCATGAGAATGTGCCTGGCGGACGAACGCCTGATGACGTTCGAGAATTTGCGGCATAACTTCCTGGATCCCATCGATAATCCGGCCGTTCCGGTGTCTCTGAATGATGTCATGGTCGCAACTTTTACACTCACCTTCCTTGACATCGCGCACCGCATGATTCGGTGGCTTCGTTCACAGAACTTCAACTGGCGCACACTCATGGTTCTGCTCAGCGGCAAATCGGGCCGGCCGAGTGCCGGACTAACCTGGCAGACGAACAATAATTGCCATCTGCTGTGGCGAGCCTCGGAGGAGGGAATATCCACCGAGAATGTGCAGATCACTCCGCATGGCCCAACGCTCGCCCTATCCGACCTGCGCGATCCAACTCGCGTTGCGGAGATAGAGGGACAAGTTAGGGAAGTATTCTTGCAATTGCGGGCCAATACTGACCTAGCACGCGCGATGTTTGAGGGTTATCCCGCATTCGCGAAAAGCATCGAGGAGTCCCCTGTCATAGAGCCGACGACGAAGTCGCTACATGCGATGCCTCGGCTTCGCTCGCCGGATGATCGCCTTACCGCAATCACCCGTCTTCGTTTTGTGATGGAAGACCCCACTCAGCTGCTGTCGAATTCGGTAGCCCACTTTGTCATCGATCAGTTATGCGAACACCACAATCAACCAGCGCTCGTCGTGATCCCTGGATTCTCGAAGGTGTCGTATCCGACGCGCGAGCGGAACCACACTGCAGGGTAACTAAGATAGAATCTGCCTACCGTGAAGCTACGCCAGCTCGAATACTTTGTAATGGTTGCAGATGAGGGCGGCTTTAACCGTGCGGCTCAGCGTCTTCACGTGGCGCAACCATCGTTGAGTGTTCAGATCCGGTCGCTCGAAGAGGAAGTCGGAGCTCGATTGTTCGAGCGCGACAAGCGCCACGTTTTCCTTACGCAGGCCGGCAAGCGATTTCAGCAGCACGCGCGCTCGATTCTGTCGCTGGCCGAAACCGCGAAGATCGAGGCACGTTGCGCCGAAGCGGGTGAATTGGGGACGCTGAATGTGGGCTATAGCGCCTCGGCGATGTTTTCTAACGTTCTGCCAATCGCAATCCGGCAGTTTCGACAGCAATTTCCCCATGTCGTGCTCTCGCTTCATGATGTTCCATCGCTCGAGCAACTGCATGGCCTGTTGGAGCGAACGCTGGATCTGGGCATTTTGCGCAAACCTGAGGTGCGGATTCCCGCTGGAATTGAAATCAGCGAGTGGTATCGGGCCCCGCTCGTCGTCGCTATTCAACAAGATCATCCCCTGGCGCGCCGCCCGTCACTGTCACTGAGTCAGCTCAAGGCCGAGCCGTTCGTAACGTATCCGCGCGAGGCCGGTACCGGCCTTTACTGGCAGATCCTGGACATCTGCGCGCACGCGGGATTTCGGCCGCGCGTAGCAAGAGAAGTGCTGGAGCCGTCAACGATCATTGGACTGGTTGCCGCCGGCGTTGGCGTCGCGATCGTTCCCGACGGAATCCAATGTATTCAGTTGAAGGGCGCGATTTACAAACACCTGACCGACATCAGCGCTTACTCCACTTTGTACCTGGCACGCCGTCAAGGCGATCCCAATACGCACTTGCGCGCGATCTGCGAAATGCTCGCGATCACTGGCCTACCGCAACCGCGACAGAAAAAACGTGCGACACGGCATCCGCGAAAACACTGAGCGAGAGCCAGAACACGAGAGTCCGGGCTGGCTCGCCAGGGAAGCGGGATTGGGCGGCGAGGAGGGGGTCAAGGAGTAATCATGCGATTGGTGTGTACCCTTAGTGTCTTGCTGCTCGCCACGGTGCAAAGCGCCGCGTCAGCGCCTCGCGAAATTACCGGAGCAGGTTTCCGTTACTATGTTTTGTCGCTGTATTGGTTGCCGACTCTGTGTATCGAATCGCCGGACTCGGATGAGTGTAGAGGCTCGACTCGCAATGGCTTCATCGTGCACGGCCTGTGGCCGGCTTTGGATTACAATTCACCGACCCGGTGCGGCGGCGCCGGTGTGCTGAGTGATTCACTCGTAGACAGCCTGAAGGATCTGCTGCCGACGCGTCGCCTGGTTGAGCGTGAATGGAACGTTTACGGCACATGCACCGGGCAAGCGCCGGAGGGATATTTCACGTTGCTGCGACAGGCCTTTGACAGCGTCCGTGTACCGCGGGTTTTGGGAGGAGGCGGTGGCCAGACACTGAACCTTGGACAGATCATCAAGGCCTTTACCAACGCAGATCATGGGTTACCCGCACAGGCCATCGTTCTGACTTGCTCGGACAATCCGGCGCGATTGCGGGAAATTCGAATCTGCCTCGCCAAGAATCTGGCGTCAAATTACTGCGGCGGTGAAACACTGGGCGCCGTCTGCCGTGTGCCGAGCATCGAAGTTCCAGGCGGCCCGTGACGGGGATCCTTTCTGTCGCCGGAGTGTTCAGCGACCGTCGACGGTAAATTCTGTACCGACGAGTGCGCCCTGGAAGCGATGGATTTTCGCACCGGTGGCGTGTATCACCTGTGCCTCGAGGATTTGGTATTCCGCCGTATTGGTTTGATTCGCCTCGACGTCAGTGATATGCGTGACCGGAATGGATCCCATGCCGACGACCTCGGCCTCCTTCGGCCCTGCCGTCATGATGGATTTGATAACTGCGCCTCGCTCGATCATGATCATCCAACGCACGGCGTCATGAGAGGAAAGTATCAGCGATATCGGGGCGCCGGTGCCGCGTTTGACGTGCACGATGGCGACGCCCTGTTTCGAACCATCCGATCTCGTCACGTAGTTGGAGGTTTGCGCGATGCCGATGCCTTCGACGGTGCCTGTGTCGGAGGAAGGAGCGCCCGTCGGAGTGGTCGACACGATCCAGTTGCCGCCGTTGGTAAGCATTGTCACCCGCGCGCCGGGCAGCGTCTCGACACGCACGGGCCCGCTTCCCGTAATGCGCGGGCCGCGGATTTCTTGCGCCGTCGCGGCGCGGTGCTGTTCCTGTTCCCGCCTCATCAAGCCGACAAAATCCTCGTGTGACATGGCTTCCTCGAGAGGAAGTGCATCGAGGAGGGTGACGCGATTCTGGCTGACGAAGCCCAGTTTGTGAACGTTGGCAAGGTATACGATGCGGCCCTGGTTTCGGTAGGCCGCCTCGGGCTGGGCGAATGTCTGCCGGGCGATGGAATAGACGTAATAGCGCATGCCCATATTTTGATCGATGCCCGGATTTTCACCGATCAGCAAGATCAAATCCGGGTTGGGCTGCGGGACTACGGTTCGGATTTCAAAGGGCGCCACGGCGACCGTGGTCGTCGATAAAGTGTCAGTCGAAATGAAATTTAAGTCCTGTGCCGCGATTAGGTAGAAGCGGCCGTCTGCGGTCACTTGTCCCTCGTTTCGCTGCCAGTTCTGGATCTTGAAGGGCTTTTGGTCAATCAGGGTGAGTGGCTCCTCGGAATGTCCACCACCGGTCCGAAAACGAAGGGCCGACAACCCGGTCAGCGCGAAGAACTCGTTCTGCGGGGAATTCCGCGCGATAGCCTGGTCGATTGCTTCTTTCGGGAATCGAACCGCGTGCTCCTCGCCGGAGTCGAATTCGATGGTGAATGAACTCATGGACGCCGCGCGGTGGATAAGGGCGCGATCCTGACCCAGCCAGGTAAAGTCGCGCGGGAAAATGGATTGAACGCGGGCGAGCGATTCGCCGCTCTCGACGTCAATCAGCGAGGTGCCGCCGGGTACTGACGTGGGAAACACGCGTCCGTTGGGTGAAACATCCCCGAAGACATCGCCTGCGAGCCCTTCGAGGCGCGAAACTCGTCGCCCGTTGTTCAGATCGATGAGTTCGAGGTTGCGATTGGTCCAAAGCAGCACTACACCGGCGTTCGCGGCGAACCGGATGTCTTGGATATAGTCAGAGCCGATGACAAAGGGCGGCATTGACTTGGGAATCGGTCGGATCGGCGGCATCTTGATCATGATGCCCACACGCTTCCAACCGATCCACGTCGCGAACGCGTCATCTATGCGCTCGAAGCAATCGCTGACCCCGAAGTGCGCAGCGATCTCATCTTTCGAAGTGAATGGTGCCGGCGCATAGCCTTGCGCGCAGTCGAGTGCCCGCACACGCAATTTCGAATTGATCTGGGACTCGACTTGGTCTCGGACTCCCGCTTCCGTAGCGAGGCGCAGCAATTGACCCTTGGCATACTCGAGGGATTTGGGAAGGGGCATCGCCTCATTGATGCGATCCTCCACGCCGCCGAGGCATTGATCGGCGATCAAAAGCTGGATGAGCACAATGACCGCGAAGAGAGGTCTGTTCCTAGAGGGCATGGGAACCCTCGAGTATGTGCACCAGCGCAAGGGTTGCGCCTGTGGGTGAGTGGCGACTGAACATCCTGTTCTCGGAAGTCCTAGAGTTGAGTTTGCAGTAGGCCATCATCGGCCGGAATGGGGCGTTCTCGCGTGACGAGTATCACGCAATGGGATTTAAAAGGGACCGGGCAGCGGGCTATTGAGGCGAGGAGTGCGTTTCGCGCGACCCGTTGAAAGTCCAATTCGTGTTAGGGCGTCAGTGTCGCCGCGATGCGGCGTACTTCGTCCGGCTTGTGCTCGCCCGCCAGTGGCGTTCCTGGCATTAAATATTTGCCCATGTTGGGGCCGCCGACGACGACCGGTTCGAACCCTGCCTCTCGGACGAGCCGCGAAACGGTTTCGATGGCCTTCTTGTCACCTGCGATCGGCATGCCGATCTTGCCCGGATCTTCGTGCGCACTGGCCATGCGTGCCGCGGGTACGGCGTTGAATGCCCGAACCACGAGTGCGCCCGGCAGCAGGTGCGCATCGAAGAGTCCGGCGCCTTCTTCGCGCGCTTGATTGGCGATCTCGCCGTCGCGTTGCGGGAAAGGATTGCTCGCATTGATGACGACTTTTCCTTTGAGTGAATTGCCGAGGCCCTTTACAAGCTCGGGAAAAGCGCTATAGGGAACCGCGAACAGGATTACCTGCCCGAACTCAGCGGCCTCCTGCGGCGTGCCCGCGTGCGCATTTGCTCCGACCTCGGCAGCGAGCTTCTTATCGTTGTCGAGATCACGGGAGGAGAACATCACTTCGTTTCCAGCCTTGGCCCAAACCCCTCCAAGAGCGCTTCCAACATGCCCCGACCCGATGACGCCGATCTTCATCTTCTGGCCGTCGGCAGCATTGACAGTGTTTGCCGTGATCGGCAGGACGCTAAGGGCGGCTGCCGCACCGGCCGCCTTGAGAATATCGCGACGACTGAAGCCAAGAGTGCCGTGCATTTTCATGTGGATCTCCAAATGAGGAGCAGTTGCGATTTGATGGTAAAGATATGCCTATTTTCCGCCCTGTCGAGATAACGAACGGTGACGAGATCAATATTAACTATAGTTAATGTGGCGGAAACCCGATCACGGACCGATCGAGCGGATCATCCAGCATATATGGACAGGGTGTTAGCATTTGCAGCTCTAATATTGTGGTCTTCGGGATCTGTAGCTCAACAACCACCAATCGAACCGTGCGCAGGAATGGAAGGCTACGCCGCCGTCCTATGTCACAAGAACATACAAGAACAGCAACAGCAGGAGCTAGCCCAATCTCTATCGGATGAGAAGCAGCGGAGAATTCAAGACAAAAAAATGGAGCGGCTGGGATTTCCGAAACTCAGGCATGAACAGCCCAGCCTGCTCGGACGACTGTTCTTCGACAATGTTGCAGCGAGAGTGGGAGAAAGGTTTCTCGTAGACAAATAGTGGCGCTCCGGCGGCTGTTGCGCCTGGTAAGAAGTCGGATCGCGACAACCATTGTCGTGTCGACGCTCATGCGGTTTTCAGCGACGAAAACGGCTGGTGCACGGTTGGCGCGCATTATCCGATGCTGTCCCCAAGCACCTGCCGCTTAATCCAAACTTATCCTGTATAGAGAATTAACATTGACAATCGCCTATACAGGATTATTCTGGCGCAGTTGCGCCATGCTATCTGGATAAGGCTAGTCGACCAGTGCCTACCTGTCTTCATACATAACAAGAGAAACCATGCGTACATTTAGTATTCTCGCCGCTCCGCTCGTTACGTTTTGGACCTTGATCGCTGCAGCGCCTGCAACTGCAGCGCCAGCCCCTGCACCGCAAGCGATCCCCCCAAAAGCCCAAAACAGCACCAATTGGTCGTCGCTCGATCAATACATCAGTTCCTCGATGAAGGATTGGAAGGTGCCGGGCGCATCGGTTGCCATCGTGCGCGACGGCGCCGTCGTTTATATGAAGGGATTTGGCGTTCGCGATATCCGCACCAATCAGCCGGTCACGGCCGACACGCTCTTTGATATTGGCTCGTGTACGAAAGCATTTACATCGGCCGCAGTGGCCATGCTGGTCGACGAGGGGAAAATGCAATGGGACGGAAAAGTGAATGCTTACATTCCGTTTTTCCGCCTAAGCGATCCTTTTGCCAATCAAAACGTCACCCTGCGAGATCTGCTGACGCATCGTACGGGCGTGCCGGGAGCCGACTTTCTTTGGTTCGTCGATCCGCAGAGTTCGCGCGAAGAATTGATTCGCAAGCTGGCCTACGTTCAACCAAACACAGGGTTTCGCTCGCAATTTGAATATCAAAATCTAATGTACGTCGCGGCTGGATACGCGGTGGGGCAGGTGGCGCATAGCACCTGGGATGAGTTTACTCAGTCGAGATTGTTCGCACCCCTGGGTATGACTGCGTCGGATACCAGTGCAATCGAAGCACAAAAAGCTGCGGACCATGCCACTCCCCACGAACAGGATCCAGACGGCTCGGTGAAGGCGATCGCCTGGCGCAATATCGATAGCGTGGGGCCCGCGGGCTCGATCAATTCGAGCGCGCGTGATATGGCCAAGTGGATCACGTTTCAGCTCGGCGATGGAACTTATCAGGGCAAGCGGCTGATCTCCGCGGACAATATGCGCGAGATGCATAGTGCTCAGATGGTGATTTCGCTCGAAGGTGAAATCGCCAAGGTATTTTTTCCCGACTCGATGCAGCTCAGTTACGGGCTGGGTTGGTTCGTGCAGGACTATCGCGGCCACCAATTAATCATTCACGCGGGAGATATCGACGGGTTTGCAACCATGGTGGTGCTGATCCCGGAGATTCACACGGGCTATTTCGCGGTGATCAATATGGGCAGTTTGTATCGGCAAGTCTTGAGCAATCAGATCGCCGATCAGTTGCTGCATTTGCCGGACGCCGGGTGGAGCAAACGTTTTCAAGCAATGGAAGTGGAATTCAAAGCGGAGGGAAAGGCGGCGAAGGCGTGGCAGTCGAAGCGCACGCCCGGCACCCACCCTTCGCGCGATCTTTCGGCCTATGCCGGGCAGTATCAGAATCCTGTCTACGGCAATGCTGAAATCGGCTATCAAAATGACAAGTTGAAGTTGCATCTCGGCGCGATTGATTCGGATTTGGAGCACTTCCAATACGATACTTTCGTCGCGAAATTGCGCAGCGAAACCCGTCTGACCTTCAACCTGAACGCAGACGGCAATCCGTCCGAGTTCACCGTGGCGGGCATCGCATTCAAACGTTCCGCAGCGGTGGCCGCCAAGTAATTTGGGCTAGAGGATCGATGCTCCGGGCGAGGAACATCACGATGAAGTCTCAAGCGGGAACAACAATGATCGAGGATGGCCAATGATGAAGATACCCGGATTTCTGGCGCTGATGTTATTGGCCTGCTCGCCGCTTCAGGCGCAGAGTGAAAGCCCATTGCTCATGCAGGGACCCACGCTAAATGCCACGCACATTGTTTTTGCCTATGGCGGGGAACTTTGGAACGTCAGCCGGGAAGGCGGAGCCGCGCGGCAGCTCACGTCAGGCGCGGGACAAAAATCGAGTCCGCACTTTTCGCCCGACGGCAAGTGGATCGCATTCACGGGACAATATGGCGGCAACCTCAACGTATACCTGATGCCCGCCGGGGGCGGCGAGGCGCGCCAGTTGACCTTCGGTCGAGGCCCGGACACGGTCGAAGGCTGGACTCCCGATGGCAAGAACGTTCTTTTCCGCTCTTCGCTCAAGAGTTATTCGATCCGCTTCGAGCAGCTCTACACGATTTCAACCGAGGGCGGTCCGACCCATCAGATTCCGCTGCCGATGGGTTATCAAGGATCCTACTCATCGGATGGCACGCATCTCGCTTACACGCCGCTGCCGCGCGAGTTTTTTGTCGTGGGCGGAGCGGTCACGCACGCTTTCTGGGCGCATTATCACGGCGGACTGGCGCCACAGGTGTGGATCGCGAATCTGGCTGACTCCGAAACCGTCAAAGTGCCGCACGAAAATGCCGGCGACTTTAATCCCATGTGGGTGGGCAATAAGATTTATTTTCTTTCCGCGCGCACCGAGCCGGTCACGCTCTATGCATACCAGACCGACGCGAAAAGCGTATCGCGCGTTATCGAAAACCATGGCGCGGACATCATGTCGGCGTCAGCGGGGCCCGGGGCAATAGTTTATGAACAGTTCGGCTCGCTCCATCTGTTCGATCTCGCAAGCGGGCGGGAGCACGAAGTTCGCGTTAGCATCCAAGGTGATTTCCCCGAGGTGCGCACGCACTTCGAAAACGTGGCGGAACACGTTTTGAACGCCAATATCTCTCCAACCGGGGCGCGCGCCGTATTCGAAGCGCACGGCGAAATCATCACCGTGCCCGCCGAGAAAGGCAATGCCCGCAACCTGACCAATTCGCCCGCGGTCGCCGAACGCTCGCCCGCTTGGTCGCCCGACGGGAAATCGATCGCCTACTTTTCGGACGCTTCCGGCGAATATGCCTTGCACATTCAGAATCAGGACGGCCTGGAAAAGGCGCGTGTGATCGGCTTGGGAAATCCGGGGTCATATTTCTTTGGCCCGGCGTGGTCGCCCGATGCTAAGAAACTTACCTACACCGACAAACGCTTGAATCTTTGGTACGTCGATCTGAATAACCCGGCGCCCGTGAAAATCGACACCGACACATATTTCGCTTTCGGCGGGATGATTCATTCGTCGTGGTCGCCCGATAGCCGCTGGATCGCGTATACGAAGCTTCTCGTCAATCATATGCGCGCTGTTTTCGTCTATTCGATCGATTCAAAGAAGTCCACGCAAATCACCGACGGATTGAGCGACACCGAATCCGCCGTGTTCGATAAGAGCGGCAAATATCTTTATTTCACGGCCAGCACGAATTCGGGACCGACGAAAGTGCCCCTGGACATGTCGAGCCTCGGCCACAGCGTAACGCGCAGCGTCTATCTGGCCATTCTGCGCAAGGGCGTCGCGTCGCCGCTGAAGCCGCAGAGCGATGACGAGAAAGTCGCGGCTCAAAGTGCGCCCGATGCCGAAAAAAAGGAGAAGAGTCACGCGCCGGAGGCGGCCGCGAATGGTGTGCAGATCGACTTCGAGGATATCAGCCAGCGTATTTTGGCCTTGCCGCTGCCTGCCGCCAGCTATGCCGAGCTCGCCGCCGGCAAAGAGGGCGAACTTTACGTCGAGCAGTCGCAACCGGGGGGCTCGCCGCTGGGTGGCGGTGGCCCTGTTACGTTGTTGAAATTTACTCTGGCCGACCGCAAATCGACGCAGATCGCGTCGGGCATCGAGGATTTCAGGCTGTCCTTCAGCGGCGATAAGTATTTGTTCCGCCAGGGCAAAAAATGGGGAATCACCTCCACGGCCGCACCGATGAAGCCGGGCGCGGACCTGCTGGACATGGACGCGATGCAAGTCCTGGTGAACCCGCGGGAAGAATGGAAGCAGATGTACCAGGAAGCCTGGCGCCTGGAGCGCGATTATTTTTATGCCAAGAATTACCATGGCCTGGATCTCGCCGCCGCGGAACGACAATACGCCGCCTACCTTCCGGGAATCGTCAGCCGCGCGGATTTAAATTATCTCTTCCTGGAAATGCTCGGGAAACTTTCGGTCGGCCACGTGTTTATCGCAGGCGGCGACATTCCGAAGGTGCCGCCCGTTTCGGTCGGGTTGCTCGGCGCCGATTACAGCAGCGAAAACGGCCGCTACCGCTTTGCCAAAGTTTACGAGGGCGAAAATTGGAATCCGGGCCTTCGCGCGCCGCTCACTGAACCGGGCTCGGAGGTAAAACGCGGCGAATATCTGCTCGCCGTGAATGGCCGGGATCTGCACAGCAGCGATGATATCTACCGATTCTTTTTGAACACGGCGGACAAGCAGATTGTCCTCAAGGTCGGCCCCAATGCGGACGGCTCCGATTCACGAAACGTTACAGTAGTCCCGATCGGCGAAGAAGTATCTTTGCGTCATCGCGATTGGGTGGCAAACAACCTGCGCACCGTGGACCGCCTGAGCGGCGGCCGCGTTGCTTATGTTTATCTGCCGGACACAGCGACCGGCGGGTATACCTCTTTCAACCGCTACTTCTTCGCACAAGTCGGCAAGGAGGGGGTGATAGTCGACGACCGCTTCAATAGCGGCGGGCAGTCGGCGGACTACATCATCAATTACTTGCAGCGCAGTCTTCTCAATTATTGGTATACGCCCAACGGTGCCGTCTCACCCGAACCGGGTGAAGCAATTTTCGGCCCCAAAACCATGATCATCAACCAATATGCCGGATCGGGTGGCGACTTGATTCCCTGGTACTTCCATCACGTCGGATTGGGTCCGTTGATCGGTGAGCGGACCTGGGGCGGAGAAGTGGGCACTACGGGGTACCCGGCTCTGATCGATGGCGGCAGCGTTACCGCGCCGAGCATTGCCTTCGTCAAAACTGATGGGCATTGGGGAATCGAAAACGAAGGCGTGCCGCCGGATATCGAAGTAGAGATGAATCCGAAGGCATGGCGCGAGGGCCACGATCCGCAACTCGAGAAAGCCGTCGAGACCGTCCTTCGGGAACTGAAAGAGCATCCACTGCCGCAGCCGGTGGTTCCGCCCTTTCCCGATTACTACGACAAGCGGCCTTAGCGCAGGCAACCCGAGACGTACTTCCGATCCACCATTTTCTCCTTTCCAGGAAATCCATGAGACCCACCGCACTGCTCCTGCTCATCCCCGCGATCTGCGCGTCCCTGAGCGTCTCCGCCGCCCCCGAGGCCGGGCACTTCGACCTCGAGAAGACCAAGACCGTGGTGAGCGGCCTCATCGAGCAAGCAATGAAGGAGCGCGGAGTGCCATCGGTGTCGATCGCGCTGGTCCGGGGCGATACGATCGTTTGGAAGGCCGCTTTCGGGTACGCCAACGTCCGCATGAAGACCCCGGCGACAACGGATACGCTTTACAGCACCGGATCGACTTTCAAGTCGGTCACCGCCACCGCCCTCATGCAGCTTCAGGAGCAGGGCAAGTTCAAGCTCGACGAGCCGGTCAACAAATACCTGGGCGATGTCCAAGTGCAGGATCGCCTCCAGGCCGAAAAGCCAGTTACTTTCCGGCACATGCTCTCGCACTGGTCTGGTCTGACCGCCGGAGCAGTGACCAAGCCGCTGTGGGGCCGGGAGCTTCCCAAGTCGCTGGACAAGATGGTTGCCGGTCTCTACTCGGTCCGGCCGCCGGAGACGAAGTGGGAGTACAACAACTGGGCGTACGGGATGGCGGGACTTCTGGTCCAGAAGATCTCCGGTGAGGAATACGAGAAGTACATGGTGGAGCATGTGCTCGTGCCTCTCGGCGTCACCACACCTCACCCGGTCTATCCGTCGCCGGAGATGGTGGAGGTGATGGCACTGCCGTACGAACCCGGAGGACCGAACGGGAAGCCAAAGCCGGTCGAACAGGTTCATTTCGACGTCTACCCTGCCGGCGACATCTATCTCACCGCCGAGGACATGGCGAGATTCCTGGCGATGCAACTGAACGGCGGAATGTTCCGCGGCAAGCGAATCTTGACGGAAGCCTCGGTTAACGCGATGCACGAACCTCAGTTCGGCGGCACTTACGCCTTCGGCTTCTCGGTTCGCAAAGACCCGAACGGCCACACGATCATCAACCACGGCGGCGCCATTCCGGGCCAGAGTTCCTACATGGTCGGGGATCTGGACGCGAAGGTGGGCGTGTACTTCATGTCGAACTCCGGGGCCCCATCGTCGATTGGCGAGGCCGCGCTCAAACTCCTTCGCGGCGAGGACTATACGCCTCCCGCGCCGCCCAAGATCGTCTCAGTGGATCCGAGCGTGCTCGACCGCTACGTCGGGGTGTACGCGTTGAGTCCCGACGTGCTGTTCACGGTCAGCCGCGACGGCAGCAAGCTGATGATCCAACAAGGGGACGCGCCGAAGAAGAGCGAACTCGCCGCCACGTCCACGACGTCGTTTATCGTCAAGGGGCAGGATCTTACCGTCACTTTCGTTGCAGAACCGTCGGCGGCGGTTACCAAGCTTGTCCTCGACTCGGGGAGCAGCAAGGTCGATTTACTGAAGCAGAAATAGAGTTGAGTGGCGAAACGAAGGAGCCAAATTCATGACTCGTAGCGTCTACTTCATTCTAGGTTTCTGTCTTGCGGGCCTGGCGCTGAAGGCGGGCGCGCAACAGTCCGCTCCCGCGGCCGCTCCTGCGCCGCCTCCGTTGGTGGGAACGCTGGCGGCGCATCCGGACTGGCTCGCGGCGAAGAGCCACCCGGGCGATGTCGATACGGTGGATCACCTGGTCACTTCGCTCTATGACGTGATCTCCGGGGCCGCCGGCAAGCCTCGCGATTGGGACCGCTTCCGCTCGCTGTTCCTGCCGGATGGCCGGCTTGGCGTAATTCGACCGGAAAGCCGCGCCACACAGGATGCGCCCGCGCGCAAGGGCGATGTCGTTTTCCTTACTCCGGATATGTACGTCCAACGGGACGACCCTTACTTTATGACGCACGGCTTCTTCGAGCGAAGCATTGCGAACCGGGTCGAGGTGTTCGGTAATCTCGTCCACGTGTGGAGTACCTACGAGAGCCGGCACGCGGAGCATGATCGCCAGCCCTTCGCGAGAGGCATCAACTCGATCCAGATTGTGTCCGCCCAAGGACGCTTCTGGATTGCCAGCATACTCTGGGACGAAGAGCGGCCCGGGTTGGCGCTGCCGGAGAAATACCTTAAATAAACGCCGTTTTCCATCATGTGGATAGGGACACAGTGACCCAGGGCGAGAACGCTCCTTACAGGAAGACGTTTTGCGAGGCAGCTCGTATGAGGTGATGGCTCAT
>Ga0210398_10001741_pt1 | contig 21914 bp, 16 predicted proteins | sample IncBWC4OmetaG_FD_161047 | JGI IMG/M metagenome (GOLD analysis project Ga0210398, IMG submission 161047) | Forest soil microbial communities from Barre Woods Harvard Forest LTER site, Petersham, Massachusetts, United States - Inc-BW-C-4-O | ecosystem: Environmental > Terrestrial > Soil >...
TGCCGTACGAGCCGGTAACCACACTCGAAGTCGCAGGCGCCAGTCATTCGATCTATGTCTCCAGATCACAAGGGGAAACAGTGAGTACACACCCTGGGAAAACAGAGATTTCAGGCCGAGGCAATGTCCTTATGTTTGATAAGTGCGTTGATCTGGATCGGCGAAAGGAGCCGCATCCGCGTGCACAAAGCCAACTGATAGAGGCAGAGAGGATGTCGGCAATCGGCAGGATGGCATGCTCGATATCCCACGATATGCGCCACTCGCTCACCGCCATCTATGCGAACGCCGAGTTCCTCGAGCGCGACGATATATGTCCGTGCATGCGGGCTGATCTGCTGCTCGACATTCAAGAAGCAGTGCTCGCAATGACGGAGCGCATTGATTCATTACTGGAATTCGGTAGTAACGGACGGAAAAGCCCGCTTGTCCGTGCGCGCGTTTCCTTGGTTGTTGAGAAAGCCGTTGCGGCAGTGAAGTTTCATCCAGACGGACGCAACGTGTCCATCACAGTCGGCAAGGTCCCGCCAACGGAAGCAAACATCGATGCGAGGAATCTTGAAAGTGCCATATATAACTTGCTTCTCAATGCCTGCCAGGCGGCGATGCGCTCAACTCACGCGCCTGAGGTGAAGGTCCAGCTTATGGAAGTCGATGAACGGATCTACCTCACAATCTCGGACAACGGTCCCGGGATACCTGCCTCTATTCGGAAAACGTTGTTCGATCCGTTCGTAACCGCAGGAAAACCCAACGGAACAGGTCTTGGGCTGACCCTGGCTCGGCGAATAGCTGAAGAGCACGGTGGTAGCGTCTGGCTCGAGGAATCGAATCAAGAATGGACGGTATTCACGCTGAGTCTGTGACCGAAGCACCCACGACAGCTCGTTTTAGCCATTTTTGGAACACGTCAGAAGTGGCCGTCCAAACCTGCCGCAAAACGCAACTTACCGAAGACGCTCATCGACTAAATCGCTCAATGCGTGACTTGGCCTGGATGCGCGAATCGAAGCGCCGACGGACGTGAGACGTGTGCAGGCCCAGAAATCCTACTTGACAAAATACTTTTATACCTGTTTACTCTAGGCCTGAAGCAAATATGCCTATGCCAGAAGCTTCTGCCCGCGATCTGTTTCCTGGGGCGCTCGAAATGATGATCCTCGAGTCCCTCCGCCGTCAGCCGACCCATGGCTATGCTCTCGTCCAGCATATTCAGCAGCGCTCGAACAACCTGCTCCAGGTGGAAGAGGGCTCGCTCTATCCAGCCCTCCAGAGGCTGCTCAAGGCAAAGCTGGTCAAGGCGGAGTGGGGCGTCTCCTCCACGAATCGCCGAGTGCGCACCTACCGGATCATGCCTGCGGGCCTCCGCCGTCTCGAGCAGCAGATCTCCAGCTTTGAGCGCATGTTCGAGGGCATTACGCTGGTTCTCGATCCGGGTAAGTCTCCAGCCAGTTAGAAGGACCTATGAACTGGATACCAGGCATCTTCCGTCGCCGCCGCCTCTTCGACGAACTCTCCGAAGAAATGCGCCTGCATCTTGATGAGCATGTGGAGCAGCTGATGCAAGAGGGCCTAAGCCCGCAGGAGGCCCATCGGCACGCGCGCATCGCCTTCGGCAATCAAGTTGTGATTGAGGAGCGCAGCCGCGAAGTGTGGCAGTGGCCTACCCTCGAGTCGATCTGGGCCGACGTGCGTTTGGCGCTCCGCCTGCTGCGCCGTTCTCCCGGTTTCACCGTAGCCGCCGTCCTGACGCTGGCCCTCGCCATCGGCGCCAACGCCGTGGTGTTTGGCGTATTGAATGCCCTCATTCCACTTCTCGTGGCAGAACCCCACGAGTACGCCGCCCGTGGCCGTCATAAACGCGACTTTTGCGCGCAGGATCTTCGGTTCCGTCAGTAACGCTATCGGCAGCTACTATAAGAGGGGGGATGGGACCCGCGTTCAGGTTGTCGGCGTTGTGGAAGACGGCAAGTATGGCCTTCTCACTGAGGATCAGCGACCCGCGAATGTTTCTCCCGTTGCTGCAGAGGCCTACCCACCTGACCGATCTGGTCGTGCGCTCCGATTGTGATCCGCAGGAACTGGCGACAGACATCAGGAGCCGGCTGCGGAGCCTCGATTCCGGCCTGCCCTTCACTCTGCAAACGTGGGCCGATCGATTGGCCATCGCACTGTTTCCTTCTCATGTTGCGACAGTGTCGCTGGGTGTGCTGGGCATCATGGGCGCGATGCTGTCGATTACCGGTATCTTCGGCATGGCCGCTTACTCGGTTAGCAAGCGCCTCCGGGAGCTGGGCATTCGCGTCGCTCTCGGCGCGCAGCGTAAAGAAGTCCTGCAGGCCGCTCTGGGACGCGCCGTGAAGCTGCTGGCGATTGGTTCGGCCGCTGGCCTAGGCCTCGGGATCTTGGCGACCCACGTTCTCGTCTTCATCGTCTATCAGGCAACGCCGCGCGATCCGCTCGTCCTGGCCGGCGTAGTGCTCGCGATGGCCCTGCTCGGTCTGCTGGCTACATGGATTCCGGCGCAGCGCGCGCTGTCGGTGGATCCGCTGGTCCTTCTGCGCGAAGACTAGTCCTGCTCCACCGGAAAATTTGCGGTCCGAACCCGGATCGCAGGCGAAGATCCAGCCCTTTCTCACTTGATGCATCATCGCCAACGCACTCATCGTGATGCAGGACGACCAGGACAGTCATCACGGAGCGAAGACGGTCGATGTAAAAGTCGCGCTCGGCCATGTGCAATGATACGGTCGGAACGATTCAGGGCTTCGGGCCAGAGCTTTCGCGAAGCTAATCGGTTGAGCTAGTGCGAACTGACTGAATCGTCAAAGAGTGATATTCATTATTCGCGTAATCCTATAGGAGCATATTGATGCTGACTCGCGCCCCGCTGATGCCATGCTCACTGGCTGCGATGTGCCTTTTCTGCGCAACCCATACGGTGTCCGCGCAGGAACCCAATCGCACCGTGTTGCCGATTGCGCCGCCACCATTTCGCGGGACCGTGGGCACAACGTACAAAGATTCCATCTCCGCGCCGGTTCCGCCGTTGCGTGCTCCGGCGGGCGCCCCCAATGTTCTGGTGGTACTGCTGGATGACGAAGGCTATGGCCAGTCGGGTACGTTTGGCGGATTAATCCCGACTCCGACGCTGGACCGATTGGCTGCAGGCGGCCTGCGCTATACGCGCTTTCACGTGACGGCACTGTGCTCGCCCACGCGCTCCGCACTGCTGACCGGGCGCAATAATCACGCTGTCAGCATGGGAGTTATCACCAACTGGAGCACAGACGAGCCCGGTTACACCGGTTCCATCCCCAAGAGCGCCGCTCTGCTACCAGAGGTGTTGCGCGAAAACGGGTATGCGACCTCTGCCTTTGGCAAGTGGCACCTGATTCCGCAGCAGGAGGCCACTCTGGCGGGACCGTTCGACCACTGGCCGACGCACGAGGGGTTTGACTACTACTACGGCTTCCTCGATGGGGAGACGAACCAGTGGTTTCCGGAGCTGACGCTCGGTACGCAGCCGGTCGAGATGGTTGCACCTCCGGGCCGCAAGGACGATTACACGCTCAATGAAGAGCTGGCCAACAAGGCAATTGATTGGATCAAATCTGAAAAGTCCCTCGCCCCGGATAAGCCATTCTTCATCTACTACGCACCCGGGGCGAGCCACGCCCCACTGCAGGCGCCGCGTGCATGGGTCGAGAGATTTAAGGGGCAGTTTGATATGGGCTGGGACCGTTATCGTGAGATTGTGTTGGAGCGGCAGAAGAAGCTGGGCGTGGTGCCGCCGGATACGGAGCTTACGGCACGGCCGGCAGAGATTCTGGCGTGGGATTCGCTGACGCCCGATCAGAAGAAGGTAGCTGCGCGGCTGATGGAGGTCTATGCGGGATTTACGGCGCAAAGCGACCACGAGATTGGGCGTGTGATTGATGCGATTGATGCGACCGGGCAACTGGACAACACTCTGATCGTTTACATTGCCGGTGACAACGGCGCGAGCCTGGAGGGTGGCCTGTATGGAACGGCGAATGCCATGTCGCAGATTAATGGCGAGCCGCAGAGCACCGACGACGTGCTGGCTGTGCTGGATGAGCTGGGAGGACCGCATACCACTCCGCACTATCCGGTGGGCTGGGCGTGGGCGGGGAATACGCCGTTCCAGTGGGGCAAACGTATTGCGTCGCATCTTGGCGGCACGCGCGACCCGATGGTCGTTTTCTGGCCGAGCAAGATCAAGGATGCGGGCGGGGTGCGCAATCAGTTTGAAGATGTGACCGACGTTGCGCCCACGATTTTGGAGGCGGCGGGACTTCCTGAGCCAACCGAGGTGAATGGGGTGAAGCAACAACGGGTGGATGGGATGAGCATGCTAGCTACTTTCACCTCTGCCACGGAGCCGAGCCAGCGAACGACCCAGTACTTCGAGATGATGGGCAATCGAGCGATCTATCAAGACGACTGGATGGCGTCGGTACGGAGCGGGCTGCTGCCGTGGGTATATGCGGGATCGTCCGAGAACATGATGGAGCAGCCATGGGAGCTGTACGACCTGAGCAAGGACTACTCGGAGGCCAACAACCTGGCGCGGCAGCGTCCCGACAAAGTGAAGCAGATGCAATCGCTCTTCGACGAAGAGGCGAAGAAGAATCAGGTGTATCCGCTGGACCCACGCATGAGCGGTCGGGGGTTCCATGCGCCGGCCGGACACTCCACCTTCTACTCCGGGGCCGGACATCTTTACAACGAGCTGGCCCCGCCCTTTGAGACAAGGTCGCACACTATTACCGCGTATGTCGATATTCCCAAAGAAGGTGCAAACGGAGTGTTGATGGCGGACGGTGCTGAAGGCGGAGGCTTTGCGCTCTTCCTGAAGGATGGCCGACCAACTTACACCTATAACTTCTTCCGGAAGTGCACCACGATCGCGTCGCCAACCGCGCTGCCACCCGGTCCGGCAAAGATTGTGCTGCAGCTAATGTACAGCGGTACCGGCTTGAACAAGACTGCGGTGGCAACGCTGTCGGTGAACGACCGGCACGTGGCCACGACGCGGATTGCCCGGACGGTTCCGAACGTCTTCTCGTTTGAGGAGACGTTCGACGTGGGTGAGGACAGCGCATCGCCGGTGGGCGACTATGAGAGCCCATTCGCGTTCACTGGAACGATCCAACGAATCGATCTCGACTTTGTACCGTCGAATTAGGGTCTTTATTTGCCACGCACAAGCTGGAGCGAGCAGGCCCTTGCGTGTGTCTGAGTTTGTAGGCGCTGACTGCGAGCGAGTGACCGGTAAACCAGAGTAGTCCGCGGAGTGCCCGCAAAGTCGGCTTTCTATGAGCAGGTCACATTGGTCAAGGGTTTTTCTGTGTTTTTGTTTCATAGCGCTTTCGCGTCTGCTGTTGTTTGTTGTGGTTGTTCCGCGTTGTTGTTCTCCGCCGTGTTTCTATTCGCACTTTGAGTGGGCCGTTCGTGGCTCTGTGTCGGTTGGGGTCAGAAGGAGAAGTCGATGCTGCTATTTATAGGACGGCCTTATAAAGGCCCAAGCCGACTCGCAGTCATCGGAGCGCGGGGTTTAGCAACTGTGAATATGATTCGGATCCTCAGGCAGCTACTGCATAGAACGGGATGTAAGGCTCTTGGGTGACCCAGATGCGATGGACAGGACAGCGAGCTTGCGAGCGACGGCGACGATGGCTCGATTTCGTGACTGCTTGCCTCCGCGCGATGCAAGATGTAGCCCCCACTGGCGCAGGGTCGAGTCTTTTCCGTGCGGCCCGAGCACATGGTTGGCGCACTCGACCAGCAGAGATCGTTGCCAGCCTTGGTGATGCCGAGCTGCGGGTCGTGATCCCCAGACTGGCTGCGCCTTGGCCTCAGGCCAAGGTAGCAGCCGACGTCGCGACTTCGCTGGAATCGTTCTTTGGAACCCAGCGTCAGGACATAGGTCAGTGCCGTGAGCTGGCCAACGCCCGTAGACCTTGATCAGAGCTTGCGTTTCGGTGTACTCGTCTCCGTAAGCCGCTTGATCAGTCGGTCATAGTGCCTGATCTTCACCGTCATCGTGGCGATCTGTTCGAGAACAGGGCCGAGTGCCTGAGCCAAACCTGGCGGCAGCACTGCCATGCACCGCTTGGCGAAGCACAAGGTGGACGATGCCGGAAGTCGGTAGCCGCAGGGCTTCGCCAGTCCACGCACCGCGTTCACTGCCGCCGTCCGCAGACGAACGATCACGTTGCGGGCACGGATTAGCGTTAGCGCCTCCTGTTGAGCTACCGTACGATGTGAGATCGGTCGCAGGATCTTCGGATCGAGTCGGGCGTAGCGAGCCAACTTCTCCGCGTCCACCTGATCGCTCTTTCGATCGCTGTGCGAGATCGCCCGCAACTCGCGCACGTTCGCCACTATCACCTCGTGGCCCAGTTCCTGAAGATGTTCACTAATCCGGATCGAGTGCGTGCCAGCTTCCATCGCCACTCGTGCCGGAGGAACATCTATGAACCACTTCTCCACTCCCTTGGGACTGGTTCGGAAACCGCCCCGATCGACCACTTCTCCTTCTTCGTTGAGCGTGCAGTAATGGCTCCAGACGTCCCCAAGATCGATGCCGATCGTCATCTCAACTATGGACCGCCTGACGGGTACTTCTGCGATGAGCTGATGCGCTGATTTTTTCATGGGAATAGTCTCTCCGAAAGACCTGCTCATCCCATTTATCGGCAGGTTCACTCTGTAGCGGTCGTAGTTGCCGAAACCCCGTTTTCGTGAATGAGTGGAAGGTGCACGGGTCGCCGCTCCCGTCACGTTGTGAGGGGCGAAATATTGGCAGCAAGATGAGAGGCCAGGCATCGTCCAGTACACTTCTCTTCATGTTCTTCCGCACCCTATTCCGCACAGCGGTCGTCACTGCCCTGCTATCGCTTGCCGCCGCTTCCGGCCAGGAACCCAAGCTCATCAACGGTTACGAACCCAAGTGGTGGAAGGAAGCTGTCGTCTACCAAATCTATCCGCGCTCCTTCAAAGACTCGAATGGCGACGGTATCGGCGACCTGCCCGGCATCACCTCGAAGCTCGACTACCTCCAGAAGCTTGGTGTTAACGTCATCTGGCTCAGTCCTCATTTTGACTCGCCAAATGCAGACAACGGGTATGATATCCGCGACTACCGCAAAGTCATGAAGGAGTTCGGCGACATGGCTGACTTCGACACACTCCTCGCCGGTATCAAGCAGCGCCATATGCGCCTCATTATCGACCTCGTCGTCAACCACACTTCAGACGAGCACAAGTGGTTCGTCGAGTCCCGCAAATCAAAAGACAATCCTTACCGCGACTTCTATATCTGGCGGCCCGGCCACACCGCTCCCGACGGCACCCGAACACCGCCTAACAACTACCCTTCCTACTTTTCCGGCTCTGCATGGACTCTCGACCCCAAGAGCAACGAATACTACCTCCACTATTTCGCCGCCAAGCAGCCCGACCTCAACTGGGCCAATCCCAAGGTTCGCGAAGAGGTCTTCTCGCTGATGCGCTTCTGGCTCGATAAGGGCGTCTCCGGCTTCCGCATGGACGTCATCCCGCTCATCTCGAAGCCCACCGGCATGCCCGACCTCACCCCCGAACAGCTCAAAACGCCGCCCAACGCCTACGCCAACGGCCCCCACCTCGCCGAGTACCTCCGCGAGATGAATCGCGAGGTCCTTTCCAAGTACGACGACATGTCCGTCGGCGAAGCCACGGGCACCACCCTCGCCCAGACCAACACCCTCGTGGACGACCGCCGCCATGAGCTCAACATGATCTTCAACTTCGACGCCATCAAGCTCGGCCGCTCCGACTTCGGCCTCAGCCAGCTTGGCGCCTGGTCCCTGCCCGAGCTCAAAAGCATCTACGACGCTCACGCCACCGTCCTCACCAAGCACGACTGGGACACCGTCTTCCTCTCCAACCACGACAACCCGCGCATCGTCTCCACATTCGGTGACGACTCCCCCGCCATGCGCGTCCCCTCCGCCAAGCTCTTTGAGACCATGATCCTCACCCTCCGCGGCACCCCCTTCCTCTATGAGGGCGACGAGCTCGGCATGACCGATTTCCCCTTCAAGACGCTCGCCGACTACGACGACATTGCCGTGAAGAACTCCTACAAGGCGCTGGTCGACACCGGCAAGATTTCCGCCTCCGCCTTCCTCGCCTCCCAGGCGAAGGTCTCTCGCGACAACGCCCGCACCCCTATGCAGTGGGACAGCTCACCCCAGGCCGGCTTCACCACCGGGAACCGCCCGTGGCTTGCCGTTAACCCCAACTACAAGCAGATCAACGCCGCCCAGGAGGAGTCCGACCCCGCCTCCGTCCTCAACTACGTGCGCGCCCTGATCGGTCTGCGTGCTCACACCCTCACCTTCGTCTACGGCGACTTCGAAGACCTCGATCCCAAGCACCCCCAGATCTTCGCCTACACTCGCACCCTCGGCAGCGAGAAGTACCTCATAGTTGAAAACTTTAGCTCAAGTCCGGTCGCCTACACGCTGCCGAACGGCCTCAAAGCGGCAAACCTCCTCCTCTCCGACATCCCTGGTTCCCATGAAGCCAACGTCTCTATTCTTAACCTGGCGCCATGGGAATCGCGCATCTATAAGCAGTAGCGAGGCTGTCATATGGCTCGGGCACTGGGGATTTTGATCCGGATGCTCCTCGGTTGGTGCCAGTAAGTCCCGCTACAAACTTCCTGCAAAGTCTGCATCTCGGCAAGTTCGGTTGAAGTTGCCGATAACCCCGTTAATAAGATGGTCCGCCGCTTGATCCCTACATTGAGGTGGATGATCTTGTTGGCAGGTTTTAGAGGATCATCGACCTGCAGATTCGTTCGGTTGGCATTGACTCGTCGCCCTGAGCGCAGCAGGCAAGGTGCTGTTGCGGAAGAAGCTCACTCAGAAGCACAAGAACAACAAGAACAGTTTGCTCATACCGCTTCACCTGTGCCCATAATTCGTGAAAACGTAATCTCTCGTCTTCACTTTCGTGTGGCACGTGAACCCGCACTTGGCGTCGTCCCCGCTTGTCAGTTAAGCAGAACGGAGTTCGCCTGACAGGCATGCCTTCCTGGAAGTCGAGCATCTCCGATAACGACACCTGGAAGCCTTTAGCATGAAATCAACGTCATGCTGGGGGCCTGGGACCGTCGGCGCACCGGGTTCACCGACATCCACTTTCGCGGTCCAATGGACCTTCGCCATCTTGGCGCCATCCGGAAAGGGCTTGCCTTTATCGGGGTAGCCCGCCTTATAGGCGTCGATCATCACAGGATTCCCGAGGATCGCAGCGACCGCACGTATGATCCAGAACAGTTCCCGTCGCTCCAGTGCTGCACGTGGGCTGAGTGCAGGTCCATGGCAGGCGGATACATGCTCCGCCCGATGCTGGTGTCTCCACGCGCATCCGCACCGCGGCATTGCGCGCAAGATCCAAGAAACACCTCCTGGCCCTGGCTCACGACCTCATCAGTCGCAGGCAGCGGGTTCGTCATCTTTCCTGCCTCCAACGGAATGACAACGTCTTTAGCCGCATTGGCCAGGCTGGTTTCCCCCTCGGAAGGAGGTTTGTTCGCTGTGCAACCCTGAAGCAAAACGCCCAGCGTTGCGCCGATCATGCCAAGCATCAGCTTGTGTTTTAGCTCCACGCTGCGGTCACCTCCGCCCCACGCGCAAATCCACGGCAAACCCACAGACTTCCTCACAAGTTCAGGCATGGTGTGTTCTCTCAGTCACAAAGAAAGTTTTCTGGCCCGATCTAACATGCGTTTGGACGGTTGCGACTAAACCAGAGGTGAGAGAGCAAAACAATTGGACATTGTATCGACGATACCTTCGTATCAAATGGGCGGGAGTTCCACAAACGTCTTCGATTAGGGTGCTCGAGGGCGTCTTGGGGGCATTTTAGCGGCTTTTCGAGTCATCCGCGCGTATTTAAGTTGCAATACGGAATCTAACTGTCACCGTAGAGGTCAACATGCTCATTGTCGATGAGCGCCTCGGCGATTTGTCAACAACTGAGAAGGAACCGCCAACTCCATATTGCCGACAAACGGGGTGAGAGATTGCCAGCCAGTTAACCTCAATAGTTCTTGAGAGCATCCAGACCTATAGGTTTAGTGTGATATCCACAAGCAATGTACTTGCGCTCGAGTCCGGCCCAAGATATGGTGGGAACTCCACGGTTTCTCCGCAAGGAGAATGAAAAGGGAATCCGGTGGAACACCGGAACTGCCCCGCAGCGGTAAGCAGGTACGAAAGCCCAAGATGACACTGGAGCCACCGGTTCTGGGAAGTCCGGCAAGTAGGAATGAACCTGCAGAGTCCGAAGACCTGCCATGGAAATATTCGCTCGCGCCTCCGAGGGGAGGCGAGGTGGCAACGTCTCGCTTCGCACTCTGCGTCGGCTCGTCGTTGTTTTCTTCGCACTACTTCAGGAGGCCAAGGAGATTCATCCATGGCCACTACGAATCAGACCAATCAGGTCCTCCAGACCTCCCTCGCCGACATCAACCCCGGCTTCCCCGTCCGTGAAGAGACCCCCGTCATGCACGTTCGCAAGCGCAACGGCGCGCTCGAGCCCGTCGACGTCAACAAGATCGTCCGCGCCGTGCAGCGCTGCTCGTACGGCCTCAGCCACGTCGACTCCATCCGCGTAGCTTCAAAGACCATCGGTGGCCTCTACGATGGAGCCACCACCCGCGAGCTCGACACCATCTCTATCGACACCGCCGCCTCTCTTATCGCCGAAGAGCCGCAGTACTCCCGTCTCGCCGCGCGCCTGCTCCTCGCCACCATCGTCAAGGAAGTCTCCGCGCTCAACCTTCACTCCTTCTCGCAGGCAATCGCCTATGGCCATCAGGAAGGCGTCGTCTCCCAGGCCACCGCGGAGTTCGTGCAGACCCACGCGCGCAAACTTAACCACGCCATCGACGACAGCTTCTCCGATCGCTTTGAATACTTCGGCCTCCGTACCGTCTACGACCGCTATCTCCTCCGCGATCCCATCTCCCGCGGCATTATCGAGACCCCACAGCACTTCTTCCTCCGCGTAGCATGCGGCCTCGCCGGCACGCCGCACGAAGCCATAGAGTTCTACCGGCTGATTGCGTCGCTGGATTACATGCCTTCATCCCCGACGCTCTTCAATTCCGGCACAAAGCACGCGCAGATGTCCTCCTGCTACCTCCACGACTCACCGCTCGACTCCCTCGAGAGCATCTACGACACTTACAAGAACGTAGCCATGCTCTCCAAATTCTCCGGTGGCATCGGCCTCGCCTTCCATCGCGTCCGGTCCGAGGGCTCACTCATCCGCGCCACCAACGGTCTCTCCAATGGCATCGTCCCCTGGCTACGCACATTGGACAGCTCCGTAGCCGCCGTCAATCAGGGCGGGAAGCGTAAGGGTGCCTGCTGCGTCTACCTCGAGCCCTGGCACGCCGACATAGAATCTTTCCTCGAACTCCGCGAAAACACCGGCGATGGCGCCCGCCGCACCTACAACCTCAACCTCGCCAACTGGATTCCCGACCTTTTCATGCAACGCGTAGAGGCCGACGGCCTATGGTCGCTTTTCGATCCGAAGGATGTTCCACTGCTCCCCGACCTGTACGGAGATGCTTTTACCGAGGCCTATGAAAATGCGGAGACCGACAAACTCTATCATCGCCAGATCAAGGCTCGTGATCTTTATGCGCGAATGATGCGTTCCTTGGCCGAGACCGGCAATGGCTGGATGACCTTCAAGGACGCCACCAACCTCAAGTGCAACCAGACTGGCAGGCCCGGCAACGTTGTTCATCTTTCAAATCTCTGCACCGAAATCACAGAAATAACGTCTTCTGCGCAGACGGCAGTGTGTAATCTCGGCTCCATCAATCTCGCCCGCCACATCACCGTCGACGGGGAAGGCCGACCCGCCTTCGACTTCGAAAAACTCGGAGCCACGGTCCGTACCGCCGTCCCTATGCTCGACCGCGTCATTGACATTAACTACTACCCAATCGCTCAGGCCGCCAGCTCCAACGTTCAATGGCGTCCCATCGGCCTCGGCATCATGGGACTGCAGGACGTCTTCTTCCAACTCCATCTCCCCTTCGACTCCGCCGAGGCGATAGCCCTCTCCACCAAGATTCAGGAAGAGATTTACTTCTACGCCCTCACCGCCTCCGCCGCTCTCGCTGAAAAAGACGGCCCTCACCCAGCTTTCGCCGACACCCGCATCGCCGCCGGACAACTCCAGTTCGACCTATGGAACATTCAGCCCGCAGACGCCGCTCACTGGGACGCCCTCCGCGAGCGCATCCGTCAGACTGGCCTGCGCAACTCTCTCGTCATCGCCATCGCCCCCACCGCCACCATCGCCTCCATTGTCGGCTGCTACGAGTGCATCGAGCCCCAGATATCCAACCTCTTCAAGCGCGAGACCCTCTCCGGCGAGTTCCTGCAGGTCAACCGCTACCTCATCGACGAGTTACAGGTCCGCGGCCTCTGGACCGAAGAGATGCGCATGCGCCTCAAACTCTCCGAGGGCTCCGTCCAAAACATCGATGCTTTCCCCGACGATCTCAAGCTCCTTTATCGAACCGTATGGGAGATCCCCATGCGCTCCCTCATCGACATGGCAGCCGCCCGCAACGCTTACATCGATCAGTCCCAGTCGCTTAACCTCTTCGCCGAATCTCCCAACATCGGCAAGCTCTCCAGTATGTACATGTACGCCTGGAAAAAAGGCCTCAAGACGACTTACTACCTGCGCTCCCGCCCCGCCACCAAAATCGCAAAGACCACGGTACAAAATACCGCGGCGCATGCAGACGCAGCCGCCTCCAACGCGCTTCCTTCTGTATCTGCGGAAGCAGCCGTATCTTGCTCGCTCGAGAATCCGGGATCCTGCGAAGCCTGCCAATAGTGCACCCATCTACTGAAGAAAGCGAGCCATTATGTCCAGCACAGCAGCAGTCCCTCACACGTCCCATTCCTCGGTAGCTGCGCCCACTCATATCCTTGACCCCGGCCTTTGCCTCACCCTGCGCCCTATGCGTTTCCCCGTCTTCTACGACATGTTTCGCGACGGCATCAAAAACACCTGGACCGTCGAAGAAGTCGACTTTCAGACCGACCTCGCCGACCTCAAACAGCGCATCACCCCCGCCGAAGTCCATGTCATCCAGCGCCTCGTAGCCTTCTTCGCCACTGGAGACTCCATCGTCTCGAATAACCTTGTGCTCAATCTCTACAAGCACATCAACTCTCCCGAAGCCCGCCTCTACCTGTCCCGCCAGCTCTTCGAAGAGGCCGTGCACGTGCAGTTCTACCTTACCCTTCTTGATAACTACGTGCCCGACCCCGACGAGCGAGCCGCCGCCTTCGCCGCTGTCGAAAACATCCCTTCCATCTCCAAGAAGGCCGACTTCTGCATGAAGTGGATGGACTCCATCCAGCAGCTCGACGCGCTCGAAACCCGCGAGCACCGCCGCCAGTTCCTCCTCAATCTCATCTGTTTCGCCGCTTGCATCGAAGGCCTTTTCTTCTTCGCCGCATTCGCTTACGTCTACTTCTTCCGCTCCAAAGGCCTGCTCCACGGCCTCGCCGCCGGCACCAACTGGGTTTTCCGCGACGAGAGCTGTCACCTCGAGTTCGCCTTCGAAGTAATCAACGTAGTCCGCGCCCAAGAGCCCGACCTCTGGAACGCCGACCTCGAACGAGACATCGTAACCATGCTCCACGAAGCCGTAGACGCCGAAGCCCAGTTCGCCGAAGACCTCCTGGCCGGAGGCGTCGCCGGTCTTTCCCTGCGTGACATGCGCCAATACTTAGGTTACGTCGCCGACTCTCGTCTCCAACGCCTCGGCATCGCTCCCGTCTTCAACGCCAAAAACCCTTTCAGCTTCATGGATCTTCAAGATGTCCAGGAGCTAACAAACTTCTTCGAACGCCGCGTCTCCGCATATCAAAGTGCCGTTATTGGCGAAGTTGGTTTCGGAGAGGACTTCTGACCGGCAGTCATGAGATAGGAAATTGGTGAAAAGCAATCCTCTTTATTCGAGGAGGCCGACGTCCCTGTCGATAAAACGGGGCTTTTAGCATGTCTGGTGTGGCGCATCATGGTCACTCCCGGTTGACATGTAACGGGATGTTGAACCTCAATTGGCGATAATAGGCCAATGCACTCATTGAGTGCATTGATGGCGCGACCAGGAAAGCTGGCCAGAAGAGATTTGAAATTTCGGCCTATGAACTTCAGAACGATAGTTTGAGGGCCAGTTGGATAAGGCGAGGATTGTTCACCGTGGAGTTTACGGCACCGAATCCAGCCGCGCTCACATCGTTCACCGGTAAACCAAATTGAGTGTGATTGGAGAGGTTGAAGAACTCAGCGCGGAAATTCAAACCCATCTCTCGAGGCAGCGCAAACTGTTTGATCACAGAGAAAGTCCGTGTTGACGAAATCAGGCCCAATAGCTGGGACGCGCGACGCATTCCCCAACTGGCCGACGGGGGCCGCAACAAAGCAGGAGGCGTTGATCCTCTCAATTCATGATCACCAAAGCCTGCAGACTCTTCACCAAGGAAGCACCCATCGCCACAGGGGTCTTTATTGGTCTCGCCGAGGGCACCAAAGACTGGACCGACGGGGATCAGCCCAGCCTGGCTTCTCCTTGGTGAGTTTGACGCGGAAGCGTTTCGCTTCCCGACGGTTCAGGTCATGCGATGAATCGGTATTCGAAGTCAATTTCCTACAAGCCGGTTTTACGCCTAGGTGGATTGGATTTGTAAACACTGACCGACTTCTCCATTACCAATCCGCCCAAACTTCCCATAACCCCGTTTAGCTTCCGTATAGGCGACATTCCGGGAGCTTCGCCGGGCGACTCTAGTCGAAACCAAACGCAATCACGTTATCCACGTCGGAATCATTCCCATTCTTGAGTTCTGGTACTTCGAAATTGGCGCGTCTCAGATCGCCTTTGCCAACGACCTCCAAACCAGTCTATTTTCCCAAAGCAAGACCGGATTCTCCGGCGGGGTAATATCTTACCGTCCACGTTCAGAAGAATGTCTCGGGGCTCAATTCCGGCGATAGCTGCGGCACCTCCCGGATGAACATCCTGAAATATCCAATGAAGCATGAGAAGAATTCCTCACCCTTCGATCGGACTGACATCTCGTCAAAACCTAGCAAAACATATACCTTGACAGACGAGATTCTCGATGATAGAGCTAATAAGGAAGGAGTTGTCTGTGTCAGCTTTCATCCAAAATGGCCCCCTTCTCGCCGTTGCAATACTTTCCTCCGCAATTCTTGGTGGAGGCGTATACGAGTGTCTTGTCATTGACCCGTTCTGGCCTAAACGGCCTGACCTGATTCAGCCAGTTCAAGGCGGTATATCGAGAGGTCGGTTTTGGTTACCATTCCACATAACCTTCGAAATCGTGTTGATTTTCTGCCTTATTCAGGCATGGAATTCTCCAAGTGTGCGAGTTTGGTTGTTGTTTGCTCTCGCTACTCATGCAGCGGCGCGCATATGGTCTGGTTTCGATTTCATCCCTAAGGCTCTCGCCTTCGAAAGGGCTACCGCAGTCGATCAGGCATCTGCGAAGCGCTGGACACAGCGAAGCCGCTTTCGTCTTCCGATTGCGCTGCTCACTTCGATCTTCCTGCTACGCGCTTTGGAAGCCGCTTTCCCGAGGTGAAGGAATGAAAAGAAAAGTCGAACCAATAACGAACATCGTCGAGCGCATTAGTATCGCTTTGCGAGGAGTCGGGGAACAAGTCGCGCTGACGGGAGAGATGGTAACCAACCATTTGGGTGTGCAGAGAACCGAGCGGGCAGGGCTTGATTTTCTCTACTCGCGAGGCGGCACTTGCACGGCAGGCGAACTGTCGAAGGCCACGGGCCTGACAACCGGATCTACCACTGCTTTGATCGATCGCCTTGTAGAGGGAGGGTACGCCGTGCGCGAGCCAGACCCAAGCGATCGGAGAAAACAGATCGTTCGCATTCCGCAGAAGGTGCTTGCGGATTGCGAGGCGGTGTACGCACCCATCCGCGCAAAAATGTTCAGGTTTTGGTCGAGCTACTCCGTCGAGGATCTGGAAATCGTGGAAGACTTCCTCACCCGGAGCACCCAAGTCCACGCTGAGTGCCTGAGGCGATCCAGAACAAGTGCTTCAGACACATCGAAGCGGGGGCGCGCTTGATTAGGAAAGGCACGCGTCCGCCGGTAACCGGTACAGCCTGAGGACTTCATGGGACAAGCAGCCGCGGCTCAGCCGCAGCCATTCCGAACCACTTTTGGCTTAGGTGCTTTTGACGCGCATACCACATCCTCGCGGATTTTGAGTTCTGAACTCCGTTTTCCACCGGTTACTATCGAGTCTTGTTTTGTTCAATTTATCTGAGTTTTGAGTCCATATTTTCCATCGGGAGAGACAGAAATCCATTTCGGTTGCTGTCAATGAAGCTGTCAATTGCTTTGCGATGTAGGGCAGAGCGGCTGCCGCTGTACTCAATCCCCCAAGGATCCAAAACCCTGATTGAGGATTTGCAGTATTTTTTTGGGATGGTGGAACCCCGTTTTTTTGGCGTGTGGGTCAGTGGAACATCTCCACTCAGAGCACGAAACAGTTGCTTGAAGCCCCCAGACGATGTCATCATCGCCATGCTTGCCCAACACCACATTTAACATCGCAGCGTCGGCCATCGCGGGAGCCTATGTGCTCGCAACCATCACGCTTTCCTCCATCGCCCGCAGAAGAATCAAAACCTCCTCCCAATACCTCCACGCCCGCCACGCACTTCCGCTCCCCATCACCGCCATCGCCTTTCTCGCCGCCAACTGCGGAGCCCTCGAGATCGTCGGCCTCGTCGCCACCAGCGCCAAGTACGGCCTCCTCGCCCTGCACTTCTACTGGCTCGGCGCAATCCCCGCCATCATCTTCCTCTCCCTCTTCATGATGCCCATCTACGCCCGCAGCGGGGCCATGACCGTCCCCGACTTCCTCCGCGTGCGTTACGGTCCCGCAACTCAGATCCTCAGCGCCATCACCGTCGCTCTCATGATGATCTTCGTCGCCGGTATCAGCCTCTACGCCATCGCCGCCGTCCTCAATCTCTTCTTCGGATGGCCCTTCTCCCGCATCATCATCGCCACCGCCATCTTCGTCCTCTGTTACACCCTTGCTGGAGGCCTCCGCGCCACTGTCTACAACGAAATCCTGCAACTAGCCATCACTATCGCCGGTCTCGTCCCCCTCGCCTACCTGGTCCTCCACAATTTTCACGGCATCGGTGGGATCCTGCATTCTCTCCCCACCAACATGCAGCATCTCTGGACCACGCTCCCAGCTCACGATCCCCACCACGCTCCGATGGACGTCATCGGCCTCGTCATCGGCCTCGGCTCCATCCTCAGCTTCGGCTACTGGTGCACCGACTTCGTCCTCATCCAACGCGCCTTCGCCGCTGAAAAAATCGAAGACGCCATCCGAACTCCGCTCTTCGCCGCCTTCGCCAAGCTCTTCTTCCCCATCCTTGTCATCGTCCCCGGCCTCGCCGCTGCCACCTTCTACGACAAAGGAGAATTCCCCCGCTACGACCAAGCCCTTCCATTCCTCATGCGTCACTACTACGGAAGCGCTCTCCTCGCCCTAGGTGTCGCCGCAATCCTCGCCAGCCTCATCTCCGGCCTCGCCGGCAACATCAACGCCCTCTCCGCTGTCTGGACCTACGACCTCTACCGCACACACCTCCGCCCCCGCCAGACCGACCGCCACTATCTCCGCGCCGGACGAATCGCAACCGCCACAGCCTGCCTGCTCAGTATCCTCACCGCTTACATCGCCCTGCGTTACAGCAACCTCATGGACTATCTCCAACTCCTCTTCTCCCTCTTCAACGCACCTCTCTTCGCCGTCTTCCTCCTCGGCATGTTCACAGGCTGGGCCACCCCAGCCGGCAGCTTCTCCGGACTACTGTGCGGAGTCCTCACCGGAGCAACCTACAACCTCGCCCTCCACCACGGAGCCATCGCCTACGGCAGCCAGATGATCGCCAACTTCTACGGAGCCATCTACGCCTTCAGCGCCTGTCTGTTCGTCACCACCGCCGTTAGCCTCTTTACGCCAAGAAAAAGCGCCGCAGAACTCCACGGCGTCACCTACTTCACGCAGGATCAAGCCACCCACCGCATCAGCACCCAATCCTACGTGCTAGCCGCGACGCTCCTCGCGACTTGCATAGCTCTAAACCTGATCTTCCGCTAAAGCGCGATTTAGGACGGATTGACCTATTCTTTCCCTTTTTGAAGCCGTCATCCTGAACGAAGTGATGGACCCCTGTATTTCGTCTTGCTTCTATTTTGTTTGCGGCAAGGCTGCAACTAATCGAATTCCGCTTTAGCCGCGCGCCACCCAATCACCGTCTGCGAGCCGGTCCCGTCGACTCCCGCACCACGAGCGAAGTCTTCACACTGAACTCCTGCCCCTCCGCATGAGAATCCCGCGCCGAAGACTCCAGCGCCGCAACAAACTTCTCCGCCATCTCATGCCGCGGCAGCCGCAGCGTCGTCAGCGGCGGATAAACAATATCGCTTAGCTCAATATCATCGAACCCGACAATCGAAAAATCCCCCGGCACCGACAGCCCAGCACGATGAATCACCCGCAACGCTCCAATCGCCGTCAGATCATTCGCCGCAACGATCGCCGTTGGCCTCTCTTTCATCGCCAATAGTTCCGTCATCGCCCTCTCTCCACCCGTGATCCGATAATCCCCTTCACGCAGAAACCGCTCATCGACCTTCAGCCCCACCCGCTCCACCGCCTTCACAAACGCTCGCAGCCGGTGGTCCGAAATCGTTCGCCCACTCGATCCACCGATATACGCAATCGCCTTATGCCGCAGATCCCTCAGATGTTCGGCCCCCTGATTCATCCCGCTCGTATAGTTGATCGAAACATCGCTCAATCCCGGCCCCGTCAATCTCCGGTCCATCGTCACCAGCGGTACCCGATTGTGAATCAGCGTCTCAATCGGCTCCGTCTCAATCTCCGAAGCCAGTAGCGCTACGCCATCCACCTGCCGCACCAGCATCCGATGGATCGTCTGCTGCATCCGTGACGCATGCAGGTCCGTCGTCGCCATCAGCATGTCCCGGTTGTTCTTCACCAGGATCGACTCAAAGCTGCGAATGAACTCCGGGAAAAACGGATTCGTAATGTCCGGAATAATCAGCCCATAGCTGCTGCTCTTCCCATACTTCAGCGTCGTCGCGCTGCCATTCGGAACAAACTTCAGCTCACGAATCACCTTGCGCACCTTCTCGGCCGTAGCCGGCCTAACAAGGCTCGAATCATTGATCACGCGCGAAACCGTTGCACTTGATACACCCGCAATTTTCGCAATGTCGCGCATATCCATCGTTCTGTTCTTCGCCTCCAGGCCGCCTGCCAAGGCTATCTTATGTTGAACCACCACAATTTTCATTGAAAATGTATACGCGTACATTTATCGTTCCTGTGCGTCGAAGCGAATCCTTCTTTCGTCCCTGAAACATCACGATTATTCCCAAAATTCGATTCATAGCACCCACTCCAATCTCATAGGTTACACATGAACAACAATCGCGTCGAGCAAGAAGCCACTATACCCACGATAAGCCGCCGTCAATGGCTAGCCCAGGTTCCACTCCCCGCTGTAGCAGCCGTCATGGGAACCATGGCCACCTCCGCTCCACCCGCACACGCCGCCCAAACCGGAACAACCGCCAGCATCCTCGGCGCGCGCATCTACAACATCCGCGACTACGGAGCTAAAGGCGACGGCACCACCCTCGACACCGCCGCACTCCAAGCCGCCATCGACGCCTGCACCGCAGACGGTGGCGGCACCGTCCTCGTTCCCGGCGGAACCTTCCTCATTGGCGCCACCGAGCTCAAAAGCAACGTTACCCTCCACATCACCGCCTCCGCAAAACTCCTTGGAAGCGCCGACGGCAAGCAATATCACGCCGTAGACGCCATCCCCCTTAGTGGCGACACCACCCTCGTCGACGGCAACTGGGCTCTCCTCTACGCTGTCCGGCAGAAGAACGTCACCGTCGAAGGCCCGGGCACCATCGACGGTCAAGGCACTCAATTCCACTCTCAGGTTCGCGGTACCCCGCCGCCCAGCGGGATCGGCGGCAACAAGCGTCCCTACCACATACTCACCTATCAGTGCGAAAACCTCACCATCCGCAACATCGACCTCGTCGATTGCGCTTATCACAGCATCCGCGTCATCGGAACCAAACGCGTCCACATGGACACCATCTACATCCATAACCGCGTCAACGGCAACAACGACGGCTTCCACTTCATCAGCGCCCAGTACGTCACCGTCAACAACTGCATCATCCTCTCGCAAGATGACGCCTGCGCCCTCTTCGGAAGCTGCAAATTCGTCACCATCACCAACAGCATCTTCAGCACCCGCTGGTCCGTCTTCCGCTTCGGCGGAGGCTTCCCCGAAAACATCGCCATCTCCAACTGCGTCCTGTACGACGTTTACGGCTGCCCCATCAAGTTCCAGGGAAACCCCGGCTCCCGTTACGAAAACATCTCCTTCTCCAACATCGTTCTCCAAAACGTTACCGGCCCCATCCACGTCGCCGTAGGCCCTCGCGCTCCTCGCGCCGTGGCCGCCGGAGCGCCGACGCAACCTGCCACAGACGACATGCACGCCAACGCTCAAGACCCCAACAACGAACCAGCGATCATGCGCAACATCTCCTTCAGCAACATCCACGGCACCGTCACCACCGACCCGCCGCAACTCGCTGAAGCCACGGTAACCAGCACAGCCAACCCCGGCGAAAGACACTCCTGCATCACCCTCAACTGCGTCGGCGGAGCCACCATGGAAAACATCACCCTCGACAACATCAACCTGACCTTTGGCGGCGGAGGCACAGCCGAAGACGCAGCCCGTCGCGACCTCCCGCAGATCGCCGGCGAGTACTTCATGATGGGACCCATGCCCGCCTACGGCCTCTACGCCCGCGGCGTCAAGGGACTCACCCTACAAAGCATCCGCCTCCAGGTCGCCACACCCGACCTGCGCCCAGCGCTCATCTTCGAGCACGTTCAGGACGTCGCCATCAACGGCCTCAACGTCCAGGCCAACGCCTCAGCCGAGTCCGCCCTGCGCATCATCGACAGCAAAGACGTCCTCCTAACCGCCCCACGCCTCCTCACCTCAACTAACACCTTCCTCCAACTAGAAGGAGCAGGCAACGAACGCATCACGATCGACGGAGGAGACATCTCCAAAGCCCAGAAACCCCTAACCCTAGCCGACAAAGCCACAAAAACATCCATCAAAATCAGAAGCTAGCCCCAAACGAAAGCGGCGAAAAACAGACAAAATGTCTCGCCGCTCCGTCTTGTCTTTATCCGTGTTGATCCGCGGTCGCGTCTTAAAGATCAGATCTCCATCTGATCAACCTGCGCCTGTTTCACATCTTATTGATCGCCGGCGAATCGATCGTCTTCCATCCGCCATAGCACCAAACTTCCTCACATCAAACATCCCGCCGCCGCTGGCATCTTTTTCCGCTGCTGCTCCTTTAGGAGCATCAGAAGCCGAGGCCGGCAAAGCAAAACCACCCAACCGCACCCCGGCAAGCTTTAGAAAATCCCTGCGAATTACATCCATAAAACTGTCCCCCCTTTCATCTGTCCCAAAGCAGTTACGAATCTTCGAAGCCTACCGGGTCACCCGCAAGAACAACACGCCATGTACTGACAGAGGCTATACACAATCGGACGTCCGGTGCTTCGTAGCGCGTCTCGCATCTTCACATACGCGTCCACCATCATCTTGT
>Ga0210398_10001742_pt1 | contig 21913 bp, 23 predicted proteins | sample IncBWC4OmetaG_FD_161047 | JGI IMG/M metagenome (GOLD analysis project Ga0210398, IMG submission 161047) | Forest soil microbial communities from Barre Woods Harvard Forest LTER site, Petersham, Massachusetts, United States - Inc-BW-C-4-O | ecosystem: Environmental > Terrestrial > Soil >...
TGAGCGGCCACCGGGCACCGTGCCCGGTGGCCGCTCAGCCCTAACCAACCTGCCCTGCCGCTAACCGTAGTCTTCGGGACTATCCTCCTTTGAACGTTTTTGGAACGGTGGCGGAGACCACCAGTTGTTTTCCTGCTACGCGGTAATTTCCGGGAAATCACCACACCCGAGCCGTACCGCTTCCCCTCCTGGAGTCCCCGCGGTGACCCAGACGCGCGAATTGAGCTTTCCCTGAGACTCTTTTCCTTTGGAAACGTATGATGTAGTAGAATTACCGCTGTATGTAGTAGACAGCGGAAGAGAGCAGGCACGACGTGGTGATACAGAGGGCTGAGTGGCATGCTAAGTTGTGCACGGTCTGGGCTGCGTTATTTTCCGTCTTGCTTTTAACGGCGCACGGGGGCGCCCAAACGCCCACTCTCCAGACCCTGGTGAGGGCTGGCCGGATGCTCGATCCCCGGACCGGCCAGGCGCTTTCGCCCGCCGCCGTGCTCGTTGAAAACGGCCGGATCAAGGAGGTTGGTTCTCCGACGCAAGTCGAAGCGCATGCGCCGGGTGTCAAGGCCATCGATTTGGGAACCGCCACTCTGCTCCCCGGACTGATTGATGGTCACGCCCACTTACTGATAGACATTATTGTGCCCCCAGAAGCCGAAATCGTGCGCCACGCCAATGGAGAGTTTGCTCCAGGGCTTTTGCTGGCAGTTGTCGAGTCGCCGACTAAACGGGTGTTGCTGGGCGCGCAATTAGCGCGCGAAGACTTGGAGAGTGGCTTTACCACCGTACGCAACCTCGGCCACTCCGGTATTGATGGCGATGCGGCGCTGCGGGAAGCGATCGATGCCGGCCGCGTTCCCGGCCCGAGGATCCTGGCATCCGGACGCAAGCTCATCGCGTTGGGCTCATATATTCAGGGTCTGAATCCCGCTGTTGCCCAGGCGATCGTAGAACAGGAATTCCTAACCATAGACAGCCCTGACCGAGCCCGGCAGGCAGTGCGGCAGAACGTCTTCTATAACATCGATCTCATCAAGGTCACAGTCGGCGAGGACATCTCAGTCCCTGAACTTACGGCGGTGGTCGAGGAAGCACACCGTCAGCACCTTAAGGTTGCCGCCCATGCCATCGATACCGCCAGCATTCAAACCGCCATTGCAGCCGGCGTAGATTCGATCGAGCACGGCAACAGAGTAACCGACGAACAACTGCAGCAGATGCGCGATAAAGGCATCTTTTTCGACTTGACGCCTACTTGGTATGGCAGCTTTTTCATGAAGATCACTGAGCCCAGCATAGTGATGTCTTCCGCCTTCCGCTCCTCCAATGCCAGCTCGGATGCACGCGCCCAAAAGCAATACGACGAATTGGTTCCGCGGGTTTTGAAGTCGGGGGTGAAATTTGCGGCTGGATCAGATATGTGCTGGTTCTATCCCGGAAAGACGCGCGGCCAGGCAAGCGCAGCCAGCTTGGCGAACTTGCGCGCTGCCGGAATGCCGCCGCTCGACGTTATTCGTGCGATCACCGTCAACGCCGCAGAAATGCTGGGCTGGCAGGACCGCATCGGCTCGATCGAGCCCGGGAAATTTGCTGATCTTGTTGCCGTTGCCGGAGATCCGATCGCCGATACTGCCGAGCTCGAGCGAGTTCGATTTGTGATGAAGGACGGCCGGGTCGTCCGGAATGACCTTACGTCGCATTGAAACGCACGCTCTAGTGGGAAAACGATCTACCACTCAATCCAAAGGAGAAATTTACCATGAAGCAGTCTTCAAAACGGTCTTCGTTTGTGGTGGTTGTGCTCACGCTACTGGCTGTCGCCGGACCGAGTCTGCACAGTCAGGCCCAAACCGAGAGTCAACCTCCAAGTCCTGCGCGCTCTCGATCCGATGAGATGCTGGACCGATGGAACGACATCGGGAACAAACTCATCGCCATGGCGCAGGATTTTCCCGAGGACAAGTACGATTTCAAGGTGCAGAAAGACGAGCGCACCTTTGCCCAGAATCTTCTCCATGCTGGGGCACTGGATTTCGTACTGCTGCGCAGAATTTCCGGATCAAAACTCGGGCCCGACTTCGGCGAGGGCGACAATCCTTCGCGTGACGTTTTCAAGACGAAGGGTGACGTGGTGAAGTTCGTCGAGGAGGCGGTCGCGGACGGAGCGAAACTGATTCAACAGCAGGGTGACACGGGGCTGGACAATACATCGAAATTTTTCCGAAACCGGCTGGCCCACAACTCCTCGATCTGGACGTTTGCCATCGAGCACAGCGGCGAGCACTACGGCCAACTGGTTGTGTACTATCGCGCGAACAACCTGGTGCCGCCAGACTCGCGTCGGCCATGAAGCCCCAAACCGATGGACGCCACCTGGGTTGATCGCATTTAGACGATGAGCGGAAATCCGCCGGTACTCAGTGCCGCCGGCGCCCTTGCCTTTGGAGCTGAGGGACTGATTTTCTTCTCTCGCCGGGCGGTTCTGCCCTCGTACCACGGTCCTCGTACCAGGGTTGGTCGAGCCGCCATCGGAAGCGATTCGAACCTGGACGCGCAGAACAAGTGGAGCACAATTGGAGAACATGCTCGGGCGCTAGGGGATGGAAATGGTTTGCAGCCGGACGATGCGGCCGAGGAGAAGGCAGGAAAGCCTGCCGCCGCTTTTCCGAAACCGAGTGCACCAGCAACCGGTTGGAAAAGATCCGTTGGGAATGAATAGCAAGTGATGCCCTGTCAGGCGATGCCCTTGACACCGCCGCTCACAGTATCCTATTATGTCGATTCATATAGTAGGGTTAAAATGTCATTGTCGCCCACTCCCAAGGCACTTCTGAGCTTTCCTGGCCCCCCGGCTGTGCCTTTTAGCCTAAGGGCGACCGCTTCGGTGTTTGAAGACGTTAAGTCCAAGGCACTCCTCGAGAGAATGCATTTGATCGGACCCAGCACCGCAAATGTGCTGATCACTGGGGAAACAGGTACCGGCAAGGAACTCATTGCCAGACACGTGCATAAGCTAAGCCCACGGGCTGAGGCTCCTTTTGTGGGGGTGAATTGCGGAGCTTTTTCTGAAAGCTTGGTAGAGAGCGAATTGTTTGGTCATGAGCGCGGCTCATTCACCGGAGCAACGGTGGCCCGGGCGGGATGGTTTGAGGCGGCTCGGGGCGGGACGTTATTCCTGGATGAGATCGGAGATTTGCCGTTCGCCATGCAAGTGAAGTTGCTCCGAGTGCTGCAAGAGCGCCAAGTAGTTCGTCTGGGTGCGCGCAGTCCGGTTGCGATTGACGTTCGCGTGGTAGCTGCGACGAACGTAAATCTTGAGGATGCAGTTGCCGCGGGACGTTTCCGCGAAGATCTTTATTATCGGCTCCAGGTTGCCACCTTGCATATTCCTCCGTTGCGCGAACGGCCGGGTGACATTCTGCCCTTAGCGCAATATTTTCTCGGAATTTATGGGGAACGGCTGGGACTGAAGGATCCCGCACTGAGCGCGGAGGCGATCGATGTACTGGTGAGCGGGCACTCCTGGCCAGGCAATACGCGAGAATTGGAAAACGTCATCCACCACGCGCTCCTGGTTTGCCGGGAGAATGTGGTTCGTCCGGAAGATTTGAGGCTTTCTCCACTTCGGCCCCGAATCGCGACCACCGGTCCAGCACTACCCTTCGAAGCGCTGCGCGACGCGCTACTGGCGGTTTTCGAAGACGGCCGTCCCAACCTCTACGCCGAGATCGAAACGGCAATCACCAGAACAGCCTATGAATTCTGCCATCGCAATCAAGTGCAGACGGCGCGGTTGCTCGGTATCAGCCGGAACATTGTTCGGGCTATGTTGATCGAATGCGGTGAGCTGCCCAATGGTCGAAAACTGAGAGCTTCAGTCGATTCTCCTGATAGGTTCGCCAGCTAGAGATTCTCTGGGGTAAAATCTGTCATTCCGTCCGGGGCAAACAACTCATCATGGACCGATTTGCGCATTCGGACAAACTCTCGATCGGTACGGTCACGAGGCCGTGACAAGCGGACCGGCAGAATATTCCTAATGGTGCCTGGCTGCGGAGACATGATGACGATGCGGTCAGCGAGATAGACTGCTTCCTCGATGTCGTGGGTGACCAGTACGACCGTGGTTCGCTCGGCCTGCCAAATCCGCAGGATTTCCTGCTGCATGCGCATTCGAGTCAGAGCATCCAGGGATGCGAATGGTTCGTCCAACAATAGGACTTCAGGGCGCCCTACCAGGGCTCGCGCAATGGCCACTCGCTGGGACATGCCGCCGGAAAGCTGGTGAGGATATTCATATTCGAACTGGTCCAACCCCACCAAGCTGATGTAGTGTCGAATGTCTCTGCTGCGTTCTTCGCGAGGTAGACCTGCGAGTCCGAAACCAACGTTGTCATGCACCGTGAGCCAGGCAAGGAGGCGGTGCTCCTGGAAAACCACACCACGATCCAAGCCAGTCCCTATGAGTTTCTTGCCGTCGAGAACAACCGCGCCCTCATACTCGGTCTCCAGGCCGGCGATGATTCTCAACAAGGTCGTCTTTCCGCAGCCGCTGCCGCCGACAATGCACACGAATTCTCCGGGGTTGATGGTTAGCAGAATGTCTTTCAACGCCAGGAGAGTGCCCTGCGAACCGGAAAAGGCCTTATGCACGACTTCAATGTTTACCGTGCCGCGCTGATCAGAACCACCGTTGACCATATAAGTTGAATGGCTCACGCCGAGGCCGGCAGAATGTATTGCTTGACCGACTGTACGTCAGCGGGCTCTGTGACCAAGAAGCCTACGGCCGACCGCGTTCATCATCCAGTCGGTGACTTTACCGAAGATGGCGAAAAGTATCACGCTGGCTAAGATGACGGCGGCGCGGCCAGTCATTTCGCCATCCACCATGAGATATCCGATCCCGCTGCTCGCTCCCAAGAGCTCCGCGGCGACGACAAACATCCACGCCAGGCCCAATCCGCTGCGAAGCCCGACAATGTATTCGGGCAATACGGCCGGAAGAATGAGTCGGCGAACCATTTGGAAACTGCTCAGCCCGTACAATTTGCCAACTTCAAGCAACTTTGGATCGACATGTCGCATGGCAACTGAGAGATTCAGATAAACCGGAAAGAATGCACCCACGGAGATGAGAGCAATCTTCGATGTTTCCTGGATGCCAAGCCATAACAGGAAGAGTGGAACCCATGCGATCGAAGGAACACTGCGCAACGCCTGCAACGAGGGATCAAGCAGCTTGCGAGCCACCGGCAGGCAGCCGGTGAGACCGCCGAAGAGCGTGCCTGCGCTGGCGCCGAGCAGAAATCCCACCGCCACGCGGGCGATGGTCATTCCCGCGTGTTTCAACAAGTTGCCGGAGACGGCTAACTGATAGATTGTTGCGGCGACGACGGTTGGCGCAGGCAGCCAATTGGGGGGAAGCGTCCCTAAGCGGGCAAGGAGCTCCCACACCAGCAGCACGCTCACGGGAATGATCCAACCCAGAAGGCGCTCTGGAATATAGATCCGCCCACGGTTGTCTCGCGGCTTCGCCGTCAATTCCGCAGGGGCGCCCTTCCATACAAGCCTTCGGTTCTGCTCCGCCGTACTCATTTCTGCGCCAGGCTTTTGTGGACCATCTCTTGCGCATATCGAGGATCGATCAGATGGTTCACGACTGCGCTCACGTCGGTGCTGCGGTTGATCACATTGTTCTGTTTCAAGACGTCGCCGGCGGCGATAATCACTTGTCTCTGGCTGTCTCCGATGGTCGAATTGGTCAAGTCTGTGCGTTCCAGAACTTTGGTGACGACGGAATCGTCGAGCCTGGCGTCGCCGGCAAACAGTTTGCGAAATTCCTCCGGGTTCTGAAGCGCCCAGAGCCGAGCCTTCTCATAGCCCTCCAGGACGCGTTCCACATACGCGGGATACTGCTTGGCAAACTCTTCGCGCACGTCGAGTACACCATAACTGTTGAAGTTTACATTCCGGTAGAACAGCCGGGAGCCAGCCTGAATCTCGGTCTGCGCCATGAGGGGGTCCAAACCGGCCCACGCATCCACGTCTCCTTTCTCGAGTGCGATCCTCCCGTCGGGATGCTGCAGCACCACCATCTCAATATCCTTCTCGGTCAGCCCTGCTTCGTGCAGCGCGCGCAACAGGAATATGTGGGGGTCCGTCCCGCGGGTCACGGCCACTTTCTTCCCCCTGAGATCCTGGACTTTCGTGATGGGAGAGTCTTTGCGCACGACCAGTGCGGTCCACTCGGGACGGGAGTAAACATAGATCGCTTTGATCGGATTGCCGTTGGCTTTTCCGATGAGAGCCGCGGCGCCAGCCGTCGAGCCAAAGTCGACGCTCTTGCTGTTCAACAGTTCCAGCGCCTTATTGCTGCCCAGACTCTGGGTCCACTCAACCGAAATGCCATCGCTCGCGAGGTCTTGTTCCAGAAATTTCTTGTCCTTCAGTACCAGGCTCACGGGGTTGTAATAGGCATAGTCGAGCTTGATAGCCGCGGGCTTGACCGAAGCCTTGCGGCTGCAGCCCGGCGACATCGCTGTGACGGTCAAAACAGCGACCACTAGCGCGAGCTTTGGTCTCCTCGGATGGTTCAACTCTCCCCCTTGGTCAACCATCGAGACACGAATCCGATTCGCGCTCGTGGCTAACTTTGCTGCGCCGGCACCGGTGTCGCCGCGGTCGTACGCGGCTGATATTCATTCGCGACCAGTTCTCCGAACGGGCCAGTGATGTTTCCAACTGCTCTTTGCGCTGGCAACGAAACCGGCAGCTGCGGAAACAGTAAGTCAGCCACGCGATAGGCCTCTTCAAGGTGCGGATAACCGGACAAAATGAAAGTTTCGATTCCCAGGTCGGAGTATTCCTGCATTCTTTTCGCTACGGTGGCGGGATCGCCGACCAGCGCTGTGCCGGCGCCTCCGCGCACTAGGCCTACGCCTGCCCAGAGATTGGGACTTACTTCCAGCTTTTCGCGACCGCCGCGATGTAACTCCGCCATCCGGCGCTGTCCTTCGGAGTCGAACCGTGCGAAGGTTTTTTGCGCTCTGGCGATCGTGTCGTCGTCGACGTAGCGAATCAGATCATTCGCTGCGGCCCAGGCTTCCTGCCCGGTTTCGCGAACAATCACGTGCAGGCGGATGCCGAACCTGACTGAGCGGCCCTGTTCTTCTGCCAGTCGCCGCACGATCGAAATCTTTTCCTCTACCTGTTGCGGCGGTTCTCCCCACGTGAGATAGACGTCAACCTGCCGTGCGGCTAAGCCATAAGCAACTTTCGACGAGCCCCCGAAATAGAGCGGGGGATGCGGCTTTTGCACCGACGGATACAAGACCTTTGCATTTTCCACATGAAGGTGCTTGCCGTTCAAAGAAATTGCATTGCCCCCGACTGCTTCGCGCCATATCTGAAGAAATTCTTCTGTCACTTCATAGCGCTCATCGTGGGAAAGAAAAACACCGTCGCCGAGCGCCTCGTCGGGATCGCCGCCCGTAACGACGTTGATCAGCAGCCGTCCCTCGGAAAGCCGGTCGAACGTCGCTGCCATTCGTGCGGCAGCCGTGGGCGAAGTGATACCGGGACGAATCGCCACCAGAAACTTGAGCCGAGTCGTTACCGGGACCAGAGTTGACGCCACCACCCAAGCGTCTTCACACGACCGGCCGGTGGGCAATAGCACGCCTTGGAACCCAAGCTGGTCGGCGGCTTGAGCAACCTGCTTCAAATAACCGTAGTTGACGGTTCGAGCCTGTTCCGCACTGCCAAGGTAACGACCGTCTCCGTGAGTTGGTAAGAACCATAACACTTCCATGTTTTCGGTCTCTTTCCGGGAAGACTGACTTCCTTATGAGCTTTGGCAATTGTCTTGCCAACAGAGGAGTGCGGCTATGTCGATGAATTTCAAGTTTTCACGCGGTTACGCTGAATATCAGGCGGTTCAGTCAACAGGGGTGTGCTGCTATAGCAACACCAATTCAGCAGAGGTGCTGCTGGAGCAGCAGTGGGCAGGCGCGCGGAGTACGGGGCCGCATGCCTGACGACTCGGGAGGACTCTAGTGCTTTCTACGGTGAATCACATCGCAGTGAACGTTCCGCCCCGGCAACATGCTTTCGAGATTGCCGATCAATTGGCCGCGGCATTTGCTCAAACCGCCGTTGAACGAGACAAGCGAGGTGGCACGGCGAAGACCGAGAGAGACCTGTTGCGCGCGAGTGGACTACTCAACGTTTCGATTCCGGCAGACTTGGGCGGCTGGGGGATGGAATGGCCCGACACGATGAAACTCGTACGAGTCTTCGCCCGTGTCGATGGTTCAATCGCCCATCTCTTCGGCTTTCAGCATCTCATGCTGGCTTCCGTGTCGCTCTACGGATCATGGGCGCAGACCGAAGAGCTCTTTTCTGAAACCGTCCGCAATCAATGGTTCTGGGGCAACGCGCTCAATCCGCTCGACAAGCGCACCAATCTTACGTCCAAGGGTGGGGGGGGATTCGTCATCAACGGGCGCAAGAGTTTTTGTTCCGGTGCGGTCGACTCCGACATGTTGATCGTCTCCGCGGTTCGCTCCCTGGACGAAAAGTTCATGGTAGCCGCTATACCTTCTAGCCGACCAGGAATTCGCATTCTCGATGACTGGGATGCCATGGGACAGCGACAGACAGACAGCGGAACAGTCGAATTCTCGGACGTGGCCGCCAGGCAGGAAGAGTTCTTGAAGACCCCCGGCCCGCTCGGGAGTATCAGGGCGTCCTTGCGTTCCTGCATTGCACAGCTGATTCTCGGCAATATTTTTCTGGGAATCGCCGAAGGAGCGCTGGAGGAATCGCGAAATTACACGTTGGCACAAACCCGGCCATGGATTGCTTCAACCGCACAGAGCGCAACCGAGGATCCTTATGTCCTGGCGAATTACGGCAGCTTCTTTGTCAGCCTTCAGGCAGCGCAGGCTCTCACCGACATGGCGGGAGAGTCTCTGCAGCGAGCCTGGGAGAGCGGAGACGCGATCACGGAAAATCAGCGTGGCAAGTGTGCGCTTGACGTCGCCGCCTCGAAGGTGACCGCCAGCAAGGTGGGCCTGGAGATCACCAACCGGATGTTCGAAGTAATGGGAGCGCGCGCCGCCGCCGGTCCTGCGCGGATCGACCGCTTCTGGCGCAATCTGCGCACTCATACGTTGCACGATCCGGTCGACTATAAGATCCGCGAGTTGGGAGACTGGGCCCTGAATCGCCAGCTTCCCAAGCCATCATTTTATTCCTGAATGTTATTCGTAAAAGCCGGATCGACCAAGGACTCAGACTTATGCGCAATTCTCTGGTTGCAACGCTTCACCGTACGATCGTGCTACCTATCTTGGTTCTCATGGCCGCAGCGCCATTCGCCTTGACCCAGAATGCCGATCGTGTCATACGCATCGGATACCAGAAATACGGCACCCTGGTGCTGCTGAAAGCGCGCGGTAGTTTGGAGAAACGGCTGGCGCCGATGCATGTTGCAGTCAAATGGACCGAATTTCCCGCGGGTCCGCAGTTGCTCGAAGGTTTGAACGTGGGCAGCATCGACTTCGGTACGGTGGGCGAAGCGCCGCCCATCTTCGCCCAGGCAGCCGGAGCGGATCTGGTTTACGTCGGCAACGAGCCGCCGGCTTCCGCTGGTGAGGCCATCCTCGTTCCCAAGGATTCGCCCATCCAGACAGTGGACGGACTGAAAGGTAAGAAAGTGGCACTCAACAAAGGCTCGAACGTTCACTTTCTGCTGGTCAAGCTGCTCGAGCGGGCGGGAGTCAACTACGACGACATCGACACCATCTTCCTGACGCCAGCGGACGCCCGAGCGGCCTTCGAGCGCGGCAGTGTGGATGCCTGGGTGATCTGGGAGCCGTTTCTCGCCGCGGCTCAAAGGCAAACCGGGGCTCGCATTCTCGCCGATGGCAATGGCGTAGTCAGCAATCACCAGTTCTACCTTGCTTCCCGACCCTATGCCTCGAAGAGCGCAGAAGTGGTTGCGATAGTCCTCGAGGAGTTGACAGCCGTAGATCAGTGGGCGAAAACGAATCTGAAGGAGGCGGCCGCAGCACTGCAACCACAGATCGGTTTGGATCAAGCCACGCTCGAGCTGGCGCTGTCGCGGGGCGGCTACGGTGTGACGCCGGTCAGCGATGCCGTGCTTGCGGAGCAGCAAAGAATCGCGGACGCCTTCTACGACCTCAAGTTGATTCCCAAGCACATTAATATCCGCGATGCGACGCTGCCGGGAACGGCGACGGGAGCTCAGGCCAAACGCTGAGCGAGGAATCAATGTACCAGCGTCAATCAAGTTCCATCATGAAGACTCAACGCCATCTGCGCACTCTGGTGAAGCAAACCTCGCCCTGGGTGGTGCCCATATTGTTGTTAATCGTCTGGCAGTGGGCGTCTTCCGCAGGGATTCTGCCCAGCCGCTTCTTGCCCTCGCCACGGGCGGTGGTGAGCTCATTCATCGCCCTCAGCGTTTCGGGTGAACTGTGGCTTCATGTTCGAGTCAGTACTCTGCGGGCCTTGGCAGGTTTCGCCGTTGGCGGCGGGTTCGGCCTCGCGCTCGGTTTGCTTACCGGTTCATTACATTGGGCTGAGACCTTGCTCGACACCACAATTCAAATGGTCCGCAACATCCCTCCCCTGGCTCTTATTCCTCTGGTCATCCTGTGGTTCGGCATCGACGAATCGGCCAAGCTCTTTCTGGTTGCTCTGGGAGTTTTTTTCCCTGTCTATATCAATACTTTTCATGGGATACGCTCTGTGGATCGAGGACTTCTGGAGATGGGAAGGACTTATGGCCTGTCCGGCTGGCCCTTGTACCGGGAGATCATTCTTCCCGGAGCGCTGCCTTCCATTCTCGTAGGCGTGCGCTTCTCTCTCGGGCTGATGTGGGTGATCCTCATCGTCGCCGAAACCATATCAGCGCGCTCGGGCATCGGCTACATGACGATGAACGCACGCGAATTCATGCAGACCGACGTCATGGTGGTCGGCATTCTGCTTTATGCGATTTTGGGGAAGCTCGCCGATCTCTTGGCGAAAGGATTAGAACGTTACTGGCTGCGCTGGAATCCGGCGTATCAGACCACACGATAGGGGACCACTTTTGCCCGTCAGTTGCAGTTCGAGAGAGATGGCGGCTGAGCAGCGGCGCCGCTCGCGCGGTGTCTCAGTCGGCATCAAGAGCGTCAGCATCGCCTTCGCTGGACGCACGGTGCTGGAAAACTTTGACGTTGAGATCTCCGCCGGTGAATTTGTGGCCATTGTCGGCCGTAGCGGATGTGGCAAGAGCACTCTGCTTCGGTCCGTCGTGGGTTTGGAAACACCGCAAGCCGGAACCATCACTTTGGGGGAAGTTGCTGCGTCCAATGCCAACCGCAAGCCCGATATCCGCGTCATGTTTCAAGACTCTCGCCTTTTGCCGTGGAGACGAATTCTTCCGAACGTCATGCTTGGCCTTGAGCCGGCGCTCATCCCGCAAGCGCGAAAAGTCTTGGCGCAAGTGGGGCTGGCAGAAAGAGCCAACGACTGGCCGGCTACCTTATCGGGGGGGCAGCGTCAGAGGGTGGCCCTGGCGAGAGCGCTGGTCCATGATCCCAATTTGTTGCTTCTCGATGAACCGCTTGGCTCATTGGACGCGCTCACGCGCATCGAGATGCAGCAACTCATCGAAGACCTCTGGCGAAGCCGTGGCTTTACCGCAATGCTGGTCACCCACGACGTTGCCGAAGCGATAAGCCTCGCCGATCGCGTCATCCTGATTGAGGGAGGCCGCGTCGCCTTGGACGAAGTTGTAAACCTGCCTCGACCACGGACCCGCGGCAGTGCCCGCTTCGCCGCGCTCGAAGAACGCATACTTGGCCGGGTGCTCCAGCGCCGGCCGGTGGTCGAGGATCAGTGGTAGCGGACTCAAGAGAACGGGGAGACTTGATGGCGAATAACGCGGCGGCACCAACGATTCTCGAAGATGAGCAGCGGAGTTGCGAAAACCCCATTCATCCTTTGATTGTGGGTCGGCGAAGCATTCTGGCTTTCGCCTCAACCCCCGTTGACCGAGAAGTCTTGGCCAGTTTGATGGAAGCGGCACGATGGGCCCCTTCGTCAATGAACGAGCAGCCGTGGAGTTTCATGGTGGCCACCAAGGCAAACAAATCCGATTTTGATCGCCTGCTCAGTTGTTTGGTTGAATTCAATGTCCAATGGGCGCAACACGCGCCCGTGTTGCTCTTGTCCGTTGCAAGGTTAACTTTCGAATCGAGCGGAGAACTCAACCGGCACGCACTCCATGACGTCGGCCTGGCGACTGCCGCTCTTACGCTCCAGGCAACTGTCTCCGGATTGGTGGTTCATCAGATGGCTGGCTTCGATGTCGGAAAAGCTCGCCGCGAGTTTTTAATTCCTCAAGATCATGAACCGGTTGCGGTCGCCGCCATCGGATACCCCGGCAGCCCGGGCAGCCTTCCCGAGAAACTACGCAAGAGAGACGAGAGCCCGCGTAAGCGAAAGCCGCTGCCCCACTTCGTTTTCGAGGGCGGTTGGGGACATTCGGCGGACTGGACTCGGAGAGTGTAGGACTGAGCCGGGAGGAGATCAGAAGAAAAGTACCATGCATCCTGCCGCCAGCAACGCAATCGCCCACAGTAGGTCGAAATTGAGCCAGGTGTGGCGCAGTAGCCGTAAGCCGACATTTTCATAGGTTTCGAAAAACGTTATCGCGAGAATTCCGGCCACGGCCAACATGCTTGCCGTATGTATCAGCACCGCCAGGCCAATCGTCGATTCAGTGAGCGATGTTGCAGTTAACGGCGAAGGCATCGGCGGCATTCCTACCCCCATGTTGTGGGTCATCCCAGACTTTGGTTGTGCCATCAGAACGGGCAGGAGCATCAGACCTGCACCGTGGGCAGAGGCCATGAGGAAGGACCAAACGAACAGATCCCTTCCCCCAACTCTCATACCTGCACCACGCGGATGACTCGCGCGGAAAAGTCGGTAGATACCAAGCGCGAAAAGAATCAAGGCGACGCCCCATTTCAGAATATTCATGGGGAGAAAGTGTTGGACGAAACGCAGGGCGAGAATGGCCAGCGTGATCGCGGCGGCGTGTCCGAGAGCAATCGGGAATAGGGCGCCGATGACCGCGGACCGGCGCTTTTCCTGCAGACCCAGGGCCAACGCAAACAGCCAGCCCATGGCTGGGTTCAGACCGTGGTACGCCCCAAGAACTGCCAGAGCAACCCACGGCCAGTTGTGATTCATGGGTAGCAGTAGAAGTCCGACGAGGCGTCGCCACCCTGCAGTTTGACCTGATGGCCACGCAGATCGCCAAAGTCGACAAATAGCTTGGGATCGAGCTGAATACCACCGTCCTGCGCGATGTCGAGCTTAACCATCCAGCCCCGGATGCCATCCGGATAGAACTGTTTGTCCCAGGCGGCGTACAACGAATTGGTGAAATAGACGCGGCGTCCGTCGCGGCTGATTTCCACCATCTGCGGTCCGCCGTTCAACCGCTCACCCGGCTTAGTAGGATGAGAGGCGCGACGCACGATCCCGCCCAGGTGCACCGAGCCAGTCAGCTTGGGATTAAACGGATCGGAGACATCGTACTGGCGCATTTCTCCCGTGCCCCAGCAGGAAGCGTAGAGGAAACGATCATCAACCGAAAGGTTGATGTCGGCGAGCAAGGGCGGTACAGCCTTGAAGCCCTGCAACAGCGGAGGCAGTTGGCTCGGATCGGCTGCTTCAGCCGGAATCTCAATGACTTTCTTCACTTCAAATTTTCCGTTGGACCCGTTCGATGCTCCCTTAGGGCGATGCCACAACCAGATCGAACTGGAAAGATCCTTCAGCGACGTGACGACACCGACAAAACCATAAGCCTTCGTAGGATCGTGCGCCGCGCGCAGCTCAAGCACCATCTGCTGTTCCGCACCTAAGTCCAAGCTTTGAAGATGGCGGCGTTTGCGGAGATCCCATATATGCAGGCTGTGCCCGTACTTGCCGCCCAGCAGCAGTTCCGGATTGACTCCGTTCTCAATCATGTTGGGCGTGCCCCACTCGCTGGTGACGGCGATGTCATGTCCCAAGTGCCACGCGAAATCGTAGGCAAAGTATTGCGGTCCGCGATCGACCTCCCAACGACCCAGAGGCTCGAAGTTGTAGTGGTCCAGGGCAAAGATTCCGCCGGGACCATCGCCGCTGGGCGAGCCCAGAGCGCTCAGGTAGATGCCGTCGGGTCCGCAGTGAATCGTGTGAGGACGGCTGTAACCTGTCCTTTCCTCCACATCCTTGGGCTCAATCACCTTTACAATCTTCGGCTGCTTCGGATTGTCCTTGGTATCGATCACATGGATGCGTGAGGAGCGCAGCCCCGGAACAATCAGATAACGCCGTTCGACATGCGGGTGCGGCGCATAGGGACACAAAGCAGAACTGCAGGCGTTCCAACCGAAGTGATGAAGTTCATCGCCTGCGTTTGGCATATCTACGCGGCCGACGATCTGACCGTACTTGTCCGATTCGCGGTCCACATCCACCACGAGGAGAGCGTCAGGCTGGGCACCGCCGTTTGCATTTAAAGCGGCCACATACGCCAGCTTCTCGGCCGGCGCCTGCATGGCGAGCTTAGGAGATGGATAGAACGTTGGGTCAGTCTTCCAGAGCATCAGATGATCTCCTCACGAGAATCTACATAGTCCATAACGGACTAGAGTATAACCCGACCGCCCTCACGGCAGCCGCCGGTGCTGCCCATCAGCTAACCAGGTAATACAGACGCCGCCGCTCGGTTCCCGCAAACTCTGCCTGCGTGCAATGATCGCAGGGATTATCTTCCAGGAGTTCGTAAACGCGGTAAACAGCCTTGAGGGTAGCAGAAAATTTTTCTGCTTCCTCCGGAAACACACGATCGGCCGGCAGCCAATCGTGGAAGCGCAAATTCGCCATGGCCTTGGCAAAAGCTGGACGAACGCCGCACAACAATACTGTCACCCCGCGTGTCTCCATCTCATGCAGGAAATGGTCGAAGCGTTCGAGCGAAACCATGTCGGGATTGCGGGTGCGTTTTAGGCGCAACACGACGAAATGAATGCCTTCATCCTCAGTGCGTCGTTTCAAGTGATCGAAACAGCGGACAAGCTCCGGGGCGGCGCCAAAGAACAATTCGCCTTCCAAATCGTAGAGCACCATCGCCGTGCAAGGCGGGTCCTCCGGCAAGCGCTCCCGGATTACGCGGTCACTGCTGACCACCAACTCGTTCCAACGTAACAGCGAGGCGCGCGGAACAAACATCAGAATCGATAAAGCCACGCCGATCAGGATGGAGAATTCAACACTGATGAAGATCGCCGAGAAGGCGGTAACCAAAACCAAGGCGGCATCGTAGCGCGACGCCCGCATGGCATAGCTTAGCCGCTTCCAATCGACCAGGCGGACGGCTGTGACCAGGAGAAGACCGGCCAGAGCGGCTTTGGGAATGTAGCGGGCGAAGGGCGCGAGCGCAACTACGACAATTGCGACAGTTCCCGCCGCGAAGACTCCGGAAACGCGGCTCACTGCTCCCGCCTGAAAATTAATCGCCGATCGGGTCAGCGACCCGGAGCCCGGCAGGCACTGGAAGAATCCGCCCGTAAGGTTGGCCAGACCCTCAGCCAGACACTGTCGGTTGTAGTCGAGTGGCTGGCGCGTGGTGTTGGCAATCGATTTTGCGATCGCCAATGCCTCAAGGAGTCCGAGAAAGGCAATGGCCAGCGCGCTTCCCGACAACTGCTTCACCCACCAGAACTGAATCTGCGGAATATGCGGCATCGGGAGATTGCGCGGGACACTCCCAACCACAGAGATAACGGTTGCTCCATCAAGCGCTGGCTTAGACCAGCCGAGAGCCGCGGCCACAAGCGCCGCTGCGATCAAGGCCATGAGCATGTCAAATTGCGGCAGACGGTACTTGCGGGCCAATTGTCTGAGCAGGATGACGAGAACAATGGTTCCTACTCCAATGCCCAAGGCGCGTGGATTTACGTGGCCGCCGCTAAGCGTGAGCCAGATGCGGTACAGCACATGCTGCTGCCCCGTTCCCCGATCATGCAAACCCGTCAAGTTGCCCAGCTGGGTTATTCCCACCAAAGTGCCGGCCCCGGCCATGAAACCGATCACGACGGACTCCGAGATATAGCGGGTTAAGTCTCCGAGTTTGAATATCGCGATCAGGATCTGGATACAGCCAATCATGATCCCCAACAGGAACATGGCCTGGTAGGCGTCGAGCCGCGCGTCCGGATTGAAGAACCCGAGGGCGCTGAAAACCACGAGAGAAATAGCGTTTGTCGGTCCGTTAATCAAATGCGAGGAGGAACCAAAGATTGAGGCCACAAGAGTGACCACGATGGCGGAATACAGCCCAAAGCGCGGGTCGACCCCGGCGATAAGCGCGTACGCCATGGCTTGCGGCAAAGAGATAGCGGCGACGGTTATGCCGGCGAGCAAATCGTTGCGCGTGTTCCCCCAGGAGTAGTTGAACTTCATTCTGATTTCCTCGCCCTTCGCGTGACTCCGTTCGGTCTGTACGCCCATAGTCTTCTGGCCGACCGTCTTAGTCCGTGCAATGAGTGCTGGGGGGAGGGAACAAACCGAAAACGCGCGCCGTAATTATGTAGCTTTCCCGATTGCGCTGGCGCCTTCCACTGCAATCAGTTTTCCGGAACGAATGTCACAAACGAATCCACTATCTGGAATCGACGGGGGGAGCCAATGGATGGTTGCGAATGGGCTCTGCATCGTCGATGACCGCTCGCTTCTGTTCGCGAATGATTAACCATTTGATGTACTCACCGGCTTTGGCCGGACCGTGACCCACGACGCGAAAACCGTTGCCGGTCAATTCCGCGGTTTCCAGACTCGCAGCCCGCAATCCGCGCCTGACTTCATTCGCAAAAAACTCCATACCAAACTTTCGGCAGTATACTACATAGTCGATGACACTACTAGACATTCGGCGCGTCTCCTGTTTTTCTCATGGGGAAAGGCGCGTCTTGGCCGCGGCGCAGCCTACAGCACGGAATGCGCGAAGCATTTGTTGCAGGTCCAGGCGAGGAAGATGAGCGCCGATTCAGATATCCGCCGGGTGATCCCCGTCATCCGGGACGAAGGCCGCACCGCCTGCGTTATGTTTCGAGTCCGTGGAAAGCCAGCGCACCGGGCGAGCTCTCTCACGGTAGAAGTGTTCCATGGCTTGTTTCGGGTCTCCCCGCCATGGATGTTGCGATTACACCGCGGGGACACGGATTCCGCCAGAGCATTCAAATCCTTTCGCTCCGCGGCCATTACCACAGAGCCAAAAAGCTATTGCTATTTGGACGCCGTTCCGGGATAACCAATTTCACGGAACCGTACTCTTGCGGTTGATTCGTACCGAGGTGAAGGCAGGCAGCGGCTGGTACGCCGTTGATGGACTCGCTCCGTCCTTTCCCGCAAGGATCACCCGACTGGCATCCGTCGATTGGAGGAATTGCTTCTTCTTGAAGTCGGCAAACACCCTCGCTCTCATGCCGGTGCCCATGTGCCATGGAGCCACCGGCGGGGTACGGACTGAAAGATCAGTTCGCCTCGCGAGGTCGTAAACTCTGCTCCACAACGAGTGCATGCGAATTCCCATTCTCCCGGATGGCCACTTTGGAGGCTATCTGCTGACCTGAACTCAATCACGAGTGAACCGCAATCCAGCGCCGGGCAACTAGACGCTGCCGCAACGCTCCGATTGTCTTGCTGAGATGTTTGTGGCATAGCGTTCTCCTGAAGGGGTCTCATGTGTTTTTCGGATGGCTTCTGGGAAGAAAGGAAACCTTGCTGAGGAACCGCCTATTTTCGCGATCCACCGCGCTGCGCGCGACTTGGGGAGGACCAGGAATCGCATCTGGCAGCCCGGTGGTGGCAACGTTTCCGTTTTGGGCCAGATGTAGTGTCATCTCTACCGAGCACTCTGCGCACAACCAGAAGTACTCGATTCCCTTCGCTTGGGCTGGCGGGTCGGTCTCTAGTTGAAACAGGTTTCCGTCCGCAAAATTGCGAAACGAAGCGAAGCACAACAGGTTAATACACTTGCCTAACATTGCTCTGCTCCCAATTCCACCCCTCTGCTCATAAATCCGTGAGCTGTGACAAACTGCTTCAGTTCCCGCATGTTTGCCACTCTCCTCTGCCAGTCTGGTTGTCGCCACGTTCGGTGTTCGGTCAGACGAAGTGAAGCCGAACCAAAGGCCCTCGCACACTTGGCCAACCTCGCGAGCTACCCCTCAGCCTGAATGTTTAGGCACTAACCCGCAGCGACTCGAACTCCGTGCTGCATCGGGAGGTTTGGAGGGATTTGATAGCGTCTTCGGCCGTGAATCGGCCCATGACCAGTGCCAGCTTGCGGTCGATCGCCATGTGGAAGGGAGTCGGGTTAACTCGCTGAACATATTGAGGGGCGCGAGTACCACCTCGGTTTACTTTCACAACAAACTTGATGTTTTTCATGTTTTTGTGTCCTTGGCGAAAAAATGGCTAAGAGAGTGATTAGAATGGCGGCGCTATTGCTGCGCCGTCGCGCCTACGGCTTTGAGAAGGTGGCTACGCCACACTCCAAGCAACGAGGATTCAGCCGGGATGTAATCAATCCGCAAAGGGGACACATTCTTTGTGATCGAAACCCCGTAATCGGTGATTTCGGCTTGCGCATCCAGTGAACCAGCAGGATTATCACGAGCAGGATAAATAACCCGAAGGAAATGTTGATTGCGTTCACGAAGGCGACCTTTCGTCGCGAGTCCTGCACCAAACGGGATCAGCAGCCACTCACTCGCAGAAAAGCCTAAGGTGGAATAACTTCAGATGGACTGGCTTAGGTCAGAAGACCTGAATGAGGAGAAAAACGTAACCGCCCCAGTGGTCATTATAGCAGTCCTTCGCTCTCTGTTGTTCACCAACGACTGGCGAGGCGTACCATTTGGAGATGAGGAGATTACATCCAGAATACCCCGACTCAGAATCTTCTGATCGCTTCTTACCCGCCGACATTCTCCACAGGGAGGAGCCCGAAGACGATGAGGAGGAGGAGGACGAAGAGGAACACGACGACGGCGGCGAAGATGAAGATGGAGACGACGATGAAGATGGGGACGAAGGCTACTCGGAGTAGGCGTGACGTGCGGCAAAGCGGGTGACTTTGGGTAACAAGCCGATTACGACGGGCCGTTGCGTCAATGAAGAGCAGACCGTTAGAGTGGTTGACAGAGGCTTTCGGGGGAGGGCTGATAAGGAAGGAGTGTCCCGTGAGGCAATGAGTCTGGGGCGCTTTCGTTTTTCCTGTCGTGATTGGCGCGCTGGAAAAATGTCCCGCTAAGAGCTCGCCTTATCCGTCTCGAGTGTTTGTCGGCTAGAAACGTAGAAATACGAACACATCAAACAGGTCAAGGTTGTGTTTTTGCCCGTCTCCTGTTTGCCGACAGGAACGAAGCCGCGGACGCTGCGCGTGGATCATCCGCCACGTACGAGGTGGTATCCGGGTTTCTTCTACGCGGCCCGGGAAGTGCCTGCATTCACCTTTGGCCCTGAACAAAAGGCGCCCCCCCATTCCAGTCCACCGCCCGGCCGCGTCTGTCGCGCCCGCTGCAAACGCCAGCGGCTTGGTGTAGCCTGCTCATCGAAACGCCTCGGATCGACCGCAAGTACTTCGCATCGGACTTTGCCTGAGGCGTTTTCGATCGAGCCTAGCGACCATCGGGAATTGGCAACCGTAAGCGCTTGTCGTCGCGCATCTTGAAATCCAGAGCCAACTTCAGTATGGCCAATTTACGAATTACTTCTTATACTTTCGTGTTATTTCGATATTGATGTAGTATTCCGCTATCGCACTCTAGTCGCCGACTACGCCTCTTGTAGGAGCGCTCATGGATCGAAGCAGCTTCCTGAAGTCTGCCACAGCCGCAGGTGCTCGCAGTGCGATGGGCTTGCCGGCAGAAGGTCAACTCAGATGGCTCGGTAACATTGCGTCACGACTGCAAACCTGATCAACCGCTGGTGTAAAGGGGTGGGCCCGGTGTGGACAAACGAAGGAAAACGATATCGATAATCAGACATAAGGCGCCAGTAGGCGCCCTAGGAGTTATGGGCATGAAGTTTTCAAGCCTCCTTATATTGCTTACTTGCGTCTCCTCAGCCTTGGGCCAGACAAACGCCTCCTTCTACGTGGCGACGACCGGGAATGATTCGAACTCCGGCACGCAAGCGACCCCTTGGCGTACCATTCAACACGCCGCAGACACCGCGCGGGCGGGCAGCACGGTCTACGTTCGGGGTGGCATCTATGAAGAACTGGTGAATATCAACGCATCCGGCAACGCGAGCGATGGATTCGTTACTTTTCGAAGCTATCCTGGCGAAACGGCGGTCATCGACGCAGCGCATTTCACTCCCTCAGGGAGAAGCGGCGTACTCACGATTCAAAACAGAAGTTACGTGAGGATCGTGGGTTTTGAAATCCGCAACTTCCGTACCGCCGAACATCGGCTCTCTCCACTGGGCATAAGCGTTATGGGGGCCGGCTCCCACATCGAGCTGCTGAAAAACAACGTTCATCATATTGAGCAGAACTTCGATGGCCGTGATGCTCCCGGACGAGGAGGGAATGGTTTTGGGATTGCGATCTACGGTACCGACGCCAAGACTCCGATCACTGACTTAATCGTTGACGGCAATGAGGTGCATCACCTCAAAACCGGCTCGAGCGAGTCGCTGGTGGTGAACGGGAACGTCACGAATTTCCGCATTACACACAATGTTGTCCACGACAACAACAACATCGGAATCGACGTCATCGGTTTTGAACGCACGGCGCCCGACCCCGCCGTTGACCAGGCCCGCGACGGGGTAGTAAGCGGCAATCGGGTTTACAACATTACCTCGCGCGGCAATCCGGCATACCAAAACGATGAATCTTCCGATGGCATTTACGTGGACGGCGGCACCAGGATCCTGATCGAACAGAACGTCATTCACGATGTGGATTTTGGAATCGAACTCGCCAGCGAGCACCGGAACCGTGCCACCAGTTACATCATGGCGCGAAACAACCTGGTCTATCACTGCCACACCGCGGGGGTTTCCATCGGAGGTTATGCTCCGGAGCGGGGGCACACCGATCACTCCGCAGTGGTCAGCAATACGCTCTACGAAAACGATACGTCGGCAACCAGGTCCGGCGAATTCCAGATGCAGTGGAACATGGCGGACAATGTTTTTGAGAACAACATCGTCTATGCAGGGCCCCGCTGCCTCATAACGCTGAACCGATCGCAGTTCGACAAAAACCATCCGCCAGCCGTTATTGATCACAACCTTTATTACTGTGCTTCTGGAGCGGAGGCGAGTACCTGGGCAGGGGCTTCCGCCACGGTGACGGGATTCGACAAATATGTCGAGTCCACGGGGAATGACCGTCATTCGCGCTTTCTCGATCCCCATTTTATCGACACTGCGGCGAAGGACTTTCACCTGCAATCAGATTCCCCCGCGATCGCTGCGGGCACCTCTGACGGAGTGCCGGTTGGAGAACTGGACCTTGAAGGCTCATCGCGCGTCAAAGGCAAAATAGACATCGGCTGCTACCAAACACAATAGGACTAGTGCAGGTTGAAATTGTTGGGTTGCCGTTTGCATGGGATGCCGGTGGGAGCCAACCGCGCCCATTCGCTAAAGGGCGCTTTCGTGGAAGCACTCAATCGTGCAGAACGACATTGAGCAGAGAGCTGTGGACCTGGAGAGCGCCTTCGGTCCCGCCGGCATAGTGAATGAAGCCGAGTTTCCTGAAGCGGTTCATGAAGAAGCTGACCCGGGAACGAGTGGTGCCTACCATCTCGGC
>Ga0210398_10001743_pt1 | contig 21911 bp, 16 predicted proteins | sample IncBWC4OmetaG_FD_161047 | JGI IMG/M metagenome (GOLD analysis project Ga0210398, IMG submission 161047) | Forest soil microbial communities from Barre Woods Harvard Forest LTER site, Petersham, Massachusetts, United States - Inc-BW-C-4-O | ecosystem: Environmental > Terrestrial > Soil >...
CGCTCCCCCGATGGGCTCCGGGATGATGCTGTCGATCAACCCGAACTTATGCATATTGTCTGGCGTAAGCCGTAATTCCTCTGCTGCCTTTTCCTTCTGGTCCCAGCTCCGCCACAGGATCGAACTACAGTTTTCCGGTGAAATGACTGTATACCACGAGTTCTCCAGCATATATACCTTATCCCCGACACCGATCCCCAGCGCTCCGCCCGATGCACCCTCGCCGATGATGACGCAGATAACCGGCACCCGCAGCCGCATCATCTCGTAGATATTCCGCGCAATCGCTTCACCTTGACCCCGCTCCTCGGCCTCCATTCCGGGATAAGCACCTGGCGTATCGATCATCGTGATGATCGGTTTATCGAATTTCTCCGCCAGCTTCATCAGCCGCAGGGCCTTCCGGTAACCCTCCGGATTGGCCATCCCGAAATTGCGGAGCTGCCGCATCTTCGTATTGGTACCCTTCTGCTGTCCGATCATCATTACCGTCCGCCCGTCCAGCTGGGCGAATCCCCCGATCATCGCCTTGTCATCCCTGACATTCCGGTCGCCGAACAACTCCACGAAGTTGGTACACATCTTGTCGATATACTTCAGCGTATAGGGCCGGTCCGGATGCCGGCTCAACTGCACCTTCTGCCACGGGGATAAATTCCGGGTGATTTCCCGGCGCTTCTCCAACACCTGATCCTCCAGTTTGCGAATGGAATCACTCAGATCGACCTTCGTCTTCTCGGCAGTCTGTTTCAACTTTTCAATCTCGTCAAACAACTCTTTGATCGGCTTTTCGAAATCCAGGAATTGACGATTTTTGGCTTGAGGCATAGATATTTCTCTCGATTGATTGAATCTTCACTTTCCGTCCATCAGGTCGTCAAGTGCAAATTGGGCTCCGCCCGGATTTTGTAAAATTAAGGGTTACCGTACTCCTACAAAAAGATTTGGCCGGGTTTGTTGGAGAAAATCAAATTTCACCTATCTTTGCCATCCCGAAAAATATCGCTCTTTCCGGCGTAATATCCCGGATTCGGCGCCCCTTCGGAGGTTGGATTGGTAGTTCAGTTGGTTAGAATGCCGCCCTGTCACGGCGGAGGTCGCGGGTTCGAGTCCCGTCCAGTCCGCCAAAAGGTTTATCAAAAGATGTCAAACCCGCTTCAAATACAGTACTGGAGCGGGTTTTTGATTTTTGGGCATGTCCAAACATACCCAATGATAGCCAATCAAAAGGTCGCAATTCGGTTAGCAAACGGTGGCGGATATTTTTGCTAACCAAATTTTCAGGAAACCCTCTTCAGATAAGGGTTCCGGCTTTTGGCAGAAGCCCGAATACTTCCTGGGAAAAGAGCTTCGAAACAACATCATTCATTTCACAAAAACTGAATCGTATGAGTACGAAGCAAACTTTTTCAATTCGGGTCTGGATTCTCCGCTATCGAATCAAAAACGGCAAGGCTCCTCTTTCCGTTCGGATCAATGTTAATGGTGAACGCGCCGAAATTATGGCTAACCGGGAGATCGCTCCGGGCCTATGGGATTCCAACGCTCAAAGAGTAAAAGGAACTACCGAAGAAGCGAGGTCGGTTAATGCCCATCTTGAAACCGTAAAAGGCTCCTTGCGGCTCCATGAAAGTCGCCTAGTCGCGCAAGGAAAGACGGTAACGGCAGAGCTGCTAAAAAACGAGTACCTAGGCCTGAGGCCTCAGCGCCATTCGTTGTGCGACGCGTTCGATCTGCATTTAAAAAAGATAGGCGAAAAAGTGAAAGTGGGCAATAAGGCCAAGGCGACGCTGGATAAATATGGGTATACTTTTGGGAAGATCAAAGCATTTCTGAAGCACCATTGCAAGGTGTCGGACCTATGGCTGGAGGATATCGGGCGCTCCTTTATCCATGACCTGGAGCATTATCTTTTTACCGTGGAGGGCCTACAGAATAACACCGTGATGAAATACCTGCGGCAAACGAAGACCGTCCTGAAAATGGCGGTGGACATGGGGTGGCTGGCAGCAGATCCGACGGCTACCTATCGACTTTCATTCGTTGAAAAGGATCCTCTGCGGTTAGAGCGGGAGGAGCTGCGGAGTCTTGTAGAGAAAGAGATCCGCATCCCGCGGCTGGCGGAGGCGCGAGATTGCTATGTCTTTATGTCTTATACGGGTTTTGCATACGAGGATGCGAATGGCTTGACCTGGGAGCATATTTTTACAGGGATCGACGGCGGGAAATGGATAGGTAAAGATCGGCAGAAAACGGATGAGTCGGAGTGTGTCCCCCTCCTACCCGTACCCCTCGCAATACTTGAGCGGTATAAGGATCATCTGTATTGCGTGGCAAAGGGAAAACTGCTGCCTGTAAGAAGCAACCAGCGGTTTAACGGCTACCTTAAAGAAATTGCGGCCGTCTGCGGGATCGCCAAGGAACTGACGACGCACACGGCGCGTCATACTTTTGCGACAACAGTGACATTGGAAAACGACGTTCCGATGGAGACGGTCGGCCGGATGCTAGGGCACCGGTCTATCAAGACTACACAGCGTTACGCGCGAGTGACACGCCGGAAGATCAGCGAGAATATGAATGCCCTGCGGGTGAAGCTGGCGGCGGGTGGGGCCTGACCACCTCATTTTTTGATGGGGTGGCGCTCAGCGGCGCCCCCTATCTTTGTCTATGGCCCTGGCTGCGGGATGCCCACCCGATTGTGCAAGCGAATAAATGAGGTAGTATGAACAGGATGAAATTGCGGGACGACGCGTCGCCGGTAGAAATCCATTCCTATCAACTGGTCACCGGGCAGGATCTGGAACGTTTCCGGCAGCGGTTGGTGATCGAACTGGAGGAAATCATTCGAAAGCAGCTGCAGATCACCCCGAAAAAATGGCTGCGGTCGTATGAGGTTCGGAAACTGCTGAAGATCTCGGTCAATACTTTGCAAAGGCTAAAGGCGAGCGGTCAGCTGCCTTATACCAAGATGGGCGGAGTGCATTACTTTGATTATGAGAAGATTCGGGCGCTGCTGGAGGCATCAACTTAGAAAATCCTTGCACCCTCTTTCGGACCTTGGAGCCGGCCTTCCGCGGCGAAACTATAGCATCCGCTTCGTGGCACTATGATCCGATCAGGCAGCTTTATATTCAGTTTGGAAAGACGGTCGTGAGCCGTGGCGAGTAATGCGCGGGCCAGCTCCAGTCTGTTATACCGGGCATTACAGGGCGCGATGATCATGGTGAGGGATCGTGTTTCAAGCGGGCAGTCAACGCCTCTTTACTGAGGAATTCGTTCAACATGCCAAATCCTTAATCGATTCCCTTTCGTCGGTCGGCTTCGAAATGAACCAACATGCGGGGCAGCCTAAAACAATTCATCATTTGAATTGGAAATAAACTATTCAAAACCCCACTGGAAAGTCTAGGTCTTTGGATTCTCTTCAATTCAAATACCTTTCCCTTCTGAAGTGATCGAATTCTTCTAAATATGACTTGGAAAGCTCATCCTTCGAGTCCCGATATTTAGCTCGAAATTGATCGACTAACTTCTTGAAATCGGACGTATCCTTTAATAAGGCTGTAATAACAATTCTCTCATGATCTTTAGCATTTGCTGCCGACCTAAAAGAATTCGGATTATCTAACATTGCAAGGGCGACGCGATAGTATCTATTTGACGAATCATATCTCCCCAAGGCTTCAAATGTGCGTCCTTTATCCAAAGTGGCTATGTAATTATATTTGTCAACCATTAGAGCCGAATCGCAGACGCGCAAAGCAGCACGCTGATTGTTCGTAACTACATAGATTTGGTACTTGCACAAGTAAAACGTTGGAGAGGGACTCAATCTTATTGCAGAATCAAGGAGATTAAGCGCCCAAATTGTTGAATCAATATTACTGGCGTTATGGCTATGGGTCTTCATAGCCTGTACTGCCAATTGCATCGCATGTCTTTCTTTGTCAGGAGTTTGACAGGCACAAATTATGGCAGCCAGGCCAACAAAAATGACTAGTTTGTACTTCATCTTGCTACAAAATTAATAGTAATGGTTGAATTAAAATCGGTATGAATCATAACTCCTGCCTCGTTTCTCAAATTGTAATTAAACGTTACTGAAAGTTGATATGCGTTTCCCTGTGTTACCTGAAATCCTGCCAAACCAAGCCATAGATCATCAGACTCGTGAAGTCCACCAGGTTTGGGTTCTTCCAAGTTTTCCTCCGCAAGAAGGGCATATTTTCCTTGGTGTCGACCATCGCCGTCTTTACGTACGTATAATCTGGCTTTCCCGTACCAGTCCACATCATAACCCAGGTCCTTCATCATTGAGGCAATGGCAGCACCAGACACAGTCAGGCGGTTCGGCTCTACAACGGCCTTGACTCGATACTTTGTCGAATTGGGCAGCGTCTTAGCTTCGTTTTCATCCTTTGAGTTAAAAACTAACCCGAAGAAAACTTCGGATGCAACGATTAGTCGTGGTTCAGTCAGGCTATGTACGGTAGGAACGCCGTCTTCAAGAGTGTTCCATTGCAAACGCGTTACTTGGACCCCAAAACTGCTGGTAGGCAAAGTTTGGTCTGTTACTCCTTGAATATCCAGATATGCAAATTCGGGAAATAAAGCAGCCGTGTGAGGTGCTACCCGAGCGAGCTCAGCGGCGACTATCGCATCTTGTGCGGCCTGAACCGACTTATCGCCGCCACCTCCTTGGCTTGCGGCATTCTGCTCGTCAATCATTGTCTGATCAGCCATTGCAATAGTTTCTGCAAAGGGGTTATAAACTGAATAGTAACCTGGAAAAACATATTCTTGCCATGTCTTAGAATCCACCGGTCTTAAGCCCGCGGGATCGGTTAGAGATAACGGGTTATTATCAACAAATTGATATGGGCTTGCGTATTCACTTAATGGTGCCAACGGGTCCAACTGCGAAAACCTTCCCAATTGGGGATCGAGTCTCCTGAAACCTGCATCATAATATTCCAGGCCCGTTCCGTCGCTGAACTCTTTGTTTTGCAATTCGGCTCCAGAGTTATACCGGTATTTATTTTCAGCGTAATTGGTTTTGATCGCTTTGTCGGAAATCCCCGCCATCGTAAGGCCAAACGGATAATATTGATTTTCTTCTAATAGCGGTCCCTGCTTATACTGAATAGACAGGTTATCGAAATATACATCCCAGCCGGTAGTCTCATTACTTACCCAAATATACAAATATCCCGATCTGTTCAAAGAAATCGGGCCCCCCGGTGCCACTAAATTCATGGACCCGGGTGCATAGGTGGAACTGGCCGCCAGAACCGACCCGCTGAGGCTGCTATCATATTTAAACTGGTCGTCCAGGAAGATCCAATTAAGGTAGGCTTTTGGGTAGCCACTATGGGCCGTGTCATCGCCACTTAGGAAGCTGCTTAGACCGTTGTATACCGAACTGCCACTGCCTGTCAGGTTCAATAGGTTGCCATGCGCCCCGCCCGTCAGGTTAACCAACCCATTACTCAGGGAATTGAGCACGTCGCTGAAGGAGCTATTGTTGGTACTTCCTCCGCCTGGACTAACGTAGTAGCATTGGACGGTGAAGTTGACGGTATCGCCACTCATGACTTTAAGAAGCAAGTTAGGCCCGACTTTCTGGCCTCCGGCACTGGTGGAATCTACCTTTGAGACGCTATCATTCGGATTTGTGTATGCATACCGGCTACCGCTAATATTGTTGTAGTTGGGCATGGAAGTCCAGCCGGCGTTGGTGGCTGCGATATTACCGAACAGTTGCAATTCGGTCGATCGGTAAGCCGCCTCCATTGTTACGATGTAATTCGAAGTATCCCGTTGTTGGGTCAGCACCGTACGCGTGTTCCCAAGGTGATCCCGCTCAAAGAAATCATATTCAAACTTATATGCAATCGTATCCTTGTAACCAATCGGGACATTGGAGTAATTGTGATACGCCCATCGGACGCGCCCTTCCTCATGGCCGATCAATTGCAGAGTATCGGTGTGAAGTCCAGGGCTGTCCAGCGGCGCCCGCTGCTGGTAGACAAAACCGGCCACATAGGTAATTGTCGTAGCCACTCTCGCAACACTGTCTGCGATCACTTTGGCCAGCTTGTTTCCTGCCGCGTCATACGTATAAGTGATATCTCCTTCACCTTTTATATGAATATGCTGTGCAAGGTTGAGATAATTGTACGTCAGTGTGTCGATGGCCTTATTATTGTCCTTAATCAAATTGCCGTTCCCATCATAGGCGTAATCTGTGGATTGCTTGTTCGAAGGTTTGTAATGAAAATCCTCCAACAACGAAGTCGAGTCCATCGCTGCATATCAACGATTTTCATGAACGGTTTGAGGCCTTTTCAAACGCCACGCCAACCCTCTCCCGCTCTGCCCTCGGTATTCCCATTTTTGCGGCCAGCGCCGACCATCCAGTGACTACCTTGGTAACCTCTTCGATAATCTGTTTACTCCGCTCCGGCTTCACCCGGAATTGCGCAGCTACCCTCCCTGCCAACTCCAGATCCAGCGCATTACTGGACCCGTCAATATTCAACGTTAATCCTTGCGCATCGGGTACAGGGTTCAGATCGTAAGCAGGCGACAGAACCCAACCTTTAGACGTCAAGAGGAACCCGTGGTTGCGCAAATGGTCGTCTGCATTACTGATACAGATATTGAAGACTATTCGACGCCACAATTCTTCGAGGTCGGAATTTGTTCGGGCGCCTACTCTTGCGATGCATTCCGCCAGTTCCAGGTAGGACGAGGCAGCCGCATCCGCCCCATCCGTCCGCCCAAGCAAGGTCATCGCGGATGCGAAGTGGATACGACGATTACCGTCTCGATCAAAACGCCGGGTTAAGAATGTATGATGTTGTCGAGTTAGCCGCCTCGCTTGCCCTTGCGCGACATTCAGGCCCGCCCGCAAGGCCAATTCATTTACCACCGCTTCCCATCCACCTATATCCCGGTCGTCGCTTCCGCTTGGGAATTTGGCGATCCATAAACGTACTTCTGGATCAATCACACTGGCCTTTGGCCGAGCCCCGCCAAGACTTGCACCCGGCGATAAAAGTTGATTAAGCCAAACCCCAAACGCCGGGTCATCTTCCGCATCTTCCTGTTCCAAATGCAGGCTGGCCTCCTCCAATGTGCGCAATGCCGTCATCGGCGGGGCGGCCATCGTCGCCTGATCATCAAGGAATGGCCCATCCTTATCTAACTTGAACCGAAGGGCGCCCAGGCGATAGGGATCAAAAACACCCAACAAATAGTCACTTTCCATCAAGGTGCGCTGCCTTCTTTCTTCCTTCTTTGCCAATAACGCCTCGCGACGCTGCATCAGGACACGTCCCCAACGGTCAGGTGCCGAATCAGTAAACAAACCAAAATTCGGTTTCTCGTTGCGCACGTATTGTGCACCGGTGAAAAGCTGTAAGTCCGGGTCGAGCACCAACGCCCCGGCAACTTCTAACCATTCCGGTCGGTAGGAGAAGGAAAAGATTTCCCGCCCCCGGATCGACTGCGCTGTCAGCTGCCCAATATGCTCCTGTCCGTTCAAGCCGATCCAGTCCGCGTAAACTTCAATTTGCTTTGTCATTACCTTTCTTTTTATTCAATAAAGCCGCATCCTGCAATTTCCGACCGAGCAGATCATCCGCTGCTACCCGTAATAGATCCTTTTCCAGGCCCAGTACAAACAGCACTTGCAGATAACTGCTCATCGCTACCCCCGGATTCCCATCCTCAATAAGCTGCAGGGTCGACCGGGCAATACCCGCACGCTCCGCCACCAGGTTGCGGGTCAGTTTCCGGCGCTTCCTTGCCAATTTTAGATTGGCACCCAATTCCGCTAGGATTTTCTCTGGGCCGGGTAGCAAGGTCGTTTTCTTTCCACTCATAAATACCGATAGTTCATGCAAAAATAGCAAAAATAACTGAATTATAGGTATTATTTGATTAAAAGGAGCTGATAACATGGAAAGAGGGGAAGGGATTCCCCCCGGTGGAACATAGCGCCGATCTGCAAGCGACGGATGCACATGCCTATACACCGCTTCATCGGCGTTCCCGCAATATTCGAGGGAATACTAAAAGCCTCTTAGAGCTGGGAGCAGATAAATCTAATACCACGCGTTCAATTGGTATCCCGCTGCATGCAGCAGTCTATTCCCCTAAATTCTTGAGCCTTTCATTGACAAAGGCGACCACCTCGGCGAATTGCTGCTGGCCGACTTCCACTTCGCCGATCATGAAGGATTGGTCAATCGATTCTCTTAGTTGCAAAAACAAATTCCTTTCCACGACTCTATAGCCTTTAAAGGCTTCCCATTTGATCAAGTAGTCATAATACATGTCCTTGTACCCAAAGGCATCAAGTTCAAATCGCCACGTGGTCGTATCCTTATGCCCTTCACGGATTATCACCATATCATGGTACAGCTTTTTTAGCCTTCGAGATGTCTTGATATAATACCAGAAAAAATGAAGGGCGTTAAACAGATAGAAAAGACCTAAAGAAAGGAAGAAGTACCCTGGCGATTTTTTATCGCTTATCATAAATGAAGCAAATAAGAGGATTACCCCGGCTCCAAGGACATTCATGGAGCTTTTGCCTATGTTTTTTTTGAAGGTCATCTTCAACCGTAACGTATACTGCGCAATGGATACTTCTCTATCGATCGGGATCTCAAACGTCATATAAGGAGGTTTAGGGTTGGCCCCTAAAGTACAAAAAGAGCATTGGCTGCCCGCTTTTTCTGCGGGACTACTCCTGGTGTCTCTGTTATGTCAGCCATCATTGCGGTTGGCTTTGCGGCGGCGGGCAATTAGCACTCTACAAAAAGGAAGGCGGCCGCTGGGTGTTTGTCAAAAATTGGGGGGAGTGGATGAGTTAGCGGGGCGTGGGCTGGGTGCCCGAGAGGGGTGTCCAAATCGGTTTGGGTTGCTGAAGTCTATTCGACGGCGGATGGCCTTTGATTTTCGAAGGGGTTGAGCAATTTTGCCATTAAATTTCGGCAGTGCGACTCTAGCTCGGAATACTTTCGGGTCTATCTTTGATAAATATCTACTAAGGTGTGACTGGAATAAAAGTACAAATTATAGCTTTTATCGATGGAGGCTTTCCGGGGTGGGTCAGATGCACGTTTACCGACGTTCACGGCAAGGAATGGTTTGTCGAAGAAAAGGTGCCGATCGTGACGGATGCAAATATCGACGAGCATACACCCTATCCGGTGGAGGGCGTGCTTGCCGGACAAATCGAAACGTCGACTACCGATGATGAAAAGCGGGAAATCGTCACGATCAATCTCCATATTCCCTGGGTGATTGCGGCCGAGGACGGTACAACCGTATTTGAAGTATTTAAAGAACAATTGATTCAATGGGCGGATGCTCCGGTCCAGCCATCATCCCCCACGAGTGAGCAGATCGCGATCCTTCGACGAAAGTTGGTGTCGAACGCGAAAGCGATTCTCACCAATCAGATTGGACTGCCGCTTGGGGTTCGGAAAATGACCAGGATAGGGCGTTGGACAACACAGAATGGGGAAAGGGTCGACCTCAGCATATTTGACCAGTTCGATCGGGCGATCGTTGGATGCCCGGTCGGGTCCGAACGGTTGCTCTGGGACAAAGAGGCGCTGAAAGCCCGGGATGAGGTCATTGACGGCGCGATTCGCCAGTACCGGTCAGCCATCATCGACAAGTGCTTTGAGCTGATCCAATTACTTGACCCTTGAATCTTGGGCATGATGATTTACCACCTTTATATCGAACTGGAGGGAACCAGTCCGCTGGTATGGCGAGGGCTTGTCGTTCCGGCAGATTATACGCTATTTCGGTTGCACATGGCCCTGCAGGGCGCGTTTGGATGGGAAAACAGCCATTTGTTTGAGTTTATCGACGCGCAGGCGCCCGGGAAGTTGCGCTATGGTATCCCGAGCCCGGAGGAACCGGACGAGGAGCTGGTCGACGCAAGGAAGATGAAGTTGAATAAGTATCTCCGGGTGGCGGGACAGGCGTGCAGGTATATTTATGATTTTGGCGATTACTGGAAGCACAAGGTGATCCTTGAAAAATCGGAGGCTGGGCAACTGGCGGGTCCTCATTGCACCAGTGGCTCGGGAGCCTGTCCGCCGGAGGATGTCGGGGGGCTGCCGGGATATTATGAGATGGTTGAAGCCGCCAAGAAGCCTTCCGGCAAAAAATGGCAGGAATACCGGCAGTGGCTCGGGCTGGTCGAAGGCGAAAACTGGGACGCCGCGTTTTGCAGTATCCGGGAGGTCAACAAACGGCTTTGTTTGTTGGGGTGAACTTAGAGGGAACTGGCGGACAGTGCGGCTGGCATTGTCTATGAAATTACCCGGAAAAATGAATTCTAAAGCATCGTAAGGATATCATGGCAAATCTTACTTACTCCTTTCCGGCATTGCGACTTCCCTATCAGTACGAAGTACAAGCACATCCTGTTCGTTCCTACTGGTCACGAGCGTTGAGCCTTGAAGTGAGTTCCTGAAATAAGTGGCGTTCGGATCAGATTCCTTGGCGTGGGGAAACCGCCGGTCAAGCTACCACCGCGCCCATCCCTCGCCGAAAGAACCCAAGTCCTATGCGCCGAAACGGCGGTTCCCGTCAGAAGGCCACCAACGCTTTCCCAATCAGATGTCTTCCGGCATAAAGCCCAGTAACGGGAATCCTAGGAGACCAATGGAGATTGTCGCCGATCACAATGGCCCTGCAAATCTGCGGTTTATCACGATACAAATCATTGCTGCTACATTCAATTAATTTTGAATGAGTTATGAACGTTTTATATTTTTGCTTGTTTTTGTTATTATCGTTCGTCTAACTCCAGGGAAACATTGGCGTGCTGCCTTAGGTTAAGCTTTTTCGAGCCGGCGGACGGAATATCGGGGCAACTATAAAGGATTTCTTTATAGTTCCAAATATCTGAAAAACAATACTTTATGGCCGAAGATCAGGAAAAATCCGAAATTGCCGTCTACAGGACAGCAGATGGACAGACCACTCTAAACGTTGAAGTGGCGCAGGACACGGTATGGCTCACTGCCGTACAAATGGGCGAGCTCTTTCAAACGACCCGTCAGAACATTGGCCTTCATATCAGGCATGTCTTCTCTGAAGCCGAACTCGAACGTACCACGAATGTCCGGGAAACCTCCGTAGTCCAGCAGGAAGGAAAGCGGACAATAACCAGAAACATCGAATTCTATTCGCTCGACGTCATCATCTCGGTAGGATACCGAGTCAAATCCAAACAGGGAACTAACTTCCGGATTTGGGCCAACAGAATTCTAAAGCAATTTCTGCTCGGAAATTATGTCCCAAAAGCCCGAGGAGCGCGAGAAAAGGCGGAACCATTTCAGGCCTTGAAAAATGCTGTCGCGCTGATAGATAACGTTACCCAGGCGCAGTCACTCTCCGGTGATCAGGCCACCGGGCTGCTCAGGGTGCTGACGGACTATACCTACGCGCTCGATGTGCTGGACAAATATGACCACCAGGTGCTCGAGGTCGAGGCGACGTCGCCGGCTCAGCTGTTTCAGATCACCTACGGCTCGGCGATGGAGGCGATCCGAGGGTTGCGCGACAGGTTCGGAGGGAGCGCTTTATTCGGAAATGAAAAGGATGAGTCTTTTCAGGGATCACTGGCCACCATTTATCAAACATTCGGCAGTATGGACCTTTACCCGAGTGTCGAGGAGAAGGCGGCCAACCTACTTTATTTCGTAATCAAGAACCACTCCTTCTCTGACGGCAATAAACGGATCGCGGCCTTTCTATTCGTCTGGTTCCTGGAGAAGAATGGCATCCTCTACCGAGCAGACGGCACCCGCAGGCTCGCAGACAATGCGCTGGTGGCACTGACACTAATGATCGCCGAAAGCAAACCGGCGGAAAAGGAGATGATGACCAAGGTGGTGGTTAGCCTGATCAATGCGCACAATTAATCAAATATGAGTCAATTTCGGACAAATGGCGGTGGAGCCGTCAGACTGTTAACCTGCGATTATTAAATTATTCCGGTTTATCTTTGTACGACCATGTTCGAAATAGTACGAAAATGTAAAGAATTGGGCGCTCTCGAATCCACCGCGACTCCGCGCCGCGACCCCCAAAAATAGTTCTCTGAAAATCAATAGGAATTACCCTCGCTCACGGACCCGTCCAGTCCGCAGAACACTTTTCAAAGCCCGCACGAGTTGCGGGTGTTGTCTTTTTTTAAAAGATTGGGGGTGCAAAAAGGAGAGCAGTCCTTTGGGTAGGTGTCAATTTCTGTTTCTCCCCCCACAATCCCTCAATATCGCTCCATTAAAAGTTAACCTTCCCCGAAGGCTTAGCCGGCTTCAACAACCCCTGCTCAAACCATTCACAAATCGTCGACCGACTCACGTTCCTAAACAGGTCACGCACCTCGCTAATATTATACAACGGTATCTGCACCATCTCATCCACATGAATTTTTCCCGCCGACCCGCAAACAACCTCCTTAACCTCCTCGCGCACGATAACCTACAACTTACCTACTCCTCTAATGTCTCTTTCAGGGGAAATAAACACCTTGTCCTGGAAGCGGCAACGGAAAAAGAGGTGTTTTCACGGTTGATTGGCTGAAAAAATGATTCTATTTTCGCCATAATCACCACATTCTATCGTGGAACGCTAAACCAGGAAAGGACTTTTGGATTGCCTTTTCATTGGCACAATTGTCTGATCCAATCCGACAACTTGCACAATTACTAAAACCGTGCAATAAGTCATAAGATTAGTCACTACCTTCAATAAACGCATTTAGATACTGCAAAATATGTGGACGATATTCAAAGCAGATAAGTTTCCATACCTACTTGCTGCCCTTTTCGGCATTTTGACATGGGCCACCACCCACATTGCCGATAGGCTGATCAATTCGCCGATAATCAAATACAAAACTGAAGAAAAAAAAGTGGGCTCTCACGTTGAAGTGGTTTATCACATCAAAAACGTTTCCAAGGATAAGGCATTCGAAAAAATTGACTTTTTCCTAGAAGCTGAAAATCCGGATACCATTTATTGCCTCGAAAGAGAACTTTTTCCACCCATAAAAGTGAATTCGACTATAGACACTTACGGCACTAGCGAGAATACCGCAAACGCTCATATAGACCGGTTTCAGCCGAATGAATATTTTGACATGAAGATTTCAAAGAAATTAGAAAAAATCATCGATCTCAGGATATCCTCTACATCAACAGTTATATTAGAGGAGGAAAATATAGAGACTTTTATTTTGGAATACGAATCTGAAATTCTTCTCGCCATAATAGTAATCTCCATTCTTTCGATCACAATTTATGCCATTATTTTTAATAAGGTTTCATCTACCCCATGAAACGCAGTATTGCCATAGCGTTTATGTGTCTTACTTATTCAGCGTTTTCCCAGAACGTGTTGTTCACCGTATACAACCAATATAATCAAAGAGTTAAAGTGACCATCCTCGTTCAATCAAGCGTCGGAGCAAAAAAATTTGAAGTTGAAACCAGGGAAAACGGAAATTTCATAGATAAAAGATGCTGTGCATTTGACGACCAGATATTAGTCGTTAGCAATCGCTATTGTATTCAACCGATCGAATTCGACAAAATCGGTGGAATATTAATTGTACAAAATATCGGCTATGCTGATAATGGTTCGATCGATCCGCCCACGAAGAAGACCTTTTCATTGAGTACGACAAGTCAATTTACACCAGCAAGAGAGGCAACGGCAGTTCCAAAAGAAAAAACACTTGTCGATTCAAAGCAACCATTCGATCCGAAAGCATTGTCCTATTCGCTTACTATTTCTGCCGATACAGACGTCGACGTCCTTTTGGATGGGAGATTGGCAACAACACTTAGAAAGGACGAAACACAAGAAATTAAATTTAATAAGAACGAGAAGACCCTTTCTATAAGATCAACTCAGAACGATAATGTCTTCAGAACCTACACACTGATGCAGGAAAATGCTTTTATTAGTAAAATCAATTTAAAGCTAAAGGCAGACCTTGTCGATGCCTACAACAAAGGAGTATTCGCCTACAATGAAGCACTAAAAATACATAAGACGGGCAACGACCCCGAAGCAATCAATAAACTGAAAGAGGCAGCTCGTCTCGGCAATATAGAGGCATGCGAGACATTAGGAGATATTTACATGTTTGGAAAGAACGAGGCCATCTCATATCAAAACGCTTTCACCTACTATTCGTTGGCGGGAAAATGGGGTAGCATAAAGGTAGCTAATAATCTTGCCGATTTGTATAGGCAAGGACTAGGCGTCAAGCAAGATACTCAAAAAGCCAAGGCATTGCTGATTTCAGCAGCAACCGCCGGTGATACTGTAGCAATCATCAATCTAGCAAATAGCTATTTTTTTGGCGAATTGGTCGAAAAGAACTTTCTGGTGGCCGCCAACTACTTACTTCCTCTTGCCAATGCCGGCAATGCTCAGGCTCAGGATCTCTTAGGGAAGATTTATTACTTTGGCGGAAATGTTCCAAAAGACTATCCTACTGCGCTTAAGTGGTTTACCAAAGCGGCCGAAAAAGGAAATGTTGAAGCCCAAAGGGATCTCGGTCTCATGTATAAAAATGGCTATGGCACACAAAAAAATGACATAAGCGCTTTTCTATGGTTAAAAAAGGCTGGATTCAATGGTGATACTCTCAGTTCAAGATTAATTGGATCAATGTATATGGGCGGCCAAAATGCCATCCCTGACTCAGCCTTTGCATGGTTCAAAATTGCCTCAAATAATGGGAGCAGTAGCGGCCAAACTTTGCTGGGTCTTTGCTATTTCAATGGTTATGGAACTCCAAAAAGTGATTCACTTGCTCGAGTCTTTTGGATGATAGCAGCTCAGGGGGGTGATGCCACCAGCCAAAAGGACCTTGGAGCTATGTTTCTGAATGGATGGGGCGGGAAAAAGGACACTGCATCAGCTCTTATTTGGTTAGAAAGATCCGCTAACCAAAGCGATAGCTATGCCCAATACCTTCTAGCCACTATATACGAATCCCGCCCAAACTGCTTATTGAGGGGAGATTGCGACATTGCCATTCATTGGTATAAAAGCGCCATAAAAAGCGGCAATACCGCCGCAATAAATAACTTGAGCAATATGTATCTATTGGGCCGAGGTGTCAAACAGGATAAGCAAGAGGCCGCCAGACTTACAGAAGAATCAGCGCTCAAAGGAGACCCCACGGGGGAGTTTAATCTTTCGATATGGTATGCCAAACAAGTATCTCTGTCGAACCATGACTCCATATCCGCGCTTTGGGCAAAGAAATCTGCGGAAGCCGGTCTTGCACGCGGCCAAGCTCTTTACGGTTTGATGCTTTTCAGGGGCATGGGTGTCCTAAAGAACGATACACTTGGCACATTGTGGGAGGAAAGGTCTGCAGGAAAAGGGGACACTGTTGGCGAAGTCGAACTCGGATTGTCCTATGAACAAGGAAGAGGTGTCACTACAGATCTGGGGAAGGCATTTGATTGGTATGAGAAAGCTGCAAAGGCCGGTAATGCACGAGGGCAGGATAATCTCGGACACTTGCTTCTATCTGGACAGGGTTGCACAAGAAATGACTCCCTTGCGGTTTATTGGTTCTCACAGGCCGCTCGTCAGAATTTTCCGGCTGCCGAAAATAGCCTTGGAGGGATGCTCGCAAATGGCTGGCGAGGAGCCGCCGGAAAAGACAGCGGATTTTATTGGATTCATAAGGCGGCTCTTGAGGGGCTTCTTGATGCAATGTTCAATCTAGGTGTACTGTATGAAAATGGCATTGGTACTCGTGTAGACACGGTTGCCGCACTCAAGTGGTATAAGAGAGCGGCGGCTTCCAACGATATTCATGCCATTGGCCAATTATCGTCCATATTTTTGTCTGGTATTCATGCAAAAAAGGACACCGCGCTGGCTTTGATGTTTCTCCAAAAAGGTACTAGACTGGGGTGTATCCCCTGTAAAAGACAGTTGGGTATTTTCTATCTCACTGGCCTTAAAGTCGAAAAGAACGTAAAACTAGCCTTTGAATACCTCATCGATCCCGCCCTATTGGGCGATTCAGTTGCAGAAAACTTTGTTGGCTATATGTACGGGAATGGCTTAGGCATAGAAAAAAACGATTCGTTGGCTGCAGTATGGTACCAAAAATCAGCGAATAAGGGAAATTCTGAGGCCGAATACAACATCGGTTATATGTATGACAACGGCTACGGCGTCAAGAAAGATAAAGCATTAGCGATGTCCTGGTTTGTAAAATCCGCCGCTCAACATAATCTAAACGCGGAAATCGAGTCAGGGTATCGATATCAATTTGGTATTGGAGTAGACACAAACATTCGGAAGGCAGCCGGCTATTATTCAGATGCTGCTATCCAAGGTAATGCTGGTGCCCAAAATAATCTGGCAAACTTGTACATGCGTGGATACGGCGTCATCAAAAGTGACAGCACTGCGGCGATATGGTTCAGAAAATCGGCGGTTCAAGGAAATCTCAATGCGATAGGATGGTTGGGTGTTTTTGCATTAGAAGGAAGAGGAGGGGTAAAAAAAGATACTTCTTTAGGGCTAAGATTAATTAAACAATCTGCTTCCGGCGGAATACAATTTTTCAAAGAATATCTTATCCGACACGGTTTGGCAAATTAGATTTCGGATTCACAGCGCCGTCACCACCAGGTATCCTAAAAACCTGGCAAAAGGCTCAATATCGTTACCAACGCTCGCCTTTTCCAAGGCGTTCATATATTCCTCCCTCCGCTCAACAGGGATAATCGTCCAGGGATATCCGCCCGAAGCCAGCATAGCATTCATTAGAAACCGCCCCATGCGTCCATTTCCATCCATATAAGGATGAATAAACACAAATACAAAATGCCCCAGGACAGCCCGCACAGAAGCTACCGGCTCGGTTTCCAGAAGTTCAAATAGCACCGGCATGACATCCGGCAAAGCGGCCGCATTTATCGGGACGTGCTTGGATCCGCCGATATAAACCTGATGTGTCCGATAACCAGCCAGGTCTTGAGGCTTCAGGATGCCTGCAATCACACCTGGTTCGAATAGCTGCCGGTACCAATTTCCGTGGTCTTCATCTGCCACCCGACCCGGATTTTCGCCGGATAAGATTTTCCGGATGCTCTCCTTTACCTGTTGAAAAGCCTGCCAATATCCCCTTGCTGCCATTGCATTTCGTTCTCTTTTGTCTTCTTCATTTTTATGATGATCCCAATCCCCGCTACGTACCCGTTCAATTAGCTCTCTGGTCACCCGGTATCGCTCGATGGACAAAGAATGATAGGCATCATTTACATAGAGATTGTCCATCGTTTTGAGATAAATCTCCTTATCCGAAGGTAATCCCGGGGCCGGGGGAAAATGACGAATAACAACTTCTCTCATTTGATTCCACATCAGGCGCAATCTGTTGACATAAGGAGACCTTTCCTTAAGAGGCAAATTGATATTTAATTTGGTATCAAAGGGGTCTTCCTCACGCACATCATATCCGGCGGTTGACATGGTATCCAGGATCTGTTGGGCAATACGTTCGTGCCCGATATTACGAAAAGCGCCGGCTAACCTTCCAGCATAAGTAGTATGCCCCTTTGCCAATAATATATGCAACACTTCAGAAGCGTCCCGGATCATGGCGAGAGCCGTCCGGGCATCTATTGGGTTTTGTGAGAACGTATTTGGCGAGCAAAAGATTAGTGAACCTGCTAACGTATAACACCGTATTCCTTGCATAACTTCTACTGCCTCCGCCGGTGGAAAGGAGGTTTTTACAACAAACAGGGAAGTATCGTGAGGCAGCGGCATATTGTAATTCGATCCCTCTGATGAACGGACCAGCAATTGCTTCGGCACAGTCCAATTACCGGCATGCAATTGCAGCGACTGCTCCGGGGAAGCCACCCAATCCTTGACATACTTTTCGTCGAGAAAACGGCCGCAGAATTCCCAATAGCTACTATACCAGGAGGTGCTATCGCCCGGTCGTTCATCAGGTCGGCTGGGAGTATACCAACCCTTAGATACTTCTTTCAGATAGCCGGTCTTGACCAGCAATCCCCGGTTTACCCGGTTGATTTCGGTAGATTTTATCGCGACCAGGCCTTTTTCCTGCAAGCCATGTAATTCCTCTAATGCATCAGCCAACTTTTCACTCGGAGTTGCCATAAGTGAGAATTTACGCCAGCTGGACTATTTTAAGGATTCCATGCGGGCTATTTCTAGGATTCCATGCGGATTCTTTTTCGGTTTCCGCGCGGGCTATTTCTAGGATTCCACGCAAAGATACTGAAAATGAGGAAATTAATACGGCAAAAATTATTATAAAACCAAGCAATTGATTAACAGCGCGATGGCTATTTTGTCGCGATATGTCGCGAAAACAGAAAGATGTCGCGATTCCGCTCCGGACATCGTTCTGTAAATCAGGATCTCTGCCTAAGGATAGGAGATCGGCGAAAAGAAAATAGTTGCATGGGACTGATTTGTTCGCGGTCAATTCTTCAAAAATCCTTGTTGGGTCAGGAATTCAAGAAACCGGTCCGTCCAGCCATCGGAGGGTAAGTTCTGCTTCCTCAGTCCAAACCCATGGCCACCTTTCGCGTAAATGTGCATTTCGGCCACGCGTTTGGCGGTCACCCATTTGGCATAGACCTTAAGCGCGACCAACTGAAGATCATACTGATCATCGCTCGCTGCTGCGATAAAAAGCGGCGGCGCATCGACGGGCACGGGGGCCTGAAACGTGGCCGGTGCTATCCCGCCGTACACAAAGCCGATAAAATCGGGGCGATTTTCGGGAGTAGCATTATAGGCCGTAGCTAGCGAGATCACCCCGCCGGCGGAAAAGCCGATGATGCCGATCCGTTTGGGGTCGATGCCGTAGTCCGCCGAATGGGTGCGTACATAAGCAAGCGCCTGCCGGCCGTCGGCGATCGCCATATCCGCCACCACTGTCCGTTCCGTGTCGGCGGCCTTCCGCGTGCGGTCCTCGTTCTCCTGCTGATACGGATCGCTGCCCCGGATATGCATCAGGCGGTACTTCAGTAAAAAGGCAGTAATGCCTTTGGTCTGCAGCCATTTGACAACCCCATATCCTTCCTGCATGATCGAAAGGGAATGAAAGCCGCCGCCTGGGCAGACGATGACGGCCACGCCCGTCGGGGCGTGGGAGCTGTCGGGGAGATAGACCGTCAAGGTCGGCTTGCTGATATTAAAGATCGCGTTGGAATGGTAGATGTTTTTGTCGCTTTCGGTTTCGCTCCAGGTCCAGTTTTCGGAACCCGGCGCTGCGCCGGGGTATAAGGGGATAACTTTTTGTTGGGCGTGGACGGCGAGCGTGACCAGGAAAAAGAGCAAGGTTGGGAGAAGCTTATTCATAAATCGGGCGTTTATCGATCTACAATTTAAGCGTTTTCGGGGTATCAGATTCCCCTTAGATTTCCGGATAACATTTGATCACCTGTTGTACACTTCTGCAAATTCCCTCGCGAATTCGGCGAATTTTCTTTTTCCCAGGACAGCGGGTTTATGGTTTATATAATCATCCCAAAGCTTATTCTCGCGTACTGCCGTGCCCATTTCCGTGTAATTTTTGGCTACTTCTTCCGGCAATCCGGCCTGCTTCATTCCGCCCAACGCATCGGCATCACTGAATTCGACCCATTTCAGTTCAGGTTTGTCAATTGCCGCGCCGAGGATAGAAGCTGCTTCGCCGGCGGTCCGCTCGTCGCTTACGACATAACGAATGCCTTTGCCGGTAAAAGGCTGTTGGATCTCTTCAGCAGCGGCGTCGGCGATATCCGCCGGATTTACCAAGGGGAGATGGTTGCTACCTGCATAGTTGCTCCCCAAGATGCCCATGTGTTTGATCATATTCACGTTGGCATAAAAATTATTGTAGAAGAAGCCTGCACGCAGGTGCTTTACCGCTACTCCATCCAATGCGTCCAGGGTGTGTTCCACATCATATAACCCTTTGATCGGTCCGGTACCTTCGGGTAAATGCGCGCCGATGCTGCTAAGGTTTACGATCTTTTTGACGCCTGACGCCTTGATCGCCTTTGCGTAGTTATTACCGACACCGCTGATGTACCCACGCCAGTTAGTTGCCGCGAAATTGGGTGGCACCATGGTATATACTGCGTCGGCGCCGCTAAATGCGATGGTAAGAAAGGCTACGTCCGCTACCGAGCCGATGGCAGCGTTTGCGCCCATTGCCTGGATTTCGGCCGTCTTTTCTTTCTTACTACTCACTACCGTTACCTGATGACCGGCTTTGACTAAGATTTGCGCCAGCGGCCTGCTGATGTTTCCTAACGATCCTGTTAATGTTATTTTCATGATGTTGACTTTTGTATTTGTCGGGAACAAAGGTATATTTGTACTAACTTTTATACAAGTACTTACCCTAAAGTATGTACCATGACAAAGATCAAGCCAACCTCCGCCATACAGGAAAACAAGCAAACCGCTTTTAAGGAGTGCCCCGTTACGTATGTGATGGAAAAGATAGGCGGCTATTGGAAACCCATCATTTTGTATCATCTTTTGGCTGGCAGCAAGCGCTACAGCGAGCTCAGGAAAGCTATTCCGGCCGTCACCGAAAAGGTATTAATCCAGCACCTGAAACACCTGGAAAGCGACGGCTTGCTGCAGCGGGAAGCCAAGCCTGTAGTACCTCCCTATGTAACTTATCGGCTCACTGCTTCAGGCCTGGCCCTGAAACCGGTATTGGACGCTATGATAAGATGGGCTATGGATTTTCGAGGTTAGGAGGTCATTCCGTCTCTAGCGAAGGCCTCGCTGGCGCAGGCAAAATTGTATCCCCGTATCGGGAAGAAGGCATCATCAATGAGCTAAATGATATTAAGCCGTTTTAGTTCTCCCACACTGCCTCCCACATAGCAAATTCCGAAGGCCGGATCCGGTAGCGGGCAATGTTTCCAGCATGCAAGCCAAGCAACTCGCCTTCCACCACTTCCTCGAATTTCGTGCGATCTGCTTCCGGAAGACGGTTGGCATGATCAGCGATGACCTTGCGTGCCTGAAGCTGTGTTAAGGTCTGGGTCACAACCGCAGACACGAGATCGCGAATGTCGCTCCGGTACCGGACCCGAAAAGGGTCCGGATCGCCGATTGATTGCCGCATAGCGGAATAGCGGAGGCTGGAACGCTCGTAGGCCCAGAGGAAGACGTCCTTTAGCAGATTCACGCGGCGTAGTTCATAGATGCCCAATAGCCCTTGGATATATAGATCCTGGGGGACATCGACAAACGACAGCGGCGCGAGATTGTGTTTATTGAGGGGGATATTGGCGGCCAGACGGGACACGCGCTTGTTGACATCGTCAAAGGGCTGCAGGTAGGGCAGCTGAACCATGACAAAGAAGGCTTGTTCAAAGGGGTCTTCTATGGCGGCGGCTTTCTGTAACAGGGTATCGAACAACTCCTCGATCTTTTGTGGGATTGCGAGGGGCGTGTAAACGGATCTTTGGATGCCGACGGCAAAGGTGCGGAGACGGCCAGGAGCCCCCGGATCGGCCAGCAGGTTGTTCGAAAGCAGGGCGTGCAGGTTCGTGATCGTGTAGCGGTTGAATCCTATCTCCGCCGCGGATTCAACGATGAATTCGATGGCTTCTTTGTGGTTCAGGATCATTTGCGTTTCAGCGACAGTTTTGTTGTCAGCCGGCTCATCCTCCGATAGCAGGCGTTTGGTGTCGAGCAGGCTGTAGGTGTTGCCTTCCAGGCGGCTGGAGTTCCAGGCGAGGTCGATCAGGAGACGTTCCATAATCTTTCGGGCATAGGTGCCGGCGGGTTGATCGAGTTGGTTGGTTTTACCAAGGGTCATC
>Ga0210398_10001744_pt1 | contig 21908 bp, 19 predicted proteins | sample IncBWC4OmetaG_FD_161047 | JGI IMG/M metagenome (GOLD analysis project Ga0210398, IMG submission 161047) | Forest soil microbial communities from Barre Woods Harvard Forest LTER site, Petersham, Massachusetts, United States - Inc-BW-C-4-O | ecosystem: Environmental > Terrestrial > Soil >...
GCTTCTTCCCGGTCGTCTTCGTGCAACTGTGCGAGCGATTGCCGGGACCGTTCGATCAGTTGTTTTCCCTCGCGGGCAACCACACTCCAATCGTCCTTCTCCGCGGAACTTTCCAAGGGAGCGGAGAGGGCTTCTACCAAATCCTCATCGAAGACCTCTTCCGAGCCCTCGCCAACTTCTTCTTCCGCGTCCTCTTCCTCTTGCACGCCCTGCCCGGTCAAATAGAGGAGTTCCAGGCGTTTCCGGGCGGCGGCAATTTCGGCTTCGCTCTTGGTCTCCAGGGCACGAGCAATGGTGATGTGCTTGGACAGGCCGGAGCGCTTTTCGATGGCGGTGACGTGCAGAATTCCATCCAGGTCCAAACTCATGCGGCAGAGCACTTCGTTCTCCTCTCGTACCGGAGCGAGGCCCTTCACCTCGAAGTCGCCGACCAGAATATCGCGCAGGGCATCCTCGTCCTCCCCCTCATACACGCAAATGTGCACTTCTTCCTGGTACGAATGGCTGGTATAAAAGCGCTCGCTCCGGGTGATAGGCAAAGGACTGTTGCGCCGGAGGATCGGCTTGTAGCAATGGGGATAAGGAATACCGCCGCGTTCTCCGAGGTAGGAAACTCCGAAGGAATACGGCGAAACGTCGACCAACACTCGGTCCACTTCGTGCCCTCCCAGTCGCGAGGCCAGCACGCCGGCGCCCAGAGCGACGCACAAGTCGGGATGAATGTCTTCCCGTGGAGTTAAGCCGGTGCTCTCAGTCAGCATCTGGCCGATCAGCGGCGTGCGAGTCGATCCGCCGACCAACAGAATGGCATCCAGGTCCGAGGGACTCTTGCCAGCATCCGCGAGCGCTTTGGATACGCTTTCCAATGTCTGTTCCAGCAGCGGGCGGATCATGCTTTCGTAGCGTTCCCGGGTGATCTCCAGTTCGAGGTGCAGCGGTTTGCCGTCGACCGCGACCAACGCTTCTTCGCGCACCGTGGTTTCGGGCTCGAAGCTCAACCGGCGTTTCGCTTCTTCGGCCGCCCACCAGATGCGCGCTCGGGCAACCGGATGTTCCCGGCGCAGATCGATGCCATGGTGGCGCTGAAAGCTCGAGAGCAAATGCTCGGCCAGAAGATCATTGAAATCGTCTCCGCCCAGTTGATTGTTCCCGTGACTGGAAAGAACCTCTGTAACATCGCCTTCCAGAGCCACGATGGAGACGTCGAACGTACCGCCACCAAGGTCATACACCATGGCGTTGTGCCGGCTGCCTTCTCCATATGCCAAACTCGCCGCCGTCGGCTCGTTCAGAATGCGGACGGCGTCCAGGCCAGCCAGTTGGGCCGCTTCCCGTGTGGCCTGGCGTTGCGCGTCAGAAAAGTAAGCCGGAACCGTGATGACCGCCTTTTCGACCGGTTGCTGGAGAGAACGGCCGGCCCAGGTAGCGAGCTCGCGCAAAATCAGCGCCGAGATTTCCTGCGGCGAAAAATGCCGGTCTCCGAGCGAAACCGTCTCGCTGCTGCCCATCTTGCGCTTGATGCTGCGGATGGTGCGTTCCGGATACAAGACCAATTGGTTGCGGGCCGCTTCACCCACCAACAACTCACCGGAGGGTGAGAGTCCGACCACGGAAGGCAGTAGTTTGCTCTTGCCAATATCCAGCACCTGAACCTTGCCGTCGACGAAAGCCGCCACCTCGGAGTTTGTCGTTCCCAAATCAATGCCCACGATCGGATCGCTCATATTCAGTTCCTTCCTCGTCAGTTCCCTTCCGGTGGTCGCGCCACTTTGACTTGAGCCGGACGATAAACCTCGCTCTCCCAGTCGTAGCCGTTGCGGTAGACTTCGACCACCATTCCTTCGGGCACGGCTTCGGTTGCCTCGATTGCGATGGCTGTCATGCGCTGCGGATCGAACTTTTGTCCCTCACACACGATGGCGCTGACATGCAGATCCAGCAGCGCCTCATCGAGACGGTCCAGGGTAAGGCTGTGACCCTGGGAGATCGCGGTCAGGATCTCCTGCGCATGCCGGGCACGCCTCCCGGGAACTCCCAGCCAGCGCGCCCAGCGCGGCAGACGTGATGTGGACAGCTCTTCGACGGCGTTCTGGGCGGCGCTTCGTCCGCGTTCGACGCGATCCCGCAGATCGAGCAGAGTGTCGATCTCCCGCCTTTGTGCCTGCGTGCGGCGCAGCCTTTCTCCGGACGACTCGCCCGCGGACCAGTCCGCCGTTCGGCGCTCCGCAGCGGACGCCTCCAGATTTCTGGACAGGGTTTCTTTCAATTGTGCGAAGCTCCGCCCCTGCAACCTGACCTCCTGGGTGAGAGCGGTCATGGCGGACCACAGAGAATAGAGATCGCAATCTCCAGCGACGGACGGAAGCGGATCGCCGGTTTGTAGCGCGCCCAGCAACTCGGCAGTCAAGCCCGAAGGGTGCGCCTCGTCGGCCAGCGCGTTATCCAGCCAAGTCCCGAAGCTCCGCACGAGGCGCTCGCGTTCATCCGAAGAGGGCTTCTCAGAGGCGGAATAAGTATCCATTTCCATTCGTGGTCTACTTTCTTTCCTTGAGAACCGCCAGCCACGGTCCCGACCCGGCATACTTCCTCGCGTCGGCGCCGTCCAGCAGGGATTCTAAAGGGGCGTCCGGGTCGCACGAGAACAACGTGTGCTGCGACCGCCGGCGCGGATCGCGCAGCAGATCATAGGCATCACGTACGCTCTCGAACTCGTCGGGACAGCGGTCCGGCGGATACTGTTTCAGCTTGCGCAGATAAGCGGCGCGAATCTGTTCGTCCCCGGCTTCCGGATCAACCTCGAGCGCGGCGTATGGATCGGAAATCCGGTGCGGTCCTCGGTTCATCGCTTCTTCTTTCCTCTAGAACAGTTCGCCCTGCTCCGGCGACGGCAGATTTTTCATCGGTTTCTTCGGCTTTCCGCCCGGCCGCAGGCTCCCGAATATTCCGGGCGCTACACTCTCGGGCGGGGCTCCGGGGACAATCTCTTCTTCCTCTTCCCGAGCAATCCGCGGGGAAAGCATATCCAAAATCTGTTCCAACTGGTCCAACGCCTCGGAAAAAGTCCCCGGAGGTTCTTCGGCAAAATCGATCGGGTTCCGATCGTCTCCATCGTCTTCTTCGCCCCAATCGCTCGCCGTTTCCCCGCGCTCCGCGCGACAGTTCGGACAATCGCAATCTTTGGGTCCTAGCTTTAAGACATACTTCGGAAGCCGGCTGCGCCCAGGGACGGGAAACTCATTCTCTGCTCGCTCTTCTTTCAGTATCTCGCTCAGCAAATCCGGGGGCACTGGACCGTTGACGGTGGCCGGATCGCCCAGGAAATCAGCCCCCCCATAGTAACCATCATCCCCGCGCACTCGATCGAGGATTTTCCCCGTCAATTCCAGATTGCGATCACGCCTGGCGAGTTCGAGCGCCGCCAAGAAACAGCCCTCCCTCCGCTGGCCTTGCCAGGGAGGCAGCACTCGACCACGAAGGAAAAGAAACCTGGCATCGGCCATGCCCTGGGCCAGACCCACTGCGGACAGGGCATACGCCAGCTTTATGGCGCCACTGCGTAAGGCCGATTCTCCGAGGACCAGGATTTGCGTAACGTCCGTGGGGCGGTCGGGCTGATCCAAGGCGGCAAGCAGATTTCTTTCCCAGCCCAGAGGCAGCGGCAACGCGAGACCCGCGCAATCGCCTAAAGCAAGAGATCGGGCCGTTCCCGTGAGTAACTCCATGGCAGAAAACCGGGGAAGCTCCAGCGATGGCAATCGAACCTTGTCCCCCATGTTCGCGGTTTGCGCCAGACCGTTCGTCAAGACGAAAGCGGCCACGGCACTGCCCAGCGTTGCCTGGAGGCGCTCGCTCTGCTTTGGCATCGCAATCCTATCGTCGTCTCGTACGGCGCAGAGGAGGCGCAGCACCGTTGCCCAAGAAGCAATCTCCCCCGCCCGCACTTCCGGCAATGCCTCGATGTGTTCGATTTCCGCCACGACCAAGCGCGTTTTGCCTTGGCTCAGATGGCGGATGGCGGCGGAAAGCAGCAGTCGCAGTTTGGCCCGGCGCACCTCGGGATTGAGCCGGTCGAGTTCTTCTGCACGTTCCAGATGTTGGAGCGACCTCCGGTAGGCCCCGCGCTTCTCGGCCGATTCCATCAGATAGAGCACTGGTCTGGTGTCTCCCGGTAAGGCTTGCCGCCAAAGCTCCGCCACTCGATCGGTGACGCGCCAACTCCGGTGTCTGTCCGCCCATTGGAGCCATGCCTGGAAAGCGTCGGGATGAGGATCGGCCCGGCACGCGCGCTCGTACAACATTTCAGGAGAACGCAGGTCCTCGTCTCCGAGCCCTCCTGAGCTTCGGTCTCGGCGGAGAAGGCGCGTATATTCAAGGTCATCGAGGTCATCGAGATCGTCGGAAGGCAATCGCTCGGCGATCTTCGCCATATGCAAGGACAGGACACCATCCTCCAGGCTCCCCGCGACGAACCGTTTTTCCCGGATGGCTGCGCGGCGGAAGTATTCCCAATGAAAAAGCGCTTCCGCCGAGCTGTCCTCATCCCGATGATGCTCGAGGCTGCGTGCCAACAATCTCGAGAAGTAGGCGTTCTCCCGCGGCGCACCAATCGCCGAACAGATCTCAGAACGCGAGACACCGTGCGCCAGAGACCGAATCACAATGTGCTGGCGCAGCAGTTCGCGAATCTCGGGGTAGCATTGACCACAGATGGTGACTGCGGTCCGTGCCGCCTCCAGCAGGGGCTTGCGCTTTTTCGCGGTCAACGTTTTTTCCAGCACCGCCAGTGCGGGTCGCAAGGATCCACTCACGGCTCCGACTGCGCTCACGAGCCGTTGCTCGGCGGCGCTGAACTCGGATGTGACATCGGTCCCCAACATCGCCATGAGGGGCCGAATCAGGCGGGCGGGAGCGGAATCCTCCGGCACCAACCGCAGCCATTTTTTGCAGTCATCATCTTCCCGCCGGTAGAAACTGGCGATGGCTCGAATCAGGGCCTTCCATGGTGCCAGTGCGCTGCGCCGCGACACCTGAGACAGGGCCGTGACTTGATCGTCCACCGGCCCCGTCGTCACCGCGTGGAACGCAGCGGCGAGTGCTGACGCCCCCTCGCGAAGAGAATGTTCCCGAGGCAGGGACGACACGCCGGCCAAGGCGGGCAGATCGTAGACGCGCTGGCGGACGAACGTCTCGATGCGGTCGCGAACTTCCGCAGAGAGATTGTCGTCAGCGAGGGGCGCTACGACCTCGTCAAGCCGGCCGTCCACCACTGCGATTTCCCGCTGCAGGTCCATCATTCGCGAGCGTGACGAGGGAAATCGCTGGCCCACCATTTCCAGTAATGTCTTGGCTTCGACGGCCATCCCTAGCCTCAACATGTCCGCAATGCGGCATTGATAGGCATCGAGCAGTAAGGTTTCGGTTTCCGCCGTGCCGGCGCGTTTGTGCAGATCTTTAGCGAGCTCCACGGCAGCCTTGGAATGACGACCGGCAATCAGCTCGCGAATCCGGTGGATTTCCGTCTCTGCCGGATTCCCGCCACTCGCCGCGGCCACCACCTTCGTTGGGGGCTTCGCTCTTTCTTGTTTTCTTGACATCAGACGATGCTAGATCCCGAGTATTCTAACGCTACTTTTTCCGGGGTCGTTCGGGGAAATTGTGGATAACTGTGACCTCAGCGCTTAGATTGAGAATATCTCCTGGCCGCAGGTCTTTATACGGCCCCATCCAGGGTCGGAGTTGCGAGCCATTGGGCGCAATCATCTTTACTGGCAACGATGGAAGCGGGTGATTCATGAATAAGCCACGTATGATCGGCTCTTATGTACCCAATTTCCACGAGGGAAGCCGATCCGAGATTTTGGCCGACTACCTCTTTTCCTCATGGGGGACAGTGACTCCCGTTCGCAGGCAGGATGACTACGGCCTCGACCTCTACTGCACCCTGTCGGATCGAATCGGCCAGAGGGCAGTTGTTCGTGACTATTTCGTGGTTCAGGTTAAGAGCGATACAGAACCGTGGGTTTTCGAGCATCCCGAATCAGTGCGATGGTTGGTTGAATATCCAACGCCGCTGTTCTTCGCCTGCGTTGACAAGAAGCAACAAACCGTCCGCGTCTATCACGTGATGCCGCGATTCGCAGTGTGGATGCTCGCCAACCGGATGGCGCGTCTCGAACTTAAGCCGGAGGATGCCGACGATGGACACTTCGTACAATGGGACTACCGGGAGTCTTTTTCGCTGTCAGCTCCTATCATTCGCGCCACGCTCGGCGATCTCAGCAACGATGATCGGATGGAATCCCTTCGAGAGGTTTTCACCGACTGGGTTCACCTTGATCGAGAGAACTGCGACTTGGTCCGTCAGGGCCTCTTAAGGTTCCGAATGCCAGTTTCCTATAAAGTGAACCAACGCCCTAATATCGCCTTAATGCAAGAGGCCGGGAATGCCGTCCCCGAACGCGAATTCCTGAATCGCGGAATTTCGACATTGGCCGAGGGCGCGGAGTGTATTGGGGGCCAGCTCGCCCGGCTCGGAGATCTGCCCACTGCTCTCCGAGCCGCCCTGTTGGTTGACAACCTGCGAAAGATATACGGCCAGCAATTCGATAACGCGCCGCGATGGTCGGCGGAGCGCATCCCTGCTGATCTTGGGATGTTCATTCGAGAGCATCTCAACAAAGCACTTGGGGAGGAAGGGGCGAGCTATCAGTACACCGCTATTGACAGGGTTCAGGAAGCATTGGATAACCTGCAGCTCGTCAAGAATTTCTATGAAAGTGCAAGAGCGAAATAGCTAACAGCGGAAAACCGCTAGCGTTCCGGCAAGGGGAAGTGGCCGCAATTCCCAGTCTTCTCGCTGCGGGTTGATTCTGTCAGCGACGCTAGATTTCGGGCGGCTGATTCCGTTCCAGACCGATGGTAGCTGCGATGAAGGAACAGGCTACAAAAACGTACTCCAGACCCGTCGCGTCGCGAATCTCCCAAGGTTGGTTGTTGATGTCCGCGTCAGGGCCGTGATCAGCAGCGTTTCGGATCGCTCCGAGGTAGCTGCCAATGTGAATGATATATCTGGGCAAACGTCTTGGTGCCGCTGCGAACCGATTGAGTTTCTCGATAATTCCGGCTGCGCCAGCCACGTTTACAGTAGGATTCAGCCGTGCAGCCATCGCAACAATATGAGACTCGACAGCGTTACCAGCCTGTTGAACAGCACCGCGCCCATTACGAACATTAGCTTTCATGAGTGCGTCTGCCAACGGCACAATGACACTCTCCCGATTCACCACGGCAGTTGCTGCAGGCCCTAGCTGATCCCGGACCCTACCTTCGGCTTGCACCATGTCGGTACAGGATGATGCAATTTTCGTAAGAGCATTGGCCAAAGAGGCAGCATCCAACTGGTAGTGGCCACCGACCTCCGCGACCAGAGCACCCGAGTACGTACCAAGGCTAATCAGAGTTTCCTTCACAACATCACGCGTGGCCGGGATAGCGCAGAAGATCTTGCTCGATTGCGAAGCCTTGCTCAAGTCTGCAGTTGCAAGGAGTTGATCTCGAAACGTGGTGAACGGCCGATAGCTTTCGATCAGAATTCGAAGCACTGCAGCCTTCTGGTCGGGTATGCGCGTGAAGCGAGATAGTGGACTGCTAGTGACGTAGTCAGCACCGTTCTGGGAAACCAAACCCAGTTCTACCGCCATCTCCAGCGCAGCAGTCGCATTTGCGGGAGTTGTCTCAAGGAATTCAGCGACCAGAGCCACAGGTGTTGGCCCACCGTTTATCACGATGGCTTCAACAGCACCCATGACGTGTTCAGCGGTTGTTTGATGCGCGAGCGGCATCTGGCTCTACTCCTCCGCAGCCTCGTTCTCTCTATTGGGAGGAGCAGGAGGAGGCGAGGTGGGAGCAGCAGAAGTGGGAGTCTGTGATGTCGGCTCTTCGTAAAAATCCTGCAGCACTTTCTGCAACTTCGCTCCCAGATTGTCCAGATCATCTGGAGTGCATTGCACTCGTACTTCGATGTTGAGGTGTACCGAACCGAGTCGAGCAGAGCGGGGACTTACGCGACGGCTGATCTCACCAGTAGGTGAAATCGAAAGCGACTCTTCCACGGTCTCCGGGATCGAAGGAGGCTCAGGGGTAGTCGCAATCAAATTTCCACCTTCCTCTTTTAACAATCCCGCTGCTTTAAGAATATCGACCACGGCTCCCGCACCCGTGGCGACCGCTGGAGTCTTCGGTTGTCCTGCTGAGTAAGCAACATGCGCTTCCAGACTAGACTCATCCATGCCTTTGCGGATTCGAACTGCGGCTACCACCTTCTGCAGAAAATCGTTGGCTTCGACTACCGCACGCCACTTGGCGGCTATTTCGTCTTGCATGTCATGCTGCAGTGCACGAGCCAGTTCCGCACCGATGGGAGTGATCGCCTTCTTCTTGCCTCCCTGCACGATTCCAGCCGCAACCAGAAACTTGTTGTTCGCGCTAACGATGGTCTCGTTTATGGCAGTCAACCTCGCCACGTCGGCAAGCGTGGCCTCACTGCCCACTCTTTCGTAGCCCTGAATAACTTTGATCAGCTCCTTGTAGGAGGAGTAAGGTAGAGAAAACCCCGCATCGGCCATCAAGATTCTCCTAGTTACAGTTGAGGGAAAATACAGTGTAGCTGAAATCAGCCGGTGGTCAAACCAGCGATCTCAGCGCTACGGGATCACATAACCAATTTCCGATGCTCGCTTTACGTACGCTCCCCACCAGCTTGCACTGACCCGTCCTTGCGCCTTCAACTTCTTGATGACCTTGTGGGGGTCTGGAAGGAAAATGTAGCCGTGTTTCTTCGATCCAACTGGCATAACCTGAATGAACCCCAGCTTCTGGAGCACATCGATCCGTTCCTTCCAAGTCCGGACGTTCCGATTCGGTGCGGTGAACCCGGACGCGAATGCCAGTGCTTCTTCATCCGCGATTTCGATGAACGCCTCGTCGAAGTTGCGACACCACAACTCAAAATACACGCGCGAGACATCTTTCCCCTTGTCTCGATCTGCCAGCTTGTCGATCAAGGTCATGATCAGGCCAAGGGTTCGGGGTATCGTGGAGAAGCCGTTCTCCTTTTTCCGATCCCAGATTTCTGACGCAGAGCCGGGCCAGAACTGCTCTCGTAGTTTCTCGCGTCGAATGGCAGCCGCATTCCGACCGTTCGCGGTCGGTGCCGCTGCTGCTGGTGCTGCCGCAGTGTTAATTAAGTTTGATCATTTGGACACCTTTTAAAGAAATCACCCATGTGTGCGCGCCCACGCGGGTTGAGTAGTCCTATCGTCGCCGTCACGAAGGGCGATCTAATCTGACCTTGTGTATAATGCTCCGCATCTATAAGAAATGCAAGCACTTAGGTGCGCTGCGTTCGGTGGCCTAACCGACGCGTTCGGGAAAATATCGGTGACAGAGTGCGAGGCTGCGCGGAAAACGCAAGATCACAGCGCAGATGCGCCTACCGGCTGTTGGAAGCGTGGCACTTAGCTGCGAATTGGTGCTCCCAAGTGCTCCCTGTGCTCGCTGGTGCTCGTTGTCCTCCCATGTGCTCGAAGTGGAGGAGGGGGGGGTGGGGGGACGGTAAGCGTTCGGTTATGACCGTCTAGACATCCTCACGATTGAGAGTCACTCTTGGCCAAGTGGACCACTGGCGGATAGGTGTCCACTTGGAGCGGAGATGGACACTTCCCAGCAAGCTAGAGTCACTCCGGTCGCAGCGCAGCGGCAGCGACGAAGCATCGCGGAGAAGCGACGGATCGTGGAAGAGACACTGGCGCCGGGGCATCGGTGGCGCGAGTGGCGCGAGCCCATGGTGTGAATGCCAATCAGGTGTTTGGCTGGCGGCGCCTTTACCTAGCCGGACGACTTGGGGAACAGAAGGCAGGAATCAAGTTGCTGCCTGTTCGCGTGAGCGAGAGCCAAGCGGCGCCCCTGGTGGTCGAGCAACGCGTCACGGATGTTTCTCAACCACAACCCGGCACAATTCATATCGAACTGCGGCAGGCACAGGTGCGGATCGAGGGCAAGGTTGATCCGGCCTTGGTGCGGGTGTTGCTGGAGTGTTTGCGGGTATGATCGCCTGGCCGGCGAAGACGCAGATCTGGATTGCGGCGGGAGTGACCGACTTGCGCCGCGGTTTCACGGGACTGAGTGCCCAGGTGCAAACGAAGCTGGAGCAGAGTCCTTTCTCCGGGCACGTGTTCGTGTTTCGCGGACGGCGCGGCGATCTGATCAAAGTATTGTGGTATGACGGTGACGGTTTGTGTTTGTTCGCGAAACGGCTGGAGCGGGGACGCTTTGTCCGGCCGCAAGCCACGAGCGGTACGGTTTCGTTGACTCGAGCGCAGTTATCGATGCTGCTGGAAGGCATTGATTGGCGACGACCGGAGCGCACCTGGGAGCCCGAGTTATCGGTGTAACGAGCGAGATTCTTTCCACAACTTTTTTGTGCGTGCACGGGATGAAAATGCGTGAGTTCATGCGATACTCCGCGCATGACAGTAACTGCGCTTCCCGATCTGAACGTGCTTGCTGCCGAGGAACTGCGCGCGCTGATCGTGGCGCAACATCGGGAGCTAATTACCAAGAACGAGCAGTTACTGTCGCGCGAGCGCGAGATCGAACATCTGAAGCTGTTGCTGGTCAAACTGCACCGCCTGCAGTTTGGGCGGAAGTCGGAGAAGCTGGCACGGCAGATCGAGCACTTGGAGTTGCGGCTGGAGGAACTGGAATCGAATCGCAGCGAAGAAGCAATCCCTTCCGAGTCGTCGTCGGTAACAGCTCAACGTGAGACCAGAGAGAAACCGGCACGTCGGACTCTGCCCGATCATCTGCCGCGGCAAACGCGCACGCATGTGCCGAAGGAAACGGTGTGTCGAGAACAGCGTGCTAACCTCTCCGGTTTGCCCGGCATGCGGCCCTTACGAGGCCGGCACGGGCTTTGCCCTCTTCTGCTCGGTGGCGATGCTTCCGATGCGTCGTGTTCTCGCATCGAGTGCTGGTTCACTGCGTTCTCTGCTCGTAAGCCACGATACCATGGCGCTGAATCATATCATTGCTCTTCAGCGCCTCGGCAATGACATCGTCGAAATCTGAAGTTAAACGCAGAGACTCACCGCGCTGAAGACTTAAGAGGAAGTTCGCTGCATTGGGATCGCCAGAAAGACCCAGAGCGAGAATAGCGTGCTTCGAGAGATCGGCGTCTCTCTCTTGTGGGCTTGTGGAAAACGGTGGAAGCCACTTCACTCCACGCTCTGTCCAAACAGCAGGGTCCACACTCTTTTGCAGATAAGACATTGCGTCAGGATCATTCGGAGCAAGAAAGCCGAGAGCCACAACTGCAGCAGACTTGGCTGCAAAAGCGTCGCGTGGCAAGACACCACTGCCTTGTTCCAAGAATTTGATCAGTGGTTGTCTCGCATGAGAATTGCCTCCCATCCCCAACACAGAGACAACATTTCTCAAATATGGCTGTTCAGTTGGGTCATTCAACAAGCATGTCAGCGTTTCGACATCACGATTTGACCTGAACTGCACTGCTTCGGAGAACGGAACCCCGTGGATGAACGTCTGATTGACAAAGTCTCGCAGGCGGGCGGACTGAGTGTCCTTGACGCATTCAGCTGCCAAGAGATATTTGCCAGCTCCGACAAAAAGCACTAGGGAGATGAGCAGGCGCTTCATAATTTCACCCTCCCTACGGTCCATCATTATACCTCTCTACTATACGCGAGGAAAGCTGCAAAAATTCATTGCGGATTAGCGTCGCCTTTGACGGAAGCACCCCTAAGCTCTTCATTTTTAATAACGTACGCATCGAAGCCGACACGACGCACATTCTGGCTGTCTGCTATTGCGGAATCGATGGATTCGGAGAAATGGGGCTCAGAGGCAAGCTCAGGCTTTGAGTGTAGTTTTTCGAGCGCCGATTCAGCGTGTACGTTTCCAGAAAAGCCCAGCGCCGCGATAGCAGTTCTAGCCATTTGCAAATCGCGATTCGCAGAGCCATCTGTGAACGGACTCTCCCAGGCAAAGGTTTGCCATTTTGCAGGATCACTCTTATTGATCAGGAAGGAAAGAGCCTGTCCTTCGCCGGTTGTTCCCAACGCAAAACCCATCGCGATCACGGCGCTTGACTTCGCTCTGTATGCCTCAGGCGTCAGCACACCCGAGCCACGGGCAATAAACTCCGTTAGATGATGGGTTGCCTGAGCTGTCCCGATCATTCCCAGAGTCGTTGCCGCATTAGCCCAATATCTTTGCTGCGACGAATCCTTCAGCAGACTCCCGAGCTTCTCGACGTCTTCCGAGGATTTAAACCTGCGAGCTTCTTCAAACGGCACTCCATGGATGTAGACATTGTGAACAAAGTCCTCAACAGTAGCTGCTTGTAGTTGGGATGGCGCAGCGCTTGGGAGGGTGGAACTGCGTTCAAGGTACGCGTTACACTCACCCTGATCAATCTTAAGCCGGTTGGCGTTAAGTATTGGATTCATTACAGCATCGTTGTTGCTCCGGTGATGCAGGTTTTTTGTGTGGCCGTATTCATGCGCCCAGAGGATACCTTCTTCAATCTGTGCTGGATCTTGGTCTGGCGGGGCTGCCCACCGAACCATAACGATACACGTTCCGGGCGTGTCTGAACATCCTAGGGCATCTGTAATACCGTTGCACCAGTTGATGGAGTTCACGAGATGCACATATCCTGGTTGAGCACACACCCTTTGGTAATCCGCTACCGTCAGCACGCTGCCTGATCCAGCGTTGAAATCGGTCACGCTCCCACTTCGACTTAAGGACAGTGGACAAGCATTGTTGGCGATGATTTGCGAAGCTTCGCTCAATATGTGATCAGCATCACTGTCGGTCAAACTCGAGCTCTGGAACTTGGTAATACTTAGCGACCGTTGCAGTGAGGGTGCTAGAGCCGCACTAGGCCGTGAGGTTCGACAGCTACTACAGCCCCAAGTAGCTGAGAGACAGGTGATGCAAAGTGCCACTCCTATCCTGATCCAACTGCCACTCCGGCCACTTGCTAACCCAAACGTGTGAAACATCCTTCATTCTCCTCAGCACTACTGTTTTGAGCCGCTCGATGACGCGTTGTTTGTTGATGTGTCCCTACTTTGTACTGAGTACCTGACTCGATACGAAGTTGCTGTGATCGTAAGTTCGTTCGCGTACTACGAAGGATTTGAGGAAATCTATTGAAAGTAAACCCGCAAACTACCACGGCAAGAGCAGAGAATCAAGGCGATACTAAGGGTTGTTACGAAATCCGAACAACTGCTTGTCATTACGACCATCGGTCCGAACAGACCAACCCCTCGTCTTTTCGAAACATGCGTGATGAGAAACGCTGGCTGGTCGAGTAACCGAAGGAGCGAGCAGCGTGCAAATGCAGAATTGCCCTGGTACACCTTAGTAGTTGCGGAACACTAGGACTGTAAGCGCGCCGAAAACTTGCGAGTTTGAGTTCTTGCGAGTTTGAGTTCTTGACATTCCGATATGCTCGGCATACGATCGTCGGCAATTCGGCGAACGGAAGAAGGAAGCTTTTCCTGAGCTTCTGATCCGAGGGGGCTTTTGCTCGCCGATTTACCCTACATATTGAAGAAGGCTCGCACTGGTGCGAGCGCGGGATAAGTGTCCCTCCGGGTGGCTGGCGTGGATAGCAATCCGTGCGGGCGATCCAATTGTGGCCAGGCAGCGAGAGGGTAGAGCAGGAGGCTTCGTATGAATGTGTCGACGCGTTTTTTGGTTCTCTCCGTGTTTTCGTCTGTCTTGTCTGCGACTGCGGTAGCAAAGGAAGTTCAAAAGGGCTCAGTCTTTTGGTTTGTTTATGATGTAACTGCTCCGCGGGCGTTGACACTATGCACTGACCTGACGACAAACCACCCACGCTGCAAACCATGGGACGCCACAAAGCAGGCCTTTCCATCCGGTAGCGTGATACGAGTCAAGGTCGTTAATGGGAGATTTCGCTCAACATTCAAAGTGTCCGTCAATGGTGTTCCATTGACCGAAGATATTCCTCAAGTACGCGGACTGACGGAAGCGCCCCCGCCAAGCAAACTAGCGGACCACAAGCGGCGGCTTTAGCCGCGGCTAAGCCAGAGGTTTTGGATCAGATTCCTGAGAAAGCTTCCGAGCAGCTTGAGGAGCAATATAACAAAGCGAGTGATTCGATTGCGGACGTCGAACGCTGGTTAGGCTTTGAACCTCGAACAATAGATAGAAAACAGGATAGAGAGTGTTCTGCACAAACGTTCGCAGCAAACGCGAATCTTTTAAGCTCCAGAGTTGGCGATATTAGAACTTTTGCGGAACAGCTTACGGTTGATGCCAGAATTTGCGAGATGACATATCGCGATAAGTTTAGCGACGAAGCGACTTTCAATAATCTTACCGCTCGCGCAGACGCACTCATTCAGGCCATCAAGATACTCAATACGGACTTGCCAGCACAATCCGAGATCAGTGCAGAGGTCAACACGGCAACTGAAGATTTCAGCGCATTCGCTGACCTTGCGACACAGTTCAGAAACAAGTTCGAGGATAAATACGTCGCGTCCGCAACCTATCTACCTCACGGCGTTAAATATCAAGATCTGTCAAGGAGAATGGAAGGGATCAAGACTGCTTCTAGCCTAATGTCGAAATATATTGCAGAAATAAATGATGCAATGTCGAAAGCATTCCCCATCATCAACGCCTTGTATTACAGATCTCGCAAGGAGTTCGATGTTCTCGTTGGCCAGTACAATTCAAATTACGTCGCGAGTTTTTCCGTTTCTGAGATTACCAATTTCGTCCCTTACAAAGCCGCGCCAGCAAAGGAGGCCGCAGACAAACAAGGGAAAAAAGACCCAGCAAACCAAACAAATCCGGCCCCGGTTATTCCCCCGGCCAATGTACCGGATCCGTCCAAACCTTCCGCAGATCACCCGAACACTTTGTACAGCGCTCCGGTGGGGAGCATACGCCTTCTGCCTGTAGCTCTCACTTCGTTGGCTGAGACAACCGACGATAGCTCTAGTCCATGCCCAAAGTCAGCAACCCCCGATTGCAATCAGCCGTGTTGCAGCCAGTCGTGTTGCTGCTGCAATCAACTGTGCCAAAAGTCGACCTCAAATTCCAATTGCAATCAGCAATCTACGAACCCGGGAAAGATTATTTTGTCGGGCAATTTTGATGTTCACAAAATGTACCGTGCCAATCTGGTAGCCGGCTTCTTCGTGAGTTCCTTGCACAACAGACAGTTTGGCTTAACAAACAACGGACAGGCTACGTCAAGCACGAATGTCACGTTTGTCACAGTCACCGGCAACCCATACCGGCCCCAGTTTCACGCATTTGCTGGGGTTAACGTTTATCTCTGGCGGCGGGACGTTTTCCCAGGCGCACTGTCAAAAGACCACGGGTACTGGAAACCTGGCCTTTTATTCGGGTACGGACTTGACGCCCTCAATAACTATATTGTGGGTCTCAACTGGGAGACGAAGTGGGGAATCAATGTCAGCGGAGGAGGACACATCGGCCAAGAGACGCGTTTACAGCCGGGAATTGTCCCCGGAGTAACGCAATTATCGTCGAGCGCGACTGCAGCTCCTACTTTCAATAAAACCGAGTACGGATATTACGGAAGTGTAGGTTTCGATCTTGCAGTGATGAAGAATGCTATCAGTCAATTGTTTGGCGGTGGCGGCTCGACGGCAGGAAAATAGATCTCAATGCTAGGAGTACAGCGCGAGCCGGTGAACTCGCCACGGAGGCACCCAGTGATACGAGCGCGATTTGTTCAGGCAAATGATCTGGTTCAGCAGAAGAACCCACGTGTCGTTGTGTTCCTCGTGGTCACATGGGCGATAGCTCAGTGTTGTCTCGCAGTACCTGCTTACGCCGGGTCACGAACTTTTCCTTACGAAGGCGCTAAAAAAGACTCGAAACTTTGCTCTCTTTTGCGAACTCTTCGCGACCAAGTGCCTCAACAGTTCCGAGTTGCTAGCCAGACTCGGAAGTTGCCAATACAGCCCATTTTCTCGCGGGAGAAGCTCTCAAAGCCCATCCTGGATGCCCTACAGGGGCGACAACTGCGGATCACGGGCGATGGCGAAGTGCAGGTGTACATTGAGGTTGACCAAATCGCCCCCGAATACTTGCAGCAACTGAAAACCCTTGGAGTCAAGATCGAGATTCAGGGAGATCCACAGTCTCACCAGATCAAGAACAAAGTGTATACGGTGGTGCCGACATTGCAGGCTTTCATACCCGTACAAACGATCCAACAACTAGAGGATCTGCCATTTGTCCGATACGTTCGATTACCAGACTATAGCATTCCGAACACCGGCTCAGTCGATAGCCAAGGCGATGCCATTCTGCAGGCGAATATCGTTCGATCCGCGACCAACGGGATTGACGTGGACGGAACGGGTGTAATAGTTGGCGTGATCTCGACCGGTATCGGCGGTGTCTTCGCCTCCGGCTGCACTACGTGCGGTCCTACTACCAATAACCCGAGCCCAATCACCTTAGGCGACCTGCCGAGCGCCGCCGGCACCCGCAATTCTGCTGGAGTCCTGATCTCCGTGAGCGGCGGTATCACCGCAGCGCAATCGTACCGCAGCGATTTAGACTTGGAAGACACTGCCGATGGGTCGATCGGAGCGGAAGGCACTGCTCTTCTCGAAATTGTCCACGACTTGGCGCCTGGAGCTACGCTCTATTTCACAAACGCCAATACAAGTATGGACTTCGAGGCTGCGGTTAATTCTCTTGCTTCCACGGCGGACGTCGTTGTGGATGATTTTTCGTTCTTTACTGCGCCCTATGATGGCACGAGCTCGGTTTCAATTAACACAGCCGATGCCCTGAACAACAATGCGAATCCGATTAGCGCATATGTCACGTCGGCAGGAGATTATGCACAAAATCATTATTCTGGCGCGTACCTTGATTCCGGAATAAACGGGAACGCGTACACAGGGGAAAGCGGGGACGTGCACCAATTCACGGGCCTCCCCAACGACCCCACACCTACGCCTGGTACCACGACGGACACTGAGGTCTTTGGGCCTACCGCTTTCGACCCGATCATTACCATTCCATCTGGAGCGCAAGTCGACATCTACCTTGCGTGGAACGATCCATTTGGGGCGTCAAGCAACGACTATGATCTTTTCTTAGTTCCGCTAAGCTGTGCCGGTGTCCAAAACGGACTGCCAACTCCACCTTGTACGATCAGTGGTGCGGCTATCACGAGTAGCACTAATCCTCAGAATGGGACGCAAGATCCCGTTGAAACCATAAGTTGGCCGAATACAACAGGGGCGAGTGTAACCGCCGGTGTCGTCATTGAGAACGTCGCGAACCAAGCTGCAGTCGTGACGTTCGATATGTTCCTGGTGGTAAGTGGGGAGACTTCACCCGAGCCAACACCTAACCACAACTTCAACACTATTAATGGCAGTATTCCTGCAGAGTCTGACGCCGGCGGGTCACCAGCAAGTGTCATTAGCGTTGGTGCCATCAATCAGACACAATGCGCTGCTCCAGATAACTGTACCGGACTTCTTGAACCGTATAGTAGCCAAGGCCCCACTGAAGCCACGCCCCAGGCCGCAAGCCGAATTAAGCCAGACATCACAGCCGTCGATAACGTGTGCATCGATGGAGCAGGCGGCTTTAGTAGCAGCAATCCTGCGTCTAATTGCCCGCCGTCGCAACCAACCTCTTACACTCCGAGTTTCTTCCAGGGGACGTCCGCTGCGGCTCCACATGTCGCTGCTATAGCGGCGCTTCTCCTCCAGACATCACCTTGTTTACTGTACAACTCTAGAATCGGGACGCCCGCCCACGCGCGCGAAAGCATCTACAATTCCTTGACGACAAATGCCGAATTGCTGCCAGGATACCTGGAATCGGTGCCCAATGGCGAAGTCGGGTACGGTATCGTGGATGCTTTCACTTCCGCCAAGAGCATGTTGCCTGTGCCCAACGCCCTCAAGCCTGCAACGATAAGTGCGACGAGTTCAACAGGCGCTCCGGTTGTACTCAGCCCGACAGACACTGATCCGAACAATTGCCCTATAGTGACCGTCCAGTGGAGTGGCGATTGTGGAACCGGTGTCGCTAATGCGCCGAATGCGACGATTGCTTGTCCGATAGGAGTTAACACAGTCCAAGTGGGAGTTTCTAATAACGGTCTGAGCTTCCTTCCTCAAGCTCAGGTCCCGTATTCCACGCTTACAATCACTGACTTTGCGTTGTCGGCGTCTCCCTCAAGTGCGAGCGCGCAGCCGGGAGGCCCAGTGGTCTATACCATAACTGTAGCGTCTACAGCGCAGGGTTTCTTTGGATATCCAGTAGTACTAAACTGTGCATCCGGCATGCCTCCTGGAGCAACGTGCTTGTTTACTCCTGTGTCTCTCTCGCTGGGAACAACCGGATCCGCCACATCGGCGCTGACGATCTACAGCACAGTTGGAGGCTCTGCGAGTAACGCACACCCCGTAGTGCCAATTAGAAAGTTGGCCTATGCGGGCTTTGCCGTACCCATCTTCGTCGTCGGGTTTACCTTCTGCGCAAAGAGTCGGCGCAGGGTGCTCGCACCACGCTTTTTCGTAGCCGTACTACTCTTGTGTGGAGCGATCGGGATGTCAACCTGCGGAGGATCTCATACATCTACGGCTACGTCGAACACATATACTATTACCGTTACGGGAACGGCCAATCAGCTTTCACATCAGACGACGGTTTCGTTAACGATACAATAGACGACAATCAGGCTGAGGAGTACGGTGCCCCGCTGATGTTGTTGGTGTTGTAGAGGATTAGGAAGTGTTGGGCCAAGCTTCCAGCGCACGGAACTTCGCGAGCGGCAGGAACTTCACTTTGCGTTTGTCGGCAGTTAGTTAGCTGGATTTTACCAGTCAGCCGGATCAGCCTTCGTTTGCCCCATTTGTGACGTACGACAAACTTCCCGAAACTCGGCAGCTTCAGTTCGAAGCCATCAGTGTCTATGTTGTCGCGCATCACTTGCACGATCGAATCGGTTACCATGTTGACCAAGTGATCCGCCTGCCGATCTGAGGTCATGTTCAGCTTTTCCCTCACCAGTGCAGCCACCGTTTCACGTCCAACCTGAGGATTCTTCATAATTGAAGATTATGTCGAATTCCAGCGAATCGGCGTCCGGGCAGCTTGTTTTCGCCCTTCCCACGAGAGCAATCTGCAATGCACGTAGGAGATTATTTTTATGCGCGGGTTTTCGCGTGTTCCGGCGGGACCCGATAGTCGCCGCTTTCCAAGGTTCCAGCGTTAGTGGCTGAATTTGCCTTGCGCGAGAGTGGAGAGACCTCGTTCACTTTCCGGACTGATCTGGTTCGCGCCATTTCCCGCACTCGCCTGGGAACGACGCCAACGGCCTCGCGGATGCGGCAGCGGCTCTTCCAGACGCGTGGCGTTCGTTTCCAGTAGGGCCGGGGAAGCCCCTTCCATGCACGGCATCACGGACAAGTACACAGTCGAGGCCCTCAAGGTGATCTGGGGTTTAGGCAGAGCAAAGCTGAGCAGGCTGACCTCGGATTCACCCTGCCCGAGCAAGTTGCACCCATTGCACCCCAAATGGATCAAGCCTTTCAGGCTGTAGGTGCTTGAGAAGATTGGTCGGGGAGAGAGGATTTGAACCTCCGACCCCCTGGTCCCGAACCAGGTGCTCTACCAGGCTGAGCCACTCCCCGACTTTGCCCGGCGCGCTGAGGAAATACCGGGAGCGCGCGCGAGCTTGCAAACTTAGGGCTGAACCTCAAAATTATAACACTTGCGTCTGCGGTCGGACTGTTTACGGCGTAGGCGGCTCATCCAGAAATAGCGCAGCGTGTTGTTTGAAATCGGGGTTGCGAATACTATGGGACACTCGCGGAACCTTCATTGGAAAATTCACGGGAAACTTGCGAGGATCACCCGAGCCGCCAACTTCATGAAAACTGTATTCGCCGCCCGTTCCCTGTACACGCCTCTGGAAGAGATCCAGAACCCGCTTGTGTTCGTGGAAGGCGGGGTGATTACCGATCTCGCCTCCCGCTCGGCCCGGGAGATTCCTGCCAACACGGCTCTCATCGACTTTGCTGACGCCGTAATTACGCCCGGGTTCGTCGACATCCACATGCACGGCGGAGCTGGACTGGATGTGATGCAGGCGTCCGAGGCTGAGATGCCGCACTTGGGCAGATTCCTGGCGCAACATGGGGTGACTGGTCATTTCCCGACGACTGTGGCGGCGCCAATCGATGTAACTTGCGCGGCGCTGGAGCGCATCGCCAACGCGATTGAAGCAGGAGAGTCGGCCGCAAACGGCAATGGCAGTAGTGACAATACTCCGCAGGCTCGGCCGTTGGGGATCCATCTGGAAGGGCCCTTTCTAAGCCATGCCCGCCGCGGGGTGCATGCGCCGGAGAACCTGGCGTTGCCGACTGTCGCACTTTTCGAACGTCTGTGGCAGGCTGCGCGCGGACACGTTCGCATGCTGACGATCGCTCCGGAGCTTCCGGGCGCGCCGGAAGTCATCGCAGAAGCGGCGCGGCGGAGGGTTTTGGTGAGCATAGGACATTCGGACGCCGACTTGAACGCAGCGCAGGCCGGGGTGCGAGCGGGAGCGCGCCACGCGACTCACACCTTCAACGCAATGCGGCCCCTGGACCATCGCGAGCCGGGAATCCTCGCCGAGGTTCTCACCGATCCAGATGTGACCGCCGACATCATCGTCGACGGAATTCATGTTGCTCCCTCGGTAGTGCGGCTTTTCCTAAAGGCCAAGGGGATCGAGGGCTCGGTACTGATCACCGACGCAACCGCCGCGGCCGGCATGCCCGACGGCCGCTATCAACTGGGGACGATGATGGTCGACGTGAAGAATGGCATGTGCACCATCGACGGCAAGCTGGCCGGAAGTGTGCTCACCATGGATCGCGCCGTGCGCAACGTGATGGAGTTCGGGAGTTGGAGTCTGCGGCATGCGGTACGCGCAGCAACCCTGAATCCGGCGCGCGCGGCGGGCTTAGCCGATCAGTACGGAGCCCTCGCTTCGGGAGCCGAGGCGAGCTTCGTCGTGCTGAGCCTGGCTGGTGACGTACGGAAAACGATTGTTCGGGGGAAGGGGTTCTAACGAGACCAAGCCGTAGGGACGTTGCTTGCGACGTCTAGCAGCGGCAGGGAAGACGTAGCAAGCTACGTCCATACATCTGGTTTTTAATTTGGCTTGCGCTGTTTGGACTCGGCCAGATAGTGCAGTAACATGGCTTCGTCGGAGCGGGAGAGTTGGTCGAGAAAAGGTCTTTTTGTGGTCGGCTTCTCGTCGCTGGCCAGTTTTTGCGGTGCGCCCTGGCGCAACTTATCGCCGAGTTCCGGATCGTTCTCCATTACTTGCGAGTAGAAAAAGAGAAAGTGCCGCATTTGGTCGAGCGCGGAGCGCAGGGTTGCAATGGGCTCGGTCTGAGACTGCGAGTTGAGAGACTCCATCAACTCCGGGTCGCTGGGAGCCTGCATAGCGGCACAGTTGAGCTCTCGTTGAATGGTGCGCAAGTCTTCGGTGACGCGCGCGATCCGGAGCTGTAGGTCGTCCATTTGGTCTTCCATCGCCATGAGATTTCGCCTGTCCAACATCTCATCGGCAGCAGCCAGCGAGTAGATGTCCCACGTGCATGCGCTTTGGTAATTCATCGTATTACTTTGGTCTGGACGAAAGTTCCCCGTTTATTAGAGCGGTGAAAAGCCGCTACTGGAGTGGGTTGCAGAGCACCAGCCACCTGTCTCTGCGGGAAGCAGCACTGCAGAGCATGGTCGCTCGTTCCAGGAAATCCGCGATCTATGATACA